>Ga0189291_100023_pt1 | contig 364641 bp, 356 predicted proteins | sample UW1redminimetaG_FD_130331 | JGI IMG/M metagenome (GOLD analysis project Ga0189291, IMG submission 130331) | Marine microbial communities from the Costa Rica Dome - UW179B-red mini metaG | ecosystem: Environmental > Aquatic > Marine > Oceanic > Photic zone | place: Costa Rica: the Eastern... | reverse complement strand
TCTTGCCCTGACCAAACGGCAACCAAACAACACACCCCACAACATCTGGGGTTATCCACAGACTTACCAACAAGACACATCAAGACTCACACCCTTCCCCCACACAATCTCAAACAGATTCACACGATTCAGAGGCTAAATGCCCAGGCGACTCGTTAAAAAGCCGGGAATCCCCCGCCGAAATCCGGATTGAGTCGGGTGAGTCACAGGCAAACACCCCAAAATCGAGTCGACAGACACGTGGCACAGCACACTGTGAATCACCCGGAACGCAGAAAGCCGCCCCATCAATGGGCGGCTTCACTACTCTCACTCTCTTCTCTCTATATAATCTCTGCGTTCAGGCAGCGATCCGCGAGGGTTTACGTCCCCGTAGCCGCAGCGCCAGCAATCCCAGGATCACCGCCATATAGATCAGCGGTTCCAACTGGATGCCTTTGACCAGCCAGATGTAATGCACCCCCCCCAGAAACACCGCCAGATAGGTCAGCTTGTGCAGCTTGCGCCATTTCACACCCAGCTTGCGCACCGCGTAATTATTCGAAGTCAGGGCCAAGGGCAGCAATAGGGCAAACCCCGCCATGCCAATGGTGATATAGGGACGTTTGATGATGTCCTCGACCACGCGGCCCAGTGCCTGCACATCCAGCACCGCCCAGACCAGCAGATGAAAAGTCACATACGCAAAAGCCATCAGTCCAAGGGCCCGCCGGAACCTGGTCAGGTTGATCCCCAGATGCTGGCGCAGTGGCGTGATGCACAATCCGGCGATCAACAGCTGCAAGGCCAACTCGCCATATTTATGCTCCAGCGGTTTGACCGGATCGGGACCAAGGTTCCCCGTCACCGCGAGATAGAAGAAGTAGGGCGCGGGCAGAAGACATAGTATATAGACAGCCCAGGTCGGGACGCGCCGCGCGGTTGCGTTGATCTGATCCCTGATCCTGTCCATCTGCCTATCCGCGCCCCTGCGACCGTTCCCGACCTATACTATATATATGCGTCAAAAATTCGCCTTCAGATCCATGCCTTCATATAGGGCCGCGACTTCTTCCTCATACCCGTTGAACATCAGGGTCGGCTGACGTTTGGCAAACAGCCCCCCGCCGACCATCCGTTCACTCGCCTGCGACCAACGCGGATGGCTCACTTCGGGGTTCACATTACTGTAGAACCCGTATTCGCGCGCGTTCGCCTTGTTCCAGCTGGTCGGCGGCTCCTGATCGGTCAGCGTGATACGCACAATCGACTTGATGGATTTGAACCCGTATTTCCACGGCACCACCAAACGCATCGGCGCGCCGTTCTGGTTCGGGATCGGCTTACCGTAAATCCCCGTCGCCATGATGGTCAGCGGATGCATCGCCTCGTCCAGCCGCAATCCTTCGACATAAGGCCAATCCAACGCGGGGAAACGCACGCCGGGCATCTCGTCAGGGCGGTTGGCGGTTTCAAAGGCGACATATTTTGCACCCGACTGCACACCGGCCATTGCCAACAGATCCGCCAGTTCGAAACCGTTCCACGGGATCACCATTGACCACGCCTCGACACAGCGGAAACGATAAATACGTTCCTCGATGGTCATCGCCTCCATGATGCTGGCCATGGCATAATCACCCGGCTTGTCCACCATCCCGTCAATCTTGACCGTCCAAGGCGAGGTCGTCAGCGTATGGGCATTGCGGGCCGGATCAGTCTTGCCGGTGCCGAACTCGTAATAGTTATTGTACTGCGTGATATCCTCATAGCTGTTCGGCTCCAGCCCATCTGCCGCATGCGCCGCCCCGCCAATGCCCGCCAATCCGGCACCAGCTGCCAGCCCCGCCATCACTTGCCGCCGGTTCAGAAATGCTCGGTGGGGGGTGATGTCGTTATGGGTAAGTGTATTGATCCAGCGGTGCGCCATGCGGATGACTCCTTTTGCGTGTCTCCTAGAACCTAGGAGCTGCGCGGGTTTTGACCAAGGATTTCACCGATCATTTCAATAAGCACACCGGATTGTCAGATCCTGCGCAGGAGCGCTAAGCCGCGGTATCGGACAATGGGCCGTCCTCACGGGCCAGCCCAAAACACGGTTGGAAGGGCGAAACACCGCTTTGCCCTGACACAGGTTGCACCACCATTTCAGCAGCCAGTCATATCTGTTGGTTCGGGTTTAGGGTCCCTCCCCCGCACACTGCATGGCCCCGTGATCAATGTCCGGGGTTTTCCTCGTCAACCTCATCCACAATGGTACTGGCATCAAAGGCCACAGACCACCGGTCGATCAACGCACCACCCCCATGCAGGCGGCGCCATTGGCGCAACCCGTTGCGCAATCCGGCGCGGCCGGTGCGGCTGGCGGGTTCACTCATGCTGTCCGGTTCGCGATTGTCTTCCAACGCTGCCCAACAGGCCCGTTTTGCCGCCAGATAATCCTCCGGGCCCCAAGCCCGCAACAGGGTTTGAAAGGCATCAAACGCCGCGCGGCTGAAATCCTTGTCCTGGCCCATGCGATCAAACACCGGGCTTTCTGGATGAAACCCCGCGCAGGGCACCCAGCCATCCGGGATAGGTGTGTTTGCCGAATGTGTCCGGCCCGCCCGCAACAGCTTGGGCAACACATGTGTATGCGGCCCCTCCGGTGACTTTCCTCCCGTGTCAGGTCCGCCGATCATCTGATAGACTTCAACCCGCCCAATCTTTGTCAGCGCAACCCGATGGGGATGCGCCGCAAGGATCCTCCCCATCGCCGGATTGCCCTGTTCCATCAGCGATCGTCCGGCATTTTCACGCAATACACGCATCAGGTTTTCATCCGCCGTGCGAATGCAAAAATCGACCTGCGGCTGTGCCAACCCCATGTCAAACAGAACCGCTGTGCGATCCTCCTCCCGCAGGGCGGCAGTGTCGGGGCCAAGTTCGGTCAAGACGTCACGCCGGTGCATCATCGCTTCCGCCTCTGGCAGGCACAGGGACACGGCCTGCGACCAGCGATGCGCCCGCGGGCTCAGGGTCTCATAAGCCACCGGGCGCACGCCCTCCAACCGCTCGATCCGCAAACCACCGCGCACCGTGACCTGACAAAGCGGCGCATTGGGCTGCGGCGGGGCCTCCTCTCCGACGTGATGAAATTCGGCGATTGCACCGAATGACCCCATGTTCCAACCGGCCTCGCTCTCGCACAGCCCCTGTTGCAGTATATTCTCAAGATCCAGCATATCCTGTCCCCGCTTTCTGACGTGATCCAACGTCTGATTTCCATTCCTGCGCGCCCCGCGTAGTGGCGTCATAGACGGCCGCTCCCAAGGCCGCGCCGATTGACGTGTGCAAACCGGCGTACTCCTCTGTGCCCATGGGCGCTGCAACCGCGATGCAATCCGTGCCCGTGCCTGTCGCCAGCCCTGTCGGCAACGCCAGCCCGGCCTCGATAATTGCTGCGGTCCGAGCCTGCGCGGCGATACTGATTGCCTCAATCAACGCGGTCTGTGACAAACCGCAACTCAGCCGCACCGCGATATTGATCGTGCCCCAATCCGGCATCTGCCGTTCCACCCGGCTGCCAACCCGTTCCGCGTTGGACAGGCCGACGGTCGCCACAGACTCCGCCGTCACACCCTCTGTTGTGACCGTGCTTTGGGTGTAACAGGTGACATCACGCGAGGTCAGGAAAGCGACGCAACCATCCTCACCACGTGCGTGTAACTCACCTTTGAGCCACTGCCTCACATCCATGCCTTGCGGCAAATCCGCATTGCGCACCTCCCGCCAGAGGATACGCCGCGCCATCACAAAACCCGGACGGTTGATGGCCCAGCTCAGCACCTGCATCTCGCGGCCCAGATCGAAGGTCAGCCAGGGCCGCGCCAGCATGACAGCGCTCATGCCACCACCTCAAGCGGCTGGAAAATCGGGCCCTCCGCAGTGGTTTTGAAATAGGCACTGATGCCAAAGGTCTCGCGAACGCGCGCGGCGCTCAACACCTCCTGCGGGGGGCCATCTGCGGCCAGCCCGCCCTTGTCGATGACAATCAACCGCGTACAATGGCGGGCGGCAAGCCCAAGATCATGCAAGGAAACGATCACCGAATGGCCTTCACTTGCCAGATCGGCAAAGCTGCGCATGGTGGCAATCTGATGCGCCGGATCCAAACCCGCGATCGGCTCATCCGCCATCAGCAAGGGTGTCTCCTGTGCCAATGCCCGCGCGATCAGAACCCTTGCCTGCTCACCGCCTGACAGACGGGTGGCGGTACGCCCCCGCAACGCACCAAGATCCATGCGCAGCAATGCCCGCTCGACCGCGGCAAAATCCTCAGCCTGCGGGCGCTGCCCCGCGGCGATATGGGGTGTCCTGCCCAATCGGACGAGCGTTTCCACATCCACCGGCCAGGCGATTTCACGCGATTGCGGCATCCACGCCACCGCGCGTCCTCGCGCATGTGGCGGCAACCCCGCCAATGAACTATGCCCGGTGCTGTCGATCAGCCCCATAGCCGCGCGCATCAATGTGGTCTTGCCCGCCCCATTCGCACCTATGATGCCGATCAGCTCCCCCTGATCAACGGTCATGTTGACGTCGCGCAGAACCTCGCGTTTGCGCCGGGTGACACCAAAATCTTTCAGGGTCAGCAGAGTCATAAACCTTCCCTCCGCGTGCGGTAGATAAGATGCAGAAACAGCGGTGCGCCGATCAGGGCGGTGACCACGCCCAGCTTCAGATCCCGCGCCGGCAGCACAACGCGTACAACAATATCAGCCGCCAGCAACATCCCCGCCCCACCAAGGGCAGAGGCCCAAAGCAACCGTCCCGGCTGTGCGCCAACAAAGGGGCGTAACAGATGCGGCACCACCAGCCCGACAAATCCGATGGCTCCGGCCACGGCAGTGGACGCCCCGACAACAGCAGCGGTGCCAAAAATCAGCGTCAGCCGCATCCGGCGCAGACCGATGCCCATCGCCTCTGCTGCGTCTTCACCCAATGTCAGCGCATCCAGCCCCCGCGCCAGCGTGATCAGCATCACCGCCCCCAACAGAATCAATGGCAGGGCGATCCAGACATGGGTCATCGAACGGTCTGCAAGCGATCCCATCATCCAGAACACAATTTCATTGGCCGCAAAGGGGTTGGGGGACAGGTTCAACACCAAAGACGTCAACGCCCCGGCCAGCGCCGAAATGGCGATGCCTGCAAGGATCAGCGTCAGCGACGATCCACGCGGCCCCGCCAGCACCAACACCAGAACAACCCCAATCACCGCCCCCACCAGTGCGGCCAACGGCAATCCAAAGGCAAAACTGGCCGACAGCCCCGTCTGAATGGCCAGCACCGCCCCCAGGGCGGCAGAGCTGGACACACCAATCAGCCCCGGATCCGCCAGCGGGTTGCGCAGATAACCCTGCATTGCCGCCCCGGCCAGACCAAGCCCACCACCGATCATCAGCGCCAACAGCGCGCGCGGCAGGCGGATTTCGCGCATCACAAGGGTAAGCGGTCCCGCATCGCCCCCCACCAATGCCCCCAGACTTTCAAACAGCCCGATATTCGCTGGACCGGCCGCAAGGGCCGCAACAAACAACGCCCCGACCAAAACCGTCAAAATCAACATCAAGCGCATCATGGATCTGCCTTCTGCATCTTTTGGCGCAGCGCCACCATATCTTCGATGGCCCGCAACACGAAAGGTGTACCGCAAACCCAGTCACTGTCGGTCATCGCGGCCTCCGGGTGTTTGCGGCGCAGGGTCTTGATCACCGGATGATCCTTGACCTCTTCCGACCGCGAGGCACCGGGAAACGGGCGGCTGGTAATCACTGTTTCCGGCTGGGCCAGCGCCAGAACCTCCAGCGGTATAACCCCGCCCGCACCAAAACCTTGTTCAACTGCGATATTATCCAGCCCGGCAAGGTTCAGAATTTGCCCTGCCAGCGTTTTGTCACCTGATGTATACCCATTGGCATAATAGAGTGCCGCGCGTGGGCGCCTCGAAACATCACTGCGGTAGCGGGCAAGCTGGTGCTCAAAATTCGCAATCAGCGCCGATGCGCGGTCTTGCTGGCCCAGCACCTCACCCATCTGCGCCAGCCGGTCCTGCACATCCGAAACGGCATAGGCCGGGTCAAACACCGCCACCGGGATGCCAAGCCGACCAAGCATATCCACCGTGGCCCGCGTACTGAAACTGCCCGCGACCACCAGATCAGACTGCAACAGATAGATCTCTTCGGCCAAACCGTGATTGCGATGATAGGCCGCCGCTTGCTCCACCATTGCGGAACTGCGCCGGTCAGAGGCCAGATAGGACACTGACAAAAGCTGTCCCTCACCCGCCACCATCATCGCCAGCTGGTCAGTGCACAGATTCATCGACACGACCCTTCGGGGCGGTTCGCGCCTTTCAGGCGTGTCTGCCACTGCGGCCACGGGTGCTGCAATCAGCGCACCTGCAAACCAGAGTGCCCGCAGCACGCTAGAACTTTGCACTGATACCAACATAGGCGGCGCGTCCCCGTGATGCGAACCCCCAGACATCAACAGCATCGTCGTCAAACAGATTGGTAATCCGCCCGTTCAGGGTCAGACCATCCGTCAGCGCATATGTTGCCGCCACATCAACAGTGGTATAGGCGGGCAATTCGACGGTGGCAAAACTGCCAAAGAACTGTTTGCCAAAATTACCCGATACATGCCGGATATCTGCCGACACCGTGCCGCGGCCGCCAAAACTGTCCAGCGTCGCCCCAAGGGTAAACTCATGTCGGGGACGACGCACCTCAACACTGCCGTCAGGGTTCTTGGCATCGATGTAAGTATAGGCCAACCGCACCGCCAAAGCATCACTCGCTTGCAGGCTGCCCGAGACCTCAAGCCCCTGACGGTCACTATCTCCGGCCTGATTTTCAAACGAATACGTGCCCGCGCCGGTGCTGACTGATGTGATTTCATCCGTCAGCGTTTCATTGAAGTAAGTGACGTCGATCAACCCGCGGCCCTGCAAAACCTCGAACTCGGCCCCGATATCAAAGCTCTTGTTTTGTTCGGGTCTCAGATCAGGATTGCCAAGGTACCCGAAATCCGCGGCATAAAGCTCAAAATAGGACGGGTTTACGATCCCCGTACCCGCAGAGGCATGCAACCGTATCCCGCTGTCAGGAAACTGATAGGACAGCCCGACGCTCCAGGTTGTGGCGTCCTCAAACACATCATTGTCGTCAAAACGTGTACCCGCCTGCACATCCAGCCCGTTGGCAAAGCTGCCGCGATATTCCAATGCCACAGATGTCGATTCCCGACCGTAAAGCGGGTTGGAACTGCTGTTGTCCTGTTCGTTTTCCAGCAACAGGTTCAGCAGGTGATCCGCCTCCGCCACCGCGCGCCCGTCAAGGCCAAAACTCAACCGGTATTTCAACGCTTCCGTGTCCGTCGTCGTCGGCATGCCGCGGTTATAGGTCGATTCATATTCGGTTTTTTCAAACGACAACCGATGTGTCAGCCGTCCGCCCATCATCTCGTAATCGGCATAGACCCCTGCGGTCCATTCGTCACGTGTGGCCCCGGTTGTCGGGTCGTCCACCACATAGCTGTCAGCATCCACCGCCCCAAAGGGGGAAGGATCGGTATCGTATTCTTCCGCCGCCCGGCGCAGGGTAAAGCCAAGCTTCAACGCGTCTGTCACCAGATAGTCACCCGACAGAATCGCTGTGGTCCGCTCAAGCGCGTCTTTCTCGCCGCCGCTCCCCGATTGGTCATAGCCCCGGTCATCCCTGTGAGAGAACGAAAAGGACACCCCGCCGCGCGCGCTCCGGCGCGAGACAAAAGCCGTCGCCGTTGTTGCATCGCCAACCTCCAGCGTGGCCGTATAGGTTTCACCGATCCCACCTTTGCGGGTGATGATATTGATCACCCCGGCTGACGCATTCGAACCGTAATAAACCGATTGCGGCCCGCGCAGCACCTCAACCCGTTCGATGTTCGCCGTTTCCAAGCCACTAAGGATGTATTCACCATCCCCACCCGCTGCTTCGATCCCGTCGATCAGAACCAATGTGTGATTCCCCTCACCGCCCCGGATGCGCACCTGCGTAAAGCTGGTGCTGGAGCCATTGACGGAAACACCCGGCAGGGCACGCAGGGCATCCTGTACCGTTGTGATCCCACGCGCCTCGATTTCCTGTGCGGTGACAACGCTGGCGGAACGGCCAAGAGCGTCCGCCTCGATCGGGGATAAACCACCCGAGATGACGATCTCGCCCAGATCAACAGTGTCTTGCGCTGATGCGGCTGTGAACAAAAGGGGGGAAACGGCGACGGACGCCAAAAGAGAAAAACGGAGCATGGAAATAACCCTCGGGTAAGGCCCGGCAGGACCTTTAGACTGCAATATGTCATTTGAGGGAGAGCCCCCGCAGACGGTGAAAACACCACACGCGGAAGTTCCGCAGCCCCGACGCCCCTCGCGCCCGGACAGGGTGAATACCTCGGCAGGTCTCCTGACTCGCGGATCATTGCTGGGCCGGGCCTTCCCGCCACGCGCTGCGTGACAGTGGCATATACCGGCTTCGCTCTCCGCCTACAGTTGCGGGGGCAGTCGTGGATTTGGCCAGATGGCCGGACCACGTTCCCTTTTAACCAGACGGCAAGCCGCCCGGACCGAAGTAAGGGTTTGCTACTAGAAGTTGGCGATCCTGAAAAGGGTCGATTTCATTTTCTTCAAATGCCCTGAAGACGGACCCCAGCCAGTGCCCAAAAGGGGGTCCCGAAGCTTGACCAAGCTTCGGGGGTTTTCTTCATCCGTAAACCGGCACCTTAATGCACGGTTGCATCATCCGGTTTGGGTCGATTACTGGCTGCAATCCGGTCACCGATGATCAAGCCATCCGCACCGGCACTGACTTCAATCCGGTCGCCGTCACGCACATCACCTGACAACAGCATCTCGGCCAGCGGGTTTTGCAAAGTCCGCTGAATGACCCGCTTCAACGGCCGCGCACCGAACACCGGATCATAACCTTCGTCGGCCAACCACTGCCGCGCGCCATCGTCCAAAGCCAGCTCAATCTTGCGACCGGCAAGCCGTTTCAGCAAACGACCCAACTGGATATCGACAATCCCCGCCATGTCCTCGCGGGCCAAACGGTCAAAGATCACCGTTTCATCCAGACGGTTCAGGAACTCGGGGCGGAAGTGCGCCCGCACCGCATCCATCACGTCACGTTTGGCGCCCGCCATGTCGCCGCCTTCCGGCAGCTGGCTCAACGCTTGCGCGCCCAGGTTCGACGTCAGGATGATCAGCGTCTGCTTGAAATCAACCGTACGTCCCTGACCATCGGTCAGCACTCCATCATCCAGAACCTGCAACAACACGTTGAACACATCCGGGTGCGCCTTTTCGACCTCGTCAAACAGCACCACCTGATAGGGCCTGCGCCGCACCGCTTCGGTCAAAACACCGCCCTCGTCATATCCGACATAACCGGGAGGGGCACCGATCAGCCGGGCCACCGCGTGTTTCTCCATGAACTCCGACATATCAATCCGCACCATGGCGTTGTCGTCATCAAACAGAAACTCGGCCACCGCCTTGGTCAGCTCGGTCTTACCCACGCCGGTTGGCCCCAGAAACAGGAAGCTGCCCAGCGGACGGTTCTCGTCGTTCAACCCTGCACGCGCCCGGCGCACCGCATTGGCCACCGCTGTCACCGCGGAATTCTGCCCGATCACGCGGCCATGCAACTGCTCTTCCATGCGCAGCAACTTGTCGCGCTCGCCTTCCAGCATCTTACCTGCGGGAATGCCTGTCCAACGTTCAACGACACTGGCGATCTGGTCAGGACGCACGGCTTCTTCCACCATCATCCCTTCCTCACGCGTTTCCGCCGCCTCCAGCTCTTTCTCAAGCTGGGGGATCACCCCGTAAGACAGCTCACCCGCCTTGGCGAGGTTGCCTTCGCGTTTGGCAATATCCAGATCGGCGCGGGCACGGTCCAGCTTCTCCTTGATGTCACGCGCACCGGCCAACTTGTCACGTTCCGCTTGCCAGCTTGCGGTCATCTCGCGCGAGCGTTCCTGCAGATCGGCAAGATCCTTCTGCAAGGTTTCAAGCCGGTCTTTCGACGCTTGATCATCCTCCAACTTCAACGCCGCCTCTTCGATCTGCAACTGCATGATCTGCCGGTCCAGCGCGTCAAGCTCTTCGGGTTTGCTGTCCACTTCCATGCGCAGACGGCTGGCCGCCTCGTCCATCAGGTCAATCGCCTTATCCGGCAGGAACCGGTCGGTGATGTAACGATGGCTCAGCGTCGCCGCCGCAACCAAGGCACTGTCAGCAATGCGCACACCGTGGTGCAGCTCGTATTTCTCTTTGATGCCGCGCAGGATGGAAATCGTGTCTTCCACCGTTGGCTCCTGCACAATCACTGGCTGGAAACGCCGCGCAAGGGCTGCGTCTTTTTCAACATGTTTGCGATATTCGTCCAGCGTGGTCGCACCGATACAATGCAATTCACCCCGCGCCAGTGCCGGCTTCAGCAGGTTGGACGCATCCATCGCACCATCCGCCTTGCCCGCACCCACCAGCGTGTGCATCTCGTCGATGAACAACACAATCTCACCCGCCGCTTCGGTCACTTCGGTCAACACCGCTTTCAGCCGTTCCTCGAACTCGCCGCGATATTTCGCACCGGCAATCAGCGCGCCCATATCAAGGCTGAGCAGCTTCTTGTTGCGCAGGCTTTCAGGCACATCACCATTCACAATGCGCAGGGCCATGCCCTCGGCAATCGCGGTTTTACCCACGCCCGGTTCCCCGATCAGCACCGGGTTGTTCTTGGTCCGACGGCTCAAGACCTGCATTGCGCGGCGAATTTCCTCGTCACGTCCGATGATCGGATCAATCCGGCCCTCTTCGGCCCGCGCCGTCAAATCGGTGCTGTATTTCTTCAAGGCATCATATCCGTCCTCGGCGCTTGCCGTATCCGCTGTACGCCCCTTGCGAATGTCATTGATCGCGGTGTTCAGCCCTTGGGCTGTGACCTTACCCGCCTCAAGCGCGGTCTTGGCCCCTGATTTGATCATGCACAATGCCATCAGGATCCGCTCAACCGGCACAAAACTATCGCCTGCCTTCTTGGCCAGCGCTTCAGCCTCGGCCAGAACCTTGGTGGTTGCATTGTCCAGATAGACCTGCGCCGCATCACCCGTCACCTTGGGCAATTTGCCCATAGACAGCTGTAGCGCCTCACGCACCCGATTGGCATCCGCCCCAGCAGCGGCAATCAAATTGCTGGCCAGACCCTGATCATCATCCAGCAAAGCCTGCAAAATATGTTCCGGTGTCAGCCGTTGGTGGTTTTCGCGTGTTGCAATGGTCTGCGCCGCTTGAATGAAACCGCGCGACCGCTCCGTGAACTTGCTCAAGTCCATGGTGTTTCTCCTTTTTATAAGCGCCCGATGGTGTTGCGCCCGCTTGGCGGCACGCAGGTTTTTGGGCCTCATGATCTATTTGGGAACCCCTGTCGCAGGTTCAAGCGGACATGCCGCGAAAATCAGAAATTCCACTGCATAAATTTTACATAACACGCAGGCACTTGCAAATGCTTCACTGACTCACGACAGAGTTATACCAATGTAACCCATTGTTCTTAAATATTTATATTGAATTACCCACAGTGACAAAACCTGTTTCGGAACTAAACACCATGTTCATTCGTTCTTACAGCAATGAAAGCAACCATATCTGCACAAAGACAGGAAGGTCAGAGGTGCCAAATGTTTACCAGCCCAATCCAGCTAACGGACGTCCGCTATAACGCCGCCGAACAGCAGTTCGAAGCTGCGGTGCGTGTTCTGGACCGCGGCGGGCGGCGGAGTTACGCCTGTGCCATCAAGGCACCCATTTCAATGAGCTTTGAACAGGCCGCCGAAGGTCTGGCAAAACAGGCACTGCGGCGTCACAGGAACCGTGGCGGCATGTTTTCACACCTCTCGCCCTCGGGTTTCGCCCGACGTGGCGGACGTCAGGCATTTGATTCAAAGCGCTGGCTTGAGGATGTGATGGCCCAACCCCTTACCTCGGCCGCATGAAAACCGACGCTTAGCGCTATTTGTGAAGCAAACCGATTGGTTTTCCCCCTTACCTACAGGCGGCAATGCCGCAAAATACACCCAAGGCCCGCAAAAAGGGTCAGGCACCGGAGGCGTAAAATGCAGATTAAGAAAGTTACCCCAGACTCTATCACGTATAATCCCGTCACCAATATGTTTGAGGCAAATGTCGAACTCAAGGCAGACGGCACCATCTACCATTACCCCTGCGCTGTCGAAGGCGCATTGATGATGCCGCTTGCCATGGCAGCCTTCAAACTGACCCAGCAGGCCAAACATCGCCACGCGTCTGGCAAGGGCCTGCACACCCGCAGGGTCGAAACCGCACCGGACGGCATGACCTGGCAGCAGGCGGCATAGTCACACACCACCACGCATGGTCGCCCATATGCGTGGGAAAACGGGCACCGTGCTGAACGGATCGCCCACCCTCGAGCCGGTCACGTGCAATACGTGGCCGGCTTTCACTTTTCTTTGCCTCTGCAATGGACAGCCCAACCGGTGAAGCGTAAGTCAGGATCGTTTGCATTTTTCCCAGCAGGAGCCTCCCCCATGCCACTTTCCCCCTCAGATGACCGCCTGATCGTTGCCCTTGATGTTCCCAACGCTGTTGCGGGACTGGAATTGGCGGACAAGCTTGGCGATGCGGTGTCCTTTTATAAAATCGGCCTGGGGATGCTGACCGGTGGCGGGCTGGCATTGGCCAATGAGCTGAAGCAGGAACAAGGCAAACGCATTTTTCTGGACATGAAACTGTTCGACATCGGGGCCACGGTCGAGGCTGCCGTGCGCGGCTTGGCGCAATTCGATCTCGATTTCCTGACCGTACATGGTGACCCCCATGTGGTGCGCGCCGCCAAGGAAGGTGCCGCCGGCAGCGATCTGAAAATCCTTGGCGTGACCATCCTCACCTCACTGGACCGCGCCGATCTGGATGCCGCGCTGATCCAGCCGGGGGATCTGCCTGATCTGGTCCTGACCCGTGCCGCCCGCGCGCTGGAGGCCGGGGCAGATGGGGTCATCGCCTCCCCGCAAGAGGCCGCCGCAATCCGCGCCCTGCCCGAGGCGGCTGGTAAGTTGATCGTCACCCCCGGCGTGCGCCCGCAGGGGGCCGCGCTTGGCGATCAAAAGCGCGTGGCAACCCCGGCTCAGGCGGTCAAAAACGGCGTGGATCACATCGTCGTGGGCCGCCCAATCTGGAAGGCCCCCGATCCCGCCGCCGCCGCCCGTGCCATTCTGGCAGAGCTTTCGGCGTAAAGGGATTCAACCTGTGACTGTAGCAATAACAGCACAATGGTCGAATTGACCCCAAAGACGGGCATTCCTGACTATGTGATTAGCTGTCTTGGTGCTAGGTTTACCCTAGGTGATACTCCCCGACGAACTGGATCTTCCTGATGTTCGTCACCTTTCCCCCCGCTTAAGGCAGCGGGGGTTTTTCTTGCCCCACAGTCTCCCCTCTTTCTCGCAGATAGATCCGCAACCGGTCCTGAAATTCCGGTATCCCCTTGGGATGGTTCAGAAATTCTCCGACCTCCATCATCCGCCATTCCTGCCCCTCATCGCCAAACCGGATATCTTTCACCGCGTCAGACGGCAGCCGCCCCACGAAAAACCATACAGAGACATCCGTTCCCGCTTGCCCAAAACGCCGCGCCCAGCGGATGTTTTCACGCAGCACTGTCAGACCCAATTCCTCAAAACATTCACGCTGAACACACTTAAAAGGTGTCTCCTCCCCCTCGCGACCACCCCCGGGCAGGTCCCAATGCCCCGGAAAAGACAGGTTTGGTTTCTCATCCCGCAGGATCACAACAAGCTGCTGACCCAGAAAAAGCGCCAGCTTTGCGCCCTTAAAACCCGCATCATCCTCTGTGTTCATTTGCGCCTCCGCCCGTTATTCTTACACCCGGATCCCTTAACGCCGGTGCCCCGCCATGGCCGCCCTCTGCCGCGATTGCCTGACCCAGATTGCCCCCGCGCGGCGCTGTCCCGCCTGCGGCAGCCCGCGTGTGCTGATCCATGACGAACTCGACAGCCTGTGCATCGCCCACATGGACTGTGACGCCTTTTATGCCTCGGTCGAAAAACGCGACAATCCCGAATTAAACGGCAAACCCGTCATCATTGGCGGCGGGCGGCGCGGCGTGGTCTCGACCGCCTGTTATGTTGCGCGTATTCGCGGCGTGCGATCCGCGATGCCGATGTTTCAGGCGCTGAAGCTCTGCCCGGAGGCGGTGATCATCAAACCCCGTATGGACGCCTATGTCGAGGCGTCGCGCGCCATTCGCGCGATGATGGAGGAACTGACACCCGCCATCGAACCCCTGTCGCTGGACGAGGCGTTCCTTGACATGACCGGCACCGCCCGCCTGCATGGCGCGCCGCCCTCGGTGATGCTGGCGCGTCTGGTGCGCCGGATGAAAGACGAACTGGGCCTGACCGGATCGATTGGCCTCAGTCACAATAAATTCCTCGCCAAGGTCGCCTCTGACCTTGATAAACCACATGGGTTTTCCGTGATCGGCAAGGCGGAAACCGCCGATTTCCTGCGTGACCGCCCGGTAAAGCTGATCTGGGGCGTTGGTGCCGTTTCGCAGGTGGCGCTGGACAAGGCGGGCATCCGCACCTTTTCCGATCTGCTGCGCTGGGAGAAAACCGATTTGGTCACGCGCTTCGGGGGCATGGGCGAACGCCTGTGGCATCTGGCGCGGGGGCAGGACCATCGCCGCATCTCCCCCAATGATCCGGTGAAATCCGTGTCCAAGGAAACCACCTTTAACGACAATACCGGCGATCCCGATATCCTTGACGGGCACCTGTGGCGGCTGTCCGAACAGGTATCAGATCGTGCCAAGGCAAAGGACATTGCCGGCCGTATCGTAACGCTGAAACTCAAACGCGGTGATTTCACCAGTCTGACGCGGCGTGTGTCCCTCAGTGACCCGACACAGCTGGCCGACAGGATTTACCGCACCGCGCGAGCCCTGTTTGACCAACTCGACGAAACCGGCCCCTACCGGCTGATTGGTGTGGGTATTTCCGACCTCAGCCCCGCCGAAGGGGCCGATAAGGCCGGTGATCTGCTGGATCCCGACGCGGGCCAGCGCAGCAAGGCGGAGCGCGCCACCGATGCGATCCGCGCCCGCTACGGGGCCAAGGCAATCGTCAAGGGGCGGGCGCTGCGCTAGCGCACAGGGCGGTGAACTGCGCCAATGCGACCTTTGCGTTTTCGGCAACTTCATCCTCGGTCGGGGCTGCCATGGTGCCGATCACCCGCCTGATCTGCTGATCTCCCACCAACAGATGCATGAACACCCCGCCGATGTCGCCGTTTTGCGGCGGCTTCAACTGCCCCTCGCTAATTGCCTGTGACAACAGCGCCCTGATCAGCGGCAAGACATCCTCGCGCCCGCCTTTGGCTAAAAGCTGCCCCAAGGCACCTGTCGGGTCCGTGGCCGCCGCCCGGTTCAGCGCAATCGCCCGTGGCCCCAGCAACATGCCCAACAGAACCGGGGCCAGCTTGGCCAGCCGCGTCAACGGGTCGGCCTGCCCCTCTGCCGCCTGCGTCAATTGCGCCCTCACCTGCGCCGCATTCGCCCGCACCATGCTTTCAAACAGCCCGTGTTTATCCCCGTACCAACGGTACAGCGTTTCATTCGACGCCTTGGCACGTTTGGCCAGCGCCAGCATCGACGTCCCCTCAAAACCCAGCGCATCAAACAGCGCATAGGCCTCTGTCTCTATCTCGGCCATCCGGGCCTGACGTTTCTCTTCGCGCATCCTGTGTCCTTGGTCTGCTTGACAAACAACCGTACATGACGATACGGATATGTAAAGACGTACACATAAATACGGTTACTGGAGATGCCCGATGAAATCCCTCACCACGCCCCTTTGCCTGATCAGCCTGCTGCTGACCGCCGCCCTGTTTGGTTTCTTTTACGCCTGGATCTGTTCCACCATGTGGGGGCTGGATGCGGCTGACCCGCGTGTTGCCATTGCCGCCATGCAGGCAATGAATGCTTCGGTGCGCAATGTGGTCTTTGCCCCCGCATTCTTTGGCACACCGGTGGTTTTGCTGATCACCACCATCGTGCTGGCTGCCAACGCCCAACGTCGCGCCATGCCCTGGTTCGCGGCGGCAACAATCCTCTCTGCCCTGCTGGGGGTTGTCCTGACCATGGCCGTCAATGTGCCGATGAATGAAGAACTGGCGCAGGTTATCGTGCCCGATGACATCGACGCCGCCCGCGCAATCTGGCTGGCCTATTCGCCGGGCTGGCAGTTCTGGAACCAGATGCGCACAATCGCCACCGGTGTGGCAGTCCTCTTTATCGGGGTTGGGATGCTGCGGCTACACCCAGCCTAAGGTCAGGACGCTAGCGCATCACTCCGCCGCCAGGGGCACCCGCCCCAATCCGATTCGCGCCACTTCCGCCACAACCTGACGCAGGGCGCGTTGCACATCCTCGAAATCGCCGTTCGGGCGGACCAATGTTTCGTTCATATAAAGCGAACGATCAATTTCCACCTGAACGGCATGCTGTGCCTGCGCCGGACGCCCATAAGCCTGAGTGATATAGGCCCCTGCAAAGGGCGTATTGCGGGTAACAACAAACCCTGCCGCGACAAACGCCGCCTCGACCCGGTCCACGACCTCTCCCGCTGCGGCAGCACCAAAGCGGTCGCCCAACACGATATCGGGGCGCTTCACACCGGAACGTGCCACCCCATCCATCGCCTCATGCGGCATGGAATGACAGTCGATCAGAACCGCCTGCCCGTGTCGCCGCTGCGCCGCATCAAGCAAACTCTGCAACTTCTCGTGATAGGGTCGCCAGTATCTATCGATTCGCCGCTGCGCCTCTGCACTGGTCAATTTGCCGCGATAAATCGCACGGCCATTGGCCACAACGCGGGGAATCACCCCCAGTCCTGAGGCGATGCGCGGATTGTGCCCCCCCCGACGCACCCCTTCGATCAAGGCCGGATCCAACTCATCCGCCGCCCGGTTCAGATCAACAAAGGCCCGTGGTGCCCCCGCCTTGATAAAAACCGCCCCATATTCCGGGGCACAATCAAACATCAGATCAACAAAAGCATCTTCGGAAGAGCGAATCACATGCTCGTCCAGCACAGTCGAGCGCAAAAACGTCCACGGATAGTCCCGCCCGGAGTGGGGCGAAGCAAAAACCACACAAGAACGGTCTTTTTCAGGCGCAATCACATCATATGCAGACTTGGGCATAAGCTCCCCTTTGGATGCCAACATAACCCAATTTCAGGGAATGCCAAAAGCCCCCTTGATCGTCGCGACGCAACCTTTTATAGCGACCCAACCGGCGCGGTATTTCGCGCCCCATTTTGTTTGGGGCTTGGGGTTTGCGCAGGAAAGTGGGTGATTAGCTCAGCGGTAGAGCACTTCGTTGACATCGAAGGGGTCACTGGTTCGATCCCAGTATCGCCCACCACGAAATTCACTGGCCCCAACGCCTTCTTTCGAAGGGTGGCGGGGTCGCCCGTAACCCGGCGCTGGTCCTTGTCTGATGATAAGGCGGGGCCAAAGATGGAAAGGTTGGAACATGAAAGTTCGCAATTCGCTCCGCTCGCTCAAGAACCGGCACCGTGATTGCCGCGTTGTGCGTCGCAAGGGCCGCGTTTACGTGATCAATAAAACGCAGCGCCGGTTCAAAGCCCGCCAGGGTTGATCCCGCGTTCATCTCGGGCTGAACCTTTCCGCCTGATGCGTAAGATTTAAAAGAGGCTGCTCCCTGCGGGGCGGCCTTTTTGCTGTGGGGCGGAGCGGGATTTCCGCCCGGCGCAGGAAAGCGACCTTCCTGCAAGGCAACGGGAAGGTTGCCCTATCCGGGCGCGGCCAAAGTTCTGGTTCGAACGCAAACCATCAATTGATATTCAGCAGGTCCAATCAACTGGCCGAAATTCAGCACTCTGTATCTGGCAAAACCCCAATGGCACGGCCGTTCAAAAGTCGGATATTGCGAAGCACGAGATTGTTCCAGATCAGACGCGGAAGCCCGCGCAGGAAGTCGCTCATGGAACCTTTGCCGCCTGCTTTTAATATTTTCAGGCTGACCGACGGAGGTACCGGCTTGAACCAGGCTCTCAGGTCAGCTGGTTTCCCCTGCTTCAGGCACGACAAAGCTCGACGCGTTGTATCCGGGTTGTTCCAATCAGAGGCATAGACGATACAACCGTTCCGATTGATGATGAAAATCGAATTCGGATACCCGCCATAAGCCTGATGCGCCGTTCCTTCCAAGTCATCGACGAGTATGCGGCGCCTCTCTCCGCCTTTCAGAAGGCGGCCAGCACAAGTTTGTTTGTCTTGATTTGTTTGATGGGACGGGATGTTCGCGCCGGGATGGGCCTCGCGCACGTAAAGAACAGCAGTGCTTACATCTGGATGACTGCTCTTGAGATCATTCATGCTTTTCCGGCGCCCCTGAAACAAGGGACAGGTCAAGCTGCCCATTTCCAGAACAAGGAAGTCACCTTCGAATTCCAGCAACCTGACAGAAGCCCCCTCTGCACTGGTCAATTCAAAATCCGGCGCAGCGGTTCCCGGCTTTGGTCCTCGGAAATTAATGAGGTCGTAATCCTTGGCGCTGAACTGATCGTAGTTATACATCGGGTTTTCCTTTCATTTCCGCAAGGTTTGCTGACATTTTCCGCAGGATCCCGGTCACAACCTTTTGGTGCTCTGACGCCACCCCGACCAGCGACGCCGCGATCAAAGACTGCGCAACCTCGGCCAGCTTGGGAAACAGCTCTCTGCCGGCAGGCGTCATTTCAATGTCTACTTTCCGGCGGTCCTTGTGGGTGCGCCTGCGCGCAATCAACGCCTTGCGTTCAAGACGGTCGAGCATCCGCGACACAGTCGTCGTGTCGCGCAGCGATAGCTGTGACAGGTCCGTCGGGCTCAACTTCTCGTGATTACTCAGGATCAATAAAAGCGCCCATTCTTCCGCCGTCACATCAAGTTTCTTGGCAGCAAACCCCTCCTCAAGCTTCTTTCGAATTTGGAAGCCAAGGTGGTTCACCCAGTAATGCGGTAGAGTTTCATAATTCATAGTATATGTATTATACATTAATTGTATTATGCAATCAATAACCCCTGCCCCAACACGTAATCTTGAGCGGCCCTTCCCACCAAACCCTCTGGTCCTTCGCAACCGAACCATGCAAGTTGCAGTGGAACACATAACCCAAGCGAGGCCGCGATGACCGACACCCCCGAATACACCCCGCCAAAAGTCTGGACATGGGATGCAGAATCAGGCGGCAAATTCGCCTCGATCAACCGCCCCATCGCCGGTCCTACCTCCGAAAAAGAGCTGCCTGTGGGCAAACATCCGTTGCAGCTTTATTCCCTCGCCACTCCCAATGGCGTCAAAGTCACCATGATGCTGGAAGAGCTGCTGGCCGCCGGTCACACAGGTGCCGAATATGACGCGTGGATCATCAATATCGGTGAGGGCGATCAGTTCGGCTCCGGTTTTGTCGACGTAAACCCCAACTCCAAAATCCCCGCGCTGATGGATCACAGCAGCGATGCCCCGCAGCGGGTGTTCGAATCCGGCTCGATCCTGCTTTATCTTGCTGAAAAATTCGGGGCCTTTTTGCCAACCGACCCGGCGCAACGCACAGAGGCGCTCAGCTGGCTGTTCTGGCAAATGGGCAGCGCGCCTTATCTGGGCGGCGGTTTTGGTCATTTCTACGCCTATGCACCCGAGAAATTCGAATATCCGATCAACCGTTTCGCGATGGAAACCAAACGCCAGCTTGACGTGATGGACCGCCACCTTGCCGAGAACGAATATTTCTCAGGCGATTATTCCATTGCCGATATGGCGATCTGGGCATGGTACGGACAGCTGGTTCTGGGGCGTCTCTATTCGGCGGCTGAATTCCTAGACGTAGCCTCTTACAAAAACGTGCTGCGCTGGGCAGAGGCGATTGATGCCCGCCCCGCGACAACACGTGGCCGCATGGTCAATCGGGCCTTTGGGGATGATCTGTCGATGCAACTGCACGAACGTCACGATGCCTCGGATTTCGACACGAAAACGCAGGACAAGATTGAAGCCGCCAAGGGCTGAACCGGCGTAATGGTACAATAAAACAATAGACGGGGCGTATGTCGCGTTTCAGTGTCAGGGGTGCGCCGCAAATGGTGCGCCCCTTTTTCATGGATGACGTGATGCACCCCGAGTTCAACCCGCAACCAACCCTCACCGGCGCAATCCTGCAAATGCGTCCCCTGCATGGTGATGACCTTGGCCCACTTTATGACGTGGCCAAAGATCCCGCTGTCTGGGCCGGCCACCCCGCCAAGAATCGCCATCAGCAGGCGGTGTTCGCCCCCTATTTCGACATGCTACTGGCCAGCAAAACAACGCTGGCCGCCACCCTTGCCAGCACCGGGCAGGTCATCGGATGTTCGCGCTACTACACCCCCCCGCAACAGGGGGATGGTATCTCTATCGGCTACACCTTTTTGGGCCGTGACTGGTGGGGCGGTGCCAGCAACCTTGAAATGAAATCACTGATGCTCAGCGCTGCTTTTGCCCATGTGGATCAGGTCTGGCTGCATATTGATCCCGCCAACATCCGCTCGCAACGGGCCACTGCCAAACTGGGCGCAACCCTTGTCAGCGAGGGGGCGCTACAGCTGAACGGCAAAGACGGCATCTGGCAAAGCTGGGTGGTAGAGCGTGATGTTTGGGAACAACGCACGGTCGTAAAGACCTAACCGCCACGCGCCCTATCGCCCGCGCCCCACCTGACGGCAAATCAGGATCACCGGCAACAGCCCCATGGCGACAATCACCAGCGACGGCACCGCCGCCCCATCCAGCCTTTCGTCACTGGCCAGCCGGTAGGCCTGCACCGCCAATGTGTCAAAGTTGAACGGCCGCATGATCAATGTCGCGGGCAACTCCTTCATTACATCCACAAAGACGATCAAAAGCGCGGTCAGCAAAGACGGCGCAAGTATCGGCAGATGCACCCGGCGCAGCGTGCCCAGCGGCGTCTGGCCAAGCGAGCGTGCAGCAGCATCCATATTTGCATGCACCATCGCCTGCCCCCCCTCATAGGCTCCCAATGCCGCCGCCAGAAATCGCACCATGTAGGCGGCGATCAGCAACCAGATCGACCCGGTCACCAGCAACCCTGTAGAAATATCAAAGGTCGCCCGCATCCAGGCATCCAGCGCATTGTCAAACATCGCAAAAGGCACCAGCAGACCCACCGCGATCACCCCACCGGGCACCGCATACCCCAACCGCGCCACATAACCAGTGCCGCGCGACAGGCGTCCCGGCCTCAGCCGCTGGAAAAATCCCACTGCAATCGCCGCCGCCACCGTGACCACCGCGGCAATCCCCGCCAATGTCAGCGAATTGCGGATGAACCCCAGATAGCGCGGGCTCAGCAGGTTCTGCTCCGATCCCAGCCCCATGCTGAACAGCACAAATATCGGTAGCACCGCCCCGAACATCACCGGTACACCACATAGCACCTGCGCACAGAACGCGTTCCAGCCGGTCAGCTCAATCGGGGCCATCTGTTGTGCCTGCCGTGCGGGATCGTGATATTTCGCGCGCCCCCGCTGCATCCGCTCCAGCATCGCCAACAGCAGGGCAAAGCTCAGCAGACACAGGGCCAACTGCGCCGCCCCCGTGCGATCAAACAGCGAAAACCACGCGGTATAGATCCCCGTGGCAAAGGTCTGCACCCCAAAATAGGCCACCGTGCCAAAATCCGCGATGGTCTCCATCACCGCCAGCAACACGCCCGCAGCAATCGCCGGACGCGCCAGCGGCAGGCTGACCTTGAAAAACGCCACCCATGCGCTTTTGCCCAAGGCACGGGCGGCCAGAAACGTCGTGCCGCTTTGCTGCAAGAACGCCGCGCGGGCCAGCAGATAAACGTAGGGGTATAGCACCAGCGTCAGCATCAGGGCCGCACCGCCCAAGGACCGGATGTCGGGAAACCAGTAATCGCGTGGCCCCCAGCCCATCACATCCCGCAGGGTGGTCTGCACAATCCCCGGATGGTCCAGCACATTGGTATAGGCATAGGCCAGCACATAGGCCGGAAAGGCCAGTGGCAGCACCAATGCAACCTCCAACAGGCGCACGCCGGTAAACCGCGTCATCGTCACCAGCCAGGCCGCTCCGACACCAATGCAAAACGTCCCCAGGGAAACCAGCAAAACCAATGCCAGCGTGGTGCGGGTATATTCCCCCAACACCGTGTTGATCAGATGGCGCACCGTCTCTGTCCCGCCGCCAAAGGCCGCCAGCCCCACGGCAATCATCGGCAGGGCACAGACCGCGGCGGCGAAAATGGCAATCACCGACAGCCCGCGCAGCCCCTCGCGGGATTTGGTCGGGCGCAATGCTGGGTCAGTCACAGAGGTCATGCCTCTATTTCGATGATTTCAGTCAGGATTACCAGAGGGCGCGCAGTTCACGCAGACCACACAGCTCAGTGAAAACATGTGTTTTGCGATGACGCCCTGAACTCCCCAAGTTGGAGCCATGACACAGAGCGGTGCAACACCCCGCCTGAAACACCTCTGAAAGGAATTTCAAATGAAACTGATCTTCACAACAACCGCCATCGCCCTCGCGGCCAGCACCGCCTTCGCGGATCAGGCCACGCGCACATTGGATACCCCGACAAACGCGGTCCTGACACAGTCAGAAACCCCGGTTGCCCTCAGCTCTCGCAATACGTCAGAGCGGGAACGCAAGGTGCGTGACGGCACCTATGTCAGCATCAACAACGACAGCCGTTAATCAACGGGATCGCGGGGCACCCCTTCGCGATCCTCCTTCCGCCCGGGTCCCCGTTCCGCCCCGATCCTTAGTCCCAAATCCTGCTCCTCTACCGCATCGGGCACAGGTCTGACGCACACTCTTACGTAACGAAAGACTACCGTTTTTTGAATGATCGGCCTTAAATTTGGGAAACGGGAGAAAACACATGCCACACATTGGTGCCGACGTTACCTTAAACGATCCAGCCTTGGTCCATGATACCGCATTGTTATATGGAAAAGTCACCGTTGGTGTCGGGGCGTCGATCTGGCCCTATGTGGTGACACGAGCGGAAATACATGAAATTGTGATCGGCGAACGGACCAATATTCAGGATCACGTTATGATCCATGTCGGTTTCGCGTCACCGACAATTGTCGGCGACGATTGTTCTATTACCCACCGCGTTGTGCTGCACGGCTGTGAAATCGGCGACCGGGTCCTGATCGGGATTGGCGCAACCATTATGGACGGAGCCAAGATCGGCAGTAACTCCATCGTCGCAGGCCATTCGATAGTGACGGAAGGGTCGGTTTTTCCTGATAATTCGATCATTGCCGGCAGCCCGGCCAAACTGATCAAGACCGTCGACAATTCGGCCGCGAACCTGCGAAACGCGGCTTTCTATCACCTGAATGCCCGGAACTATGCAAATGGCATTGACCGGCTGTCACTGGAAAACATCAAGCAACTGCAAGGCTAGGAAAACAGCGCGCCCCTTTAGCCCTAGTCGTAGCTGCGCTGATCCTCGATCACCAAGCCGTCCTTGGGCAGGCTACCGGGCTCAGCAATCACAATCTGCCCCTTCAGCTTCAGCAGTTGCGCCACGGATTGTCCGTAAGCCTCTGCATCACCACCTGCGCTTTCGATATGCACGGTCATCACATCCTGTTCACCGGCGCGGCTGGCCACAACGCGGGCCTTGGTAATCTCGCTGTGATGGGCGACGAGGGCGGCCACCTGCTCGGGGCGCACAAACATACCTTTGATCTTGGTGGTCTGATCGGCGCGGCCCATCCAGCCTTTGATGCGTGTATTCGTCCGCCCGCAGGGCGATGTGCCGGCCATGACTGCCGAGAGATCTCCCGTGGCAAACCGGATCAACGGGTAATCCGCGTTCAACGTTGTCACAACAACCTCGCCCACCTCACCCTCGGCCACTGGATCCCCTGTGCCGGGCGTCACAATCTCGACGATCACCCCTTCATCCAGAATCATCCCCTCCATCGCCGCGCTCTCATAGGCGATATTGCCGACATCCGCCGTCGCATAACATTGCAAACAGGAAATCCCGCGATCAATGTAGTACTGGCGCAGTGACGGGAACAGCGCCCCCCCCCCGACCGCCGCCTTGGCAATGCCCAAGGTCACGCCCATCTCGTCGGCTTTTTCCAAAATGATCTTCAGGTAATCCGGCGTCCCCGCATAGGCCGTGGTGCCAATATCCCTTGCCGCAATCACTTGCAGCTCAGTCTGGCCGACACCGGCGGGCAAAACCTTGGCCCCGACGGCCCGCGCACCGCTTTCAAACATGTGACCCGCTGGCGTCAGATGATAGCCGAAACAATTCTGTACAATATCGTCGGTGCCCAGACCTGCCGCATGCAGGAAACGCCCCATGCGAAACCAGTCATGGCTTGACCCGCCGGGTTCATAGATCGGGCCGGGTGATTGGAACACATGGGTGATATTGCTCACATTGATGCCCCCAAACGGCGGCAGTTCTTTTTGCAATGTTGTCAGGTCGGATTTGCGCATCACCGGCAGCTGCGCCAACCCCGCCAGATCAGCAACGGCTGCGTTCCCCACACGGGCCAATTGCGCATTCAACGCCTCCAGCTGGGCAGCCTCGCGTGCATCCGCACTGCGGGTCTCAAAGTCGTCAAAATAGGTCTCGGCCATGGCAAGTCTCTTCTCAGGTAAACGCAATCCGTAAGGCGGGGGTCACCCCGCCAGCCCGCTCAGGACAACCAGCGTTTGCGGCGACGATAGGACCGCACATCGCGAAACGATTTGCGCCCCTCATCCGACATGCCAAGATAGAATTCCTTCACATCCTGATTTTCCCGCAGATCAGCTGCGGGGCCGTCCATCACCACGCGACCGGATTCCAGAATATAGCCATAATGCGCAAAGCGCAGCGCAACATTGGTGTTCTGTTCCGCCAACAGGAAGGTCACCCCTTCCTTTTCGTTGATCTCTTTCACAATGTTGAAAATCTGTTCCACCAGCTGCGGTGCCAACCCCATGCTCGGCTCATCCAGCAGAATGGTTTCAGGCTTGGACATCAGCGCGCGGCCCACCGCACACATCTGTTGCTCCCCACCAGAGGTATACCCGGCCTGCGATTTACGTCGCTCTCTCAGGCGCGGGAAATAGTCATAGACCATTTCCAGATCCGCCGCGATGGCCCCTTTGCCATCCGCGCGGGTATAGGCGCCAGTCATCAGATTTTCCTCAACCGTCAGGTGTTCAAAGCAATGGCGGCCCTCCATCACCTGTACCACACCCTGTTTCACGGTTTCGGCAGGGTCCGCATGGGCAATGTCCAGCCCGCGATACTTGATGGTTCCCTTGGTCACCTCGCCCCGTTCACTGGCCAGCAACCCCGAAATCGCCTTCAGCGTCGTGGTCTTGCCCGCACCATTGCCGCCCAGCAAGGCGGTGATGCCGCCCTTGGGCACGTTCAGGCTGACGCCTTTCAACACAAGGATCACGTGGTTGTAGATCACCTCAATGTTGTTGACCTCCAACACGTTATCAACCTGTGCCTCGGTGGCTTTTACGTCATCCAGCATGGGGCAAACCTTTGTTTGAAATTCTTCGTAAGATCCGGGCGCGGCACCTTGGCCGCGCCCGAAAGAAAACGCGCTTAGTTACAGCTGCTTTCGATGTTGTTTTCAGCGGCATAGGCTGCTGAGTCTTCGGTGATCAGCGGACCAATCACATCGGAATCCGACGCGGCGAAGTCGGAAATCAGCGACCATGATTTGGCCGATGCATCCCACTGTGTCACGCCAACAAACCCGTCACCGCCGTGGTTGGCACAGGAAACGTCAAACGAAGGACCGAAGTTCGGCAGGCCAAGGGCCGCCATCTTTTCCTCGGTGATCGACAGGGCTTCCATACCGTCCCGCATCTGCGCGGGTGTGATGTCCGCGACACCATGGATTTCCTGTGCGGTCTTCACCGCTTCCGCCGCCAGCATCGCCGCATAGAGACCCCGGTTATAAAGAACTGTACCGATCTGATCCCCGGCACCGGCAGCATTGCCCGCATCCACAACATGCGTCTTGATGTCGTCAAACACAGGGAAATCACTGCCCACACCGTGGAAGGTCAGCGCCTTATAGCCGTTGGCCGCGTCACCCGCTGCCAGCACGTCATTTTCAGAACCGGACCACCAGATGCCAATGAAGTTCTCCATTGGGAACCGGATGTTCGCTGCTTCCTGAACCGCAACCTGGTTCATCACGCCCCAGCCGTACATGATCACATAATCAGGCTTGTCGCGACGGATCTGCAGCCACTGCGATTTCTGTTCCTGACCGGGATGGTCAACAGGCACTTCCTTGAACTCAAAACCGTGCTTCTTGGACAGTTCTTGCAGCGTGCGGATCGGCTCCTTGCCATAGGCAGAGTTGTGGTAAACCAGCGCAATCTTCTTGCCCTTCAGGTCGCCACCATTTTCACCCAGCAGATAGTTGATCGCACCGGAGGCACCGTTCCAATAGTTCGCAGGATAGTTGAACGTATGGCTGAACACATCGCCGTTTGCGGCAGAGGTGCGACCGTACCCCATCGTGTGCATCGGGATGTTATCCGCCGTTGTCTTGGGGATCAGCTGATAGGTGATGCCGGTAGACAGCGGTTGATACACCAGCGACCCTTCACCTTTGGTGGATTCATAGCATTCAACACCCTTCTCGGTGTTATAGCCGGTCTCGCATTCGATCACCTTGGTCATTACACCGCCGATACCGCCATCACGGGCGTTCAACATGGTGAAGTAATCCGCATAGCCATCCGCAAACGGGATGCCACCCGCCGCATAGGGGCCTGTGCGATAGCTGAGTGATGGGAACACAAGATCCGCCATGACGGGGCTTGCTGCCATCATTGCCGCCACTGCGGCTGTACCTAGTTTATATTTCATCGGTGTTTCCTCCCAGAATGTTGTCCGATTTACCGTAGGGCGGGGTTTTCCCCGCCACCAGAGCGGGTTTCCCCCGCCGTCTTCAATGATCCTCACCCTAATGCGGGAAAGGCCACAATCTCAATTTCTCCTTCGCCACGCGCCACAGCTGCGCAATGCCGTGTGGTTCCGCGATCAGGAAAACAATGATCAAGGCACCGACGATCACCAGCTGCAAATGCGCCACGATATCCGTAGGCCAGCCGAACCAATCCACACCCACAACCTTCAGGGCAACCGGCAAAAGCACCAGAAACGCCGCCCCCGCGAAAGAGCCAAAGATGCTGCCCAATCCGCCGATGATGATCATGAACAGGACAAGGAACGACTTGGTGATGCTGAAAGCCTCGCCAACCTCAACCGCCCCCAGATAGACCGCGAAAAACAACGCGCCCGAGATGCCGATAAAGAAAGAGCTGACCATAAACGCCGTCAGCTTGGCGCGCAGCGGGTTCACCCCGATGATCTCTGCCGCGATGTCCATATCGCGGATCGCCATCCACTTACGCCCTGCCGCACCGCGCGTCATGTTGCGGGCAATCACCGCGCTGACCACCGTGAAAAACAGACAGAACAGATAGGTCGCCCATGCCGGTGTGCTGGGTCCGGTGATCAATACCCCGAACAAATCCCGTTCCGGTGCCGAAATCTGACCCGAGGCGGAATAGTTGTAAAACCACGCCACCCGATTGAACAGCCAGACCAGAAAGAACTGAGCTGCCAATGTCGCCACGGCCAGGTAGAAACCCTTGATCCGCAACGACGGCAGGCCAAACAACACCCCCACAAGCGCGGTCATCACCCCGCCCATGATCACACTGAAAAAGATGTTGAACTCCGGCAGCCGGAACAGCAATTCGCCGCCCCACCAGATGTCCACGCCCGTCATAAACTTATAGCAGGAGTAGGCCCCCACCGCCATAAACCCGCCGGTACCAAGGCTGACCTGTCCACAATAGCCGACAAGGATGTTCAACCCCAAGGCCGCAATCGCGTAGATCAGGAAGGGCAGCAACAGGGAGTTGGCCCAGTAGTCATTGATCACAAACGGCACGATCACAATCGCGATGAACAACACCACATAATAGCGATAGCGGTCAAACTTGATCGGAAAGGTCTGCTGGTCCTCGACGTAGGACGTGTTGAAATCGCCTGCTTCACGGTAGAACATCAGTTGCGCGCCCCTGCTTCATCTTGCCAAATAACCTCCGGGGTCTGGGGCTGGCCCCAGTCCGGCATCACGAAATCAAACGCGCTCAATGATCTTCTCCCCGAACAAGCCCTGCGGGCGGAACACCAGGAACAAAAGCGCCAGCATATAGGCAAACCAGTTCTCCGTGGCCCCGCCAAGGAAGGGCGCACCAATCAGAAACTCGAACAGCTTCTCGCCCACACCGATGATCAGGCCACCCACGATCGCCCCGGGAATGGAGGTAAAGCCACCCAACATCAGCACCGGCAGCGCCTTGAGGGCGATCAGCGACAGCGAGAACTGCACACCGGATTTCGCACCCCACATGATCCCCGCGACCAGCGCGACAAACCCCGCCAGCGACCAGACCAAAATCCAGATAAAGTTCAGCGAAACACCAACCGACAGCGCCGCCTGATGGTCATCCGCCACGGCCCGCATTGCGCGGCCCTGCTTGGTATACTGCGCAAAAATGATCAGCCCCGCCACCAGCACCGCCGCAACAATCGTCGCCACGATATCAAGGTTGTCGATGAAAAAGCCGTAACCCAGCGCCTCATAGGTTGTGCCTTCAAGCCACATGTTCATCCCTTGCGGCAGACAGGCCCCCTCCGCGGCACAGACGTTCAACGCCTTCAGCTCGGAGCCCCACATCAGATCCGCCACCCCTTCAAGGAAATAGGCCAGACCGATGGTCGCCATGAACAGGATAATAGGCTCCTGCCCGACCAGATGCCGGAACACAAACCGCTGCACCGCCCATGCCAGTGCCACCATGACACCAACCGTCAGCGCAATCGCGAGAAAGCTGTGCACATGCCAGCCGAAGTGATGCACATCGGTCCCGAAAATCGCATTGATCAAATGTGCAAACGGCACCTGACCATTCTGGATTCCCACCAGCGTCATCGCGGCAAAAAGCGCCATCACGCCCTGCGCGTAGTTAAAGATACCCGAGGCTTTATAGATCAGCACAAAGCCCAAAGCGACCAGCGCATAAAGCACCCCCGCCATCAGCCCATTGGCAAAAACCTCGATCGTAAAGGCGAGTTGTTCGTTCATTGCCATGTTCTCCAGTATGCTGCGCTGCGGCGGTGCACATAGGGTGCACAGGGGGTGCACGCCCGGTGCACGGTGGATTCCGGTCTAAAATCAGTCATGCGCAACCCCCAGATAGGCATCGATCACATCCTGATTGCCGCGCACCTCATCCGGTGTGCCATCGCCAATCTTCTTGCCGTAATCCATCACAACAACACGATCCGACAAGTCCATGACGACGCCCATATCGTGTTCGATCAGCGCAATTGTGGTGCCAAATTCATCATTCACATCCAGAATAAAGCGGCTCATGTCCTCTTTTTCCTCGACGTTCATCCCTGCCATCGGCTCATCCAGCAACAGGATCGATGGCTCCGCCGCCAGCGCCCGCGCCAGTTCCACCCGCTTTTTCAACCCGTAAGGCAGGCGCGCCACAGGAGTCTTGCGAATGGCCTGAATCTCAAGGAAATCGATAATCTTTTCAGCGACTTCCCGGTTGGCAATCTCTTCTTCCTCGGCCTTGCCCTTCCATAGGGATTGGGCAAGCAACCCGGTCTTCATATGGGTCAACCGGCCCGTCATCACGTTGTCCAACACGCTCATACCCTCAAACAGGGCGATGTTCTGAAAGGTCCGTGCGATGCCTTGCCGGGCCACCTCAAACGGCTTCATCGCCGGCCGGCGTGCGCCTTTGTACCAAACCTCGCCTTCCTGCGGGACATAGAACCCCGAGATGACGTTCAGCATCGAGGATTTGCCCGCCCCGTTCGGCCCGATGATCGCGCGGATCTCGCCCTCACGAATATCAAAAGAGATATCCTTGATCGCCTCAACCCCCCCGAATCTCAGGGTAATATTCTTCATCTCCATCACAACAGGGCCAATGGTGCGCCCGTCCGCGGTGACATAGCTGTCAGCAGTATCTTTCACGCCGCACCATCCTTCATCTTGCAAACTAAACTCAAGACCATCGCCGCAACCGGCGCTACACCCGCCATCACTCTGCCGCCATCCGCTGCGCAACTGGCATCACCTTGGCGGCACGCACTTCCAGCGTTGCTTTGATGCTGCCCTTGCGCCCGTCTTCATAGGTCACTTCGGTCTCGGTGCTGACCGATGTCGATCCATCGTACAGCGCGGTAATGATATCATCATATTTCTCTTCGATGATCCGGCGGCGTACCTTGCGGGTGCGGGTCAATTCCCCGTCATCCGCATCCAGCTCCTTGTGCAACACAACAAAGCGATGCACCTGACAGCCTGACAACATCTCGTCCTGCGCGACGCTGGCGTTCACCTCTTCCACATGGCTCTGGATCGTATCCATTACCTGCGGATGACGCGCCAACTCCTGATAGGAGGCATAACCGATATTGTTGCGCTCTGCCCAGTTTCCGACGGCTGTTAAGTCAATGTTAATAAACGCCGTGCATTCATCCTTACCATTACCAAAGACCACGACCTCCAGAATGTTGGGAAAGAATTTCAGTTTGTTTTCAACATACTTAGGTGCAAACAGCGATCCATCGGCCATCTGTCCCACATCCTTGGCCCGGTCAATGATCCGCAAGTGGCCAGAGCTTTCTTCGATAAAGCCGGCATCGCCCGTGGCGACCCAACCCTCGGCATCCTTGGTGTCGGCAGTGCTTTCGGGGTTCTTGTAATACTCCACAAAAACACCGGGCGAGCGGTAGAACACCTCGCCGTTCTCAGCAATCTTCAACTCCACACCGGGACAGGTCACACCAACCGTGTCGCTGCGCACCTCACCATCCGGCTGCGCGGTGATGAACACGGTCGCTTCGGTCTGACCATAGAGCTGCTTCAGGTTGATCCCCAAAGAGCGATAGAAATCAAAGATTTCCGGTCCGATCGCCTCGCCCGCCGTATAGCCCACGCGCACCCGGCTGAAGCCCAATGTGTTCTTGAGCGGCCCATAGATAAACGCCTCGCCCAGCTTGTATTTGAACCGGTCCCACTGGCTGACATCCTTGCCATCCAAAATCGCCGGACCCACCTTGCGGGCATGGGCCATGAACGTGTCAAACAGCCACTTTTTCATGCGGCTGGCATCTTCCATGCGGATCATCACATTGGTCAGCTGGGTCTCGAACACCCGTGGCGGCGCAAAGTAATAGGTCGGGCCAATTTCGCGCAGATCCACATGCATAGTATCGGCGGATTCAGGGCAGTTGGTGCAAAAACCCGTCCACAGCGCCTGTCCCACGGAAAAGATAAAATCACCCACCCAAGCCATTGGCAGATAAGCCAGAATATCATCGCTCTGGCGCAGATCATCAAATTCCGAGGATGATTTTGCGGTCTCGATAATATTGCGGTTGGACAGCACCACCCCCTTGGGTTTGCCGGTGGTACCCGAGGTATAAAGCATCACGCCAGTGCTGTCGTAATCCAGCTTGGCCTGCCGTGCCTCCAACTCCTTGAGGTGTTTATCGCGGAGCTGGCGGCCAATTTCCTGCACGTTGGAATATTGCTTCATCGCGCTGTGATCGTATTTGCGCAACCCCCGCGGATCGAGGTAAATCATCTGCTCGAATTCCGGCAGCTGCTCCTGCACCTCCAGAATTTTATCGACCTGCTCCTGATCACCGACAACGGCAAAACGCGCGCCGCAGTGGTTCATCACATAGGCCATCTCTTCCGCATTGGCGTCCTGATACAGCGGCACAGGCACCGCACCGCACATCTCTGCGGCCATCATCGCCCAATAGAGATAGGGGCGGTTGCGCCCGATGATCGCAACAAAGTCACCTTCGTTGATGCCCATCTCCATCAGGCCCAGCGCCAGCGCCTCGACCTCGTCACGGGTCTCGCTCCAGGTCCAACTTTGCCAGATGCCATATTCTTTTTCACGATACGCCGGTGCGTGCGCAAATTTGGTGGCGTTACGATGCAGTAGCGCCGGAACGGATTCGGGTCCGTCGGCGCGCGTCAGTGGCGTGGCCAAAGTCATGTCCTCCCTAACCTGCCCTTTGCGGCAGGGTCGATCGCTTTGTGCGATTCTCACATCCGTCAGGATGATGGGTTCACGGTGGAGGTCAACTTTTTCCTGAGTTTTTCCCAATCCTTTCGAATTGTAACAGGCCGCCAAAGGGCCGCCGTTTCCCTTTGCACTCCCCCCCGAGGGTGCTAGCGATAAGGGCGGAGGGCAGGATGCAAATTACCGACGAACAGGCCAAGGCGATGACCAGCGCAGGGTTGAACCTGATCGCTCAGGCGCTGACAATTTACGATTCCAACCTGAAACTTGTGGTCTCCAACGCGCCGTTCCAGCAGATGTTCAACCTCCCTGATTGGCTTGTCACACCCGGTGCCCCGTTCGAGGACACCATTCACCACCTCGCCACACGCGGTGAATACGGGCCAGTGGAAGACGTTCATCGATTTGTCACCGAACGCACCGACCAGGCCCGTGCTTTCAAACCACATTACATGGAACGCACCCGCGCCAACGGGCGCACGATCAGCGTAGAAGGGTCGCCCCTGCCGCAAGGGGGCTGGGTGACCGTCTACACCGACATCACCGCCACCAAACGGCAAGAGGCGCTGCTCAGTGCCCGCTCCGACGCCTTGTCGGATCAGGTGCTTGCCCATACCGAACAACTGGCCGCGACCAACCGCGAACTGGCCGCAATGATCACCACGCTTGAGGAAACCCAGCGCCAGCTTACCGCATCAGAGGCCCGTACCCGCCTGACCACACAGATGATGCCGGCCCATATCGCCCATGTGGATGCCCGCGGGCATTACACATTTTCCAACAATAAACTCTCCAGCGTCTTTCCCGGCCGACCGAGTGACATTGTCGGGCTGCACATCAGCACAGCCCTTGGGGCCTCTGCCTATGACCGGATCAAACCGGCACTCAGCGATGCCTTTGGCGGCATCTCGACCCTCAAGGAATTCACCGACGACACCTCTGCCCGCCGCATTCGCGTGGCCTTTACCCCTGATACCCTGGGCGGGGCCTATATCTTGTCGATGGATGTGACCGAAGAAACCCAGACCCGCGTGGCATTGCAACAGACCCGCAAACGCGAGCTGGCTGCGCAAATGATTTCCGGCCTCGCGCATGATTTTTCCAACCTGCTGACCATCATTCTGGGGATGCAATCGCGCATCGTCCGGTTGCCTGATGTGCCCCCTCAGGCGCTGGAACTGGTCAATGGCACCCTGGCGGCGGCGCGCCGTGGCGGCACCCTGCTCAGCTCGATTGCAGATGTCACCGGTCCACGCGCCCAGCGCCCCACCGCCACCGCCCCGGCGGCTGTGCTCAGCGATCTTGCCACACTGGCGCAACCTGCCCTGCCGGACGGCATGACACTGACCATCGAAAACAACGCCCCTGATCATGCGGTACTGCTGGACAAGGGCCATGTGACCGACAGCCTGCTCAATCTCATCCTGAATGCCCGCGATGCCTGTGGCGCAACCGGGCAGATCACCGTCACCCAACAGGTGGTCAATGACACATGGATCGAATGGACGGTGCAGGATACCGGCCCCGGGTTCTCGCCCACCGCCCTTGAACGCGGCATTGACCCGTTCTTTACCACCAAAGGCAGCGAAGGCGGCGGGCTGGGCCTGTCGATGGTCTATGACATGACCAAATCCGCCGGCGGCGATCTGCGCCTGCGCAACGACGAAATAGGCGCCCATGTTGCCCTGCGCCTGCCCTATCGCGCCGCGCTGCCTGCCACCACCGGCCTTGCCCTGCTGGTTGAGGATGACGGCGATATCCGCGCCACCGTGCGAGATATGCTGATGCATCTGGGCCATTCTGTGATCGAGGCAACCAGCGCGGATGAGGCCACCGCCCTGCTTGCCGATCTGCCCGACATCGCCATGATCCTCTCGGACATTCAGCTGGTCGGCGAAGCCACCGGTCTCGACCTTGCCCAGCGCAATGCAGACCGCGTGCCGATGCTGCTGATGACCTCCCTGCCTGCCGATAATGCCCTGTTTCGCGACGGCCAACGGCTTGCCCCGGTGCTGCGCAAACCCTTCACTGCGGATGACCTCGCAGCATTGATCACCCCTGTTCATGAGGCCACCCCATGACCCGACCTTTGGTAACCATTCTGGATGATGAACCCGAAATCCGCACCCTGCTGGCGGATGCGCTGGAAGAGGCCGGGTTTGAAACTCTCAGCTTTGGCCGCGCCCGCGCATTTGAAGCGGCGCTGGCCAAACGCACCCCCGATGTCTGTCTCGTCGACCTCAGCCTGCCGGACACCGACGGGCTGACATTGGTGCATCGGCTGGCCCTTGAATTGGGGGCTGTGGTGATCATCATCTCGGGCCGCGCACAGGTGCAGGATCGGGTAACCGGCCTTGAACTGGGGGCCGATGACTACATCATCAAACCTTTCGACCCGACTGAGGTCGTGGCCCGTATCCGTGCCCGCCTGCGCAGCCCCAAACCCGCGACCACCACCGGCAACACGGCCAGCTTCAACGGCTGGACAGCTTATTTCGACCGCTACGTGCTTTGTGACGCCGATGGGGATGAAATCCCCTTCTCCCATGCCGAAAGCGAGGTGCTGCGGCTGTTTCTGGAAAGCCCAAAACGGCTGATCAGCCGCACCCAGATGCAGGAAAGCCTTGGCGGCGCTGCCTCTGAATCCTTTGACCGCGCAATGGACGTGCGCATCTCGCGGCTGCGTACCAAACTGCGCGAAGATCCGAAAAACCCGCGGCTGATCAAAACAATCTACGGGGCCGGATATATCTTCCTGGGCGATGTCAGCTGGAGCTGACCGCCGTTATCCGGCACATCTTCAGCCAAACGAATCCGCTTCTCTTTTTGGCCTTAAATGCTGTGGGGGGTCTGGGGGGCAAAGCCCCCCTCAGCAAAATAAAATCATGTGCGCCCCTTGGGGCGCTCAATCGGTTCACTCTGCCGCAACCTGTGTTTTGACCGCTTCAACCTTCACCGCAGAGAACTTGAACTCGGGGATTTTCCCATAAGGATCCACCGCCGGATTGGTCAGAATATTCGCTGCCGCCTCTACATAGGCAAACGGCAGGAACACCATATCCGGGCTTACCGCACGATCCTCACGCGCCATGATCTCGATCGAACCGCGTTTGGTGCTCAGCCGCACATGTTCGCCCGCTGTCACGCCCAATTTACGCAGGGTGCTGGGGTGCAGAGAACAATTCGCCTCTGGCTCCAACCCATCCAATACCTTTGAACGGCGCGTCATTGATCCCGTGTGCCAATGCTCCAGCTGGCGGCCGGTGGTCAGGATCATCGGATATTGTGCATCCGGCACATCATCCGGCGCAATGATCGACGCAGGTGTAAACCTTGCCCGCCCATCCGGGCGCGGGAAACCATCGGCAAAAACAATCGCCTGCCCGGGATCTTCGGGGGAAAGCGACGGGTAAGTGACCGCATTCTCGCGCTCCAGACGCTCCCATGTGATGTTATCCAATGACTTCATGTTCAGCTTCATCTCGGCAAAAACATCTGCGGGCGATTGGTAATTCCACCCCAACCCCAGACGTTTGGCCAGTTCCACCTCGATCCACCAATCCTCGCGCGCCTCTCCGGGCGGCGGCACGGCAGGGCGCCCCATCTGCACCTGACGGTTGGTATTGGTCACCGTGCCGGATTTCTCGGCAAAGGCGCTCGCCGGTAGGATCACATCCGCGTAATTCGCAGTTTCGGTGATGAAAATATCCTGTACCACCAGATGCTCCAGCTTGGCCAGCGCATCACGGGCATGTTCCACATCCGGGTCCGACATCGCCGGGTTTTCCCCCAGCACATACATGCCCTTGATATCCCCGTCATGCACCGCATCCATGATCTCGGTCACGGTCAGACCTTTTTCAGATGAGAAATCCCCGGACTTCCAGACATCGGTAAAGGCAGAGCGCACCCCGTCGTTCATCACCGATTGATAATCCGGCAGGAACATCGGTATCAGCCCCGCATCCGACGCCCCTTGCACGTTGTTCTGTCCCCGCAGCGGATGCAGCCCGGCACCGGAACGGCCCAGCTGCCCGGTCATCAGGGCCAGCGAAATCAGACAGCGCGAGTTATCCGTACCATGGATATGCTGTGACACCCCCATGCCCCAGAAAATCATCGCCGCATTGGCCCCGGCAAAGGTACGCGCCACATCGCGTAAGGTCTCTGCATCAATGCCGCAAACCTCTGCCATCTTTTCTGGTGTAAAGTCTTTCAGATGCGCTTTTTCGGCTTCCCAATTCTCTGTATAGGCCTCGATATACTGCTTATCGTACAGCTCCTCCTCGACAATCACATGCATGATCGCATTCAGCATTGACACATCGGTGCCAGGTCGGAACTGCAACATATGGGAGGAGAACCGCTTCAGCGCCTGTCCGCGCGGATCCATCACGATCAGCTTGCCACCGCGTTTGGTGAATTGTTTGAAATAGGTCGCTGCAACGGGGTGGTTTTCAATCGGGTTACACCCAATTGCAATCGCCACATCGGCGTTTTCAATCTCGTTAAAGGTCGCCGTCACCGCACCCGAGCCGACGTTTTCCATCAACGCTGCCACCGAGGACGCATGACACAGACGCGTGCAGTGATCGACGTTGTTATGGCCAAAGCCCTGACGGATCATCTTCTGGAACAGATAGGCTTCCTCATTGGTGCATTTGGCCGAGCCAAAGCCCGCCACACCGGTGCCGCCAATATCCATCAACCCCTTGGCCGCAAAATCCAGCGCCTCATCCCACGTGGCCTCGCGGAAAAACTCCTGCCAATTGGCCGGATCGACGTTCAGCCCTTTTGCCGGTGCATCCTCTCGCCGGATCAACGGCTTCGTCAGGCGGTGATCGTGATGAATATAGTCAAACCCGAACCGCCCTTTAACACAGAGCCGCCCCTCATTGGCTGGACCATTGATGCCCTCGACATATTTCACCTTGTCATCTTTGATTTTCAGCGAGATCTGGCAGCCCACCCCGCAGAACGGGCAGATGCTCTCGACTTCACGGTCAAAATCCGCGCTGTCCCCCACCTGATCCGCATCCACAACCGTCGACGGCATCAGCGCCCCGGTCGGACAGGCCTGCACACATTCACCGCAGGCCACACAGGAACTTTCGCCCATCGGGTCTGCCATATCGAATGTCGGATAGCTGCCCTGCCCGCGACCCGACATGCCGATGACATCATTGACCTGCACCTCGCGACAGGCCCGCACACATAGGCCACATTGAATACAGGCATCCAGATTGACGGACATTGCCACATGACTGTCATCCAGCAGCGGAATGCGCCCCTCCTCCAACTTGGGAAAGCGGCTGGCCGCCACGCCGTTCATCTCTGCCATATCAAACAGATGGCTGGATTTATCATGTGCCACGGCTGCCTCGGGCTGATCCGCCATCAGCAATTCGACCACCATCTTGCGCGCCGACTCTGCCCGCGCGTTGTTGGTCACCACAACCATCCCTTCAGAGGGTTCGAGAATGCAGGAGGCCGCCAACGTGCGTTCGCCCTCGATCTCGACCATACAGGCACGGCAGTTGCCATCAGGACGGTATCCGGGGGCTGGTTTGTGACAGAGATGCGGGATCACCAGACCACGACCATTGGCGATTTCCCAAATGGTCAGACCGCTTTCTGCCTCAACCGTTTCCCCGTCGAGGGTGAATGTGATCTTCTCCGCCATGGTACTTCTCCCAAACTGTTGCCTATTCTATAGCGATTTCGCAGCCCCCGCAGGAGTCCCAATCCCGACACCCTGCCCCAGTTTTACGCCAAGCCAGGTTTCCGATACGCACACCCTGCCCTTCATCTTGCCAATAGGGTCAGAACCGCGCCCTCCTGCTTCACCATCACGGCACATGAACCGCCGACACCTTGCACCGCCCCATCCTGTCGGGAGTTGATGCAGCCGCAGGCATCCGCCTCATGGATCAGACCGGAAGCTCCAGCGTCGCTTTTTCAGTCGAAACAACAATCGACGTGCGGAATTTTCGCACATTCTTATCGGCAAAGAAGAACCGATGCGTGAACGCCTCATAATCTTCGATGTCCTTGGACACGACAATCATCACGAAATCACCGTCCCCGGCAATGCAGTAGAAATTCATAACCTGCCGGTCTTGTCGGGCCTTTCTTTTGAAGGCGTCGATCTGGTCCAGTCGATCACGCTCCAATTCAACAGAGACGATAGCGGAAATGCCAAAACCAAGCTTTTTCGGGTCCAGAACAGCAACTTCTTTCTGGATAACCCCATTGTCGCGCAAGACTTTCAGCCGCCTTTGAACCGAAGCAGTAGATGCCCCGATATGGTTCGCAAGTTTCTGTATCGGGGTGCGCGCGTTTTGTTGTAGAACCGACAACAGGCGATAGTCTGATTTGTCCATGACTGTAACCTCTCTGAATTTCGGAATTTTTGATAGTTTAACATCACGAAATCGAAATATTACATCTATAGTCTATCACATTTCGTCGATAGTGTGCCTGCTATGAAACACGGCGCGATCGCAATTCTCCCCCTGGCTGCTGGTGCAGCTGTTTACGGCTTTGCATTTGGTCTATTGGCCGCACAGGTCGGTTTCCCCTGGTGGGGCGTTGCTCTGATGAGCAGCCTTGTCCATGCCGGATCCTCCCAGATTGTCGCGGTTGAACAGTTTGCAGATAGCGCGGCCGTTGTCGGTGCAGCATTCGCAGGGGCGGCCCTGAACCTTCGCTATATCGGGATCATCGCGTCACTGACCGAGGTGCTAAGCGGGCTTTCTTTGCGGGCAAAGCTGCTGGTCATCCATATCACGGGCGATGAAAACTGGGCCTTAACGATGTCACAGCGGGCGAAAGACCCGCAGATCGGTGTACGGTTTTTGATCGGTTCCGGCCTTGTCATGATCACCGTCTGGACCATCTCTACAACGCTTGGTGCGTTTGTAGGGTCAACACTTCCCAATCTTGAGAAATTTGGCCTGGGCTTTGCATTCACCGCGGCCTTCATCGCCATGGCCCGAGGATTGTGGCGCGGTCATGCAAACCTCGTTCCATGGATCGCCAGTTTCGCAGTTACAATCGGCCTTGTCACATTGGGCATACCAAAAGCCTATGCGATCGTCGCGGGGGCGATTAGCGGTCTCGCTGTTTCGCACATCCTCAGAGACCGAAGAAAGCGCGCGCTATGACATTCCCGTTTTGGATGCTGATTATTGTTCTCGCCATCGCGGCATTCTCGATAAGGGTGCTGGGGCTCTTTGCCGGTGACGCGATCAAAGCATCCCGGTTTTCATGGATTCTGGATGATCTGCCCGGCCTTATTGTCGTTTCACTGGTCGCTGCCTCCCTTGCCAATCAATCCGTTGGGACATGGCTGGCGGCGGCGGCTGCACTGGCAGTCGCATATGTCGCGAACCATGTGATCTTGACCATGTGCGTGGGTGTGGCTGCATATGGCGGGCTGGTTTGGCTGGGGTTTTAAGATCAAAGCTGCTGACGCTCAGGCTTGGAATCTAAGGTAAGTGCCGGGTGCCACGCTTCCTCCACCCTTCATCTTGCCAATTAAACTCAGCTGCACTTTCAACCTGCGCGCGCCTCGCCTATCAAAGCACCAAAGGAGCCGCCACATGTCCCATATTACCCTCATCCGCCACGGTCAGGCCAATTCCGGTGCCAAGGACGAACTCAGCTATGACCGGCTCAGCGCGCTTGGCCATGATCAAGCCGGATGGCTGGGCGGTTACCTGCAAGACAGCGCCACCCATCACACGCGGCTTTATACCGGCACCCTGCGCCGTCATATCGAAACCGCTGATGGCATGGCCACAGGGCTTGAGGCACAGCGCGATCCGCGGCTGAACGAGCTGGAATATTTCACCATGGCCCAACTGCTGGAAGAACAGCACGGCATTGATTTTCCCACCGAACAGGGGCAGTTCACCAGCCACCTGCCCACCGTCTTTACCTATTGGAAAGACGGCAAGATCGAGGGCACTCCGGAAACCTGGGACCAGTTTCACACCCGCGTCAACGATGCCCTTCAAGAAATTTCCGCCGGCAGTGGCCCGGCGCTGGTGGTCACTTCGGGCGGGCTGATCTCCATGGCGATGTCGCAGGCAATGCATCTGGACATACCGGCAATGGCCCGTCTGGCCCTAGCGATCATGCACACGTCGATGCACCGTCTGTTTCCAATTGGCGGGCATTGGTCGCCTGTCCTGTTCAACGCGGTGCCGCATCTTGAAACAGCCGAGCGCCGCGTCGCGCAGACTCACATCTAATCCTTCGAAAGGCCTGCTCATGTTGAAACTCTATTACGCCACCGGCACCATCGCTGTTGCCGTGGCCATCACATTGGAAGATGCGGGGCTGGCCTATGACCCGATCAAGGTTGATTTCGCCACGGGTGCGCAAACCAAACCCGACTACCTTGCGCTGAACCCCAAGGGCCGTGTGCCCGCCCTTGTCACCGCCAAAGGCACGATCCTGACCGAAACCGGTGCCTTGCTGGATTACATCGCCACCGTGCAACCGGACGCCGCATTGGTCCCGCAGGATGCCGAAGACGCGGCCCATATGCGCAGCGTGATGTATTACCTCGCCTCAACCATGCATGTGGCCCACGCCCATAAGATGCGTGGCAGCCGCTGGGCAGATCAGCAATCCAGCTTTGATGACATGACAGCCAAAGTCCCCGAAACCATGACCGCTTGCGCGGAATACGTCGAAACCGAATGTCTGCGCGGTGACTTCACGACTGGCAAGGCTCTGACACTTGCCGACCCCTATCTTTTTGTCGTCTGCAACTGGCTTAAGGGTGACGGCGTATCTCTCTCCGACTTCCCGAAAATCACCGCCTTCCTGTCCCGGATGGAAACCCGCGACAGCGTTAAAGCCGTGCGTGCGAAAGGTATCCTGTGACACATCTGTGGGTCCGCGCCGAGCAGCGCGAGAATGAAACACGCGTCGGCATCACGCCCGAAGGTGTCAGCACCCTGATGGCGCAGGGGATCACTGTCACGGTAGAGGCTTGCGGCACACGTGCCATTGAAACCGCCGATTATGTCGCCACAGGTTGCGCCATTGCGGCGATGCATTCATGGCCGGATGCGCCGGAAGATGCGATCATCTTTGGCCTCAAGGAACTGCCCGAGGATGGCACACCGCTGCGCCATACCCACATCATGTTCGGCCATGCTTTCAAGGGGCAGATTTCCGGCCAGATCCTGCTGCGCCGGTTTCAGGCGGGCGGCGGCACCCTGCTGGATCTGGAATATCTGACCAATGACACGGGCCGACGCGTCGCCGCCTTTGGCTATTGGGCCGGATTTGCAGGCGCGGCTGTTGCCCTGAAATCATGGGCCGCCCAACATCGCGGCGCGATTTGCGCCCCCGTCACCCCCTACGCCAACGCAGAGGCGCTGAAAACCGATCTGGCCCGCGACATGCAGGCGGCGGGCAATGCCCCAACCGCCCTGATCATCGGGGCCTTGGGCCGTGTGGGTACCGGTGCTGCGGATCTGTGCAAGGCGATGAATGCCCCTGTCACCGGCTGGGACATGAAGGAAACCGCCCATGGCGGCCCTTTCCCGGAGATCCTGTCCCATGACATCTTTCTCAACTGCATCCTTGCCGGTCCGCAAACCCCCGTGTTTGTGCCAAAATCCGCATTAACCGCACCGCGCAACCTTAGCGTCATCGGTGATATCGCCTGCGACCCCGACAGCGACTACAACCCCGTGCCAGTCTATGACCGCGCCACCACCTGGACCGCCCCTGCCTTGCGGGTGCATGAGGATCCGGTGATGGATGTGATGGCCATCGACAATCTGCCGTCGATGTTGCCGCTGGAAAGCTCACAGGACTTCGCCGGTCAACTGCTGCCCACCCTGTCACAACTGGACGGGGACCAGGACGGCGTTTGGGCGCGGGCGCGGGCCACCTTTGCCACCCATATGGCCGCGCTCGGTTAGCTAAAAATGCGGTAGTACAGCCAGTCGGGCAGGAATTGGCTACCGCGAAACAGCAATGAAAACAGCCACGGAAAGCTTTTCTTGAAGCTTTCCGTGTTCATATGTTCGAACACTTCGCCCGCCGCTTCATCCGCTTCCATTAGGAACGGCATTTTGAAATCGTTCTTGGCCGTCAGCTGTGTTTTGATAAATCCGGGATTCACCACCTGAACCTGAACACCGGTTTTGCGCAGATCCGCATACATCGACTCCGCCAGCGACATGGTACCCGCCTTGGACGCCGTATACCCGATTGATCCGGGCAGGCCGCGAAAACCCGTCAGGCTGGAGGTGATTACAATATGCCCCGCGTCCCGCGCCACCATCGCCGGCACCACCTGCCCCATCACCCGCATCAAGCCGGTAAAGTTGATATCGGCCATCGCCACCGCCTGATCCGCGTCCCATTCCTTGGCACCGAACGGCCAATAGACGCCGGCCAGATAAACCACACCATCCACGGTGCCCACCGCAGCAGCGGCCGCTTTCACGCTTTCGTTGTCGGCCACGTCCATCGTTTGATAACTGGCCTTGCCCGGCAATGCAGCGACCAAATCCGCCAATTTATCCTCTGACCGTGCCGACAGGATCACCTCCGCCCCTGCCCGGTTCAGCTTTTGCGCCAATGCCGCGCCCAGCCCATCACTGGCCCCAACCAACCAATAGCGTTTGCCTTGCCACTCTTTCATCATTCCCCCTTTGGCCGCATCCCTGCCGCCATCATTCCCGTTCACTGTCGCGCACTGTTACCAGCAGGGCAATTGCGGCCAGTTTCAAGACACAGGGCACCGCCGCATAAAACATCACCAAAAGCCGCACCGCATCCGGCGGGTTGGCCTGTCCACCGCTTTGCAGCCCTGCGCGTTCCAATGCAGGAAGTAGGGCGACAGCTGCAAATGCCAATGTGAATTTTGACACAAAGGCCCAAAGCCCGAACCCTTCCGCCGCAGAAGGGGATATTTTCGCCAGCCGCGCTGCAAACATCGCTGGCAGCAGGGTCAGGTCCGCGCCCAGCACCGCCCCCGAGGCCACACAGACCAGCGCGAAAAGCGGCACGTCCCCCGGCCCCAGCAAGACCGCGCCGCCAAAGGCAAATATCCCCAGCACCATGGCGCAAAGCAACACAGGTTTCGGGCCAAACCGCTCTGCCAGCCTTCCCCAAAGCGGGGCCGCACCCGCAGCGGACAGAAAGAACAGCAGCAACAGCGCCCCTTCCCAACCGGGGGCCTCCAGCGCAATCTCGACATAGAACAAAAACAAGGTTGAGCTGACCGCAACAGGGGCTGCATTGACCAGCGCGATCAACAGCAATTTTCGCGCAATCGGGTCTGCCAGCACGGGGCCAAACCCGGTCGACGCCGCCACGCCTGTGCTGTGCCATTCGCCCCGCATGGCAAACACCGACAGCCCTGCCAGAACCGCAAACCCCACCGCGAACCCCGCAAAAGGCGCACCCATCACAGCGCCCAACGCCACCGGCGTGACCGACGCGACGCAGACCCCCAAAAGCGCTCCTGTCTCGCGCCAACGGGCCAGAGCCAGATGCCCAGTTGCCCCCATGCCATCCGCCTTGGCGACCCCTTGGGCGTAAAAACAGATGGTCAGGAAACTGAAGGCTGAAAATACCATTGTCAGCATCGCCCCGAACCACAGGATCGGACGGACGGGCGGCGCAATCGCGAATAATCCAATCATCGCGGTGGCCATTACCCCCGCGCCAATGCCAACTGCCACACCCCGCCTGTGGCGCAGCTTTTCCGCCAGTTTGCCCAACAGCGGGTCCTGCACAACATCCAGCAAGCGCAGCCCGAACAAAACCGCCCCAAGTGCGGCCAGCGACACCCCGTATTCATCGACATAGAACTTGGGGGCATGAATATAAATCGGCAACCCTGCCGCCGACAGCAACGCAGCAAACAGCGCATAGGCAGACAGGTTCCGCGGTGCCCCTGCCCTCATCGGCTCACGTCTGAAGAAGGCGGTTCAGGCCGGTTGCGAAACCCCGCACCTTTCCACCACAGCTTGGCCGCCTGCCAATGGATCAACGCCAGCACGCGGCGTGATCCGAAAGGCCGACGAACCATCGCTTTGAGAATACCAAAGCTGCTGAGCCTATGCCGCTTGCCCGTCAGCGTTGCGATCAAACCGCCCTGACCTGCCGTGTAGTCAATCCAGATGCCCAGCTTTTCATCGGTGATATCAAAGCGAAACGTATAGCTACCCGCAACCGGCTGAAACGGCGAGACGTGAAAAATCTTGGTCGCGCTGATCTGGTCGGTCGCGTTAATCGCCCGCTGATCCGGGTGGGCGCAAAGGTAGCAATGCCGGTCGCCATAGGTATTGGACACCTCCGCAATCACGGTGATCAACGCGCCGTGGCTGTTGCGGCAAAGCCAGAAACTGACCGGGTTAAACACATGGCCCAGGATGCGCGGCTGCGCCAGGATCTCGATCTGTTCAACACCGGTAATCTGATGTTCCTGCAACACTTGCCGGACCCACTTGGCCCCGGTTCCCTGTTTCGGGGCACCGCCGTGATCTGCGTCCTGCAATGAGGCCAATCCGACCCTGTTACGCCCGAACAGCGCAGGCGTCTGCACTTCGGCCTCTGCGTCGCAGAGCACATAGTCGATCGAATACCGAAAGGCGTTTTTCACGGCACCCTTGCGCCCGTGAAACGTCTGCCCCGCGATATGATCAACGGTTTTTGTCATTCCGCCGCAATCGGCAGGGCAGCCCGCCGTTCAATGGCCTCAACAACCGTCATCGCCGACTTCAACCCGTCCTCGTGAAACCCGTGGCCCATCCACGCACCGCAGAACCATGTGCCACGTGTGCCGTTAAAGGCCGCCACTTCCTTCTGCGCCGCCAAGGCACCCAGATCATAAACCGGATGGCGCAGGGTGACCTGATCATAGATCAATTCCTCGCGGATGGCGCGTTTGGTGTTCAGCGTCACAAAATGCGGGTCGTTTTCGGGGATCGGTTGCAGGGAGTTCATCCAATAGGTCAGATCAATCCGGTCCGACTGCGCCTTCCTGTCCTCGGTATAGACCCAGGAGGCCCAGGTTTTGCGCCGCTTGGGCATGATGCTGGCATCCGCATGCAGAACAACATCGTTCGGCTGGTATTTCACCGCGCCCAGTGCCTTTTGTTCGGCGCCATCCGCGTCTGTCAGCATGGCAAGACTGTCGTCGGAATGGGTGGCAAAGACCACCTCGTCGAAACGCTCCCATTCGCCGCCCCATGTTTTCACCTCGACACCCGCAGCGCTGCGGCGCACCCCCTGCACGGCGGCGTTCAGACGAATATCAACACCTTTCGCAACCATCGCTGCCTCAAGCCGCTGCACATATTGCGTCGAACCGCCCTGCACCGTGTACCATTGATGCTGGCCTGAATAGTCAAGCAGCGCGTGATTGTTCAGGAAACTGACCATGGCATGCGCCGGGAAATCCATGATTTTCTGTGTCGGTGTTGACCAGATCGCCCCGGACAGGGGTGCCAGATAATAATCGCGGAAATACCGGCCCAGCCCCAACACCTTGATGAATTCCGCAATCGTCAGCGATTGATCCCGCGCCACCCGCACCGCGTTTTTGTTAAACTTCACAATGTCGCGCACCATGCGCAAAAACGCAGGGTTCACAGCATTGCGCCGCTGGGCAAATATCGCATCCACAGAATGCAGCGCATATTCCATCCGCCCGCCGTCAATTGACGCGCCAAAGCTCATGTCGGATTTGATCACCGGCACGTCCAACTCATTAAACAGGGCCGCCAGACGCGGATAATTCGCATAGTTGAACACGATAAACCCGGTATCCACCGGTTGATCGCCATTTTTACCCGCCACCACCGTACGCGCATGCCCACCCAGCCGCGCACCGCTTTCAAACAGGGTAACATTATGCGAGGCGGTCAAGCGATGTGCAGCCCCCATACCGGAGATGCCAGCGCCGATGACGGCGATGGAACGGTGCCCGGGAGTGGGCGATTGGGGAGAAGCTTGTTTGTCAAATGGCATAAAAGGAAAAATCCTGTTCTGGCGCGTCAGCGGTCTGTCGTTGCGTTGCATCTAGTGCGTTGGAACCACGATGCCAGAAGGAAAAGAGTTGCATGTAAATTTTGCTAAGCTGCATGTAGTTGAGCTTTGCTTAAGGACCGTGGGCGGCACCAGACAAAGGCCGCCTTTGTCACGCCCCAACCAGGCGGAGGCAACGAGACTTAAGTATCGGGCTTTAACAAAGGCACAACGCTGCTGGCCGGCTTATCTTCCGCCAGCTCTTCAAAATCAAAGTTATGCAGCCGCCCGGAACGTTTCGCGGCTTTCTCTGAACTGATCAGGATTTCATCAACGTCTTTACGCGCCTGCCCGAAATGCCGGTCCAGATTGCCCACCCGTGTTACCAGACGTTCAACATCGCTGTTCAACAGCCCCAGCTCCTTGCGGATCGCCCCGGCCTGTTCACGCATCCGCGCGTCTTTCAGGATCGCCCGCATGGTGTTCAATGTCGCCATGCAGGTGGTCGGCGACACGATCCAGACACGTTTTTCAAAACCGTAGCGCGTGATCTCGCCAAAGTTCGCGTGCAGCTCGGCATAGACCGCCTCGGACGGCAGGAACATCAATGCTCCGTCTGCGGTTTCCCCTTCGATGATGTATTTGGCCGCAATCGCGTCGATATGGGTTTTCACCGCCACCCGCATCGCCCGTGCGGCTTCCTTCACCTCGTAATCCGTGGTGGCGCGGCGCAGGGCCTCATAAGCCTCCAACGGGAATTTACTGTCGATCACAATCGGTCCCGGCGGGTTGGGCAGATGGATCAGACAGTCGGGCCGCTTGCCATTGGAAAGCGTCGATTGCATCGAATAGGCATCCGTCGGCAGCGCCTTGGACACGATATCATGCAGCTGGATTTCCCCGAAACTGCCGCGCGTCTGTTTGTTGCTCAGGATGTCCTGCAAGGACAGCACGTCACCGGAAAGCTTGGTGATATTGTCCTGCGCTTTGTCAATCGAGGCAAGGCGTTCCTGCAATTGGGTCAGGCTGGTGGTGGTCTGTTTGGAACTGCCATGCAGGGTTTCGTTCATCCGCTCCTGCATCTCGGCCAGCGCCCGCGCGGATCGCGCCGCATTATCCGCCAGCCGGTCCTGCATGTTCTGCTGCACATGAGCCAGCCGCGCTTCCATGCTCTGGATCAACTGGGTCTGCGCATTGGCCTGTGTGTCCGACACGGTCTGCAACCCGCCTTGCAAGCGCTCCTGCGCCGCGCCCAATTGCTGCACATAGCCACCAAGCCCTTGAATTTGCTGCCCCAACGGGGCCGCCATCCGCGCCGATCTGCCCGCCGCGCGTACGGCAACAATCAAAAGGACAAGGATCAACAGCACCACCGCCCCCGCGATAAGGGCGGCAATCACTAGGGGATCATCCCATTGGTAGGTTTGTCCGTTAATCTGGATCATGTCCGCCCGAAAAGCCGTTCAATATCGGCCAGTTTGAGTTCTACATACGTGGGGCGGCCATGGTTGCACTGCCCAGAATGCGGTGTTGCTTCCATCTCGCGCAGCAGCGCGTTCATCTCTTCACCCCGCATCCGCCGGCCCGACCGGATCGAACCGTGACAGGCAATCCGGCTTAGGATCGCTTCGATCTTGGCCTGCAACAGGTTGCTGTCGTTCTGATCCGCCAGTTCGTCCAGAATATCCAGCAGCAAGGCGCGCGCGTTTACCTCGCCCAGAATCGCTGGCGTTTCGCGCACCGCAATGGCGCTGCCGCCAAAGGCTTCGATGCCCAGACCAAAACGGTACATTTCAACCGACAGGTCTAGCAGACGTTCACAATCACCCGCAGAGAGTTCCACAATTTCGGGGATCAGCAGGGCCTGTGCGGCCACGCCGTTCTCTGCCATCTGGCGTTTCAGTTTCTCATAAACCAGACGTTCATGGGCGGCATGTTGATCAACAATCACCATGCCATTGGCGGTCTGCGCGATGATATAGTTTTCATGCACCTGCCCGCGTGCGGTGCCCAGTGGGAAATCCTCATCCGCCGTTTGCACAACCTCTTCTGCCGGCGTTTCGACCCGCCCCCAGACACCTGCGGTTTCCGCAAACCCCGGTGCCTGTGCCTCATAAGCGGCAGTGCGTGCGCCCAGTGACGGGCGGTCCATCTGATAGACCCGCGCCTGTGTCGGTTCTGGTGTCATCGCGCCCAGGGTCGCCCCCGCCACCGTGGTCGAGGCCCGATGCCCCGCATTGGCCAAAGCATGACGCAGCGCCGATACGATCAGGCCCCGTGCCAGACCCGGATCGCGAAACCGCACTTCGGATTTGGCGGGATGCACGTTCACATCCACCAGTGTCGGATCACAGTCGATAAACAGCGCCGCCGCCGGATGACGGTCGCGTGACAGGAAATCGAAATAGGCCCCACGCAGCGCCCCGACCAACAGCTTGTCGCGCACAGGCCGCCCGTTGACGAAGAGGTATTGCGCCACCGCTGATCCACGTGAATAGGTCGGCAGTGCCGCAAATCCAGTCAGGTGCAGCCCCTCACGTTCCGCATCGATCGGCAAAGCATTTTCGGCAAATTCGCGCCCCAGCACCTGCGCCAACCGGCCATGCAACGCGTCAAACAGATCACCCTGTTCTGCCCCGACACGAAACACATTGCGCCCCTCGCCACCACCCGAGACATCGCGCAGGGTAAAGCTGACAAACGGGTCCGCCATGGCCAGCCGTTTGACCACATCGCCAATTGCCTGCGCCTCTGCCCGGTCGGTGCGCAGGAATTTCAGCCGCGCGGGCGTGGCGTAAAACAGATCCCGCAGGGTCACCACCGTACCGCCATTCAGCGCGGCAGGTTTGACCGCACCGGTCTGTCCGCCGTTCACCGTGATTTCCGCGCCCTCATGACCCGCCGCGCGGCTGGTGATGGTCAAGCGGCCAACTGCGCCCAGTGATGGCAAAGCCTCGCCACGAAACCCGAAAGTATGGATGTTCAACAGGTCAGACCCGTCGATTTTAGAGGTGGCATGGCGCGACAAGGCCAGTGGCAGATCATTCGGCGCAATGCCGCAGCCGTCATCAGTCACGCGGATCAGCGTCTTGCCGCCATCAGCATATTCAACGGTGATCCGCTTGGCACCGGCGTCGACCGCGTTTTCCACCAGTTCCTTCACCGCAGAGGCAGGTCGTTCGACCACTTCGCCCGCCGCAATCCGGTTGATCGCAGAATCGTCCAACTGACGGATGACCGGCTGTGTGTCGCTTATGTTGGGGTTTGGCTGGGACATGCCGCAAAACCTAGCATGAGCGCGGCGCAGACTGAACCCGATTCGGACCGCTTGATCGACAAGAAACCCACCTAACCACGCGGCAAGAGGATGCCCGCCTAGTCCGAGGTCGCCGCCTTGTACCAAGCCACAATCTGCGCCCTCTCGCTCTCCTGCATGTAGCTCAGGTTCGCGGGCGGCATGGCATGGGTCAGACCGGCTTGCAGGTAAATCTGCTTGGCTGCCATGGCAATCTGATGCTCCGTTTCCAGCCGCACGCCCTTGGGCGGCCAGTGCATCCCGTCCCAGACAGGCTCTGCCGCATGGCACATGGAACAACGGCCAGTGACGATATTCTGCACCGTCTCAAACCCTTCAGCCTGCGCAAACCGCAGCGCCGCACCCTGTGCCTCCTCTGGCTCATCCGCGCGGAACATCGGCGCAGTCGACAGCCACATGATCACGATAAACAGAAGCGCCGTCACCAGCCAGGTCCAGATCGGATCCCCTTTGCGCATGTGGATCGTATTAAAATAATGCCGGATCGTGACCCCCATCAGAAACACCAGCGACGCGATGATCCAATTCGCCTCGGAGGCGAAAGCCAGCGGATAGTGGTTCGACAACATCATGAAAATCACAGGCAGCGTCAGATAGTTGTTATGGGTGCTGCGTTGCTTGGCGATCTTGCCGTATTTCGCATCCGGCGTGCGGCCCGCTTGCAGGTCCGCCACCACAATGCGCTGGTTCGGCATGATGGTGAAAAACACGTTGCCCGACATGATCGTCGCGGTGAACGCCCCAAGGTGCAACAGCGCCGCACGGCCCGAAAAGACGCTGGTGTAGAAATAGGCCATGGCAACAAGGATCACGTAAAGCCCGATCATGAGGCGGGTGTTGTCATCGCCGAATTTGCTTTTGCAGATAAAGTCATAGGCCAACCAGCCAAAGGCCAGTGAGGCCAGCGAAATCAGGATGGCCGTGGGGATGCCGATGTCGGCCACGGCGGGATCGACAAGGTAAAATTCCGCGCCGAAGTAATAAACCAGGATCAGCAGGGCAAAGCCGGAAAGCCATGTGGAATAGCTTTCCCATTTGAACCAGACCAGATCGTCGGGCATCTGTGCAGGGGCAACGAGATATTTCTGAACGTGGTAAAACCCGCCGCCGTGGACCTGCCATTCCTCGCCATCTGCGCCGCTTTTGAGATTGCGGTCACGGTGTAGCCCAAGGTCCAGCGCGATGAAATAGAAGGATGATCCGATCCACGCAATGCCGACAATGACATGCACCCAGCGGACAGCGAATTCGATCCAGGTAGAGATGGCAGCAAGGTCGTACATGGGTGTGCTTTCTTGGGTGGGGCGTATGTAGGTGCTGTGGCGCAGCAGTATTTAAGGCCAAAAAGAGATAGGACCGCGCGGGCAGATACCGGCGCGGTCCCGATTGGATCAGGTTTCCTGTGGCAGGACAAGGTTCAGAAAGATCGCCACAATTGCAGTTGGTGCCACCGCCGAGGTCGCCAGAATCTTGACCACACCGGGCAGGTACTGCACCGCCGTCGGCACAAGGTTCAGACCCAGACCCGCCGCCAGTGATACCGCGATGATCACCATATTGCGGCGGTTCATCTCGACTTCGGACAGCATGTTCATCCCTGCGGCCGCCACCATGCCGAACATCACAATCACGCCACCGCCCAAGACAGGCAGGGGCATTGAGGCGATGACCGCGCCGATTTTTGGCACCAGCCCGCAGAGGATCAGAACAATCGCGCCAATGGTCACCACATGGCGCGACATGATGCCGGTCATGCCAACGATGCCGACATTCTGGCTGAAGGAGGTGTTGGGCAGCCCGCCAAAAACACCGGCAACCGCCGTGCCCAGACCATCCGCATAGGTGGCACCGGCGATTTCTTCGCTGGTCGCCTCACGGCCTGCACCGGCTTTGGTGGTGGCCGAGGTATCGCCGACTGTTTCGATTGCGGAAACAATCGAAACCAATGTGACCGCGATCACCGCCCCTAGCGAGAATTCAAAACCATAGGGGAAAGGCGTGATGCCGGTGATCCAGCTGGCCTTGGCCACCGGTGCAAAGCTGACCATGCCAAAGGCCAGCGCGATCAGATAGCCCACGATCAGGCCAATCAGGATGGCGGCACTGCTGGTGGTGCCTTTGGTAAAGAACTTAAGCACAAGGGCCACGACCACCACGCTTAGCGCCACGGTCCAATGCATCAGGGAGCCGAAGCTTTCCGCTTCCATCTGGAACGGTGCGGCGCCACCAGCGGCATATTTGATGGCAACCGGGATCAGGTAGAGGCCGATGGCAAGGATCACCAGACCGGTGATCAGCGGCGGGAACAGCCAGCGCAGCTTGCCAATCACCGCGCCGAGACAAAAGTGGATCACCCCGCCGATGATACAGGCGGTCAGCGCCACCCCCAGACCCTGCACCGCAGCAATCCCGGCCAATACCCCCACAAAGGCAAAGCTGGTGCCCTGCATGATTGGCAGGCGCGCCCCGATGGGGCCAATGCCAACAGTCTGGAACAGGGTCGCAACGCCAGCAAAAAGCATCGCCATCTGGATCAGATACACCTGTTCCGCACTGCCAAAGGCAAGCCCAGCAGCCCCCGCCACAATAATCGAAGGCGTCACGTTAGAAGCGAACATCGCCAAGACATGCTGCACCCCAAGCGGAATCGCCTGCGCCAAAGGTGGCGTCTGGTTCGGGTCGCTATAGGCACCCGTCGCTAGATTTGTCATAAGTTCTGTCCCTGTTTTCTGTCTTTTTAGTGCCTATTTTTTAGGCTACGAAAGTTATGGGACGACAACATAGGATGGGGCAAGCGAAACCTCTTCCAGATTGGCAGTCTTTCCAATCCGGTCCACCACAGTAAACAACCCGGGGGCAGACAGGGGGGTCAGGACGCCATGCCAGACCCCGCGATGAAAATTAATCCCTTGATGCGGTGCGGTCATAAAGGCGCGTGGCCTGCCGGGCGTGCCGTTTTCATCGGGTGCAACGATCACCAGAAACGGGTTTTCGGTCATCGGCAAAAAGGCTTGCGAGCCTTCTGGATGGCGTTCCAGCAGGGTCAACTCATAGGGCAGGCTGCGCGGCTCAGCGTTGAAAATGCTGATGCCCGCACGCCCATCGGGACCGAAATCCAGCGCTGCACGGTCATGGTGCCGCCCACACAGCCCTGCATTGATCATCTTGTCCGGCGTGCCAGAAGCGTCCAGCACATCCCCGAACGGGGCAAAAGCCGCAGCACTCAGCGGCACCACCTTGATCTCGCGGCTCATAGGGGCATGTGACGGTTCACGTCTTTATACAGCAGATAGCGAAACGGTTCATGCCCCGTGGCGATACAGGCCTGCGGACAGAACGCGCGCAGCCACATGAAATCCCCCGGCACCACCGGCACCCAATCCTTGTTCAGCAGATAATTCGCCGTACCTTGCAACACATATAGCCCGTGTTCCATCACATGGGTTTCGGCAAAGGGAATCCGCCCGCCGGGTTGGAAGGTCACGATATTGACATGCATGTCATGGCGCAGGTCGGTGGGATCAACAAACCGTGTCGTCGCCCAAACGCCATCGCAATCGGGCATGACGATGGGCGGCGTTTCCTGATCGGAGGTCACAAAAGCCTCTGGCAGATCCACACCTTCCGCCCCGACATAGCGTTTGCGCACCCAGTGAAACTCCGCCTTTGCCGCCCCATCGTTCCAGATTGTCCAAACCGCATCCGGCGGGATATAGGCATAGCCGCCCGGCTCCATCACATGTTTTGCCCCGTCAATGTTCAGCGTCAGCGTGCCATTGGCGACCAAGATCACCGATTGCGATTCCGGGTCTGCTTCGGGCGTGTCAGAGCCACCATTCGGGGCCAACTCCACCGCGTATTGCGAAAACGTCTCGGCAAATCCGCTAAGCGGGCGCGCCAGCACCCACATCCGCATGCCTTTCCAGCCGGGCAGAAAGCTGGTCACGATATCGCGCTGTGTTTCGGCGGGGATCACCGCATAGGCGGGGGTGAAAACGGCGCTGCCTTCGGGGCTGACCGATTGATCCGGCAGACCGCCGGGGGGGAAAGCGTAGCTCAAAACATATCCTCCAGCCGCAAACGCGCTATGCGTTCGACCTGTTTGCAAGCGGTGGTGAATTCCACCGGCGTTTCATTGGCAATCCGCTGTTCAAAGGCGCGCAGGATGCCCGCCTTATCGTGATCTTTCACCGCAATGATAAAGGGGAACCCATGTTTGGCCACATAAGCGGCGTTCATCTCCGAGAACTGTGCACGTTCTGCATCGGTCAGCGCATCAAGGCCCGCACTGGCCTGTTCTGCGGTGCTTTCCGCCGTCAGCCGTTTTGCCGCCGCAAGTTTTCCCGCCAGATCAGGGTGGGCATTCAGCACGCCCAAGCGTTCGCTGCGGGATGCGGAGCGGAACATCCGGCACAGCGCATTATGCAGACCCGCCGCGCAGTCATGTGCAGGGCCCAGTTCCAACTCATACGCGCGCTCGGCAATCCATGGTGAATGTTCAAAGACACCGCCAAACTGTTCGATGAATTCGGGCCGCGCCATCTGGCAAGGGCGTAGGCCCCGCACCGCCGGGGGATGCACCGCCCGCCAATGTTCGGCGATCTCAATCCGACGGGGTGTCCACACCCCCTCGAACCCCTGAATATATTCCACAAACCGCTTTAGCGCCTGTATCCTGCCGGGCCGTCCGACCAACCGGCAATGCAATCCCACCGACATCATTTTGGCCGCGCCATCCACCCCTTCGGCGTAAAGCGCATCAAAGGTATCGCGCAGATAGGCAAAAAACTGATCACCCGAATTGAACCCCTGTGGTGTGGCGAACCGCATGTCGTTGCAATCCAGCGTATAGGGGATGATCAACTGGTCGCGCCCGCCCGCGTCCATCCAATAGGGCAGATCATCATCATAAGTGTCGGAAATATAACCAAACGCCTGCGTCTCTGCCGCCAGCGCCACCGTGTTCACCGAGGTGCGCCCGCAATACCAGCCGCGCGGCGCTTCGCCGACAACTTCGGTATGCAGGCGGATCGCCTCGGCCATATCCGCCGTTTCAGCCTTGGCGTCGTGGTCCTTGTAATCAATCCATTTCAACCCGTGGCTGGCAATTTCCCAACCGGCCTCTTTCATCGCCTCAACCTGTTCAGGCGCACGGGCCAATGCGGATGCCACACCGTAAACCGTGGGCCGGATACCCGCGCCAGTGAACAACCGATGCAACCGCCAGAACCCGGCCCGCGCCCCGTAATCGTAAATCGATTCCATGTTCCAATGACGCTGGGCAGGCCATGGAGCAGCACCGACAATCTCTGACAGGAAGGCTTCGGAAGCTGCATCGCCATGCAGAATGCAATTCTCGCCCCCCTCTTCGTAATTCACAACAAATTGCACCGCGATACGGGCGTTGTCGGGCCATGCGGCATCTGCGGGCGTGGCACCATGGCCGCGGAAATCTCTGGGGTAACGGTTCATCTTGGGTGTCCTGACTCTGGTGCAATCACGTTGCACAGAACCGCCCCCCTGCGCAATCCGCTGCCCCAAACGGCAAGCGGGCCGCCCCGATAAGACGACCCGCTGCCAGACTGGCTGCTACAACTTGGTTTTTTGTTTTATTCAGGGATTATAAGTTGTTGGCCCGTCCGTATGCCGTCTGCTGACCGAAGAAGATGTTCATTGGCCGCAGATATTCGGTTATGCAATGTCGGGTGGCCGTAAAACTGCAATGCAAGATTGGCCAGGCTGTCCTCCTCCTGCACCACATAGATCCGCCGACCCTTCGTATAGTCTGTCTTGGCCTCTGATGCGGCAAAGACACGGCGGTTCATGTCACGCGCGGCCTTGGCTCCGGCTGCCGCCCCGTTGTCAATCAGGGCAGACTGGATCAGATCGAACAACACCATATCAATATCGCTGTCGCCCTTCCCGGTATGCAAAGATGCCGGAAGGTCAATCACCCCTTCCGCAACGGCTTCGCGCAACAGTTCAACAGATGTCCGGCGGGTTTCCTCGGCCTCTGCCTTGGACAGAACCAGATGGTGCGCGCTTTGCTGACCTTGTTTGGCAATCTTGTATTCCCCGGCCAGAACAGCCGTGCGCATGACCTCCAGCGCCCCCGGATCCAGAACCGCCCGCGCCGTGCTGCGCGCCTCTGCCATACCGTCTTGCGTCAACACCGCCGCTGCCGGTGTCGCCGCGCCCGCGCCTGCCGCAAGGCCCGACATCAGATCCGGCCCCTGTTGACGCGTGACGGCTGATAGCTCTTCCTGTCCTGCGGCGGCCACGCCCTGTGTCGTGGGGCGGGCAAATTTCAACGTGCCCATCACCCCCAGCACAAAGGCCAGCAGGGCAATGGCACTGACCGCCCACATCATCCCGGAAACCGGCAGCCCAAGCGGGGTCTGCGGCGGGATGGGTGTCTGTGTTCTCGTCTCGCGCTGGACAGATTGCGGTATGACATAATTGTCAAATGTCACATGCGGGGTCAGCGGATCGTTTGGCTTTTCCATCTCATGACTGCCCGGTTTCGATGCTGAACCCCAGCACCGACCACACCTGCATGCCGCCGCGATAATAGCGGATCATCTCTGGCGGGTATCCCGCCGCAAGCAGGTTGGTGACCAATCTGCCCGCATCATCGCTGCTGGGGCCATTGTCATAGATCAACAGAATGCGGGCATCGGAAAAGTTGAACACATCCTCATAGCTGCGCCCGCCGAGGGCCAGCAGGATATCCTTGCGATAGGCATTATCCGGCGCAAGCGTGTTATGCGGCAGGCTGACCGTGCCCGGAATGAACCCTTTCGCCCGCTCCGTCGGAGCGCGGGCATCCACCATCAGGCCCCGGCCGGTCGCCACTTGAGAGACAAGAAAGTCCAGCACCTCGGCCTCGCCCAGCGTTTCAACCCCCTGTGCCACCTGCATCGGTGCAATACAGGCCCCGCCACAGCTGGCATCGGCTGAAATAAACCGTTGCGCCACCCGCTCGGCTTCGGGCGTGTCACGGGCAATTGTGACCTCTGAACCGTTAAAAATAAATGAGGCGCTTGCCTGTGTCAGATGCTCTTGGGCCTGGCACATAGATGCGGCAAACATCAAGGCGGTGGTGACCCGCAGGGTTTGCAATGGCATATCATCCCCCCGAAAGAATACCGGATTTGGTGTGTTAACTTTGTAAAATACACAGCTTTTGGTTGTCGGACCCATATATGCAAAGGTTGGTTGACGCAGTCAAAGCAAAAACGAATCACTTGGGCAAAATATCCGAATCAAGGGCCGAATCAGAGGATTTCGCAGGTAAATTCCCGACATACGTGCATTGACCTGACCGCAGGGGCGGGTAGACCTTGAAAAATGATGAAACAAAAGGAAACGCTCCATGGCTGGCGGATATCTGACAACTCATGTTCTGGACACGGCACGCGGGCTGCCCGCTGACGGGCTGGAGATCACGCTTTACCGTCTGGAGGGGGAGACCCGCGTCGAACTGGCGCGGATGCAGACCAATGCCGACGGGCGCACCGATAGCCCGATCCTGCCAGCCGATGCCTTTGCCGTGGGCACCTACGAGCTGACCTTTGCTGCCGGTGCCTATCTTGACCGCATCGGCACCCCGCCGGAACAGCCACGGTTTCTTGATCTGATCCCGATCCGCTTTGGCATTTCTGACCCGGACGCCCATTACCATGTGCCGCTGCTGCTCTCGCCCTTTGGCTATTCCACCTATCGCGGCTCCTGACCCCGACGTCACATCGCGTCTTGGCAAGCCCCGCCTTGCCAAGACCTGTAAGCGCGTGGCACCTTGGCGGCCTGACTGGACCGGAGACACCCATGGCTGCCGCTTTGACACCCACGCCCAATGCCACCACCGCGCAAACCCAACTGCCGCAGGTGACCGAACTGCGCAATCCGGGCATGCCGCTTGACCTGAACTGGGTGCTGGGCGCGCAGGCCAATACCTCTGCGATTGAACGGCGTGCCGGCACCATCGGCGCGCGGCGCTCTGTGAAAAAGGCACATCAGGCGGCGTGGCTTTTGCGCGCGGTGACCTGCATCGATCTGACCACCTTGTCGGGTGACGATACCGACCGGCGTGTTGCACGGCTTTGCGCCAAGGCGCGGCAACCTGTGGCCCCTGCCTTGCTGGATGCGCTGGGGATGGAGCCGATCACAACCGGTGCTGTCTGTGTCTATCATGAAATGATCCCCGCAGCGGTTGCCGCTTTACAGGGCAGCAATATTCCTGTTGCCGCTGTCTCCACCGGCTTCCCGGCGGGCCTTTCCCCGTTTGAACTGCGCCTGCGCGAGATCGAGATGAGCGTCGCAGCAGGAGCAACCGAGATCGACATCGTCATCTCGCGCCGCCATGTGTTGTCCGGCAATTGGCAGGCGCTTTATGATGAAATGCAAGCCATGCGTCTTGCCTGTGGCGAGGCCCATGTGAAGGCGATCCTTGCCACCGGCGAACTTGGCTCTCTGCGCAATGTCGCGCGGGCCTCGCTGGTCTGCATGATGGCGGGGGCCGATTTCATCAAGACCTCCACCGGCAAGGAAAGCGTGAATGCGACCTTGCCGGTATCACTGGTGATGATCCGCGCGATCCGCGACTATTACGATCACACAGGCATCCGCGTCGGCTACAAACCGGCGGGCGGCATTTCCAAGGCCAAGGATGCGGTGACCTATCTGGCGCTGATCAAGGAAGAACTGGGCGACCGCTGGCTGCGCCCTGACCTGTTCCGCTTTGGCGCATCATCGCTGTTGAACGACATCGAACGCCAGTTGGAACATTACGTGACGGGCAATTATTCGGCGGGCTACCGTCATGCGACAAGTTAAGGGTGAAACGATGAGCGTCTCGGAGATTTTCGAAACCATGGAATATGGCACCGCCCCTGAATCCGCCGCCGAAGCGCTGGCGTGGCTGGTCGATCAAGGCAGCCGTTTTGGCCATTTTATCGACGGTGATTTCACCACCCCCGCTGACGGGTTCGACAGCAAGAACCCCGCCACGGGCGAGGTGCTGGCGACCCTCAGTCAGGCAACCCAGGCCGATATCGATGCCGCAGTCAAAGCCGCACGCAAGGCGCAGGGCGGCTGGGCGGATCTGGGCGGGCATGGCCGTGCGAGGTACCTTTATGCCCTTGCCCGCCTCTTGCAAAAACACGCGCGGTTGTTCGCGGTTCTGGAAGTCCTCGACAACGGCAAACCGATCCGCGAAGCGCGAGACATCGACGTGCCCTTGGCGCAGCGGCATTTCTATTTTCACGCAGGCATGGCGCAGCTGATGGAAAGCGAACTGCCCGACGCCGAAGCCTTGGGCGTTTGCGGACAGATCATTCCGTGGAACTTCCCGTTGTTGATGCTCGCTTGGAAAATCGCACCCGCATTGGCGATGGGCAATACCGTTGTGCTGAAACCTGCGGAATATACTTCCCTGACCGCATTGCTGTTTGCCGATATCTGTCGGCAGGCGGGTCTGCCCAAGGGCGTTGTGAACATTGTCACCGGTGACGGTGCCGTGGGCGAAATGATTGTTGCGGCAGAGGTCGACAAAATCGCCTTTACCGGTTCGACCGCCGTGGGCCGCCGCATCCGCGAGGCCACAGCGGGCAGCGGCAAGGCGTTGAGTTTGGAGCTGGGTGGCAAATCCCCCTATATCGTCTTTGATGACGCCGATCTTGATAGCGCGGTTGAAGGGTTGGTCGATGCGATCTGGTTCAATCAGGGTCAGGTCTGTTGCGCAGGCTCGCGGCTGTTGGTGCATGAACCGGTGGCTGATCTGTTCTACGCCAAATTGCGGGCACGGATGGACAAGCTGCGTATCGGGTCGCCCTTGGATAAATCCATTGATGTGGGTGCGCTGGTCGATCCCGTGCAATTGCAGCGCGTCACTGCAATGGTCGATGCAAACACCAGCGGCGAAACCCATGTGGCGGCGGGCGCGGTGCCTGATCAGGGGTGTTTTTACCCGCCGACGCTGGTCACCGGCCTGAACCCCGCCGATCCTCTGATGCAGGAAGAAATATTTGGCCCTGTGCTGGTCTCGACCACTTTCCGCACACCCGCAGAGGCCGTGCAGCTGGCCAATAACACGCGTTACGGTCTGGCCGCGACGGTGTGGTCCGAAAACATCAACCTCGCGCTGGATATCGCGCCGAAACTGGCGGCGGGCATTGTCTGGGTCAACGGCACCAATTTGATGGATGCTGCGGCGGGCTTCGGCGGTGTGCGCGAAAGCGGCTTTGGCCGCGAAGGCGGCTGGGAAGGGCTGGCCGGATACACAAAGCCCAAGGGCAAAACCAAACCGTTGAAAGAGATCAGCGCCTTTTCCGGCGAAGGTGGTCCTGTTGATGGTGTGGACCGCACCGCGAAACTTTATATCGGCGGAAAACAGGCACGTCCTGATGGCGGCTATTCCGCGCCGGTCTATGGCAAATCGGGCAAGCTGCTGGGCCATGCCAGTATCGCAAACCGCAAAGATATCCGTAACGCGGTTGAGGCCGCGCAGGCCGCCAAGGGATGGTCCAAGACAACCGGCCACCTGCGGGCACAGATCCTGTATTACATCGCGGAAAATCTGGACGCGCGGGCAGAAGAATTTGCCGCGCGACTGGACGCAATGCAAGGCGGCAAGGGCGGCGCGAAAGAGGTCGCGGCCAGTGTAAAGCGTCTGTTCACCTATGCCGCTTGGGCCGACAAATATGACGGGCAGGTCCATGGCGTACCCATTCGCGGCGTCGCTTTGGCGATGAAGGAACCGGTTGGTGTGATCGGGGCGCTCTGCCCTGCCGAGGCACCATTGCTGGGGCTGATCTCCTGCATGGCACCGGCGATTGCCATGGGCAACCGGGTCATCCTTTCCGCCTCCGAACCATTTCCCCTGGCAGCGACTGACTTTGTGCAAGTGTTGGAAACCTCCGATGTGCCAGCGGGTGTGGTGAACATATTGACCGGGCCACAAGCGGATCTGGCCGAACCTCTGGCGCGTCATCTGGATGTGGACGCTGTCTGGAGCTTTGGCGCGGCGGCGCTGGGGCATGTTGTTGAACAGACCTCAGCCGGAAACCTGAAGCGCACATGGGTGAACAACGGCAAGGCGCGTGACTGGATGGGTGCAGCGGGTGAAGGGCGCGCCTTCCTGCAAGCCGCCACCGAAGTCAAAAACGTCTGGGTGCCTTACGGGGAATAACGCCAGCGGCGGGGGTGCCGCGCTTTTGAAAATGCTGACCTAAATCCTTTGAAGGATTTTACCCCGGAACGCAGGCACCACACATAAAAACGGGCCGTCCCTATGGGGACAGCCCGTGTTTCTCATGTCATACCAAACGGATAGCTGACCCATTTACCTCTTATTCACTGGTTGTGGTCTGCAAACCTTCAGGCTGTCCCACCACCACAAAATGCAGGTTCTCCGGGTCCAGCAATTCACCGGCCACGCGCTTCACATCCGCCAGCGTCACCGCCTCGACCTTGTCATTGCGGGTCGGGATGTAGTCAATCGGCAGGCCCAGCATCTGCATACCCACAAGGATGTTGGCAATTGGCCCGTTGCCGTCAAACCGCAGCGGATAGGCACCGGTGACATAGGTCTTGGCCGCGTCCAGCTCTTCCTGTGTCACGCCGTTTTCAGCGGCCTTTGTCCATTCGTCTCGGATCACGTCAATGGCTTCGGCAATGCGGTCGTTCGATGAACTGACCGAGCCCATATAGACATCCGCCAGATCGCGCGTGGCGAGGTAGGAATAGACACCATAGGTCAGCCCGCGCTTTTCGCGCACCTCGTTCATCAGGCGGCTTTCAAACGATCCGCCGCCCAGCACCTGATTGAGGATCAGCGCCGCGAAAAAGTCGGGATCGCTTTGGGAAATGCCATCGTGACCAAAAACCGCAACCGATTGCGGTGTCGGAAAATCGACAACCGTGACACCGGCAGGGATGTCTACAGCAGCGCGGGTCGGTGCGGATGCCCCGGTTTGTGGCAGGCCGCCCAAGAGCTCATCCAGCAACGCACCCAGGGTTTCCGGCGTGATGTCCCCCACTGCACCGACATAGATCTGATCCAGTGCAAACACCGCTTTATGCGCCGCCAGAATATCGTCCCTGGTCAAGGCGGTAACACTTTCGGTCGTACCGTTCACCGGATGCGCATAGGGGTGATCCCCATAGGCGATTTCCGCAAATGTCCGGCTTGCGATGTCGTCGGGATCTTTCTTGTCGGATTCGATGATCGACAGCACCTGCCCGCGCACCCGGCCAATTGCATCCTGATCAAAACGCGGCGTGTGAATGGCCGCGCGCAGCAAAGCAACAGAGGCTTCGCGGTTTTCGGTCAGAAAGCGGGCCGAAATCGCAACGGAATCGCGCGAGACCTCAAAGCCAAGACTGGTCGCCAGCTCTTCCTGTGCACGGCTGAAATCGCGGGCATCCATATCGCCCGCCCCCTCTTCCAGCAGGCCGGTCATCAGGTTGATTGCCCCGCGTTTTTCGGGGTCGTCCAGCGATGCACCACCGCGGAAACGGATTTCCAGTGCAACGAAAGGGATGGAGGGTTCTTCGACCAGCCATGCGGTGATGCCACCGGGGCTGGTGACGGATTTGATGTCAACCTCTGCGCGGGCGGGCAAGGCCGCAATCAGCGTCAGGGCAAGAGCGTAAATCAGCCTCATTGCGCGGCCTCCTCTTTCATAAGCCAGCCGGTGACGGATGCCCGCCGGTCGAATAGTTTTTCTGCCGCCTGCATGATGTCATCCGCCGTGACCGCATCCAGTACATCAGGCCAGTTCTGCACATCCTCAACGGTCAAGCCGATGGCCAGCGCCGATCCATAGCGATTGGCAACCCCTTCGGCATTGTCACGGGCATAGATTTGCTCGGCGCGGATTTGCAGCTTGATCCGGTCAAGCTGTGCAGCGTCCACACCGGTTTCCATAAAGCTGGCCAAGGCCGCATCCATTGCATCTTCGGCCTCTTGCAAGGTCACGCTGGCGGCGGGCACCACGACCAGATCAAAGGCCGTGTCATCCAGCGTTGCGCCACGATAGAACGCCCCGGTATAAGTGGCGATCTGTTCGTCAAACTGCAGCTTTTCGGCCAGAACCGATGTGGTCCCGCCGCCAAGGATTTCCGCCAGAATGGTCAATGCTGCCGCCTCTTCCTGTGCACCCGGATCACGTTCCGGCGCAAGATAGGCGCGGCTGACGTAGGGTTGTGCCACACGGCCATCACGGAAAATCAGTCGCCGTTCGGCGGTTTGCGGCGGTTCTTGCGTACGCAGCCGCTCGGGCAGGTCAGGATTGGCGGGGATCACGCCATAATATTTCTCTGCCAGCGCGCGCACATTATCGGGATCGACATCACCCGACACCACAAGGATCGCGTTATTCGGGGAATAGTAGAGTTCGTAAAACGCCAGCGCATCATCCAGATCGAGCGTTTCCATCTCGTGACGCCAGCCGATCACAGGTGTGCCATAGCGATGGTTCAGATATTGCGCGGCGTTCATCTGTTCATTGAACAATGCGCCGGGGTTGCTGTCGGTGCGCTGGTTGCGCTCTTCCAAAATCACGTCGCGCTCCGTGCGGATATTTTCCGGCGTCAGGCGGATGTTTTTCATCCGGTCGCTTTCCATCTGCATCATCAGTTCCAGACGGTCGGCAGCGATGCGTTGGAAATAGGCGGTGTAATCATAGCTGGTGAATGCATTGTCGCGCCCGCCATTGGCGGCAACAGTTGCAGAAAACTCGCCTGATTCCATTTTGTCGGTTGCCTTGAACAGCAGGTGTTCAAGGAAATGCGCAACCCCGGAGGAGCCTTTGGGTTCATCCGCAGAGCCCGCACGATACCAGACCATTTGCTGAACGGCGGGGGCGCGGTGATCTTCGACGACGACAACATCCATGCCATTATCAAGGGTAAAAAATGTCACCGCCTCGTTTTCGGCGGCCTGCGCCATGAGCGGGGGCAATGCAAATGCGAAAAGGGCTGCAAGCGTCGGCAGTCGGAACATTACGGATCCTTTGAAAAAATCATCTACCGCACACCTACGCGCCTGAGGCAGAGATTCAAGGCAGATGACAAATTTGTAAGCTTTGTAACGGTTACCCCGGCGGGGTTATTCGTCAGGTGCGTAGGAGGGGGTACGCGCACCGGCGCGGCGCCAGCGGGCGGCCTCGTTTTTGGCATCCAGCGTTTCGCGGCGATAGGCCTGATTGTAGCGGTCAACCTTGACGATGCGGAACTGGGTAAACCGCGCCTTGCGTTTGCGGAACTGCGCGTCCGTTTCGGCCAGATCCCCCCGGATATTCGGGGCAACACCCAACCGTGAGGCATGTTGAACAAGCGCGCCGTCACTGGCCGGAATACCGGCATTGGCCGCTTCGGGGCGACCACCAAAGGCGGTAATACCCTCGTTCAGCGCGGAACGGTCGGTCAGGTTCGCCTGCCCCGGTGTGGGCGGCGGCAGATCACGATAGTTGGCAGGCGCTTCCAGCGGTTTGGCCGGTTGCAGCATAAATTCATTCGGCCCGTCCGACACATTCTGAAGATCGCGCAATCCCTTGTTGGCGCAGGCCCCAAGGGCCAGCGGGATCAGGACAAGTAAAGCGATACGGCGCATGTGTCGTCTCCTAACGGGTGCCCTGTTCATACCTTGGTCGGGCGGGCAATGTCACTTGGGTTTTTTCGCGGTCGTTTTTGCGTTCTTTTTACCAGTCTTGCGGCCATCATCAGCAAACAGGATCAGCCCGATGGCACCGGCAAAGATAAAGACATCCGCGATGTTGTAAACAAAGGGGTTGTTCCAGCCCGGCAGGGAGTTGTTCAGGAAGTCCAGCACATAGCCATAGACCAGCCGATCCACCACATTGGCCAGCGCCCCGCCAATCAGCAATCCGGCGCTAACGCGTTCCTTGACGCCGAATTTTCCCCGCCCGATCCAGAACAGAACCCCCGCACAGATCACAAGGGCAAGACCGATGAGGATAAAACGGCTGGCGTCCGATCCATCCCCGAAAAGGCCGAAGTTAATGCCCCGGTTTTCACCGTAACGGAAATTCAGGTAGGGCGGCAGCACATCAATCTCGCGCACCCGCCACAGTTCCCACATATGGACCACCAGATATTTACTGGCCTGATCTATCAGGAATGCCGTGAAGGCTGACCAAAAGAGAATGCGCATCTGCTGCCCGCCCTGCCTTAGTGCCGGAAATGGCGCATGTTGGTGAAGACCATAGCAAGTCCCGCCTCATCCGCTGCCGCAATCACTTCGTCGTCGCGCATGGAACCGCCCGGCTGGATCAGCGCGGTTGCCCCGGCTTCAGCGGCGGTGATCAGACCATCCGCAAAGGGGAAAAACGCATCCGACGCCACAACCGATCCTTGGGTCAGCAGGGCGGGCAGGCCCATGGCCTCTGCCATATCCTGTGCTTTGCGCGCAGCGATACGGGTTGAGTCAACGCGGCTCATCTGGCCGGCACCCACGCCAACGGTTGCACCGTCTTTAACATAGATAATCGCGTTGGATTTCACATGTTTGGCTACGGTCCAGGCGAACAACAGATCGCTGAGTTCCTGTTCACTTGGCGCGCGTTTGGTCACGACCTTCAGATCATCGCGGGTGATCCGGCCCACATCCTTGTCCTGCACCAGCCAACCGCCGGAGACCTGACGCGCGGTCAGCTGCGCGGTGTCTGGGGTGGCCAGACCATTGGTGGTCAGCAGGCGCAGATTCTTTTTCTTGGCAAAAATCGCCAGCGCATCGGCGTCTGCATCCGGTGCAATGACCACCTCGGTAAAGATGCCGCTGATCGCTTCGGCGGTGGCACCGTCCAGCGTCTGGTTCAGGGCGATGATGCCCCCGAAGGCGCTGGTGCGGTCGCAGTCAAAGGCGCGGGTATAGGCTTCGATCATCGTCTCGCCAGTGCCAACGCCACAAGGGTTGGCATGTTTGATGATGGCGCAGGCCGGACCCTGTGCGGGATCAAATTCGCTGACCAGCTCAAAGGCTGCATCGGTGTCGTTGATGTTGTTATAGGACAGTTCCTTGCCCTGATGCTGTTTGGCCGTTGCCACGCCGGGGCGGTTTGAACCATCGGTATAGAATGCTGCCTGCTGATGCGGGTTTTCGCCATAGCGCAGGGTTTGCGCCAATGTGCCGCCAAAGGTGCGGCGGCGCGGGGTTTCGCCAACTTGCGCGGCCATCCATGTGCTGACGGCAGTGTCATAGGCTGCGGTGCGGGCATAGGCAGTCTGGGCCAGACGCTGGCGCAGCGCATAGGTGGTGGCCCCCTTGTTGGCCTCCAGCTCCGCGATCACCGCGGCGTAATCTTCGGTGTCCACGATGACATTCACAAAGCCGTGGTTCTTGGCGGCAGAGCGGATCATCGCAGGGCCGCCGATGTCGATGTTTTCGATCACCTCGGCGTATTCCGCGCCTTTGGCGACGGTTTCCTCAAACGGATAAAGGTTCACCACCACCAGATCAATGCCGCCGATGCTATGGGCATCCATTGCCGCGACATGTTCGTCATTGTCGCGCAGCGCCAGCAAACCGCCATGCACCACCGGGTGCAGGGTTTTCACCCGACCGTCCATCATTTCGGGGAACCCTGTAACCTCGGCCACGTCTTTCACATCCAGCCCCGCCTCGCGCAGCGCCTTTGCGGTGCCACCAGTGGACAGCAGTTCAACCCCATGCGCCGCCAATGCCTTGCCCAGATCGACCAGTCCGGTCTTGTCGGATACAGAAAGCAGGGCGCGTTTGACGGGGTACAGATCGGTCATGGGAGGGTCCTTTGGTCAGTCTTCGTTCAGATACGGCTCGTCCATCGACAAGTCTCGCACGCCAATCGCAGTTTCCTGCGCTTTGGACAAGGACCAGCGGACACGTGTGGCATAGGTAAACGCACTGCCGGAGAGCACAATTTGTTGTGCCGCGCGAGGTTTCAGCCGTGTGGTTTCCAGATAGGCCCCCGGTTCAAGCGATAGGTTATGCGTGCCGTCATGGCGGAAAACCCATATTTCCCCGCTCTTTAGCGCCATGGAAATGGCTGCACCGCCAAGGTCCAGTGTCGCATCCACATCGGGGTGCAGATGGAACCGGATGTCAAACCGCAGCCCCTTCAATTTTCCTGCATCAAGGGCTGCGTCAAAACGTCGTTTTTCGGCATCTTCCAATGCAAGCAGCATATCCTCACCGGCAAGGCCACGCCCGTCGAAGGTTAATTCAAGGGTGCGGGCATGGGTCAACCCGTGCGAGGCGACATAGCCGTCATGCCCACCCTGAAACTTGATACCATCCGATTGCGGGGACAATTCGACAGGCACATAAGTCGGCCCGTTGATCAGCGCCTCAACACCGGTTGCCGCGTCGGGATCCGCCAAACGGGCGCTGGAATAGCCACCAAGACATAAGGTGGAATGTGACGGTGTGGCCCGCCCTGCCCGGCGCCAGTCCAGACCAAAAGACGCGCCAGACCCGCAGCTGACCACCAGCGGGCGGCGCCCCGAGGTCAGTTCAAACCCGAGGGTTGAGGCATGAGCGTTATGACTGGCCGCCCCTTTCGGCGGAGTGGCCGCGTCAATCACGATACTGGTGCGCCCGGCGGACAAGCGGGCATACCCCATGGCCAGCCCGTCCGGCTGCGCCGTTTTGACCCGGCTGGCGGCAAGGGCGTGATCCAGCCACCCTTCGGCACCGCGCCCGCCGCCATGAAACCGCGCCAGACCGCCATCGGTATGGCGCAGGGACCGCAGGGTCGGCGCGATGCGTTCAATCGCGGCCAAATGTTCCTTGGGACAGCTGCGGCCCACATCACCAAGCGCGGCAGCCGCCCATGTCAGCAGGGTGAACACCGCCAGCAGCTCTTCGGGGTTGCGGGTGGGCAGGCCGCCCTGATCGTCGATCTGTGTGGCACATTCACGCGCCAGTGCCTTGATCGCCGGATCGGCCAAGTCCTCCTGCCCCTCAAGTGCGAGGCCCGCATAGATCAAACCGGTCAGCGCCTCGAAACGCGGCAGGCCGGGCGCAGCACCGCGCCAGCGGCGGGATAGAAACTGGGTTTGCTGGACAAGAGAACGGTAGAAAGCGCGGCTTTGCTCTGATTCCTGTCCGCGCAGAACAAACAACGCGTGATTGATCCAGCGGATCAGGCGGCGGCCGGTCAGGTCAGGGGTCCAGCCGGGCCCGCGCCCCTTGCCAAACCTGTCGATCCAGCCCCACAGCCAAGACTGCGCCGCATCACGCGCCGCCATGTCACCAACCGCAGCCAGATCATCAAGCCAAGAGAATCCGTGCAGATCCGCCGCGTAATTTGCATCTGGCGGCGTGACCTCCCAAAGCGAATGACCCGGCGCATTGATCAATGTCCCGGCAAACAGATAATTGCCCGCGACCAACTGGCGGCCCCGTGCAAATGATCCGATTGTGCGCGGCTCGGGCGAAGAGACGAAGCCCTTGACGCTTGCGGTTGTGCGCGTGGCCAAAGCGGCGTGTACGGCATTCAACAGCCGCGCCTGACGCGCTTTCAGTGAGGTTAGGTTGAACATATTTCGACTGCCCTTGACGCTCTGCTGGCGTTTGGGCGCAGCATAGACCGGCAACAAGAGGGTGTCACCGTTTTTTGGTCAAGCCGCGTCAATCGGCGGGTTGGGGCAGTTTGCGCCTGTCACCAGGGCGGGCCCTGCGCTAGGAAAGTAATATGCAAGAATGGAGTGCGCGATGATTGCCAGCCTGATGATGTATGCCCGCCCGGAACTGGAGGTGGCAAACAACGCCTATTGGGCGGCGCTGCGCGAAGCATTGAGTGCAAGAGGGATCGACACACCGGCAGAGTTGGACAATGCGCGGGATGCCTATGATCTGTGGCTCTCGCCTGATCTGGTGTTCAGCCAGACCTGCGGCATGCCGTTTCGGACTCGGCTGGCGGATCATGTGACATTGATCGGCACCCCGGATTTCGGGTTGGAGGGGTGTCCGGCGGGGTATTACAACAGTGTTGTTGTGGTACGCGCGGATGATCCGCGCGACAGGGCGGAGGCATTTGCGGATGCGCGGTTTGTGTTCAATCAGGCCTGTTCTCAATCGGGGTTTGCAGCGGCCTATCTATGGGCGCGCGATCACGGGTTCTGGTTCAACAACCGTCAGGCCAGCGGCGGGCATGCGCAATCGGCATTGATGGTGGCCGAAGGCACCGGCGACATTGCGGTTCTAGATGCGCAGACATGGCGGCTTATTCAGAGATTTGACAGTTTTGCCAAGGGTTTGCGCGTTCTTGACCAGACCGCTCCGACACCCGGTTTACCATATATCACAGCCGTTGGATCGGATGGGCCCGTGATGTTTGACGCAGTGGGCGAGGCCATTGAGAGGCTGGATGCCGAACACCGCGCGGCACTTGATCTTAAGAGGATCATCGCCATTCCCCGCGCTGCCTATCTGGCGGTTGAAAACCCGCCGGATTAGGCTTAGCCCGCCTTGCGCAGGCTGACGATGTAAAACCCGTCCATACCGCCCAGTTCGGACCAATAGTCAGGGCGCAGACGCAGCCCGCCTTCAGTGGTGATCCACTCGGGTTGGACACCGGGCACCATCAGCGCCTCCGTGTCCACACTCATGTCATCATGGCGTTCCAGCGCCTCATCCACCTGCACCTCGCCTTCGTCAGGCAGCAAGCTACAGGTGCAGAACACCATCCGTCCGCCGGGTTTCAGCAGCGACCAAGCGTGGTCGATGAATGCACCCTGAAGTTCAATCAGGTCACCAAAGTCAGAACCATCCTTGGCATAGGGCAGGTCGGCGTGACGGCGGATGGTGCCAGTGGCGGAACAGGGGGCGTCCAGCAGAATCGCATCAAATGTGCCTTTGATCGCACGCACATCTTTGGTCAGGGTTTTGGCCTTCAGGCCGACACGGGCCAGATTTTCGCTGACCCGCTGCATACGGGGGGACGAATCGTCGACGGCTGTGACATCGGCACCCGAAGCAGCGATTTGCATGGTTTTCCCGCCCGGTGCGGCACATAGATCAAGGATCGCCTCGCCCGCCTGCGGTTTCAGGACCTGCACGGGGATGGCGGCGGCGGCGTCCTGCACCCACCAGTCACCCGTGGCAAACCCCGCCATGGTAGAGACCTGACCGGGGTTGGTGATGCGCACCGAATCGGTGGGCAGGAGCGTGCCGCCCGTCGCCTCGGCAACGGCGGCGGCATCGGTTTTTGCGGTCAGATCCAGCGGCGCACCGGCAAAATGGGCGATTTCCATTGCGGCCATTGCGTCTGATCCCCATGCCTCTGACAGGGGGCCACGCAGCCATTTGGGCAAGCGGGGCGCGCGCAGAGCATCCCATGCAGCAGGGCCTTCGGCGGCGATTTTTCGTAGGACCGCATTGGTCAACCCCTTGAGGTGGCTCAGCTTATTGTGCTGGCCAACCAGATTGACCATGGCATTCACCACACCATGGGCCGCGCCGCCCTGACAGAGTTCAACCGTGCCGACGCGCAGCACATTCTGGATTGTCAGCACTGGCGGTTTCTTCAGATGTTTTTGCAACAAGCGATCCGCACGTTCCAAGCCGCGCAGGGTTTCCGTGGCCAGACGTTGCGCACGGGCGCGGTCATCGGGCGAGAGTTTATCAAGCACACCGCTGGCCAGCAGTTCCGACATCAAGCGGGGTTCTTCGCCAAGGATCTGGTCCAGCAGGTAGACGGCGCTGCGGCGGGCTTGGACTCCGGTGTTTGACATCAGCATGGTTCCTATCGGGCTGTTCTGACCTATCCGAACCTCTTTGCTGTCCGGCCTATCTGGCCGATCAAGCTTGTCCGCAATGATTTGCGACGTATATCAAAGGCAAGCTTGCCTCAAGAGGATGATATGACAGACCCTTTGACACAGAATGCACAGGGTGGTGACCCTGCCCCACGTCCGATCCCGGACAACCCGGTTCCCCCGACACCCACACCGGGGCCGGATTTACCACCCGGTCCGAACCCGACACCCGCCCCCAAACCGATCCCTCCAGCCGCCCAGCGGGCATTGGCAGAAGCAGAGGAACGGCGCAAGAAAGCGGCGGAATTGTCGCTGCCGCCGGAATTGGGCGGGCGCGAGGGACCAGAACCGGTGCGCTATGGGGATTGGGAGAAAAAAGGGCTGGCGGTCGATTTTTGACGGCGCGACGCTTGATCAGCGCAGGCTGAATTCTGCGGAATCGCCACTGCCGCGATCCGAGGTAAAGCGCATGCGGCTGCCGTCGGATTTGATTTCCTGACAGTTGTACCCCAAATCGTCGCCGCCCCAGATCAGGCTGCGGCAGAGATAGCCGCCTTTCCACGCCCATTCGCCGCTGATCTCCCAGGTTGCGCCTTTGCCGGTGATCTGTCCGTTCGACAGAACCTGAAGCCGGACCAAGGGGCGCGTCAGTGTTTTGCCATCGACAAGCGCAACAAAGGCGTCACGCGAGGTGACTTTTTGAAGGTCGGCCAATGCAGGTGAGGCAAAACCGGCCAAAGCGGCGCAAACTGTCAGGGCAAAAGCCTTCATCGGGATCTCCATCGGATGGTGGTCCTAGAAGAAACGCAGATACCCCTGAAAAGGTTTCATCTGTCTTATGATTTAATCCGACAGGCCCAGTACATCGAGCATGTCATATTGCCCTGGCGCGCGGCCATGCCCCCAGAGCGCCGCCTTGAGCGCACCACGGGCAAAGACGCTGCGGTCAGAGGCAACGTGGCGCAGGATGATGCGTTCACCGGCGGCGGCAAACATCACGTCATGTTCGCCAATGATGTCGCCACCGCGAATTGCGGTAAAGCCGATGTCGCCGGGTTTGCGCGCACCGGTGATCCCGTCGCGGCCGCGGTCAGATACATCGGACAATGCCACACCGCGCCCCTCGGCGGCGGCCTCGCCCAGCATCAGGGCGGTGCCGGAAGGCGCATCGACCTTTTGGTTGTGATGGGCCTCGATGATTTCAATGTCGTAATCCGTATCCAGCGCGGCAGCGACCCGCTTTGTCAGCTGGGTCAACAGGTTAACGCCAAGGCTCATATTGCCGGCGCGGATGATCGTGGCCCTGTCGGCATAGGAGGCAAGGGCAGCGATTTCATCTTCGGTCATGCCCGTGGTGCCGATGACATGCACGATCCCGGCCTGTGCTGCCAAAGCCGCAAAAGCGATTGTCGCCTGCGGTGCGGTGAAATCAATCACGGCATCTGCGGTTGCCAAAGCCGCCGCAGCGTCATCAGTGACGATCACTCCCTGCGCGGTGCCGCCCATCATTTCGCCCACATCCTGCCCGACCCAAGCATGTCCGGCGCGTTCAATTGCGCCGCTTAACGTCATTTTGTCAGAGGCGTTGATCAATCCGATCAGGGTCTGTCCCATACGGCCAGAGGCACCAGTAATCGCCACGGAAAGGGTCTGGGTCATGTTCTGCGCTCCTGCTTGCAAATCCCGCCCCGTTTAGCGTGACCGCAGCCGCTTGGCAAAGGCAATGGGAGCGCTTAGGTAGGGCCTATGGGTAAGAACAACACATATGAGGGCCGCGGCCCGACACAACGCCAGCTGCGGGTCGGTGAAACGATCCGGCGGGCGCTGTCCGAGGTTCTGGCGCGGGGCGATGTCCACGACCCGGAACTGAACCGCATGTCGATCACGGTGGGCGAGGTGCGTTCCTCCTCTGACCTCAAGGTGGCAACGGCCTATGTGCTGCCTCTGGGCGGCGAAGGTCAGGACGAGGTGTTGAAACTGCTGGCGCGCAACAAACACGAAATCCGCAAGCAGGTTTCCAAGAAACTGACGTTGAAATTTTCGCCCGACCTGCGGTTCCAGCTGGATCAGACCTTTGATCAGATGGACGAAACCCGCCGGATGCTGTCGGATGCCAAGGTGCGGCGCGATGCGGATGCACCTGATGATGTTCCTGATCCGGCGTCAGAAGGATGAAACCGCTGGCGGCATGGCTGTTGTGGCTGATGCTGCTGGCCCTGCCCGCAGCGGCTGCTGACTGCCGCAGCGAGACCTATCACAACAACGCCTATGTCATCTGCGAGGTTGATCTGCGCACAGAACGGCTTGAGCTGTTTCTGGCCGATGACACCGGTACGGTTTATGGCCATTTCGGCACGCTCGATGCGGCGTTGAAAGAACAGGGGCTGTCACTGGGTTTTGCCACCAACGCGGGCATGTACCACGAAGATCGCCGTCCCGTGGGGCATTATGTAGAAAACCGGATTGAATTACAGCGGGTGATCCCGAATGCCGGTCCGGGGAATTTCGGGCTGCTGCCCAACGGGGTGCTGTGTCTGCGCGACGGGCGCGCTGATGTGATTGAAACCTTGAAGTTTATCGAGCAGGCCCCCGCCTGCCGCTCGGCCACACAATCGGGGCCGATGCTGGTCATTGAAGGGGCATTGCATCCGCGGTTCCTGCCCGACAGCACTTCACGCTATATCCGCAATGGGGTGGGCACCACGCAAGACGGCAAACGCGCGGTGTTTGTGATTTCGGACAATGTGGTGACATTTCACGAATTCGGCATGTTATTTCGCGATCATCTGAAGCTGCCCAATGCGTTGTATTTCGACGGCAATATTTCGCGGATGCGGGCCCCTGATCTGGGGCGCAGTGGCACGGGGTTTACCACGCTGGGACCAATCATTGGCGTTGTGAAACCAGCAGAATAGAATTCCCTCTGGGAAGTTGCGCGCCCGCACAGTATAGCGCGGGCCTGATTTGAACAAAGAGGGCATCATGGGACGCACACGCAAGGGACGCGATATTTCGGGCTGGCTGGTGGTGGATAAACCTGCGGGGCCTACGTCAACAGCGGTGGTCAACAAGGTGCGCTGGGCGCTTGAAGCGAAAAAGGCGGGCCATGCGGGTACGCTTGATCCTGATGCAACGGGTGTTCTGGCAATTGCGCTGGGCGAGGCAACCAAAACGGTTCCCTATATTACCGACGCGCTGAAAGCCTATGAGTTCACCGTGCGCCTTGGGGTATCAACCAACACCGATGATGCGGAAGGCGAGGTGTTGAACACCTCGGAGCTGCGCCCCGATGATGCGGCGATCAAAGAGGCGCTGGCGGGTTTTATCGGTGACATCGAACAGGTGCCGCCACAGTTTTCCGCCGTGAAGATTGACGGGGAACGCGCCTATAAACGCGCCCGCGATGGCGAGGAAATGGAGCTGGCGGCCCGCCCGCTATTTGTCGAGAGCCTGCTGCTGACCGACCGACCAGACGCGGATCATGTGACGCTTGAGATGGTCTGTGGCAAGGGTGGCTATGTCCGTTCTATCGCGCGGGATCTGGGGGCGGCTTTGGGCTGTTATGGCCATGTGCGCGAATTGCGCCGGGTCTGGTCGGGGCCGTTTGATGCGAGTGACGGGCTGACGATCGATCAGATCGAAGAGATGGCGCGTACCCCTGCGCTGGACGCGCATCTGCTGCCCCTTGAACAGGGGTTGGTGGACTTGCCTGAGGTGAAAGCGACCGCCGAAGGTGCGGTGAAGCTGCGCAATGGCAACCCCGGCATGGTGATTGCCCATGACGTTGAATATGGCGATGAATGCTGGGCCTCCTTCGACGGGGTTGCGGTGGCCGTGGGCCGCTTCAAGGCGGGAGAGTTGCACCCCAACCGGGTGTTCAACACCTAAGCCTATGATCACACGCAGCCATACCAAAGGCGATGCGCCCTCGACCGCGGTTTATTCGGATTGCGAGAGGTATCGTTACAGCCTGACGCGGGTGTGGGATGTGGCCCAGCCCAAGGTGCTGTTTGTGATGCTGAACCCTTCGACCGCAACGGAGGTGCAGAACGACCCGACGGTTGAGCGCTGTGAACGGCGGGCGCGGCATCTGGGGTTTGGCGGGTTTCGCGTCACCAATATCTTTGCCTGGCGCGCCACCGATCCGCGCGATATGCGCGCCGCCGATGATCCGGTGGGGCCAGAGAATGACGCGACCTTGCAGGATGGCACCGCATGGGCGGATCAGATCATCGCGGCATGGGGCGTGCATGGGGCGCATCGCGGGCGCGGGCCAGAGGTGGCAAAACTGCTGCGAGGATTGGAGCGACCGCTGTTTCATCTGGGGTTGTCAAAGGACGGGCACCCCAAACACCCCTTGTATCTGCCCTATGCGCAGCAGCCGGTGGAATGGCGTTAAGGCCCTGTAAAAGAATAGAAATTCTTAACCAGTTAACGCCTTACCTTTTGACGCAAAGGCAGCGATGTGGCTTGTATCGGCCCGCGGCACAGTGCCGTTTTGCAGATTGGTTAGGGTGTTGTCATGTTGTGGTTGGCTGGTTTGATGGGTCTGATGGCAGTCAGTGCCGCCGCGTTTGTCGATATTGGTGACGACGGCGAGGGCGAGGGCGAGGGCGAAGACCCGCATCCCAAACTTGAAGACAACACCGAACGGGCGAACCTGATCCTTGGCTCTGAACAGGCGGAAAGCATCACCGGCAGTGACGATGACGACCGCATCAGCGCGGGTGGTGGAGAGGACCTTGTCACCGGTGGGAACGGCGATGACGAGTTGCGCGGCGATGATGGCAATGACACGCTGATCGGTGATGTCGGCGACGACAGCCTGATTGGCGCAGCGGGGAATGACGACCTTTATGGGGGTTCTCTGGATGATACGCTGATCGGGCAGGATGACGATGATGTTCTGTCTGGCGGTGACGGTAATGATGCGCTGAACGGTTCTGACGGTGATGACCAGCTGTCCGGTGGCGCGGGGGACGATGCAATATCGGGCGGCTTGGGCAACGACCTGCTACGCGGGGACGGCGGCGAGGACACCCTGTTTGGCGGTGCTGGCAATGACACGCTAAGCGGCGTGGCCGGTGCCTCTGACAGTGGCAGCCAGCAAGATGCCGATAGCATGGATTTTCTGAATGGCGGAGGCGGTGATGATATGATCATCGCCGGTCAGGGTGATATGCTGCACGGTGGTGCGGGCAGTGACCTGTTTGTGCTGGGCGATTGGACCAGTGAGGGCGCACCCGCCGATATCATCGATTTCGAACCGCAAGACGATTCCCTTTTGTTTATCTGGGATGATGGCGAGGCGGATGTCGACGTGCCGGATGTCACCGTACAGCCTGACCCCGAACATGCCGGCCAGTTACAGGTCTGGATGGGGGATCAGGTGGTGGCACAGGTCAGCGGCCAGAAGGATTTGACCGCAGCGGATATTGCGCTGATCCCGCTCAGCTCTGCCCAGGTGATGAACCTGACGGGCACGTAAGCGCCGCAGCGTCTTGCAAATAGGCTTTGCCATCTGCGCCAATCTTTCCTATACGCCAGCGTCGCCTGTTGATTCCTTCAACGGGCCACACCTCCATGGGCCTGTGCTGGACGACATCCCGGCCTGCGCCATAACCCTAAACTCTGAAAGGAGACCCCGATGTCGATTACAGCTGAAGAAAAAGCACGCATCATGAAGGAATTCGCCACCAAAGAGGGCGACACCGGTTCCCCTGAGGTGCAGGTTGCTGTTCTGAGCTCGCGTATTGCGACGCTGACAGAGCACTTCAAGACCCACAAAAAAGACAACCACGGCCGCCGTGGTCTGCTTAAGATGGTTGCGACACGTCGTAAGCTGCTGGATTACACCAAGAGCAAAGACGAAGCACGCTATCAGGACCTGATCAAACGTCTGGGCCTGCGCCGCTAAGCGCCAGCCCCATCGTAAGATTAAAGAAAACCGCGTCTGTTTCAGGCGCGGTTTTTTGGTGTGCTAAAGCAGGTTTCGAAGATGCTTTAGGCCGGGGTGACCACGGCGATTTGCGGGCTGCGCTGTTCAATCGCTTCAGCGGCGTCCAGCATGATATCCTCGCGGTAGCGCCCGCTGATCAACTGAGCCCCCAGCGGGGTATGACCCGCCTCACCTTCAGCAAAGCCGGTAAATACAGACATCCCCGGCAGCCCCATCAACGGCAGGCCAACCTGTGTCAGCTGGGCCTCCAGACAGCGGGGGAAATCCGTGAGGTCAAGCAGATCAGGAAAGGGCGGTTCAGCCGATACCGGGCAGATCAGCAACGGGTAACTGGCCAGAAACGCCTCCCATTCTCGCAAGAACCCAACGCGGGCCTGAAGCGCATCCAGGACTTCATTCAGGTCGGGCACTGCGGTGATCTTGTGCATCTCAGCCAGCACATATAGCGCGTCCGCGTCTGCTTCCTGCGCAAACATCGCCTTGGCACCACGCTCCATTTCCGCAAGCCATAACTGTGCCTGCAAGCGGGCCGGGGCGCGAAACGGCGGGCTGTCCACCTCGGTGACCTCCCATCCTGCATCTGTCAGCCGGGCGGCCGCATCGCGCAACGCCTGTTCCACCAAAGGATGTGTGTTCAACCCCTCGGGGGCGACACAAAGCGCGGCGCGGCGGGGATAGGCAGCACCTTTCATCGGGGCGGGCATATGCCAGGGATCTTGCAGATCCGGCTGCGCCATCACAGCCAAGGACAGGCGCAGATCCGCAACGGAACGTGCATGGGGACCGGACACCGCCATCAGCTGTGCGCCGATGTGACGGTCCGGCGCGCTGGCGTTGCGGGCGGCAACGCGGCCAAGGGTTGGGCGGATGCCCTGCAAGCCACAGGCATAGGCCGGATAGCGGATTGATCCGCCAATATCTGTGCCATGCCCCATCGCCCCGATGCCCGCCGCCGTGGCAGAGGCCGCCCCGCCAGAGGACCCTCCCGGGGTAATAGCCGCATTATGCGGGTTTTTTGTATGTCCATGCAGAGAGTTGCGGGTGAACCAGCGCAGGGAAAATGCCGGCGTATTGGTGCGTCCAACAATCACCGCCCCTGCCCGACGCAGGCTGGCGACCACAGGGTTGTCACTGGTGGCAATCAGGTCTCTCTGAAGGCGCAGACCGTTGGTGGTGGCAAAACCGGTCTGATCAACGTTTTCCTTGGTCGTCACCGGCACGCCAGCCATCGGGCCAAGGGGATCGCCCGCCGCGCGGGCGCAGTCCACTGCATCCGCCGTTTGCAACGCCTCTTCGTCATTGCGCGCTACAACGGCGTTCAGCGTGGGGTTCACCGCATCCATTCGGGCCAGAACCGATTCTGTGACCTCCCGCGCGGTAACCTTGCCCGCAGTGACATGTTTTACGATTTCAGTTGCGCTTTGTTCGAACAGTTCCATGGGCCCCTCCGTTTCACGTCAGACTGGCATGAACCCGCAGGCTTGCACAGGTGGATGTTTGCATCTGCGCCTTTTGAAAATCAGACGTTTGAGAAGGTGCAAATGCAAAAGGCAGTGGTGAACAGCTGGAATGAATGGGATCTACGGAAACTTGTGATTGCGGGCCGCGCCGTCACTTCCCTGATCACCATGTTCGTAGGAAGAGTTTCCCCGGTGATCCCGACCCGATCCATATCGGCGCACCCTTTACACTGCCGCACCCCGATCTGATCCTGAACAATCCCCTGCGGCCCCAGCCCGAAGATCAGCGCGGCATGTTTGAGGCCAACGGCCGGGAGATTGAATACGTCGCCCATCCCGCTGACAAAACGGCAATGTCCTGAAACCTTGTTAGGTAGGCCCCTAGACAGGCATGTTGTCGAACATGTCGTCAAATGCGTCTTGTTCCAGTGTTTTCTGGATCCGCTGCAACCGGCGCGGAATGGGTTGCTGGCGCGCATCAAGCGTGTTGGTGATCCGCTGGACACGTGGTGCAAGCTTAAGACGTTCATCCGCCGGGGCCGCGTCAAAGGCCCGCTCCAACTGCTCCATCTGGTGTTCCAGATCGTGGATATTCATCGTGGCATCCTCCCAGTTGCGATTCCCTTAATGGTAGCACTTTGTCGCCCCAAAAGGGTTAATGAATGGTTTAAGTGAGAGGATCGGCCATTTGTTGCTTTCGGGCGATTTGTCGGCTGCAAAATGTACAAATCACAGGCGCGCAGTGCCGCATCTGAACCCGCAAGACAGGCGAAACTGACGCACTCAGGCCGTTGCGCGCCCGGCCTACCCGTCGCGTCCGGGTTCCGCCGGGTTGCTGGAGAACAGGGCGATCTTGTTGCCTTGCGGGTCGCGCAGATAGCTAACGTAGAAAGCCGGCCCATATGAGGCGCGAAAACCCGGCTGGCCCTCATCCACGCCGCCCACAGCCAGGGCGGCGGCATGCAGGTCGCGAACCTGTTGCTGGCTGCTGGCCTCAAACGCGATCATCGCGCCATTCCCCGCCGTGGCCGGGTGACCGTTAAAGGTGGGTTTGACATAGAAATCCGCAAATACCGGTGTCTGCCCCGGCGCAACAGGCAATGCATAACTCAGCCCCTCTGGCCCTTCTTTCAGGTCATAGCCAAGGGCGGGCAGGAATGCGGAATAGAACCCTTTCGCCCGGACGATATCATCCGCGCCAACAGTGACGTAAGCAATCATTCGATGTGACCCTTCCGAGGCTTTAACCCTTGGTCGCATTTAACCACAGGTCGGGGATGTGAGATTTGAAATATACCCTGCGATCTTAGTCCACTGAAAACACAACCTTATTGATTTCATGAATTGGCAATAGTACCAAACCTTCGTCGTTTTTGACTATCATTGTGGTTTCGGAAGTAGCCAGAGTAACTGCGTCCATATCGCCTCTATCCATTACGATTCGAACCGGATCGGCTTCTAGAAGTGATGATGCGAGGCCTTGCCCTGCAAAGTAAGAGGCGAACAGTGCCGACGCTATTAATGCTCTTACCGCTAACCCCTTGTCCCGGAAAGGTTCAAAAAACCGGGACCATTTTGTGCTACCTTCGGCATTTGCAAAAAAGATCAAATAAAAGGCCGCGGCCGTCACCAAGCAAGTTACAAAGAATATTAATCGCGCGCTGACAGAAGTATCCGATGGGAAGTAAGCTACCGCGAGTACCATACCATACATCCCCCCAATCCGCTCTAGATCTATTGGATACCCTTGATCAAGTTTTTCGGGGATTTCGACATCTGAAAATTGCAGAACCCCAGCTAGTGCGCCTTTCAACAAGCCCCCAACCAAAAGTAAAGCGGCCACAATCATCGATGTGAAAGCCAAAGTAGAAACCAGCTCCCAAGCAATCCGCTTTACTAGCGATGGAAACATTACAGTGTAGTAATCATTCGTTAGCCTCGAAAAAAAACCGATGTAGTGAATTGTGACTACGACCAGTGACGCTGACACAATCCGAAACACCAATTCAGCCTTCTCCATGGCAGTCTTCGCTGCATAGTGCTTTGCTTCAGTGATCACAGGTTAACCAATCATTGTTGTCATATGTTTCATGTCTAAAGCGCATGGTTCTTGCCGTCACCGATCACAAAGGTACCCGATGAAGCTCACAATACCACAACTCTTTCCCTCCTTCGCAATCTCATGTACACGCGCGACATCTGAAAGCCGGCGCCCGGACTCCAGCGCCGACCAAATAAGATATCGGAGTCAGAGGCAATTCGGCCTCTATGCAATGGCCATCTGGCCAACACAGGAAACGTAGATGTTTAACGTAACTAAAAAATCGATGGAGTGGGGCGAAGAGACGCTGACACTCGAAACCGGCAAAGTGGCGCGTCAAGCGGACGGCTCTGTCATTGCGACACTGGGCGAAACCAGCGTCATGGCAAACGTCACTTTTGCACGGGCACAAAAGCCGGGTCAGGATTTCTTTCCCCTGACCGTGCACTACAACGAGAAATACTATGCTGCGGGTAAAATTCCCGGTGGCTTCTTCAAGCGCGAGGCGCGTCCGACCGAGAAAGAGACGCTGACCAGCCGTCTGATCGACCGTCCGATCCGCCCGCTGTTCGTTCCCGGCTTCAAAAACGAAGTTCTGGTGATGTGTACGGTTCTGTCACATGATCTGGTCAACGATCCCGACATGGTTGCGATGATCGCAGCCTCTGCCGCGCTGACCATTTCCGGCGCACCGTTCATGGGTCCGATTGCGGCCTGTCGCGTTGGTTTCGAGGATGGCGAATACATCCTGAACCCTGAAATCGATGACATGCAGAACCTGCGCATGAACCCTGATCAGCGTTTGGATCTGGTTGTTGCCGGCACCAAAGACGCCGTGATGATGGTTGAATCCGAAGCTTACGAGCTGAGCGAGGAAGAAATGCTGGGCGCGGTCAAGTTTGCCCATGACAGCATTCAGCCAGTGATCGACCTGATCGTTGATCTGGCCGAAGACGCCGCGAAAGAGCCGTTTGATTTCCAACCCGTTGATTATTCCGCGCTCTCCGCAGCCGTGAAGAAAGCCGGCGAGAAAGAGATGCGCGCAGCCTTTGCAATTGCAGACAAGCAAGAGCGCACAACGGCAGTGGCCGAAGCACGTGAATTGATCAAGTCCAAGCTGTCCGAGGAAGAATTGGAAGATTCAAACCTCGGTTCCGCGATGAAAGGTCTTGAGGCCTCTATTCTGCGCGGCGACGTCGTGAAGACCGGCAAACGTATCGACGGGCGTAAGACGGATGAGATCCGCGATATCGTCTCTGAGACGGGCGTTCTGCCACGGACCCACGGTTCGGCGCTGTTCACCCGTGGTGAAACACAGGGTCTGGTTGTGACCACGCTGGGCACCGGCGATGACGAACAGTTCATCGACGCGTTGCATGGCAACTTCAAGTCCAACTTCCTGCTGCACTATAACTTCCCTCCCTACTCGGTTGGTGAAGTGGGTCGCGTGGGCCCTCCAGGCCGTCGTGAAATCGGTCATGGTAAGCTGGCATGGCGTGCGCTTCAGGCGGTTCTGCCAGCACCAACTGATTTCCCATACACCGTGCGCGTTGTATCCGAGATCACTGAATCCAACGGTTCATCGTCGATGGCCTCCGTCTGTGGTGGCTCCTTGTCCATGATGGACGCAGGTGTGCCGTTGAAAGCGGCCGTGGCCGGTGTTGCGATGGGTCTGATCATGGAAGAAGACGGATCATACGCGATCCTGTCCGACATCCTTGGTGACGAAGACCACCTTGGCGACATGGACTTTAAAGTGGCCGGTACTGAAGCGGGCATCACGTCCCTGCAGATGGACATCAAGATCGCGGGCATCACACCAGAGATCATGGAAAAAGCCTTGGCGCAGGCCAAAGCGGGCCGGATCCATATCCTTGGTGAGATGAACAAAGCACTGTCCGGTGCTGCTGAATTCTCAGAGCACGCCCCACGCATCGAGACCATGCAGATCCCAACGGATAAAATCCGCGAAGTGATCGGTTCTGGCGGTAAAGTCATTCGCGAGATCGTTGAAGTGTCCGGCGCGAAGGTCGACATCAACGACGAAGGCATCATCAAGATTGCATCGCCAAATGGTGAAGCGATCAAGAAAGCCTATGACATGATCCACTCGATTGTGGCGGAGCCGGAAGAAGGCATGATCTACACCGGTACGGTTGTGAAAATCGTCGACTTCGGTGCTTTCGTGAACTTCTTTGGCAAGCGTGACGGTCTGGTGCACGTGTCCCAAATCGAAAACCGCCGGTTGAACCATCCTTCCGACGTTCTGAAAGAAGGTCAGGAAGTTAAGGTTAAGCTGCTGGGCTTTGACGATCGCGGCAAGGTGCGCCTGTCGATGAAAGTTGTCGATCAGGAAACCGGCGAAGAAGTTAAGGAAGACAAAGCGGACGACTGATCGCTTTCTGTAGTTTTCAACCCATCAGGAGGCCCCGACAGATTGTCGGGGCCTTTTGTGTTTAGGACCAATCTCCAATGCATGGTGCAACGCCGGGAACTCCTGTTCATGCTTTAATGCCGCAAATGTGTTTATTCTGCTTTGATACAGCACAGTAAGGGCAAATCTGTCCTGATCCGAACCGCCTGCCCGTCTTGAGACTTGCCAAGAGCTTTTGCGCTGCTTAGTCAGTCGCTATGCGTCTGATTTATCGCGCCTTGTTCAAACAGCTGATGCAGTCAGCAGCACGGTCGCATCGATTGGCCGGTCGGCCAGCTTTGGCAGGATATGCCTTTGATCACATCACGCTAAAGATGCATATCGACGGGCGTTTTGCCTATCGCGAGCTGGACGCGCTGGAACACCAGCTTTTCCCGAAACTGGATGCCGATACGGTCTGTCTGGATATCGGGGCGAACATTGGCAATCACGCAGTAAATTTTGCCGATCATTTCCATCATGTTCACGCCTTTGAGCCGAACCGCAAGGCATTGGACCTGTTGGAGATAAACGCCCGCCTGCGTCCCAACATCACGGTTCATTCGGTGGGGCTGTCCGATCACCGTCACACGCTGAGCGCGGTGCAACCCGAGGGCAACCTTGGCGGCACCGGCGCAAGCGCGTCAGGCAGTGCCCGTGATCAACGGGTCGAGCTGCCGCTTGTGCCGCTGGACGGGGTTGATCTGGCGCTGAATGGACGGGCGATTTCCTTTGTCAAAATCGATGTAGAGGGTTTTGAGGCAGAGGTGATCAGGGGCGCGGCACAGACTTTGACCACGCATCGGCCCGTCATTGGAATGGAGGTCGACCGCCGCTCTGTGAATGGGGGCAGCAGCCCCGCGTTGGCGGCAGCGCTCGAGTTGGGATATACTCATATGTACGCCATGCGGCGCGGTGGCAGGGCCCGGTTCCGTGCTGTCAGCAATGCGGTAGAACGCAACTATCCGATGTTGCTGCTATCGACCGTCCCACTTGAGCTTGAGGAGCGGTAGAACGCGCCCGGGCCTGACACCGGGGCGCGATCATACCTTATTCAACCGGGCGCTTTGGTCTTGCGCAGATAGGGCAGTACGGTTTCGAATTCACCAAATTTCGCCTCGGCGTCTTCATCTGACAGGGTTGCAGGGATAATCACGTCATCGCCCACATTCCAGTTCGCTGGTGTGGCCACCCCCTTGCCGGTGGACATCTGCAACCCGTCCAGCGCGCGCAGCACCTCGGCAAAGTTGCGCCCGACAGTCATGGGATAGGTCATCGACAGCTTCAACTGCTTGTCTGGCCCGATGATAAACACAGAGCGCACCGTGGCACTATCCGCGGGCGTACGGCCATCGGGCAGATAAGCCTCTGCGGGCAGCATGTCGAAGGCTTTGGACACCTCAAGACCAGTGTCCGCGATGATTGGGAAACCGGCGGTGGTGCCTGCCACTTTCTCAATGTCGCCTTTCCATTTCTTGTGGTCCTCAACGCCGTCAACGCTGACGCCAATCACCTTGGTGCCGCGTTTCTCCCATTCATCTGCCAATTGGGCCACCGCACCAAATTCTGTGGTGCATACAGGCGTGAAGTCTTTCGGGTGGGAAAACAGAATGGCCCAATTGTCGCCCACAAATTCATGCAGCGACAGCGTGCCCTTATCCGTTTCCACCTTCAAATCTGGAATCGTGTCGTTGATGCGCAAGCCCATGGTTTCCTCCTGTGGGAATGTGAATATCTGACTTCTATGTAGTCATTAATTTCTTGCACACCAGCCCCTTGCGGCGGCTGCGGCGGGGTGACACAGTGGCGCGAAAATGGGCATCTCCAATCGATATGCCCCACCTAAGGAGGAGTTCAACCATGTTGGAAAAACGTGATTTCTATATCAATGGCGCGTGGGTTTCACCCGCCAAGGCAAATGACTTCGCCGTCATTGACCCATCAACCGAAGAACAATGCGCAGTGATCTCTTTGGGTGATCAGGCGGACACGGATGCCGCCGTAGCTGCTGCCCGCGCCGCATTTGACAGCTGGTCACAAACCTCACGCGAAGAGCGCATGGCGCTGCTGGAAAAACTCGCCGCGGTTTATGACGCCCGTCAGGAAGAGATGGCGCAGGCCATGTCGATGGAAATGGGTGCCCCGATTGACCTGAGCCGCGCGCAGCAGGTCGGTGCCGGTAGCTGGCACATTGGCGGTTTCCTTAAGGCGTTCAAGGACTTCTCCTTTGAGAAAGATTTCACCAGCACCGAAAAAACACTGCTTGAGCCGATTGGCGTCTGCGCCCTGATCACGCCTTGGAACTGGCCGATGAACCAGATCATCCTCAAGGCAATTCCGGCAATCGCCACGGGCTGTACCGTGGTGCTGAAACCTTCCGAAGTGGCCCCGCTGTCCGGTCATCTGTTTGCGGAATTCATGCATGAGGCGGGCTTCCCTGCGGGCGTGTTCAACATGCTGAACGGCGATGGCCCCGGTGTCGGTTCGCAACTGTCCAGCCACCCCGATGTGGACATGGTCAGCTTCACCGGCTCGACCCGTGCCGGTATCGCGATCTCCAAGGCGGCGGCAGATACGCTGAAACGTGTGAGCCTGGAACTGGGCGGCAAAGGGGCCAACATCATCTTTGAAGATGCCCACCCCAAGGCGGCAAAGGCCGGGGCGATCCGTTGCTTCCGCAACTCCGGCCAGTCGTGCAACGCACCGACCCGCATGCTGGTGCATAAATCGCGCTATGACGAAGCGGTCGAAATGGCGGCGGATGTGGCCAATAACACCCATGTTGGCCCTGCATCCGAAGAAGGCAGACACATCGGACCGGTTGTGTCGGAAGTGCAGTTCAACAAGATCCAGGGCCTGATCGAAAAAGGCATGGCCGAGGCGCGGCTGGTCGCCGGTGGTCTGGGGCGCCCGGATGGGCTGAACCGCGGTTACTATGTGAAACCAACCGTCTTTGCCGATGTCAGCAACGATATGACCATCGCGCAGGAAGAGGTCTTTGGTCCTGTGCTGTCGATCATCCCCTTCGAGACCGAGGAAGAGGCCGTGGCGATTGCCAATGACACGCCATACGGTTTGACCAACTATGTTCAGACCGAAGATGACGAGCTGCGCCGCCGCGTCGCACGCCGTCTGCGCTCTGGCATGGTTGAAACCAACGGTGTCGGCTTTGCACAGGGTTCGCCATTTGGCGGCTACAAGCAGTCCGGCAATGGCCGTGAAGGCGGTGTTTTTGGTCTGGAGGAATTCCTTGAGGTTAAGGCCGTGTCCGGTTGGGCGGCTGAGTAACATTTGCTGCATGTGAATGTCAGAAGGGCTGCTTTCGGGTGGCCCTTTTTCATGTCCGGCGATGGCACCTGCGGAGAGGTCGGATTTGAGTTTATTGGCACGATGAACGGGATCGGTCTCGCTTCATCTTTTCTTTACCATTTTTGGTAAAAGTTGATCCGCGCGGATAGCTGGAGAGCGATCCCGCGTGCAAGGTGAAGCCCTGTCCTCGTGCCTATACGTGCGAGGCAGGGTGCCCCCCCAGCTTCATCTTGCCAATAAACTCAAATCCGACCTGTCAAAACGGCGCTTTGGCCCTAATTTTCACGGAGCGGCCACCTTGCGGATGGTTAAAGCGCAGCTCTTCGGAATGCAGCATCAGCCTGGGGAAATCCAAGGCAGGACCTTTGGCGTAGAAGGGATCACCCAGGATCGGGTGCCCGATGGCCAGCATATGTACCCGCAACTGATGGCTGCGGCCGGTTCGGGGATGCAGGCGGATGCGCGCGGTAGTGCCGTCATCCTTGATCCGCTTCCATTCGGTTTGCGCGGGTTTGCCAGTTTCATGGCAGACCATTTGCAGCGGGCGGTTCGGCCAGTCCACAATCAGCGGCAGATCGATCTCGCCGGATTTTTCCTCTGGCACACCCCAGACACGGGCCACATAGGTCTTGCGTGTCATGCGTTTCTCAAACTGCAAGCCAAGGTGACGTTGCGCATAGGGTGTCATCGCAAAGATCATCACCCCAGAGGTGTCACGATCCAGCCGGTGCACCAGCAACGCCTGAGGAAAAGCGGCCTGAATGCGGCTCATCAGGCAATCGGCCAGCGCTGGCCCCTTGCCCGGCACGCTGAGCAGGCCAGCCGGTTTATCGACCAACAGAACCTCTGCATCTTCATGCAGGATAACCAGCGGGTCCTGGGGGGGAGAGTACGTTGCGTCCATAGGGCCCCTGCTTCCAGATGTAGGGTGGGATTTCAACCCATCGCATGCAAGTCTTGATGCAAAACAGGAGAGTGACATGCACCCTACCATCCAGAAATTCCATGACCTTGTGCTGGCAAACACCCATGAAGGTGTTGCAGAGCTTATGGCCGCTGACATCCGGTTCAGCCCGCCGACCTATTGGGCCACATGGACAGGCCGCGAGGCGGTCGCCGCCGTGCTGGGCCATGTGAACGAGGTGTTCACGGACTTCAAATACCGGCGGGTCATGGGCGCGGGCAATGATTGGGCGCTGGAGTTTCAGTGCAAAGTCGAAGGGCTTGATTGCGTGGGCGTTGATCTGATCACCCTGAACGAAGCTGGCGAGATGCAGGCGTTTGAGGTTGTGATGCGGCCCCATAAAACCATTGGCGCACTGCGTGAGGCGATGAATGAACGGGTCAAAACCGATGCCCGTTTCATCAAATTCCGCGAGGCACTGTCTTAGGGACTGGGCCCTAGGTTGAGGTGGTTTCGGTCTTGGGTTTGCGCATCTGGCGCAGCATTGAGGTGGAATAGATGATCAACGCCAGCCAGATCATCGGGAAAGCGATCATGCGGGCACGGTCAAAGGGTTCGTCAAAGACAAAGACCGCCACCAGAAAGATCATCGTCGGTGCGATGTATTGCAACACCCCGATGGTCGACAGGCGCAACAGTTTCGCGCCATTGGCGTAGATCATCAGCGGCACGGCGGTGACAAGGCCACAGCCGACCAGAAGCCAGCTGTCACGATCAAGGCTGAGCGAGAAATGGGATTGGCCGGTGGCGCTCAGATAGGCAAGATAGCCCAGTGCCGGGATCAGCAAGATCAAAACCTCAAGCAGGAAACCCTGATTGGGACCAATGGGCAGGCTTTTCTTGGCCAATGCATAAAAACCCCAGGACACGGTCAGCGTCAGTGCAACCCAGGGGACCTGCCCCGCATCGATGGCGATCACCAGAACCGCAAGTGCAGCCAGAGCAATTGCAACCATCTGGGCGCGGCTGGGGCGTTCGCCCAGCACGACCGCCGCCAGAAACACACTGAACAAAGGGTTGATGTAATAGCCCAGCGAGGCGGCCAATGCGTTGCCCGTGGCGATGGCATAGACGTAGATGCCCCAATTGATGGAAATCAGCGCGGCGGTGACGCAGGCCATGCCAAGCATACGGGGATTGCGCAGCGCCTCGCGCAGGGAGTCGGTGCGGCGCAGGACGATCAGCACCACAGCCGCAATTGGTATGGACCACAGGACGCGATGCGCCACCACTTCAGCGGGCGAAATATGGGACAGCAGCTTCATATAAAGCGGCAAAAACCCCCACAGCACATAGGCGGTCAGCGCAAAAGCCAGCCCTTGAGGGGTGTCTACATTTGCTTTGGGTTGCAGGCTGTCGGGATTGCGCATCTGAGGTCTCCGTTCTGCCCAAGGGGTAGGACAAAGCGGTGCCCCCCGAAAGAGCTAGATTGTACCCGTTACACTTTCACCCGTTCGGATTTCGGATCATACATCGGTTTCAACGACACCTCGGCTTTGACCCGCTTGCCGGCGACGTCGATTTCATAGGTCGAGGCCAGCAGATCCGCCGCGGTTTCACCTTTGCACGGCACATAACCAAGCCCCATCGCCCCGCCCAGTGCATGGCCATAGCCGCCCGAGGACAGGTAGCCGACGATCTCTCCGTTCCTGACAATCGGCTCATTGTGATACAGCAACGGCTCGGGATCGGTCAGTTTGAACTGCACCATACGGGTGTTCAGCCCTTGTTCCTGCTTTTCCAGCACCGCCGCGCGACCGATAAAATCCGGTTTGTCTTTTTTCACGGCAAAGCCAAGACCCGCTTCCAGCACGTGATCTTCTGCGGTGATGTCATGGCCGAAGTGGCGGAAGCCCTTTTCGATCCGGCAGGTATCCATCATATGCATGCCACAGAGTTTGAGGTTCAGGTCCTGTCCGGCCTCTGAGAGCACTTCAAAGACATGACCAGACATGTCCGAAGAGACATATATCTCCCACCCCAGTTCACCGACGTAGGTGACGCGGTGGGCCCGCGCGACAGCCATGCCGATCTCGATCTCCTGCGCGGTACCGAAGGGGTTTGTGGCATTGGAGAAATCATTGGGGGAGACCAGGTTCAGCAAATCACGGCTACGCGGCCCCATGATCGCCAGCACACCTTCGCCGGCGGTCACATCGGTGATCACCACGTTGAAATCACCCTTATGGCGTATCATCCATGTCTGATCCGCCAGCCGTGTGGCTGCAGGGGTGACAACCAGATAGGCGGTTTCACTCAGCCGGGTCACCGTCACGTCCGCCTCGATGCCACCGCGATTGTTGAGGAACTGGGTATAGACGATTTTGCCATTGGGAACGGAATAGTCACCACCGCCAATATGGTTCAGGAAAGCTTCAGCGTCCGGGCCTTCAACGCGGATTTTGCCAAAGGAGGTCATGTCGTACATGCCGACGTTTTCCCGTACCGCCATATGTTCGTTACGGATGTTGTCAAAGAAATTCTGGCGCTGCCAACTGTAACGGTATTCCTTTTCCTGCCCCGCGCGGGCAAACCAATTGGCGCGTTCCCAGCCGGCGATTTCCCCCATCACAGCGCCGCGTTCGATCAGATGATGATGGAAGGGCGTGCGCCGGATGCCGCGCGCGCTTGCCTTTTGGCGGTAGGGAAAATGGTCGGCGTAAAGCAGCCCCAGCGTTTCCTTGGAGCGTTCCGCGAGATAGGTTTTATTGCCCTGAAACGGCTGCATCCGGCCAATGTCCACATCCCCCAGATCAAAGGGTTTGGCCCCGTCTTCCATCCATTGCGCCAGCGCCATGCCAGCACCCCCGGCCGACTGGATACCGATGGAGTTGAACCCGGCAGCGACCCAGACATTGTCCATCTCTGGCGCGAGGCCAAGGTGGTAGGCGTCATCGGGGGTGAACGATTCAGGACCGTTAAAGAAGGTGTGAATACCTGCCTCCGCCAACATCGGCATACGGGCACAGGCGTTTTCGAGGATCGGTTCGAAATGGTCAAAATCTTCGGGCAGTTGATCAAATTCGAAATCATCGGGAATGCCATCAAGCGCCCATGGTTTTGACACAGGTTCAAACGCGCCAAGCAGCATCTTGCCTGCGTCTTCTTTATAATAGGCGCATTCGTCAGGCACGCGCAGCACCGGCAATTGTTGCAGGCCCGCGATGGCTTCGGTCACAATGTAGAAATGTTCGCAGGCTTGCAGCGGGACGTTGGTGTTCAGCATCCGGCCGACCTGATGCCCCCACATGCCACCACAGTTCACCACCTGATCGCAGGTGATATGGCCGGTTTCGCTACCCTGTTCCCAGTCAACACCGGTAATGCGCCGCCCCTCGCGGGTCACGCCGGTGGCTCTAGTGCGTTCGATCACCTGTGCCCCGCGTTGGCGTGCGCCCTTGGCCAGCGCCAGCGCGATGTTTGCCGGATCACCCTGCCCGTCCTTGTCGAGATAGACCGCGCCGGTCACCCCTTCGATGTTCAGATGTTCATATTTCGCCAACACGTCCTGCGGGCTGATTTCTTCGACATCAACGCCAAAAGCACGGGCCATGGCCGCCTGACGGTAAATCTCTTCGCGGCGCTCATCGGTCAGGGCAACAGTGATCGAACCGCAGCGTTTGAAGCCGGTGGCGACACCTGTTTCATCCTCCAGATTGCCATAGAGTTCTTGGGAATATTTCGCCAGTTTGGTCATATTCGCCGTTGCACGCAATTGCGCGATCAGCCCTGCCGCATGCCATGTGGTGCCGGATGTCAGTTGTTTACGTTCCAGCAGAACCACATCTTTCCACCCGAGTTTCGTCAGGTGATAGGCGACGGAACACCCGATGACACCACCACCGATGATGACAACGCGGGCATGGGACGGAACGTTAGACATGAGGCAGATCCTTTAGGCGATGTCGCGCTTTTGGGGCGCTAAACAATACGATGTCCTGCGGCCTTCAGACGGCGGGCGATTTCGGCGATATGGGCGGGGGAAACTTCGCAACAGCCCCCAATGATCGTGGCACCTTGTTCGACCCAAGCCATCGCGTGATCGGCATAAGCCGTCGGGGTGAAATCCTTGCGCCGCGTCAATGCGTCAACTGTGGGTTTGGCTTCCAGAAACCCCTCTGTGATCTGCTCGAACCCGTTTGCATAGGCACCGTAGGGAATACCCGCCTGTGCCAGAATCTCCAGCGCAGCGGGGATCGCTTCGGGGGCAGAGCAATTGACCAGTACCGCCGCTGCGCCCGCATGGGCATAGGGCAGAACCGCTGACAAAGGTTCGCCTGACCGCAACTTGGTACCATCGCGGTCATCGACACTGACGGCCAGCCAGACAGGTTTATCCCCTGCTGCTGCCCCCCGCAGCACGCTTTCGGCATGGGTGACCGACACCACTGTTTCACACAGCAGCATATCGCAGGCCGGGGCGATCATCTGTGCAATTTCGGCATAGATCGGGGCACCTGTGGCTGCATCAGGATGCAGATCAGGGCGATAGGACGCCGCAATAGGTCCGATAGAACCAGCGATCCGGGCGGCACCGCTGGTGCGGGCCTCTGCGATGGCCATCGTCAGAAGATCGGCAAAACGATCCTCAAAATCGGTATCCACCAACCGGTCACGGTGGATTGCATAGGTGTTGGAGGTGGCGATAGTCGCACCCGCCTCGGTAAAATCACGGTGGACCTCGCTGACCAGACCGGGATGTTCGATCATCACCTGCGTGGACCACAGCGGCGTGGGCCGATCGCCTGCACGGTGGATCAGCTCCTGGCCCATGCCACCATCGAGAAGGGTGATATCGCTCATGCACGTATCCTTTTATTTTCAGGGTCCCATAGCGGTTGATCAGGCTGCACCGTGGCTTTGCACAGCTTGCCAAAAATATTGATCTGAACCTCAGTGCCCGGCACCGCCAGATCAGCCCGGATGGTGCCCAGCGCCACGGATTTATTGATGCGATATCCCCAGTCGCCACTGGTGGTTTCGCCAACGACCTCACCCTGATGCCAGACAGTCGACATATAGGGGGCGTCCTGATCCCCCGCGTCGACAGTCATGGTGACAAAACGTTTCTTGAGGCCCGCTTGCTTTTCTGCTTGCAGGGCCGCCTTGCCGGGGAAATCCTGCGGCTTGTCAAATTTGATGAACCGGTCCAGCCCCGCCTCCAGCAGGGAATAATCCGTGGACAGATCGCCCTTCCACGCGCGGTAGCCTTTTTCGATGCGCATGGAGTTCAGGGCAAACATACCAAATGGTTTCGCACCTGCGCCGATAACAGCATCATAAAGCGCCGGAATATCCGCATTGGCCGCGTGAATTTCCCAGCCAAGTTCGCCAGCAAAGGACACCCGCGCCAAGGCGCAATCCCTGCCCGCCACTTTGGCCGGCTGGGTTGAAAGCCAGGAGGCGTTCAGATCAGCCTCAGTACCCAGCGTTTCGAACATTTCGCGCGACTTGGGGCCGGTGACGATCAGCGTGGAGTATTCGGTGGAATGGTCCGTCAGGGTCAGCCCATCGGGTAGGTTTTTCTTCAAGAGTTCAAAGTCATGCCATTGCGCTAGGGCCGCAGTGATCAGGGTAAAGAAGTCATCATCGTGGCGCATAATCGACATTTCGGTCAGGATGCGGCCCCGGCTGTCAGGGAAATAGGCAAGGTTCATCCGTCCCACCTTGGGCAATGCGCCGGCAATACGGGTGCGCAGCCATTCGGCGGCCCCCTCACCGGACAGGTTGAACCGCGAGAAGCCCGGCAAATCCAACACGCCAACGCTGTCGCGCACCGCCTCTACCTCTTCCTTGACGCGGATCGCCCATGGGCCGTTGCGGTCCCATGTCTGGGTTGCTGCCTCGGAAGTGTCATCACCTTCCTGAGCAAACCAGTTTGCGCGCTCCCAGCCGTTGAAAGCCGCCATCTGCCCGCCCGCCGCGATGATCCTGTCATGCACGGGCGAGAGTTTCTTGTCCCGTCCGGCGGGCCATGCGTGATGCGGGAAATGCATGGCGTATTCATGGCCATAGGTTTCCAGCGCCTTGGCCAGACAATGATCATGGTCCGTGTAATCGGTATAGCGGCGTGGATCGACGGCCCACATGTCCAGTTCGGTTTCGCCGTGCATGATCCATTCCGACAGCACCTTGCCCGCGCCACCGCCCTGTGCAATGCCAAAGGTAAAGGAATGCCCTTCAAAGGCGTTTTTCACGCCCGGCATCGGGCCTACCATCGGCAAACCGTCAGGAGCATAGGGAATAGGCCCGTTAATGTTGCGGCCAACGCCTGCGGTGCCAAGGATCGGGACACGCGCCATGGCATCTTCGATGTAATACTCAAGCCGCTCCAGATCGTCGGGATAAAGCTGGAATGAAAAGTCCTCTGGCATCGGGTCATCGGGCGTGACCCACGCAGCCTTGCAGTTGCGTTCATAAGGGCCAAGGTTCAACCCGTTCTTGTCCTGACGCAGATAATAGGAGGTATCGACGTCCCGCAGCAGCGGCACCTTATGGCCCTTTTCCTTGGTCCATGCTTCCAATTCGGCAATCGGCTCTGTCAGGAAATACTGGTGGGACATCACAACCATTGGCACGGTGCGCCCGCCGAAAGGTTTGAACATTTCGCCCACGCGTTGCGCATAATACCCGGCGCAATTGACCACGATTTCGCAGCGGATGTCGCCCTTGTCAGTTTTCACAATCCATTCGTCGCCGTCCTGTTCCAGACCGGTGATCGGGCAGAACCGTTCGATCCGCGCACCGGCATCACGTGCGCCTTTGGCAAGGGCCTGCGTCAGCTGTGCCGGATCAATATCCCCATCCAGCGGGTCCCAAAGCCCCCCTTCAAGGTCATGGGTTTCCATAAACGGGTGCATTTCCTTAAGCTCTTCAGGGGTGCAGATGTTCATCTCCAACCCCTGATACTGGCCCATGGAGGCCACACGTTCGAATTCCATCATACGCTCTTTGGAATGGGCCAGACGGATCGAACCGGTAACGTGGTAATTCATCGGATACCCCACATCGTCACCCAGCGTGCGGTACATTGCAGCGGAATCGCGCTGCATGTTCATCACAGCCCATGAGCCGGCGAAATTCGGCACGTTCCCCGCCGCATGCCATGTAGACCCGGCCGTCAGTTCGTTTTTTTCCAGCAGCACACAGTCTTTCCAGCCTGCCTTTGCCAGATGATACAATGTCGAGGTGCCAACGACACCGCCGCCGATGATGACCACGCGGGCCGTTGTTGGGAAATCTGACATGGGAAGGCTCCGTTACTGGTCGTGTTGTGGCAGGGTGTCGGTGATGTCGTAATAGTCGCCCTTGTCAGCGACGAAGATATGCTTTTCCGTCTGGATGCCAGTGGCCCCGTCCAGCGTGCCGGACATGACAGAGGTGGCCCCCTTGTCGTCGTCATGCCGCCAGAACAGGGAGGACCCGCAGCGGTTGCAAAAGCCGCGTTCGGCTGGCGGGCTGGAACGGTACCATTGTAGGGTCTCATCCTTGGTGATGCGCAATTGTTCCGGCGCGACTTGGGTGGCGGACACGTAATGCCCGCTGGTCTTGCGACATTGCACACAATGGCAGGCAACCGAATTGCGCAGCGGGCCAGTCAGTTCGAAGTTAACACCACCGCAGAGGCAGCTTCCTTTGATCATCTCAGATCCTCCCAGTTTGGTTCCGCAGGCATTTAATATACCGGCGGTGCGATCACCCAGATCGCCACGGCCGGTTCGGCAAATGGGTTGGCCCAGCGAAAGGCCTCGCCACGAATACGGAAACTGTCACCGGCGTTGATTAGATGGGTCACACCGGCAATCTCGATCTCAAGCTGGCCCGACAGGACATATCCCACCTCCTGCGTGGGGCGGGTCACCGGCTCCTTGATCCGGCTGTGCGGCGCAAAGGTGGAATGCACCATTTCAAAATCATCGGTCAGGTCAGGGGAAAGCAGTTCCTCGACCAATCCGGCGACCTGCGATCCGATGGTGCGGCGCGCATCCTGACGCACCACATATCCGGCCTCATGTGCAGGGGCTGCCTCATGGCGAAACAGCATGGACACCGAGACGTCCAGTTTGGCCGCAATCTCGCGCAGATCGGTGATCGAGGGTTCGGAAATATCCCGTTCCACCTGGCTAAGCCAGCCCACGGAGCGGCCCAGCATATCGGCCAGATCCGCCAGCGTCAGGCCGCGGGATTTGCGCAAGGCCCGCAAATCTGCGCCAAGGGTATCAGGGGTGTCGGGCAAACTGTGCTGCATTGCGATTCCGTGAAAAAACAGTTCTGATTTTCACGTAACAACAGCTTCGTGAAAAAATCCAGAATTATTTCACGAAGCCGCTATTTTGTCTTCAGGAAGACCTGTTGCAGGATGGCTGTCAGCGCCTCGGCATCAGTGTTGTCAAAGGCGTCCGGTAGGTTGCTGTCGATGTCGAAGACCCCGATCAGCCTGCCCGCCCCGTCGAAAACCGGCAGCACCAGTTCCGAGCGGGTCGAGGAAGCGCAGGCGATATGGCCAGGGAAAGCATCGACATCGGCAACCAGCTGCACCTCACCGGAGCGCGCCGCCGCACCACAGACCCCGCGTGAGAAGGGGATCACCAGACAGCCATGGCCGCCCTGATATGGCCCGATCTTCAGCAGTTCCGGCGCAACAACGCGGTAAAACCCGGTCCAGTCAAAGCGGTCGTCAGCATGGTGAACCTCGCAGGCGACCGTCGCCATCAGGGCAACCGCATCTGTTTCGCCATCAGTCAGGGCAGCGATGGATTTGGCAAGGCTCGGGTAATCCACTTTCATCAGAAGGCTCCCTGTGGCTGAGTGCGGACAGTATATAAGGCCAAAAAGAGGGGTTAGACCCGCTCAATCGCGATGGCCGTCCCTTCACCGCCGCCGATGCAGATGGCGGCAATGCCTCGTTTCAGACCGCGTTTTTCCAGCGCGTTCAGCAGGGTGACCATGATGCGGGCACCGGATGCACCGATGGGGTGACCCAAGGCGCAGGCACCGCCGTTGACGTTAACGATGGCGTGGTCGAGACCCATTTCATGCATGAAGGCCATAGGCACAACGGCAAAGGCCTCGTTCACTTCCCAAAGGTCGACGTCCTCTTTGCTCCAGCCGATTTGTTCCAGCAGTTTCTGCGCCGCAGGCACGGGGGCGGTCGTGAACAGGCCCGGTGCCTGCGCGTGGCTGGCATGGCCAAGGATGCGGGCGCGGATGTTGAGACCCTGCGCGTTTGCGGCATCTTCCGAAGCAAGGACAAGGGCTGCGGCCCCGTCGGAAATCGACGATGAATTGGCCGCCGTCACGGTGCCACCCTCGCGGAAGGCCGGTTTAAGCTGCGGGATTTTGTCAGGCCGGGCATTGGCCGGTTGTTCATCGGTTGTAACTGTCACACTGCCCTTGCGCGTTTTCATTTCGACGCTGGCAATTTCATCGGCAAAGGCACCGTTTGATTGCGCCTCTAACGCGCGCGACAGGGACGCCAGCGCATATTCATCCTGCTTTTCGCGGGTGAACTGAAAGGTCTCGGCGCAATCTTCGGCGAAAGTGCCCATCAGGCGGCCCTTGTCATAGGCATCTTCCAACCCGTCAAGGAACATGTGATCCACCACGGACACATGGCCCAGACGTGCCCCGCCGCGCATTTTCGGCAGGACATAAGGCGCGTTGGTCATGCTTTCCATGCCACCGGCAACCATCACATCGGTATGGCCCAATGCAATCTGGTCAAAGCCGATCATCGCCGCCTTCATCCCTGAACCACACATTTTGTTCAGCGTCGTGGCGGGCACCTCTTCGCCCAGCCCCGCCGCGAAACCAGCCTGACGTGCCGGTGCCTGCCCCTGTCCCGCGGGCAACACACAGCCCATCAAGACCTCTTGCACCGTTTCGGTTTTGGCGTTGTCCAACGCAGCCTTGATCGCATGGCCACCAAGCGCGGAGGCGCTAAGCCCCTCAAACGCGCCCTGAAAGCCCCCCATCGGCGTGCGGGCCGCCCCGGCAATAACGACGTTTTTCATTTCGCTCTCCTTTGGTGCAGTTGCTCATCAGTTGGTAAGAAATTGAGCTTAGGTCTTGTACTATCGGTCAGGTATGCGGGATTTTTTTATGGAACTACAGATCAAAACAGAATCCAACGTGTGTATCGTCAGCATCCACGAAAGCCGGATTGATGCCGCCGTTGCCCTGGATTTCAAGGAGGCGGTGCGTCAGGGCACGCTGGATGCCCCTGCCGAGGTGGTACTGGATCTGACGCAGGTCGGGTTTGTTGATTCAAGCGGTTTAGGCGCGATTGTCGCGACAATGAAACATCTGGCCCCCGAACGCCGGTTGGTTCTGGCCGGGCTGACCCCGCCGGTGGAAAAGGTGTTTCGCCTGACGCGGATGGATTCGGTTTTCCAGATCCATCTAACCCTTGAAGATGCCCTGCGTGCGCAATGTGAGTGAGGCACCCCAGATGTCGCTGAAGGTTGCACAGGCCGATATGCTGGAGCCCTTTGTTGTGAAGGTCACCAGCGGTCCGCTGGCCGTCCGCAAAGCCCTTGAATTGGTTTTTGACCAGCTTTCCCCGCTGACCCTGGATGTCGAGGAAACCAGCACGGTTGAATTGGTACTGGCGGAGGCGCTGAACAACATCGTTGAACACGCTTATCCACCAGCCGATGCCAGCGGGCCGGTGCATATCAATATACGGCACTGCAAGGATGGTCTGCATGTGCAACTGCGTGACCGGGGCCGTGCAATGCCGGATCACAAACTGCCCAAGGGTCAGCTTCATAGCTGTGACGTTGATTTCAGCGACCTGCCGGAAGGTGGCTTTGGCTGGTTCCTGATCAAGGACCTGTCCAGAGATGTGGAATATACCCGCCTCGACGGGGAAAACCGGCTAAAGCTGCGGATTGCGGTGGCGTTTCGCCGCTGACAACAAATGTTCAGCAACAAATTTCGACAGGCTGCTGCGTGCGGCCCGCACCGTTAATAGAGACATTTTGACAAGAAATGTCCCTGCCGCATTGCTGCCCCGAAGTTTCCCGAAATCGCCGCGATCAGATCATAAAGCGGCCATGCTCGGCTGGCATGAAGGAGCCTGTAGCTGCATATGGCTTCCCTTGGTACCGCGTTTAATAGCCCCCACCCAGTGCGCGGTGCCAAGGAACTTCCTCCCCCAAAATTAAGCAATATGCCGGATCAAACGCCTGAAAGCGTTGGGTGCGCAAGGGTTCGGCGTTGGGCGCGAACTGCCGGATAAGAAAAGTCTTGGCATGTCAGATGAGTGCGAACGGTCATAGCCCAAGCGCGGCAAGGTGCGCAGGCCGCGCAGCGCTAGTTCAGCTGGAAATGCAGTGGATAGGCACCATCGGTAAAGGGGCCAAATAAATCCGGGATATCGGGGTGTTCCACCGGTTCGCCGGAGTAATCCGCGACCAGATTCTGTTCGGACACATAAGCCACGTAATAGCTTTGATCGTTTTCAGCCAGAAGATGGTAAAACGGCTGATCCTTGACCGGGCGGCTTTCCTCTGGAATCGCCTCGTACCACTCGTCTGTATTGGCGAATTCAGGGTCCACGTCAAAAATCACCCCCCGAAAGGGATGTTTCTTGTGTCTGACCACTTGGCCCAGATGATATTTTGCGCGTGTGCGTAGCATAACTTGCAGCCCCTACCTTTCGTTAGTAACGGGTTCAAGGGGCTTTTGTCCAATCACGTCACACTATTTAAAGGAAACAGACTGTTGACCCTTATTTTCACTGTGCTGGAAATTGTCGCGCCTGTGTTCCTGCTGGCCGGTATCGGGTTCGGTTGGGTTAAGCTGGGTTTTGAATACCGGTTGGAATTCGTTACCCGCCTGGCAATGACGCTGGCGGTGCCCTGCCTGATCTTTACAGCACTGGTCAACACCACACTTGATCCGGCCGCCCTGACCACGCTGACGCTGGCCAGTCTGGTGGCCTATGGCGCGGTATCGATCAGTGTGCTGGTGCTGATCCGGGTGCTGGGGATGAACCAGCGCACGTTTGCCGCTCCGATGATTTTTGGCAATACCGGCAACCTTGGCCTGCCGCTGGCGCTGTTCGCCTTTGGTGAGGTCGGGCTGGAATATGCGGTGGTTGTCTTTGCGGTTATGGCGATTCTGTCCTTTACTTTTGGTATCTGGCTGGTCGCGGGTGCCGGATCTTTTGGCAAAGTCCTGAAAGAACCGCTGGTCTGGGCCACAGCTGGTGGTGCGTTGTTCCTGTGGCTAGGTTGGGGGCTGCCCACCTTTCTGGACAATACCTTGGGGTTGATCGGGCAAATGGCGATTCCGCTGATGTTGATCACCCTTGGCGTTGCAGTGGCGCGCCTGTCCCCCAGTGGGATTGGCCGCGCGGTTGTCCTGTCCGCCCTCAAACTGGTGATTTGCGTAGGTTGTGCATGGCTCGCCGCCGACTTCTTTGCGCTGGAAAAGACCGCCTTTGGCATTCTTGTCCTGCAAATCGCCACCCCGGTTGCGGTTACATCCTATATGCTGGCGGCGAAATACGGGGCGGATGCAGATTCTGTTGCGGGGCTTGTTGTGGTGTCGACCCTGATGTCGATCGGCGCATTGCCGCTGCTTTTGGCGGTTTTGTTGTAAAAATTGTGATGTGACGTGGCTGAGAAATCGGCTAAACTGCCCTCAAAATATAATAAACGAAAGCGAGAGGCAGATGAGCAGAACCCTTCGCGCCCTGATACTTGTGTTGCTGGTTGGATCCTGCGGCGGTGGACAACCCTCTGCCCCGCGTAATCTGGACAATGCCTGCAGCCTTCTCAGAGAGCGCCCGCAATACCTGAAAGCGTTCCGAAAGGTGGAACGCAAATGGGGCGTCCCGATGCATGTGATGATGGCCACGATCCATCAGGAAAGCAAATTCGTCGCGGATGCCCGCACGCCGTTCCGCTATGTGGCGGGGGTGATTCCGATGGGCCGTCAATCCAGCGCTTATGGCTATTCGCAAGCCCTGGACGCCACATGGGACGAATACCGCGCGGATCAGAACCGCCGTTCAGCCAAGCGGAACCGGATCAATGATGCCACTGATTTTATGGGCTGGTACATGAACCAGACGCGGGATCGCAATGGTGTGTCCTTGTCAGATGCGCGCAACCAGTATCTGGCCTATCACGAGGGCCACACCGGTTTCCGCAAACAGACCTACAATCGTAAATCATGGCTGGTGGGCGTCGCGGGCAAGGTTGATGCCCGTTCGCAAATGTATCGCGCACAGTTGGCGGGGTGCCGCCTGCGTTAGCGGTTGGCTGTGCTGCCGGGGCTGCCCACGTTGAACAGGCTGTTGGGCAGGTTGCCGCCCTTTTGCAGATCACCCAGTACCACGGTGGTCTGCGAGCCATTGCCGTCGTTGATCACCCATTGGCGCAGTTCAACCGGGTTGCCGGTGAATTTTAACTGGATATTACCATACTGCGGGTTTTCCGGGTCCTGTGCCTTGACCACTGTTGCGGTGCCGTCAAAGCTGTGGCCGGTGACCATATTCGCCTTACCCAGATCGACGTTACGCGCCAGAATGATCGACAACGGCGTGCGCGCCAATGGGTAGCTTTCGGCAGGCTGGTTTGATTTCTTGTCAAAGATCACAACCGTGTTGCTGCCTGCCACAACCAGCGCGGTTTCGGGTGGATTATATTCAAACCGTACCTTGCCGGGGCGTTTGATATAGATGGTGCCCGTGCTGATCGACCCGTCATCATTGATCTGGGTGAATTCACCCTTGGCGGTCTGCAGTTTGTTCAGATAGGCCGAGATGTCATTCAACGGCAGCTTTTGCGCCGCGGCGGCCAGTGGGAGAGCCAGCGCCAAGCCAATGGACAGAACGGCGGTTGAGAGAATACGCATGATGGTTACCTGTTTGTCTGTGTTGCATCAGACATAGGGCGTCAGCCCATGATATGCGATATCATGCGGCGGTTTATTGCTAACAGGCTGTGATTTTTCAGTATTTTCAGGCCGGAACCTTCAGTTTCATCACCTCTTTGCGCAACAGCTGCGCCTCTTTCACCTCTTTCTTCATCTCTTTCCACACCTTCTTCAGCAGGCCCTGCGCCTTTGCTGTGCCCGCTTTTGCCCCCGTGACCTCTGTGATCCACGAGAAAATCATGCGCAGCACGCTTTGGAAGGTCCCGATGATGGAAAAGACCGTGCCCAGGATATCAAGCTCTTGGATCAGGTTTGTGATATAGACGAATATCTGGATCAGCATGCGCACATAGCGCGCAAACAGCTTCTTCAGCGCCACGATAACCGCTTTCGGGTCCAGCGCTTTCTTGATCACGGCAATGATCCTTTTGCCCAAAAGCAAAGTCGTTTTCAAAAGGATGGGAAGGGCCGTGATCGTCGCTTCGACGACCTGACCGGCGCGCAGCACCTTGTCGACCACGGATTTTCCAACGGTCGCCGCAATTTCCTTGGCGACATTCACAACCTGCCTGATGAAGGACACCATGGATTTCAGATGTGAGGATACTTTTTTGAAAACGACTTTCCAAAGTTTGTGCAGTCGTTCCTGAAACTTCTCCGTTGCATCCAAAAACTTCTTGGTCGGGTCTTCGTCATCGGCCATGTGAATGTCCTTTCAGCCTGCCAGAATGGCCCTGGTTGTGCTGCGCAGTGTCAGGAATAAAGTCACCCAAACCTTTGAAAGCGCAAAAAATTCCAGGGGTCTGACAAATAAGATTGTGCAAAATAGCGTTCAAAGAAATGGTTCTACGGCCCGCGAAATAGCAGCCAGTGTGAAAACGCTAGCCGATTTTGCACAGATTGGTCCAGACATTTGCAGTCGTCTGTTGATCTGAACAGTGACCACCGGACGAAAAAACACCGCCGGGAGGGAGGGAGGGCCCGGCGGTGGCGGTGTGCATCTACAGGTCAGAGGAGGTAAGCCTTAGCCCTGTTCCGGCACCAGTATTTCGCGTTTGCCCACGTGGTTGGCCGGAGAAACAAGACCTTGTTCCTCCATCTGCTCGACCAATCGCGCGGCTTTGTTATATCCAATTGCCAGCTTGCGCTGGATGTAGGAGGTCGAACACTTGCGATCCTTGATCACAATCGCAACGGCAGTATCATACAGCGCATCTTCGCCATCGGTGTTGCCACCGAGGCCAAGCACCGCATCAATGTTGGCCTCATTGTCATCGCTTGGGCCGTCGACAACCCCGCCGACATAATCCGGTTCGCCAAATTGCTTGAGGTGATTGACGATTTCCTCAACCTCTTCGTCGCTGACAAAAGGCCCGTGGCAGCGGGTGATTTTCGCACCACCCGCCATATAGAGCATATCGCCCATGCCCAGCAGTTGCTCAGCACCCATTTCGCCCAGGATGGTACGGCTGTCGATTTTAGAGGTCACCTGAAACGAGATCCGCGTGGGGAAGTTCGCTTTGATCGTACCGGTGATCACATCTACCGACGGACGCTGTGTGGCCATGATCAGGTGGATGCCCGAGGCCCGCGCCATCTGTGCCAGACGCTGAATGCAGGCTTCGATCTCTTTACCCGCAACCATCATCAGGTCGGCCATTTCGTCAACAATCACGACGATATAGGGCAGTGCCTCTGGTGTGTTCTCTTCCGTCTCGAAAATCGGCTCCCCAGTGTCGTCGTCAAAGCCGGTCTGCACCGTACGGCTGAACATCTCACCCTTGGCCAGCGCATCGCGCACGCGGCCGTTATAGCCTTCGATGTTGCGCACACCCATTTTGGACATCTTGCGATAGCGCTCTTCCATCTCGCCGACAGTCCACTTCAAGGCAACAACCGCCTTTTTGGGGTCCGTCACAACGGGGGACAGCAGATGCGGAATGCCGTCATAGACTGACAGTTCCAACATCTTGGGGTCGATCATGATCAGGCGGCATTCTTCCGGCGTCAGCTTGTAAAGCAGGCTCAGGATCATCGTGTTGATCGCCACGGATTTACCGGAACCGGTGGTCCCCGCAATCAGCAGGTGGGGCATCTTGGCAAGGTTGGCGACCACAGGATCACCGCCGATATCCTTGCCCAAGGCAAGCGGCAGACGTTGGTTACCATCGCCGAAATCACGTGAGGACAGGATTTCGCGCAGGACAACCTTTTCGCGGTTTTCATTGGGCAATTCGATGCCAATGACCGAACGTCCCGGCACGGTAGAAACACGCGCCGAGAGCGCCGCCATGGAACGCGCAATGTCATCCGCCAGACCAATCACGCGGCTGGCCTTAAGACCCGGTGCCGGTTCCAGTTCGTACATGGTGACCACAGGGCCGGGCCGCACAGCGACGATTTCACCCTTCACGCCATAGTCATCCAGCACGCTTTCCAGCATCCGTGCATTTTCTTCCAGCGCTTCGTCGGACAGGTGCAGGCGCTGCACATCTTCTGGGTTTTCCAGCAAGTTTAGCGGCGGCAGTTCGAAACCGGGATGGGTATCCTCAAAGCTGAGCGCGGGCTGGGCCTCTGCGATGGCCTGTTTGGAGGGGGGCGTTGGTTTGCGGGTTGGTTGCTGCACAACCTTACGCGGTTCCGCAACTGGGATCGGGGGCACCACGGGTGCCGGTGCCTCCTGAAGTGGCAAAGGCTCCACCACAGGTTCGGCCGCTTCCGGTGCCGGCGCTGCAACAGGCATCGGAGCCACAGGAATTGGGGCTGACGGGGCCACAGTGTTGATCGACAGACGCGGCTCAACCCGTGGGGCTGGCGCGGTCAGGGGCGGTTCCGGTGGCAGTTGGCTACGTGGTGTGGTGTCGAGCAACAATGCATCCGGGCCGCGACCGCGCCCTTTGGTCAGGGGGGCGGTGACCGGCGTATGCACAGCCGTGGCAGTGCGCACGCGGTTCTTGATCACATTGGCAATTTTCGACTTGATACGCTCTTCGCCGGGGGCCTCTTCAACAACGGCTTCGCTATAGGTTTCAACCAGTTCCGGTTCCGGCATGGCATCAGGGCGTTTGATCAGCCCGGGCATGCGGGCCAGCAAACCGGTTTTGGCCTCTGGCGCTTCGGCAGTGAAAACAGGTTCGGGGGATACTTCTGGCGCAGGCGGCGCATTATATGCCGGTTGGTTGGCCTGCCACTCGGCAAGCTCTTCAGCCTCAAGCCGACGCTGCTCACGACGCTCTGACTGGCGCGCCTGTAGGGTCTGTGCAGCATGAACGGCACCGCTGGCACCGCGTCCGATCAGGTTCATGAACATCGCGTAGGCCATGATCACCCCCACCAAAAGGAAGCGCGCCAGACGTTGCAATTCAACCTTGGTGAATCCCAAGACAAACGCGCCAAGCGCTAGGATCGCTACGCCCATCAACAGCGACATCAGCTTGACCGTGAAAGAAGATCCAATCGGCAGGATCGTCAGGATCGCGCCCATGACGGTATCGCCAAAAAGTCCGCCCAGACCAAAGCTATGGGTTTGCAACCATTCCGGCCCCGGTGCCAGGGTTGCCGCATAGATCGCGCCCAAAGCCACCGCAATCGGGGCAAAGATCAACCGGCCGACCGCGCGATCCTGCCCCCGGTGCAGTGCAAAACGTACCCCCCAGAACAACAGCACAATCGCCACGCCCCAAGCGCCCCAACCCACAATCATGAACAAAGGTGCCGCAATGGAAGCACCCATCCGGCCCATCCAGTTTTGCACCGGCGCATCGGTGGACACCATCCAGTTGGGATCATCCGGCGTGTAACTCAGGATCATCATCGCCGCCATGACGCCCAGCAGGATCAGCACCAGCCCCAGCAATTCCTTGCCACGTTTTTCGATGGCTTCTGCCATATTGCTGTCCAGCAATGGATCGCGTCCGCGTGTCTGATAAGCCATGCTTCGTCCCTCGTTCTTAATCGGCATAGAGACAATCGCGGATCAATTGCAGCCCGCGCTCTGTCTCTTCCTTGGGGGCCACAAGCGCCACCCGTATATACTTGTTACCGGGGTTCTCCCCGTCCGTGTCCTGGGCCAGATAGCCTCCCGGCAATACTTTCACGCCGGTTTCGCGCCACAGCTTCACCGATACGTCTTCGTCATTTTCCACCGGCAACCACAGGAAGAATCCGGCCTCGGGGCTGGCATATCCGGCCACATTGCCAAAGATGCGATCCGCCATGTCGAATTTTTCCTGATAGAGGGCGCGGTTCTCAATCACATGTGCCTCATCATTCCACGCGGCGGCAGCGGCCTGCTGCAAGGGCAGCGGCAAAGGCGCGCCCGCATAGTTTCGCAGCTGCTTGATCTCGCGCATGGTATCCGGGCCAGAGGCGGCAAAGCCTGACCGCAGCCCCGGCAGGTTTGATCGTTTGCTCAGTGAATGGAACATCACAATCCGGTTGCGGTCCGCACCCAGTTCATCAGCCACCTGCATCGCACCAACTGGCGGTATGTCGCGGTAGATTTCGGAATAACATTCATCCGCGAAAATCTTGAAATCGTATTTTTCAGCCAGCGCAATCAGCGCCGCCCAATAGGCCCGGTCCGCCACCGCGCCCTGTGGGTTGGCAGGCGAACAGATATAGGCCGCCGTGGTGCGTTTCAGCGTCTCTTCCGGCACTGTGCTGAAATCAGGCAGATGGCCGGTTTCACGGGTCGCGTTCACCATCACCGGATCAGAGGCACCGGAAATAGCGCCAATCATATAGACTTGGTAAAACGGGTTCGGCATCAGGATCGCCGGTTTTTGCCCGTTTTTGGTTTCAGGACACAGCGCAACAACTGCGTTATACAGCCCTTCACGGGTGCCGTTCAGCGCCATCACTTCGGTGTCGCCGCTCATTTCGATGCCATAACGCTGTTTGATCCAACCGGCGATGGCGGCCTTGAGTTCGGGAGAGCCGTCATTGGGTGGATAGCTGTTAAATCCGGCAGCGTTTTCAGTGATCACATCAGTGATCCACGCCGGAAACGCATGTTTCGGCTCGCCTATGGTCATTTGGATCAGGGGGCCACCACCCTTATGCACGTCCAGAAGGGCGCGCAGGCGCGGCCACACATGAGCCGGAAGGTTCGAAAACCGCTCTGGATAAAACATCTACAACTGCCTCGGTTCGGGATCATTGGCGCCCCGTTACTTCCAAAGTACCGAAGCCCCCGCGCCCCGTCCAGAAAAACCGGACTGCTCCCAAGGGGTTGTGGCATTTAGGCCAAAGTCAGCGCAACGCCTCTTCGACGGCTGCGCCCAATCTGAGCAGCAGTTCTTCCATATCTGGTGGGCAGGACAGCATCAAACCACAAGAAGCCGTGTCTGAGGGCAGGGTAAGGCTGCTAAGCCCCATAAGATTACCAACACGCGTGTTGCGCAGCGCCAACAGGTTTTCGGAAAGATAATAGTCATGATCTTCCTCAAGCCTTGCCAAATTCGGCGGCAGGGTCGGTGCCGTTGGGGACAGCACCGCATCAAATCCGCTGACCGCTGCGTCATATCCCGCGCGCAAAGCGTCCAACTTGGCACAGGCAGCGATGTAATCAGCACCAGAATGCCCCCCGCCCAGACGAAAACGCATCAGGATCTCGTGGTACATGGCATCCGGGTTGGCCTCGATCACATCGCGCCATAACCCGTAAGCCTCTGTTGTGTATAGGCAACCGGAAAGCTCCATCGCTTCTGCAATTTCCGGCACCTCGATTTCCTCAATCACCGCCCCTGCCGCACGCAGCTTGCCCAATGCCGCGTCAAAACCCGCGCGCGGGGCGTCACGCAGATCGTCCATCACAACGGTTTTCAACACCGCAAACCGTCGCCCTTCCAGCCCGGCATTGCGCAAATCCGCCGCCGCAGTACCCTCAAGCGCGGCCAGCAACAGACCTGCATCCTCGACCGAACGGCACAGCGGACCAATTGTGTCGAACTTCATCGCCAAGGGTACAACCCCTTCAAGGGTCAAACGCCCCGATGTGGTTTTCAGCCCCACCAGATCATTCCACGCCGCAGGTATACGCACAGAACCGCCAGTGTCTGATCCAATCGCCGCCGCCGCCAGATGAAACGCCACCGAAGCCGCCGCGCCTGAGGAGGATCCCCCCGAAACCGCATCCGCATCATTTACACAGGGCGGTGTGGCGGTACTGGGGTTATGGCCAAGGCCGGAAAACGCCAGTTCGCTCATGTGGGTTTTGCCCAGACAGACCAGACCGGCAGCTGTGGCATTGGCCAGCACAACCGCATCGCGCTCCGGGACGCGCCCTTCCAGCAGTTTCGATCCCGCCTCGGTCGCTGTGCCAGCCGTATCAAACAGGTCTTTCCAGGAAATTGGCACCCCATCCAAGGGCGACAGCCGGTGTCCGGTTGCGGCACGCTCCGCCGAGGCCGCCGCCTCGGTCAACGCCCGCTCGGCGGTGACCCGTGCGTAGATACGGTCCCGCAGGGGGTGGGCGTCAATCGCGTCCAGATAGGTTTGGGTCAGGGCAACCGGATCAATCTCACCGGCGCCAATCCCACGTCCCAAATCCGCAGCGGTCATTGTCAGCCAATCTTGCACGGCACGTCCCCTTTTCCTGATTTTACCCGAAGGTAGCGACGCTTGCGCACATGGACAATCCCCGGCGGCCCGCCATATTGAGCAGTATGGATTTTGACACAGATATCGCAATCATCGGCGGCGGGCTGAACGGCACAACGCTTGCCTTGGCTTTGGCGCAGGCAGGACAACGGGTGACCTTGATCGATGCCCAGCGGGCAACGGTTTGGGAAGACCCTGAATTTGACGGGCGGTCTTATGCTCTTGCGCTGACCTCGACCCGGCTGCTGGAGGCGGTTGGCGTTTGGGCAGATGTGGTGCAAAACGCGCAGCCCATGCTGGAGATCAAGGTGACGGACGGGCGGGCCGGTGAAGGCCCCTCCCCGATGTTCATGCATTTCGACCACGCCGAAATCGAAGAGGGCCCGATGGGGTTCATGATAGAGGACCGGTATTTGCGGCAGGCCCTGCAAGCCGCTGTATCAGCAAGCAAGGCAATTACGTTGCTGGATGGTGAAACCGTTGTGTCACAGGATACGGATGTGTCCGGCATCTCGCTGACGCTGGCCTCCGGCAAAACACTGCGGGCACGGCTGGCGATCGGGGCCGATGGGCGCAACACCGGCACGGGTGAACGCGCCGGGATCAAGCGGATCGGCTGGAGCTATGGTCAGACGGCGTTGGTCTGTGCAATCGAACACAGCCTGCCACATGATGGTGTTGCGCATCAGTTCTTTATGCCGCCGGGGCCGCTGGCGATCCTGCCTTTGACCGGCAATCGCTCCTCCATCGTGTGGAGCGAGACCGATGTGAACGCCAAGGCAATTCACGCGCTTTCGGATGACGCCTATCTTGACGTGCTACGCCCCCGTTTCGGCAGTTTTCTGGGTGAGGTGGCGCTGGCCGGTAAACGCTACTGCTATCCGCTGGGTCTGTCGCTGGCACATGAGATGGTCGCGCCACGTGTTGCTTTGGTGGGCGATGCGGCCCACGGCGTGCATCCGATTGCAGGCCAGGGCCTGAACGCAGGGTTGCGTGACATTGCCGCTTTGGCAGAGGTCATCGCGGATGCCGCGCGGCGCGGCGAAGACATCGGGTCGGACGCGGCGCTGGCCCGCTATCAGGAATGGCGGCGGTTTGACAACACCACATTGGCGCTGGCCACTGACAGCTTTAACCGGTTGTTTTCGAATGATAACCCGCTGGTGCGCATGGCGCGTGATATCGGCATGGCCGCGGTTAACGCCCTGCCCGGCCTGCGCCGCGGGTTCATCCGGGAGGCGGCAGGGCTGACCGGCGATCTACCACGGTTGATGCAGGGCAGACCGCTTTAATCCAGCACCCGCGCTTCGTCGATCAGCATCACGGGAATGCCGTTGCGGATCGGATAGGCAAGCCCGGCGGTTTTCGACACCAGCTCCTGACGCTCGGCATCGTAGCTCAGCGTGGTCTGGCTGCGCGGGCAAATCAGCGCATCCAACATGCGACGGTCAAATTTGACAGTTGTGTCAGTCATTGCATAAATCCTTCGTCCAGCCCGCCGCGCAGCGAAAATTCAATCAGTGTGATCAGGGTCTCGCGCCGGGTCTCAAGCGAAGGGGCCTCAAGCAACGCCTGTTTCCCTTCCTGATCAAGATCCAGCATCATCGACAGCGAGTTGATCAACAATTCGTCGTCGGCCTCTTTCATCGTGTCCCAATCCGCGGAGAGCCCCTGCGCGTCGAAATAACGGCCCAGCAGATCTAGAAAAGCCTCGCGTTGGAAACCCGCATCTTGTTCATCACTGCCAAGATCACGCTCAAATCCATCCCAGCAGACGTCGCATTTTCGGTAAGGGCTGAACCCTTCGACTTCACTCACAACACGAAACCGCGACATGCCACCCAAGGTGATCATATAGCGCCCGTCTTCCGTTTCGGAAAACTGGGTAATGCGACCGGCACAGCCGATGGTTTGCAAGCCGGTTCCCTTGCGCGCTGAAGTTTCATTCGGCTGGATCATGCCGATCAACCGCTCATCAGTCTTTAGCGCGTCTTCGATCATCTGAAGGTAGCGCGGCTCAAAGATATGCAGCGGCAACCTTGCGCGGGGCAGCAACAATGCACCGCCCAGCGGGAAGATCGATATGGTATCCGGTAGGTCAGTGTTCTTGTTCATACCAAAGGATCTAGCGCGGGGCACACATCAGGCAAATATCAAAGAGCTAAGCTTGCGCCGACCGTTCAAAACCACCGGATCTTCCGGCTTGAGCGCGTCAAAGATCGTGAACAACTGGGTCTTCGCCGCCCCGTCATTCCACTCCCGATCCCGCCGAAACAGTTCCAGCAGATGATCAACCGCGCCCTGTGCATCCGCATTGGCATAAAGCGCCTGCGCCAGATCAAACCGCGCTTGCAGATCGTCAGGTGCCGCTTCAACGGCGGCGGTCAGGTCGGCCACCGGTCCGGCATCCGCCGCCTGTCGCGCCAGTTGCAACTGGGCATGGGCCGCTTCCAGTTCAGGTGCCTTAGAAATCTCAATCGGGGCACCGTTCAACAGGGCCTCTGCCTGATCCAGCTCCCCCATCGCGATAAGGGCGCGAACCTGCCCACCGTAGGCTTTGGCATTGTTGGGGTCTTCGCCCAACACGGCAGCAAAGGTCTGTGCTGCATCTTCAGCCGCACCTTCGCCCAGCATTTCCTCTGCCGCATCAATCGCCGCGTCCAGCCCATCGTCAGGCGCTTCACCGCCAGAGGCTTTGATCACCCGGTCAATGAAATCCTTGATCTCTGACGGGGGCACCGCACCTTGGAAACCGTCAATCGGCTGGCCTTTGAAAAAGGCATAGACGGTTGGCAAGGACTGGATTTGCAGCTGTCCCATGATCATCTGCGCCTCGTCGGCGTTGACCTTGACCATTTTGACCGCACCTTTGGCGGCTTTCACAGCTTCTTCCAGCTGGGGGCCAAGCGTTTTGCACGGGCCGCACCAAGGGGCCCAGAAATCAACGATGACCGGGGTATGCTGGGAGGCATCCACCACATCGGCCATAAAGCTGGCTTCGTCGCTGTCCTTGATCAGGTCGTCGTCGGTCACACCGGTTAGGTTCAGTTCCATGTCTTAATCCTCGCTTGGTCGCGTTTGAGGGTATATGGGCGCTTTGCTGCCGGAATCAAAGGCCAATCAAAGATCAAACGTGGCAAAGACCGGCGCGTGGTCGCTGGGTTGTTCCCAGCCGCGCACCGCACGGCCAATATGACTGGAGTGCGCCGCATTCGAAATGTCGGGCGTGGCCCAGATATGATCAAGCCGGCGGCCCTTGTCAGCCGCATCCCAATCGCGGGCGCGATAAGACCACCAGGAATAGAGTTTACCCTCGGGGATGTCCTGCCGGGTGATATCAACCCATCTGCCAGCGTCCTGCGTTGCGCCAAGGGCCTCGACCTCAACAGGTGTGTGACTGACCACTTTGAGCAGTTTCTTGTGATCCCAAACATCATCTTCGCGCGGGGCGATGTTCAGATCGCCAACAAGGATGGATTTCTCTGGTTTCTCTGCATGGAACCAGTCGCGCATTTCGGCGAGGTAATCCATTTTCTGACCAAACTTTTCATTGATGGCGCGGTCGGGTTTGTCACCACCCGCAGGCACATAGAAGTTATGGATCGTGGTGCCGTTTTCCAATTGCGCGGCAATGTGGCGGGCATGACCCAATTGCGCAAAATCCTTGTCACCTACGTCTTGCAGCGGCAATTTCGACAGGATCGCAACGCCGTTATAGCCCTTTTGCCCACGTGCGACCATGTGAGTGTAGCCAGCTGCCTTGAACCCTTCGAGGGGGATTTTCTCAACTGGGCTTTTACATTCCTGCAGACACAGTACATCCGGCCCATGTTCGGCCAGCATCCGCAGGACAAGCGGCTCGCGCAGGCGAACCGAATTGATGTTCCAGGTGGCAAGCGTGAAAGGCATGGGGATCTCCGCAAATTGATTTAGGCGAACCTTACCGCGTGCCCGGCCCCGCCGCTACGAAGAAAGGCACGGCTGCCCAGCGGGCATGCCTGAAGCCCGGTAAAACTTGCTGTCTAACGAAAGAAAAAATGGCCGGACACTGAGGTCCGGCCAAGTTTAGCAGGCAGGTATGTGTCATTACCCGGACACAAACTTCGGGATCAATGCGGAGCGGAAACTCATGAAAAAAGCGCTCCGACTGATCAACCTCGGGTCGGGAAATTGGTTCCCGACTTATGTCATTAATCTGTAGCCACCCGATTCGGTGACCAGCAGACGGGCGTTTGAGGGATCTGGCTCGATCTTTTGACGCAGTCGATAAATGTGGGTTTCAAGGGTGTGGGTCGTGACACCGGCGTTGTAGCCCCAAACCTCGTGCAGCAATACGTCGCGCGGCACCACGCCATCGGTTGATCGATACAGAAATTTCAGGATGTTGGTTTCTTTCTCGGTCAGCCGCACCTTTTTGTCGTCTTCGGTGATCAGCATCTTCATTGATGGTTTGAAAGTATAGGGCCCCAGCTGGAAAATCGCATCTTCGGATTGTTCGTGCTGGCGTAGTTGTGCGCGGATGCGGGCCAGCAGAACCGGGAATTTGAACGGCTTGGAGACGTAATCATTTGCGCCCGCATCAAGACCAAGGATGGTGTCAGCATCGCCATCATGCCCGGTCAGCATCATGATCGGGCTTTTCACACCTTGCTTGCGCATCAAACGGCATAATTCGCGCCCGTCCGTATCGGGCAGCCCCACATCAAGGATCACAAGATCATACAGGGCTTCCTTGGCGCGGGCCATGGCATCGGCACCGTTGCCAGCTTCGAATACATCAAAGTCCTCGGTCATGACCAGCTGATCGCTCAACGCTTCACGCAAGTCTTCGTCATCATCCACCAGCAGAATCTTCTTGAGCTGTGCCATAGTCGGGCTCCTTATCCGTTGTCTTACAGATGTAGTTCCACAGCCCCTAGGACAAGGTTTCACCACCCTGTTTCACAGGCGCGTGTGCAAAACCGGTTGAAATGTTTCATTTCCGGCTTCACTGACATAGATATCCCTCAATCCATTCGCAAAGTTGTAACACCTTCATGAGTCTCGCCCCCGATATCACCGAACAACTTGCCCGCGCCCGCGCTGATCTTCGCATGGGTGTGCCGGTGGTGGTGACCGGTGTTGCACCGGCGCTTGTGATTGCCGCCGAAACCCTGTCACCGCAACGTCTGGCGGATATCCTTGCGCTCGACGGGGACCCGGTGCTGGCCATCACGGCCCGTCGTGCCGAGACACTAAAGGCGCGGGTCTATGACGGTGATCTAGCGCGAATCGCCCTGCCAAAGAACGCCACGCTGGACTGGGTACAAAGCATCGCGGACCCGGCTGACGATCTGCGCACCCCCATGAAAGGCCCGTTTGCCTGCCTACGTTCCGGGGATGCCGCGTTACATCGCACGGCTTTGCTTTTGGCCAAAACGGCGCGGTTGTTGCCTGCGGTTGTGGTGCTGGAAATGCCCGACGCCGTCGAATTCGGCAGGGCACATGCCCTGACCCAGATTGATCTGGCGCGGACCTCCGCCGAACTGTCGATCCGCAGCCCGCTGCACCCCGTGGTTCAGGCCCGCCTGCCTGTGGAAGTTTCGGAAGCCGGCAAGCTGCATATTTTCCGACCCGAAAACGGCGGTGAAGAACATTACGCGATGGAGATTGGTCGCCCCGACCGCAGCAAGCCGGTATTGGCGCGGCTGCATTCCGCCTGTTTTACCGGTGACGTGATGGGCAGTCTGAAATGTGATTGCGGCCCGCAGTTGCGCAGCGCCTTGTTGCAGATGGGTGCCGAGGGACAGGGTGTCCTGTTGTATCTCAGTCAGGAAGGGCGCGGGATCGGCTTGGCCAATAAGATGCGGGCCTACTCCTTGCAGGATCAGGGGTTTGATACGGTGGAGGCCAATCACCGGCTGGGTTTTGAGGATGACGAACGTGATTTCCGTCTCGGCTCTGACATCTTGAAATCGATGGGGTTTTCCACGGTGCGCCTGCTGACAAATAATCCGCGCAAGGTCGAAATGATGCAGGCCAGCGGAATCAAGGTTGCCGAACGTGTACCGCTGCGGGTGGGCGAGAATGTTCATAACGCCGGTTATCTGGCGATCAAGGCGGCCAAATCCGGGCATCTTTTGTGACGCGCATGGCGGGCGCGCTAGACATGGTATTGACCCCGAAAGGCTTGCGCTTTGGCGGGCGGATGTACCCCTGCACCATCGGCAAAGCCGGGATCGCAAGCCACAAACGCGAAGGGGACGGGGCCACGCCACGCGGTGCTCACCGGATCGTGGGCATGTTGTTTCGCCCGGACCGGATCGTGCAACCGACAGATTGGGCGGTTCCAATTGGTCCGGGTGATCTGTGGTCGGATGATCCCAAAGACCACGCCTATAACACGCTGGTTCAGGCCCCCTATCCGCACAGCCACGAGGTATTGCGCCGCGCTGACCCGCTTTATGATCTCGTGTTGTTGACCGATTGGAACTGGCCGGATGCAGTGGCAGGGCGTGGATCGGCGATTTTCATTCACCAATGGCGCCGCCCGGGCTATCCCACCGAAGGCTGCATCGCCCTGCGCCGCGCGGATCTACATGCCATCGCGTGCAGAATCACCCGGCACACAAGGTTGATCGTTCCGTAGCGCGGGCTTCACACCGCTGTCCGCCCCATTTCATCCGGTGACACGTTCACCAAAGATCGCCGACCCGACCCGTACATGGGTCGCACCCAGGGCAATTGCCCGTTCAAAATCGCTGCTCATGCCCATCGACAGCCCGGACAACCCGTTGCGGGCGGCGATCTTGGCCAGCAGGGCAAAATGCAAGCTTGGCTCTTCGCTCACCGGCGGGATACACATCAGCCCTTTGACAGGCAAATCCAGCGCCACACATTCCTTGATAAAGGCATCTGCATCCGCTGGCATAATTCCCGCCTTTTGCTCTTCTTCGCCGGTATTCACCTGCACAAAAAGGTCCGGGCATTGCCCCTCTTCCTGTGCAAGGCGGGCAAGGGTGTTGGCGAGTTTCGGACGGTCCAGAGAATGGATGGCATCAAACAGACCGATGGCCTGCCGTGCCTTGTTGGTTTGCAAGGGTCCGATCAAATGCAGATCCACCGCGCCAAAACTGTCACGGAAGGCCGGCCATTTGCCTGCAGCTTCCTGCACTTTGTTTTCGCCAAAACAACGGTGACCCTCGGTCAGAACCGCCTCTACCCGCGCGTTTGGCTGCACCTTGCTGACCGCAATCAGAGTGACAGAACCGGCAGCGCGGCCCGCATCTGATTCGGCTTTTGCAATGGCGGTCTGAATGTCGTGCAGGCTCATGCGTGGTATCCTCGGTTGTTGGGTTCGGGATAACATCGGCATGGCGCAAAAGAAAAGGGGCAGGCCAAAGGCCCACCCCAAATCGTTTGGTTGTTGTTCAACTTAGAAGTTGAAGCGAACACCCAGATCGGCGCGTGTGTCGCCGTTCAAACGCTTCGCAACACCACCACGGATGGATGTACCGCCACCCAGGTCGTGGTTGAAGTCAACACCGTAGCCTGTGTCGGAACCCATGTCCGCATCAGCAACGTAAACTTCTACGTTTGTTGCTGCGCCTACGTCAAAACGACCGGCCAGAACGATGTGATCGCCTGCTGTGCCGTTGTCTGCGTATGCCAGAGTGATGTTGGCTGGGCCGATGGAACCGCCAACAGATGCTGCGAACTCAGTGTCCGCTGCGTTGTCGGAGTCCTGTGCACCCAGAGCAACTGTCCAACCGGAGAACGTGTACGCAACGTGTGCTGCGATACGGTCGGATGTGTCAGAAGCAGAAACGTGTACGGACAGGTCGCCTGCGGAGTACATTACTTCAACACCGTTGGAACCAGCTGCGCCGTTGCCGCCGGAGGAGTATGCGTCGCCGCGGAAGTTGTACGCGGTGTAGTCATAGCCCAGACCGGTCAGACCCAGGTCGATTGGGTACATGCCAGGCATGAATTCCAGAGCGCCGAAGATGTTACCAACACCGACTTCCAGACCACCGGAACGTGCGAAGAAACGAACGCCGTTGATGCCTGTACCGGCAGGGGAGCCAGCGTTGTCTGTGTTGTTCTGCTGGATACGAGCACGTGCACCGAATGTGACGCCTGCGTCAGATTCTGCTGTTGCGTCGATCTGCAGGCGGAAACGTGAAGTCACGTCTGTGGAGTCGCCAGCGGCTGTGTCGTTATAGATGATACCAAAGCGACCGTAGCCGCCGAAAGTAACGTCTGCTGCTGCAACGCCGGCGGTCGCAACCAGAGCTGTTGTAGCGAAGAGAACTTTTTTCATGAGTTTACCCTCGGTTTATAATTCACATGCCCAAGCCGGGGAATCCGGAAAGGGTATGAAGGGTGTTTGCCCCCGATGCCCCTTCATTGGCAAGAAGCCAGAAACGCTTCGAGGCATTGCCCTGCCCAATGGTGCAGCTTTGCCACAGTTTTGACATTGGCCCGGCACATCGGATCCCCGGATCGGCCCCGGACAGGGGTTTTCCTTGGGAATCGCCCCTCTACATATGCCTTGCTCAGGCGGCAGAGCTTGGGTAGACCATTGCAAAACAGGCAAAGGATCGCAGGCATGGCCCGTATAACCATATGCAAAATCGCCCTTATTACTGCCCTGGCGGCGGCACTTGGCGGCTGTGGTGCGCTGCGCAGCTTCGGCGGCGGCGCAGATGAGCCTTCTGCCAGTGTGAACAATCCGAACATCCCGAGCAATATTGAGACCAACACAGACAATACCATCTGGTCGATCTTCAATCGCAAGACCAGTGACAACACCATCGCGGTAAACAAATATCTCTGGTCCGCGTCGCTGGAAGTACTGTCGTTCCTGCCGGTGCAATCAGTTGATCCTTTTACCGGTGTGATCGTCACCGGTTATGGCACACCGCCCGGTGGTGGCAGGGCTTACCGCGCAACTGTGTTGGTTGATGATCCCGCACTGGATGCACGTTCGTTGAATGTTGCGCTGCAAACCCGTGGCGGCCGCGCCGTCAGCAAGGCGACCGCCCGCGCTGTCGAAGATGCAATCTTAAGCCGCGCGCGCGAGCTGCGCATCGCGGATAACAAATTCTGAGCCCATACTCATTCACGCTATTTCACGCCGGGCCCTGTCGATAAACAGCCCGGCGTTTTCCATTCTAAAGGGCCGCAAGCCCCATTCGTAAAGGTCCAAACGATGTCCCGATACACCCCTGCCGAGATTGAAGCCCGCTGGCAGCAAGCCTGGGAAAAAGACGAAATCTTCAAGGCGGTTCGCTCTGCCGACAAGCCAAAGTATTACGTGCTTGAGATGTTCCCCTACCCATCTGGCCGCATCCATATGGGCCATGTGCGCAACTATACGATGGGCGATGTGATCGCGCGCTATAAACTGGCGACCGGGCATAGCGTACTGCATCCGATGGGCTGGGACGCTTTTGGCATGCCGGCGGAAAATGCCGCAATGGCGATTGGCGGCCACCCCAAGGATTGGACCTACGGCAATATTGCCGAGATGAAAAAACAGATGAAACCGCTGGGCCTGTCCATCGACTGGACCCGCGAATTTGCCACCTGTGATCCTGAGTATTACGGCCAACAGCAGGCGCTGTTCATTGATTTCCTTGCCGAAGGTCTTGTGTATCGCAAGAACGCCATCGTGAACTGGGATCCGGTGGATATGACCGTGCTGGCCAATGAGCAGGTCGAGGCCGGGCGCGGCTGGCGCTCTGGTGCCTTGGTGGAACGGCGCGAGCTGACGCAGTGGTTCTTTAAAATCTCCGAACATTCCGAAGAGCTGCTTGACGCACTTGATTCGCTCGATAACTGGCCCGCCAAGGTCAAACTGATGCAGGCCAACTGGATCGGGAAATCACGCGGGTTGCAATTTGCTTTCTCCACGGTGGATGCCCCCGAAGGCCATGACCGGATCGAAGTGTACACGACCCGCCCCGACACCTTGCTGGGCGCATCCTTTGTTGGCATTTCACCGGATCACCCGCTGGCCAAGCAGCTTGAGAAGGACAATCCCGAGCTTGCAGCCTTCTGTGCCGAATGTCGCAAAGGGGGCACCACGGAAGAAGCCATCGAAACCGCGGAAAAACTGGGCTTCGACACCGGTATCACCGTGCGCCACCCCTTTGACACAGCGCATGAACTGCCAGTCTATATCGCCAACTTCATTCTGATGGATTACGGAACGGGCGCGATTTTCGGCTGTCCGGCACATGATCCGCGCGACTTTGAATTTGCCACGAAATATGAATTGCCGATCATCTCGACCTATCTGCCCAGCGAAGAGAGCGCGGAAGAGCTGAGCGAGGCCTTTGTGCCCGCCAAGACCGACAAGGTGTTCTACAACCGCGGCTTTGCGGGCGAACAATGGCAAACCGGCAATGAGGCCATCGACGCCGCGATTCGCTTTTGCGAGGAAAACGGTGTTGGTCAGGGTGTCACCAAATTCCGTCTGCGCGACTGGGGTCTTTCGCGCCAGCGTTATTGGGGCTGTCCGATTCCTGTTGTGCATTGTGATGCCTGCGGTGTGGTGCCGGAAAAGAAAGAAAACCTGCCCATCGAGCTGCCCTATGACGTGAATTTCGACACACCCGGCAACCCGCTGGACCGGCATCCAACATGGCGCGACTGCGCCTGCCCGTCTTGCGGCAAACCAGCCAAACGCGAAACCGATACGATGGACACATTTGTCGACTCCTCGTGGTACTTCGCCCGCTTCACCGCGCCCGACGCTGAAACACCGACAAACATGGAAGACGCCAAATATTGGATGAATGTCGATCAGTATATCGGTGGCATCGAACACGCGATTCTGCATTTGCTTTATTCACGCTTCTTTGCCCGTGCGATGCAGATCACCGGACATCTGCCGGAATCTGCGATTGAGCCGTTTGATGCGCTGTTTACCCAAGGCATGGTAACCCACGCGATCTATCAAACCCCCAAGCATGACGGACGCCCGACCTACCACTACCCCGAAGAGGTTGAGCTGCGCGAGGGCAAGGCGTTCCTCAAGGAAGGCGGGCGCGAGGTGGAGGTGATCCCCTCTGCCAAAATGTCCAAGTCAAAAAACAACGTCGTGGACCCGCTGAACATCATTTCAAACTACGGCGCGGATACCGCGCGCTGGTTTGTCCTGTCCGATTCGCCCCCCGAACGGGACGTCGAATGGACCGCCTCGGGTGCAGAAGCCGCGTTCAAACACCTGAACCGGGTCTGGAACATCTGTGACCGGATCGGCGCGATGGACAAGGATGCGGCAGGGTCCGGCGACGAAGATCTGCTGCGCGCCATGCATAAAACCATCCATGATGTGACCATGGGTGTGGAATCCTTCGGCTTCAACGCCGCCATTGCCAAGCTTTATGCTTTTACCGCCACCTTGCAGAAATCCAAAGCGGGTTACGCGGCACAGCGCGAGGCGGTGATGACCCTGGCACAGCTGATGTCGCCGATGACACCCCATCTGGCAGAGGACATCTGGGCGCATCAGGGCGGCGAAGGGCTGATTGTCACGGCCCCATGGCCGCAGGCAGATGACAACATGCTGGTGGATGACACCGTCACCCTGCCGATCCAGATCAACGGCAAACGACGGGCAGAAATCAACGTACCGGCAGATATGTCGAAAGAAGAGGTTGAAAAAATCGCCCTCGCCCATGAAGCTGTTATTCGAACCCTTGATGGTGCGACGCCCAAAAAGGTGATCGTTGTGCCCGGACGGATTGTGAATGTTGTCGCTTAACCGCAGACTGATGCTACTTGCCCCGCTGGCCCTTGTGGCCTGTGGGTTTGAGCCGGTCTATGGTCCGGGCGGGTCCGGGGCCGCCCTGCAAAACCGCGTTGCGGTCGATCCGCCAGGCAGTCAGGACAGTTATCTTCTGGTACGCGAGCTTGAGAATCGTCTGGGCCGCAGCACCGATCCGGCTTTTGCCCTGTCGATGGTGATCAACACCTCGCAAGCGCAGCTGGCGATTGACCGCGAGGGCGACACTGGCAGGTTCAACCGCATTGCCAATGTGCAATACAGCCTGCGCAGTCTGGCAAATGGACAAATCCTGACCTCTGGCAAGGTCGAGAATTTTGTCGGCTATTCTGCAACCGGCACCACAGTCGAAACTCTGGCAGGTGAACAGAACTCTCAGGAACGGCTGATGACAATCATCGCAGACCAGATTGTCAGCCGCCTCTATGCCGCTGAAATAAACGTATGAAGCTCAGTCCGCGTGATGCTAACGCCTATTTCAAACGACCGGATGCCGATAAAACCGGCCTGTTGATCTTTGGCAGTGATGCCATGCGTGTGGCGCTGAAACGTCAGGAATTCCTAACGGCCCTGTTGGGTGCGCAGGCCGAAGAAGAGATGCGCCTGACCCGTATTCCCGCCGCCGAACTGCGCCGCGAGCCTGCGATGTTGCTGGATGCGATCAAGGCCATCGGGTTTTTCCCCGGACCGCGTGCGGCATTGGTGGAAGACGCAAATGACAATGTCGCCAAGATATTGCTCGACACGTTGAAAGACTGGCGGCAGGGCGATGCGCAGATTGTCGTAACCGGCGGCGACCTCAAGAAAACATCAAAAGTACGCAAGGCGTTTGAGGCGCATCCAAACGCCTATGCGCTGGCGATTTATGACAACCCGCCGGATCGCGCCGAAATTGAACGGATGCTGGCCGAGGCCAGGCTGACGCCGGACAATGACGCCATGGCGGCACTGGTTGATCTGGCCCGCGCCATTGATCCGGGCGATTTTCGCCAGACGCTGGAAAAGCTGTCGCTATACAAACTGAACGATAGCACCCCGCTTGGCGCAGATGACATTGCCGCCTGCGCGCCCACCTCGACCGAAGCGGATGTGGATGACATCCTGCATGTGGTGGCCGAGGCCCGCGCGCGAGACATCGGTCCGGTGATGAGCAAACTGCAGGCCCAAGGCGTCACCGCTGTCACCCTGACCATTATGGCGACCCGCCATTTCCGCACACTTTACCGTATCGCCGCCAACCCCGGTGCGCCGGTTTACGGGGTGCGCGACCGTGATCGCGTGACACGCCAGTCCAACAGCTGGGGTGCGGCCAAACTTGAAACCGCCCTGTCTGTCCTGACCGATACCGACCTGACGCTGCGCTCTGCAGGGCAAAACGCCCCGGCGCTGGCATTGGTGGAACGTGCCTTTATCCGCCTTGCGATGCTGGGTGCTCAAAGAAACCGTTGAAAGGGAAATCCATGTATACTGTTGTTGGTGCCACCAAATCCCGCGCCTTTCGCGTCATGTGGATGCTCGAGGAGCTGGGCGAGGAGTATACCCAGATCGCCGCAGCCCCGCGGTCACCCGAGGCGAAAGAGTTTAATCCCACCGGCAAGATCCCCGCGCTGCTGGTCGGGGATGAGGTGCTGACCGACAGCGTTGCGATCATGACCTATCTTGGTGACAAACATGGCAAGCTGACCGCCCCCGCCGGCACCATCGCCCGCGCACGTCAAGACGCGATGACCTTTTGGCTGATCGATGAATTCGACGCGATCCTTTGGGCGGCAGCAAAACACAGCTTTGTTTTCCCCGAAGACCAACGCGTCCCCGCGATCAAGGACAGCCTGAAGGGCGAATTTACCCGCGCCGCTGATCTGCTGACCCGACATCTTCAGGGGCCGTTCCTGCTGGGTGATCAGATGACCCATGCGGATATTCTGGCGGTACATTGCATCAACTGGTCAATTGGCGCGGGATTCCCGCGGGTCAATGACGAATTGGGCCAATGGGCCGCGGCCATGCGCCATCGCGACGCCTTCAAAGCCGCGCAAGCCAAACAACCCGCCTAGGGCTGGGGTTACCGCGCCGCTTCGGCCCATTCCGCCGCATGCCGCCCTGCCCAACGCCCTGTCGCGAGGCAGGCCGTGATCAGATAGCCGCCCGTCGGGGCCTCCCAATCCAGCATTTCACCCGCGGCAAACACGCCTGGGATATCACGCAGCATCAACCCCTGATCGAGGGCCGCGAATAATATGCCTCCAGCGGTCGAAATCGCCTCGTCCATCGGGCGCAGCCCTGCGTTTTTGATTGGCAGTGCCTTTAGCAGCCGCGCCGTGGCCCGCAGCCGGTCCGGCAGGGGCCGCGCCATTTCCTGCACCACCGCAATTTGCGCCGGTGTCAGACGCAATGTCTTGCGCAGATGGTTGGACAGGCTTGCCTTGCCACGCGGCGCTTGCAGTTTGCTTGTGACCTGCGGCACGGTCATATCGGGCAGCAGATCAAGGAAAAGGTCATGCCCCTCGCGCACACCGCGCGACACGGAATAGATGCCGCCGCCCTCAAGCCCTTGCGCGGATAGGGTTGCCTCGCCGCGCGAGTGATAAGGGCCCGCTTGCCATGCCACCCCTTTCAACGGCGTGCCTAGATGTTTTGTCATATGATCTGACCACGGCACCTGAACACCTGCGTTCGATCCCGCGAAAGGGGCAAGAGCCACGCCTCTTTCCGCCAGAATATCCGCCCATTTCCCTGTCGCGCCCAGCCGTGACCAGCTGGCACCGCCCATGGCCAGAACCGTCACATCGGCGGATAAGGTCTGCACACCCTCGGGCGTCTGGAACGCCAATGCAGCGCCATCCCAACCCTGCCAAAGCCAGCGGGTGTTAACGGTCACCCCCAGATCACCCAGCCGCCCCATCCACGCACGCAGCAGGGGCGAGGCTTTCATCGCTTTGGGAAACACCCGGCCCGTTGTGCCGGTAAACACCTCTTGATCCAGACCACGCGCCCAATCCTGAACCGCGCCTGATCCGAAACTTTCGATCATCGGTGTCAGCGGGCTGCGGGCCTCTGCGAAGACTTCCATAAAGGGCACAAAGGCTTCTTCCTTGGTCAGGTTCAACCCTGACTTCCCTGCCATCAGAAACTTGCGCCCGACCGAGGGCTTCCCCTCGCAGATCGTCACGCGCAAACCCGCCTGCGCCATGACTTCGGCTGCCATCAACCCCGCAGGGCCTGCGCCAATCACCACAGCATGTTTCATGTATCGACCTTCGGCAAACCGCCCTTGATCTCGACAACCCGCTGAGGATAGGGGATTTCGATGCCCGCGTCTTTCAACGCATTCCAGATCAGGAACAACACGTCCGATGTGTATTTATTCGGCCCGTCGTCCAAGCCGTTGACCCAGAATTCCACTGCGAAATCAATCCCATTGTCGCCAAATCCACGCAGCTCGCAATCGGGGGGATAGGGCAGATCCAGCACTTCGGGATGTTTGGCCACTGCGGCTTCGATCAGCGGCGGGACAAGGTTGATATCGGTATCATAGCTGACGGAAAACGGGGCCTCGTAGCGGTTGGCCGAACCACTGTCGGAATAGTTGACCACCCGTGTGGTGATGAAATCCTCATTCGGGACAACAATCCAGCGGCCATCGAAAGTTTCTAGAATCGCGGCGCGGGCCATCATCTTGACGATCTTGCCCTGCTCGCCACCGTCCAGTTCCACGTAATCGCCAACCGTCGCCTGCCCTTCGACCAGCAGGATCACACCAGAGATAAAATTCGACGCAATCTTTTGCAGGCCAAACCCAAGGCCAACACCAATCGCCCCGCCCAGAACCGCCAGCGCGCTTAGGTTGATGCCCATGATGTTCATCAGCAACAGGAAGGCGATGGCAAAGATCGAAAACTCTGCGGTCTTGATCAGCAATTGCCGGATCGAGGGGCGCATTTCCTCGTTTTTGGCAATCAACGCCGTGGTTTGGGTGTTCGACCACTGTCCCAACCAGAACAGCAGCGACCCTGCAATCAGGCCGCGCACCAGCGTCATAAGCGAGAAACGGATATTGCCGACACCCACAATGGTTTCGGTCAGCGCGGCGCTGGCGACATCCAACAGACCCAGCGCATAAACCGCCATAATCGGCAGCAGGATATAGCGGCCCAAAAGTTTGAGAAACGAATCCTTGATAATGTCACGCACCAGCGCGCGGGCCGCCAAAAACAGGAACAGGCGTTTGCCAAAAGCAATAACCGCACCGGAATCAAACAGTGAGCGCACGATGCCTTCGCCAATCCCGGTCAGCGCATAAGCCAGCAGCGGCGAGATCAACGCGAGGTAAGGCAAAATAAACCGGCGCGGCGTCGCGAACAGGTTCTCGCCCTCACCCGGATCAATCAATGCGTGCAACGCAGGTTTCAATTTGCGGGCGATCACCCCCGCCAGCAACCATGCCAGCACCAGCAGCGCGAATTGAGACCAAGCGGCAGGGCTTAACAGCCAGCTGAGGGCCAGCTCCCATCCCTGCACTGCGTAGCCATAAGCCTGCTGCACGATTTCCGGTTGGGAGGAGAGATCAAATTGCATGGTATCGCCTTGTTTTACGCACCTGTCGCGCAATGCTCTTGCCTGCCTTGGGCCCAAGGTTCAAGTTTTTTGCGATATACCGACGGTTTTGCCCGAAAAACCGCGCAAGTTGTGGCCCGGCGATGTCTTGACGCGGCTTGCCCCGGAGCAGAGAGTGGCGAAAAACAAAAAAGAGGCAATCGATGCGTATTCTCCTAACCCTTTCCGCCCTGCTGGTCCTTGCCGCTTGTGACGTGCCATTTGTGCCGCTGATCTAGGGGGTACACATCCATTTGATTTCGGCAGCAATCTCCGGTTTGGCCGCAACGGTCAGGGCGCTGATCTCCTGTGCATGGGCAAGCAAATCCGCCCCGTCAACAATCCGGTCAATCAACCCAAAGGTCAGCGCCTCTGGGGCTTCAATCTTTTGCCCGCCCATCAGGATCAGCTTGGTCCGCGCCGGGCCAATCAGCGCCGCCATGCGTTTGGGGTCAGAGGGTTGCGGCAGAAAACCCAGCTTCATCACCGGATAAAAGAACTTTGCACCCGGCACAGCGATACGCAGATCGCAGGCCAACGCCATGCCCATGGCCCCGCCTGCCAAGGTGCCATTCAGCGCGGCGATGCTCAGCCCCGGTAAGGCGGCGATGGCCCCGGATAGGCGTTCCCAGACGTCAGAGGTTGCAAGCCCCGCCACTGCTTCTTCCAGATCGGCACCGGCGCTGAAGACCTTACCGCGTGCGGTCAGGATCACAGCGCGGGCGGATCCGGCACTTTCCATAATCTCGGCCAGTTCGGTCAGCATCGCATGGGTCAGCGAATTGGCCTTGTCGGGCCGATTGATTGTCACCGTCCAGACATCCGCGTCCTTATGCAGCTCGATCACGTCAGGCCCACCGCACGGCGGATGCCTTCATCGCGCAGCGAGATTTCCTGGCCTTTGAAACCGTCTGCCTCAGGGCTGCACATCCACAGCAGGCATTTGGCAGGCCAGTCCGCAGGCGCGTGATCCTCCCACGCCAGCTTGCTGACCGGGTTGATGCCCGATGCCTTGATCTCGCGCTGCATCTGGGTGGCGACCGTGCCCGGTGACAGGCCGATGGCGCGGATACCGTTTTCGGCCTCTTCCAGATCCACACATTTGGTCAGCATATGCACCGCCGCTTTGGACGCACAATAATGGCTCCATGCCTCTACCGGCCCATGCGCGGCACCGGATGAAATGGTCAGGATTGATCCACCCCCCTTGACCTTCATCACCGGCAAGGCGGCATGCATGCCGTTGAACACGCCCTTGAGGTTAATGTCGATCACTTGCCCCCATGCATCAGGGTCAGCATCCCCCAGATGCGCCACAGGTTCGATCACACCCGCGTTGTTGATCAGCACGTCCAGACCGCCAAAGGTCTGCACGGTCTTTTCCACCGCCGCTGCCATATCGGCGTAATTGGCCACGTCACAGGGAATCGCGATGGCGGCTTTGCCGATCTCTGCGGTCAATTCTTTCAACGCCCCTTCGGAGCGGGCCAGCAAGGCCACATTCGCCCCTGCCTCGGCAAAAATCCGCGCGGCTTCGGCCCCGATGCCCCGGCTTGCGCCGGTGATCATGACGGTCTTGTTCTGCATATCCATGGTGCGGTATTTCCTTTATTGCCTGTGCAGCTTTTTGCAATTTCCTTGACCTATGTGGTAGTGTTCTGCTGAAGATTGGTCCACCCCCGACCACATGGCTTGACCTTGTCCAGCCTTTCAAAGACTTTGCGCAGACATTGCCAAAAGGAATTACCCATGTCCCGTTTCACGCCGATTGCACTTGGCCTCGCGCTGCCCTTTTCCCTTGCCACACAAGCCGCTTGGGCGGACCTGACACCGCAGGAAGTCTGGGGCGACTGGCGGGCCTATATGGAAGGCATGGGATATGAGATCGCGGCAACCGAAACCGCCAATGGCGATGATCTGACGGTCAGTGATCTCAGCTTTAGCTTTGCCATCCCTGAAAGCGATGGGGCGATGTCGATGTCTTTGGGGTCCCTCGCCTTTAACCAGAACCGCGACGGCACGGTTGCAATTGTCATGCCCGACACGGTGCCAATCACCGTGACGGGCGAAGATGCGGCAAACGGCGGTGAACCTTTTACGGTAACGGTCAACTTTACCCAAAATGATCACGCAATCACGGTCAGTGGCGATCCCGAGGATATGACCTATCTTTACACCGCGCAAAACTTTGCGATGGACATGACCCGGATGAAGGTCGGTGACAAAGAAATGTCCGGTGACGACGCACGGGTAAACTTTTCTGGCACCAACCTAAGCAGCACAACATCCATGACCATCGGTGACATGCGCGGGTATGATCAAAACGGCAGCATTGAAAGCATGGCGTTTGATCTGTTTGTAAACGACCCCGACAAGGCGGATGCCCAAGGCGCAATCAAGGGCACCATGGGCGGCGTCACCTTCACGGGTCAGGGTGAGCTGCCGCTTGAAGTGGCCAAAGGTGCCGATATGTCCACGCTGATGGCGGGGGGTTTTGATGCCACTGGTAGCCTGAGCTATGCATCGGGGAGTTCCGAATTTGACATCAAGGATCCGGAGAATGGCAACTATGTGATGAACACCACATCTCAGGGCGGCGATTTCGGCTTCAAGATGAGCGCAAACGGGCTGGCCTATGATGTGGCCCAGCGTGACGTGAACATTGGGGTCACCATGGAAATGATGCCCTTCCCATTTGAGATCAAAATGGCCGAAAGTGGCTTCAACCTTGCCATGCCCGTCAGTAAATCCGACGAGGCACAGGATTTTGCATTCGGTCTGAACCTCAGCGATTTTACCATGTCCGATATCATCTGGAGCATGTTTGACCCCGCCGCACAATTGCCGCGCGATCCGGCGACAGTTGTATTGGATCTGACCGGCAAGGTAAAAATGCTGGTCGATTGGATGAACCCAGAGGCGGCGGCACAGATGACAGGCTCTCCCGGTGAGGTGAAAGCCGTGAACCTTGGCACATTGCTGGTCAGTGCCGCCGGTGCGAAACTGGAAGGTGCAGGCGACATCACCTTTGACGGTGCCGCTGGCGGTCTGGTGCCCGGTGCGGGCAATCCCGTTGGGGATGTGGATCTTGCGCTGGCAGGAGGCAACACCTTGCTGGACAAACTGGTCGCAATGGGCTTGCTGCCGCAGGATCAGGCGATGGGTGCGCGGATGATGATGGGGCTGTTCACCGTGCCCGGTGATGCACCCGACACGTTGAAATCCAAGATCGAATTTACCCCCGACGGTCAAATTCTGGCAAACGGGCAGCGCCTGCGTTAACCAACGCGGCAGCTGCAAAACTTTGCATTTTCTACAGGGGCGCGGCATAGGCTGCGCCCTTTTTACATGCCTCCCTTGTCCTTTGAGGGGGCGCAGGTTACCTCCTTAGGCACAGGACCCAAACCGGAGCTTTCCCTTATGTCACTGCCCCTGGACGCGCTGACCAAATCGCTTTTGCAGGCCGCCACCAAAGCCGGTGCCGACAGCGCCGAGGCCAAGGCGGTGCAGGCGACATCGGTTTCTGTCGACGTGCGTGGCGGTGCGCTGGAACAGGCGGAACGCGCGGAAGGTGTCGACATCGGCTTGCGGGTTTTTGTCGGGCAACGCGCGGCGACCGTGTCGGCCTCTGATACCTCAAGCCGCACCATTGAAGAGATGGCGGTGCGGGCTGTTGCCATGGCGCGCGAGGCCCCGGAAGATCCCTATGCCGGGTTGGCCACGCCGGACCAGCTGGCACAGGCTTGGGACATCGACGCGCTGGAGCTTTATGACCCCACGCCCGAACCGTCGCCTGAAGACTTGCAAGACGATGCCGCCCGCGCAGAGGCAGCCGCCCTTGGCATCAAAGGCGTGACACAGGTGCAATCCGCCAGTGCAGCCTATGGCGCACAAGAGGTTTTCACCGCCATGAGCAACGGGTTTGAAGGCGGGTATTCGCGCACGGACCGTGGGCTTTCCTGTGTGGCCATTGCCGGCACTGGCACCGGGATGGAACGTGATTATGATGGTGACGGGCGCATCTTTCAAAGTGACCTGCGCAGCGCCGAGGATATCGGGCAATCTGCCGGAAACCGTGCGGTGGAGCGGCTGGATGCACGCAAACCGCCAACCGGTGCCTTTCCGGTTTTGTTTGACGAACGCATTTCCTCCAGCCTGATCGGTCACTTGCTCTCTGCCGTAAACGGCAGCGCGGTGGCGCGGGGCGCATCCTTTCTGCGGGACGCCATGGGCGAAGCCGTGCTGCCCGACCACCTGTCCCTGATCGAAGACCCGCACCGTCCGCGCACCAGCGGCTCGCGCCCCTTTGATGCCGAAGGTCTGCCAACACAGAAACGGCTGATAGTGGAAAACGGTGTGCTGCAAGGCTGGACACTTGATCTGGCCAATGCCCGCAAACTGGGGCTGAAGGCCACCGGCAACGCGGCGCGTGGCACCTCCTCTGCACCGGCCCCGACGAACTGGAATGTGGCCCTGACCCAAGGCAGCCAAACCCGGGCCGAGCTGATCCGCGAGATGGGCACCGGCCTGCTGGTCACCTCGATGATTGGATCAACCATCAACCCCAATACCGGTGATTATTCACGCGGGGCTGCCGGGTTCTGGATCGAGAACGGCGAAATCACACATACGATCAACGAATGCACCATCGCGGGCAATCTGCGTGACATGTTGCGGGTGATGGTCCCTGCCAACGACGCCCGCACCCACCTCAGCCGGGTAGTGCCATCGCTGCTGGTCGAAGGGATGACACTTGCCGGCGCATGACCTGCCCTTGCTGATCGACGCCGCGCGCATGGCGGGACGGGTTGCGACCAGCTTCACCGGACCCACGGCGCAGCGTTGGGACAAGGCCGATGACGCGGGGCCGGTGACCGAGGCTGATCTGGCAGTCAACGCACAGCTTTTATCGACCCTGCGACTGGCGCGGCCCGACTATGGCTGGCTGTCAGAAGAAACCGAGGACAATGCCGACCGCCTGTCACAAGACCGCGTGTTCATCGTGGACCCAATTGATGGCACCCGCAGCTTTGTCGAAGGCTCCAACACATGGGCGCATTCCATTGCAGTGGCGGAACACGGGGTGATCACGGCAGCAGTTGTTTACCTTCCGCTAAGGAACAAGCTTTATGCAGCGGCCAAAGGCGGCGGGGCCACCTGTAACGGGGTACCGATCGTGGCATCCGAAAAGGCGCAGCTTGAGACATCTTCAGTGCTGGTGGCAAAGCCCGCGATGCAAGGAGATCATTGGAAAACCAACATCTGCCCCGGCTTCAAACGCAGCTTTCGCCCCTCACTCGCCTACCGTCTTGCCCTTGTCGGCGAAGGCCGGTTCGAGGCGATGCTCACCCTGCGCAAAAGCTGGGAATGGGACATCGCCGCCGGCGCGCTGATCGTTGCCGAAGCGGGCGGCATCGCCCTTGACCGAACCGGTGCATCCTTGCGGTTTAACAACCCCGACCCGCGCCTGAACGGTGTGGTGGCGGGGGGCACACCGGCCTGCGCCGCTTTGATCGACGCACTTGCGTGAGAACTCTCATCTGGGTACGCAGCTGTAACGCTTGCCCGCATTAACAAGGATCCTGATATGACCCAACGCTTGCACCTCGTCTTTGGTGGCGAACTGGTTAACCCCAGCGAAAACGTCTTTAAGAACGTCGATGACATTCATGTCGTCGGCATCTTCCCAAATTACGCCAGCGCTTTTGATGCTTGGAAAAATGAAGCGCAGCGCACCGTAGACAATGCGCATATGCGCTATTTCATCGCGCATTTGCACCGCCTGCGGGATGAAGAGGCTGCGGCATCCTCTACCGAAGAACTGGGCTAAACTCCTATGGCGCGGTCGTCTTTGGGGTTGACGGCCTACCGTGCGTTGACACGGCATTCCACAATGCTGCCCAAGGACACGCCGCTGCGTGCCCGCCCCAAAGGAGAGCTGGTCTGGATACATGCAGGTGAACCTGGCAATCTTCTGGCGGTACAGGATTTTGCAATGCGGTTGATTTCGTCGCGTGAAGGTTTGCATGTTCTGATCACCCTGCCAGAGCAGGCAGGGGCACAGCGCCCCCTGCCCGCCCGCGCCGACACCTCTTTGATTCAGATGAATGTGCCCGGCGAACACCCCGAGGTTATAAGTGCCTTCCTCGACCATTGGCAGCCGGACAGCTGCATCTGGATCTGGGGAAACCTGCGGCCCAATCTTGTTCTAGAAGCGGCTGATCGGGGCTGTCCCATGTTCCTGATTGATGCGGATGCCCGTGGTTTTGACGGACGCCGTGACCGCTGGCTGCCCGCCTTGGCGCGCCGATTACTGTCGAAATTCGATGCGGTATTTGCAAGATCCGCCAACGATTATAAACGACTTAGCCGTCTGGACTTGCCTTCATCCCCCCTGAACCAGACTGGCCCCCTTCTGGCCGGGGGGCAGGTATTGCCCTGCGTCGACAGCGACCTGAATGATCTTTCCGCCGCCGTGGGCGGGCGCCCCACATGGTTTGCCGCGGGTGTGACAGAACGGGAAATCGGTATGGTCCTTGGTGCCCATAAACAGGCGCTGCGCCTGTCGCACCGGTTGTTGCTGATCCTGCAACCGGATATGCCCGAGAAAGTAAACGAGGTGTTAAGCCAAGCGGCAAGCCGCAACATTACCACCGCGCAATGGGACGACGGGCAGTTTCCCGATGACACCACACAATTGCTGATCTCCAGTGATGCCGCTGAACGAGGGCTGTTTTTCCGTCTGGCCTCTGTCTCCTTTCTGGGCGGCACGCTGATACAGGGACGCAGCGGCGGGTGTGATCCATTGGAGGCCGCCGCCTTGGGCTCTGCCATCCTTTATGGTCCACGGTTGCGCCAATTCATGCCCTCCTATTCCCGTCTTGCCGCTGCCGGTGCTGCGCGGATCGTCAATGATGTGGATGCATTGGGCACCGCCGTGTCGCGCCTTATTGCCCCCGATCAGGCCGCAACCATGGCCCATGCAGGCTGGGATGTGATCAGCCAGGGGGCCGAGTTGACCGACCGCATTATCGACCTGATACAGGATGCGCTGGACAGGGAGTTGAGCCGCACATGATCCGCCCTCCCGCCTTCTGGCACCTGTCCGACCCGGATTGGCGTGCAACCGCGTTACGCCCTCTTGGCGCGATCTATGCTGCCGCCACAGCCCGACGTCTGAAACAGGGGCCACACCATCAGCTGGATATTCCTGTGGTCTGCATCGGGAACATCAATGCAGGTGGCACTGGCAAAACCCCTACAGTGATGGCCGTCGTTGAACATTTACGCGGGCTGTTTCACGAACCACATATCGTTTCGCGCGGGTATGGCGGCACTTTGGAAGGACCGGTGCAGGTTGACCCCGCGCGCCACAAGGCGGCCGGTGTAGGGGACGAGCCGCTGCTGCTGGCCGCCTTTGCAGAAGTCTGGGTGGCGAAAGACCGCGCAGCCGGGGCCAGGGCGGCACAGGTGGCCGGGGCCAGCGTGGTCGTCTTGGATGACGGGTTTCAGAACCCCGCATTGGCCTATGATTTATCCGTGGTTGTTGTGGATGCAGCGCGCGGATTTGGCAACGGCTTGTGCCTGCCCGCAGGGCCGCTGCGCGAACCGGCGGCAATCGGGCTGGCCCGCGCTGATCTGCTGCTGTCCATTGGTGAGGATGGCGCACAGGACAGTTTTGCCAGCCGCACATCCCTGCCCAGCGACCTGCCACATGCACGGGCCAAACTCGCCCCATTGCAAACCGGTATGGATTGGTCAGACAGCCGCGTTCTGGCTTTCGCCGGTATCGGTCACCCAGAGAAGTTCTTTGCCACCCTACGCGATCTAGGGGCACAGATTGTCCATGCAGAGGCGCTGGATGATCACCAGCCGCTCACCTCGGCCTTGATGGCACGGTTGGAAGCGGATGCGGCGGCACGTGGCGCGCAGCTTGTGACCACAGAGAAGGATGCCGTGCGCCTGCCTGCCAGTTTCCGCAGCAAGGTGATCACCCTGCCGGTGCGGCTGGCGCTGGCAGAGGACAACCCGCTGTTCAAGGCGTTGGACGCGCTGCCCAAACCGGCATAACGCGGAAACATTTAAAGCCTCCGGTCGTTTGCCTCAGTTGTCTTCGCCCAGTTTCGGGGCCGGGCGGTGCAACGCCAGTTCCGCATCAGAGAACCGGAAGGGTGAGCGTAACCCCGGCACACCATCCAATTCGATCTGCATGCCACGGGCAACCACTTGCGGATCAACCATCACATCATCCAGATTATTGATCGGACCGGCTGGCACATTATGCGCCTCGCAGGCGGCCAGCAAATCATCGCGGGTGCGTTGTGACGTGGCCCCCTCAATCCGGCGGTTCATTTCCGGGCGGTTCGCCACGCGGTCGGCGTTTTTGGCATATTCCGGCGCGGTCGCCATATCGTCCAGCCCCAGCAAACGGCACAGGCGCTGAAACTGCCCGTCATTGCCGGTGGCGATGATGATGTGCCCGTCTGAAGTTTCAAATACCTCATAGGGTGTCAGGTTGGGGTGCGCATTGCCCATACGGGTCGGCGCAATCCCCGTGGTCATATAGTTCATCGCCTGATTGCCCATTATTGCCACCGCGCAATCCAGCAGCGCCATATCGATATGTTGACCACGCCCGGTCTGGCTGCGCTGATGCACAGCAGCCAGAATGGCAGTGGTGGCATATATGCCGGTAAACACATCGGTGATCGCCATGCCGGATTTCTGCGGCTGGCGGTCCGGTTCGCCGGTGATCGACATCAGACCGGACATGCCCTGAATGATGAAATCGTATCCCGCACGGTGGGCATAAGGGCCGGTGTGGCCAAATCCAGTGATGGAGCAATAAATCAGCTGGGGAAACTCCTCGCGCAGGCTTTCATAGTCCAACCCGTATTTCGCAAGTCCGCCGGTTTTGAAATTCTCAATCACAATATCCGCGTCGCGCAGCAGCTCTTTCAACTGCGCCTGACCTGCCTCGGTGCGAAAATCGATGGTCACGCTGGCCTTGCCGCGGTTTGTTGAATGGAAATAAGACGCCGAAACATCCTCATCCCGTGTCACAAAGGGAGGCCCCCATTGGCGCGTATCATCACCTGCGGGGCTTTCGACCTTGATTACTTCGCAGCCCAGATCGGACAGGGTTTGACCGGCCCAGGGGCCGGCCAGAACACGCGCCATCTCAACGACCTTCAGACCGGCAAGAGGGCCCGTGCTCCCATTGCCCATCAGCTGCCCAACTCTGCGTCGATCAGTTCCTTCATTTCGCTATACGCCATGTTGGAATGTTTATTCCCGTTGATCAGAAAGCTGGGTGTAGAGGTGACATCATCACGGTTCTTGTTTTCCTCGAACCAGGCCACCAATGTCTGGGCTTTCTCCGCATCTTGCAGGCAGGCCTCAATGGTATCGTTGTCCATCCCGGCCAGCCGCGCAATCTTGCGCAGCTCGTCAACAATCGCGGCAGGCTCGCCCGCGCGGGCCCAGTTGGATTGACCTTTGTAGATCAAATCAACGATTCCAAAAAACCTCTCCTGACCGCCGCAACGCGCAATCATCGACGCCCACAGACCCGGACGGTCAAAATAGACTTCGCGGTAGACAAATTTGATCTTACCAGTGTCGATGAAATCAGCCTTAAGCTGCTTGAATGCGCCGCTATGGAAGGCCGCGCAATGCGGGCAGGTGAAGGAGGCATATTCAACAACAGTCACTGCCGCATCGGGGTTGCCAAGGACCATCTCGGTGATGCTGGACGTATCGAAATCGCCCGAAGTTGTCTGCGCATTTGCGGCACCTGCCAGATTTGACAGCTCTGTTGAGCCGCTGCCGCCGCCCATGTTGCTGGACAGCGCCCAGCCGCCAAGGCCAAGCACGGCAAAGCCACCAAGTATCATATTTCTGCGTTGCATCATGTCGTTCCTTTGCTGCTGTTCAGCGTTTTGTTTTGTTCAATATGTTCTCACCCAGACGCGCAAGTGCATCGCGCAGACCTTGGTCTGAAACGGGCTGTGCTGCCGCTGCCGCCATTTGTCGCAGGGCCGGATCGGGGGCAGCTTTTACAGCCGGCTTCTTGGGGCTAAAGGCGACCTTGCCATCGGCAAACCCGGTAGAAGCTGTTTGCGTGATCCGCACACGGGCAATCGCGTTATAGCCGTAGACCGCGTTCACCTTGGCGCGCAGCTGTTCCTTTTGCATTTCCAGCATAGGCGCATTTGCCCCGTTGGTCAGCAAAGTCAGGGTCGCCCCCATACCGCCCCGGCCATAGCTGATTTCAACAGGTCGGGCGATGCCGGCAATGTCCTGACCGGCGATTTCGCCCCATTGGGTCAACAGCCGCGATTGGGCAAAACCACGCGTTTCCGACGCGCGCCGGATCTGCCCCGACAGCAGGCTGTCGGTGCGTTTGAACCCTTTTGTACTGGTGCGCCTTGGCGGCATGGCTATGTTCCCTTTGGGCCCTATCTATACAATAGTCTGCCAGCGCTCCAGCACCAACCAAAGCAAGCATCGGAAGTCATAAACATTGCGTGATACGCCCGACATAAACACCCTGCCCGGTCTTTTGCTGGATTGGTACGATGTGCATGCCCGCGAAATGCCCTGGCGTGTGGGGCCTGCCCAACGCAAGGCCGGGATTTTGCCCGATCCCTATCGCATCTGGATGAGCGAAATCATGTTGCAGCAAACCACCGTTGCAACCGTGCGTGACTATTTCCAGCGGTTTGTGACCCGCTGGCCAACGGTGCGTGATCTGGCGGCGGCACAGGATGCCGATGTGATGGGCGAATGGGCTGGATTGGGGTATTATGCGCGTGCCCGCAATCTGCTGAAATGCGCCCGCGCAGTTGTGGATGAACATGGTGGCGTGTTTCCGGCGGATCATGACGCATTGCTGAAATTGCCCGGCATCGGGCCCTATACCGCTGCCGCCGTTTCCTCGATTGCATTTGATCTGCCCCACACGGTGCTGGACGGCAATGTCGAGCGGGTGATGGCGCGGCTTTATGATATTCACACCACCCTGCCTGCGGCAAAACCTTTGCTGATGGCGCAGGCGCAGGCGTTGACCCCTGCACAGCGGCCCGGCGACTATGCTCAGGCTGTGATGGATCTGGGCGCAACCATCTGTTCGCCGAAATCACCCGCTTGCGGGATTTGCCCGTGGCGCGATCCCTGTGCTGCACGCGACGCAGGAACACAGAACCTGCTGCCCAAAAAGACACCGAAGAAACCCAAACCTGTGCGCCACGGCACAGTATACCTAGCCCACCGGGATGATGGTGCGTGGATGTTAGAGACTCGGCCAGAGAAAGGACTGCTTGGCGGGATGTTGGGCTGGCCCGGTTCGGACTGGCTGGATATCAGCGAACCCTTGCCCGAGGGCACACCACCGCTGAAGGCCGATTGGCAAACCCTTGCAGGCGAAGTGCGCCATACATTCACGCATTTCCACCTGATCCTGACCGTTAAGCTGGCAAAAGTCCCTAATGACACCGCGGGCAGCTTCGTCACGCGCGCGCACTTCCGCCCCTCGGACCTGCCCACAGTGATGCGCAAGGCATACGATTTGTCGCAGACCTAGGGCTGTGTCACCGCTTTGCCCGTTTGGCGATCTGCGATAAAGATAGCCAAGACACACCGTCAAAGGTCCAGCCATGTCACAACAACCCGCCCCGATTCCTCCGCGCGATCTGCGCCGACTGTCCCGCGCCCTGCCGTTCTGGCTGTCGCTGGGTCTTATTCCGCTGACATGGATCTGCGCGGCGCATGGCGGCTGGAGCATCGCCCTATTGCCACTGGTCACCTGGTGCCTGTTTTCACTGTTGGATGCGGTGCTGGGGCTGAATTTTGATAATGCCGATCTGGAGGCAAGCGAAGAGGATCTGTTCTGGTATCGTTTGGTCACCCTGATTTGGGTCCCGGCGCAATTCCTGACACTCTTCGGCCTGATCTGGTATGTGCCGCAGGCGGAACATCTGAGCCTTTTTGAACGCATTGCCCTGTTCTTTGGCGTTGGCGTGATCACCGGCACCATCGGCATCAACTACAGCCATGAGTTAATGCACCAGAAGAACCGGCTAGAGCGGTTTCTGGCAGATGTATTGCTGGCGATGGTGCTGTATTCGCATTTTCGTTCCGAACACCTGCTGGTGCATCACCGCTATGTCGGCACGCCCCGCGATCCGGTGACGGCGCGGTATAACGAAGGGTTTCACCGGTTTTATCCACGCGTTTTGCGCCAGAGCTTTCACTCGGCCTTCAAGGCCGAAGCTGATATGCTGGCCCGCAAACGCCTGCCTTGGCATAACCGCAGCAACCCGTTCTGGAAATATTGGGGTATGCAAATTGCCTTCCTCGCCCTTGCATTGATCCTTGGTGGCTGGCTTGGCGTGCTGCTGTTTCTGGTGCAGGCTGGGGTCGCGATCTGGCAGCTGGAGCTGGTCAATTACATCGAACATTACGGACTGACCCGCGAACATCTGGGGGATGGCAAATATGAACACGTCAAACCGCATCATTCGTGGAACGCGGCGCATAAGGCGTCAAACTGGCTGTTGATCAACCTGCAACGCCATTCTGATCATCACTATAAACCCGACCGTCGGTTTCCCGTGTTGCAGAATTACGGTGCGGATGAGGCACCCCAACTGCCCTTTGGCTATCCGGTGATGACAATGGCCGCGATGTTCCCGCCGCTATGGCGGCGCATCATGAACCCGCGGGTGCGCCAGTGGCGCCGAACCTATTATCCCGAGATCACTGACTGGAGCGCGTACAACAAGCGGCAAACGCCGATGCCGCGCTGACGCTCATGGTATCTTAACGCTTCCGTGGCACCTCTTTGGCGACAAAGGAAAGGTGTCAATTCATGCAAACGGGCGCGCATCAATCATCGAAGTATCAGCCCCATCAGACCTGTCTGATTGTAGAGGACAGCGAATTCGACCGCCAGAAACTGACACGGATCATGAATAAATCGCGCCAGCCCTTTCATATCGAAGCGGCGGCAACCCTCAAATCAGCGCGCCGCGCGATGGAGAAGGGACCGGTCTCCCTGATCCTGCTGGACAATAATCTGCCGGATGGGTTGGGTGCGGATTTCGCTCTTGAACTGGCCCGTGATCCGAATTTTTCGGATATTCCGGTGATCATCATCAGTGACTGGCCCTCGCCCTTTATGTGGGAAAAAGCATCCTCTGCCGGGGTGGCCTTTGTGTTAAGTAAAACAGAATTTGACGGGCGCTATGTGCAGGCGGTCCTGCAAAAGAACCGGTCAGATCTGGTAAATTGAGGTGCACCTATGCGCCTTGCCGCCATGCGCGATAGAATAGCCCCGATATCAACAACTCAACCAGAATCGCAATCCAGATACCCGGGCCGACTGATCCCCGCCAAAACTCATAGATCCCAAGCGCGGCCATCGCACCCATTGCGGTCATGACGGTCACCACCACCAGCCGTTGCACGTCAGGTATCACGGCATCTCGCGCCATAAAACAAAGCACCGAAAACCCCAGAAACAACACGCCAGCACGTTTGGCTAAAATATCGCCAACCTCCGCTTGCTTCAGCAAAAACAACCAATAGATCAATTCGGGGAACATAATCAGGGTGAGGCAAAGCGTGCCAAAGATCGCGGCGGTTGCACGGCTTATTGTTCTAAAATCCATTGATTGACGCTCCACTGACCTTCCAACCATCACGCGGTTGTTGCACGGGGTCGATGTGGCTTTTTTACGCAGTTCAACCTGCTTGGACCGCAAACAAAAAAAGGCCCCGCCACAAGGGCGGGGCTAAGGTGAGTGCCTATCTAGGCAACCTTCATAAGGAAGGCCGCAGGCACCGGCGGTGTTCTAGGATGTTTCCGGGTTTCCCTTTGCCAAGGCATCCTTGCAGGGCCCGTGCGACCAAGGGGGCGACAAGACAGGTTTCGCATAGCGCTTCCCGGAAACAACAATTCTCAGTTGGCCATTTCGGCCCTTATCTGCTGGCGCAGAAGGTCAATCGGCACACGTTTGCCATCCTTCTTGAAGCACCAGTAGGTCCACCCGTTACAGCTGGGCGCTTTTTCATAAGCAGCGCCAACCTGATGGATTGATCCTTTGATATCCGATCCGATCAATGTGCCGTCGGCACGGACCTTGGCCTTGTGACGCCCATTAAGGGAATAGAGTTCTTCCCCCGGACGCAGCATGCCACGCTCAACCAGCTGACCAAAGGGTACCCGTGGCTCCGCACGTTTCGACGTCGTGGTTTGCAGCGCCTCGCGGTCAAACTTGCGCACTTTGCTCAGACGTTTCAGCGCAACCTTGCGATAGGCTTCCTCGCGTTCAATCCCGATAAAGTCGCGGCCCAGCATTTTCGCAACAGCCCCTGTGGTGCCTGTGCCAAAGAACGGATCAAGGATCACGTCACCCGGATTACTGGACCCGACCAGAATACGGTGCAGCAGGCTTTCGGGTTTTTGTGTTGGATGGGCCTTTTCGCCCTCTTCGTTCTTTAACCGTTCATGACCAGTGCAGATCGGCAGCACCCAATCGCTACGCATCTGGATACCTTCGTTCAGGGCTTTCAACGCCTCGTAGTTAAAGGTGTATTTGGAGTTCTCGTCCTTACCGGCCCAGATCATCGTCTCATGAGCGTTGGTAAAGCGCTTGCCGCGAAAGTTCGGCATCGGGTTGGATTTGCGCCAGACCACATCGTTCAGGATCCAGAAACCGGCATCCTGCAGTGCTGCACCAACCCGGAAAATATTGTGATAGCTGCCAATGACCCAGATTGCGCCATTTGGTTTCAGCAGGCGACGGGCCGCTTTCAGCCAGGCACGGGTGAATTCATCATAGACCTTGAAGCTGGCGAATTGATCCCATTCATCGTCAACCGCATCCACCTTGGAATTGTCGGGGCGCATCAGATCGCCACGCAATTGCAGGTTATATGGAGGGTCCGCAAAGATCAGATCAACGCTCGCCTCCGGCAGGGCGTTCATCGCCTCGATACAGTCGCCATCAAGGATCGTGTTCAAAGGAAGCACCGCGGTGCTTTTTTCTATCGTCTTCATCAATTTTCTGCCTCTGGTCCCCGGCACATTTTGTGCTCGTTTGTTGAGATCAGGATGAGTCAAAGACGATTCGCGGTCAATTTGTTTTTTGAATCAATTGGTTAAGAAAAATTGTTGCTACAACATATTGTGTACGGGTTTGAACGAACGTCTATGGTGTGGGGTTACCCCAAGTTCTTGAAGCGCCTCTATGTGTCTTTTTGATCCATATCCCATGTTGGTTTCCCAGCCATAACCGGGGTGCTGTTGCGCAAGGGACAACATGACACAATCTCGACAAATTTTGGCCATAATTGAGGCAGCTGAAATGCTCTGCGAACGGCTGTCCCCCTTGATGATGGTCTGAGCGGGCAGGATCAGATCACGGGGCAACATATTCCCATCCACCAAAACATAGTCGGCCGGCGTCTTGAGCCCCTCAAGCGCGCGCATCATCGCCAGATGGCTGGCGCGCAGGATGTTGATCTCGTCGATTTCCGCAACCGTGGCATGGGCGATGCTGACCTCGGCCACTTCCATAATCTCTTCATACAGGCGTTCACGGGCTTTCTTGGTCAGCTTCTTTGAATCATTCAGCCCCTCGGGGATACATGCAGGATCTAAAATCACCGCCGCCGCCGTCACCGGTCCTGCCAAAGGGCCACGGCCCACCTCATCCACACCTGCAATGCGGGTGTAGCCCTGCGCCATGGCGGCGCGTTCAAATTCAAAATCCGGTTTCATGCCCCCTCAAGACCGCAATCCTGCCCAAGGCTCAATATAAAAAAGGGAGGATGCCCGAACATCCTCCCCAGTCTTCCGGGTGAAGGGACACCCACCCGGATCACAGCGCGATGTTATCCTCGCGCCAAACGGAACCCGTGTTCACGCAAGCAGCGTGCCTCATATCCACGGCGGTCGCCGCGACGGGTGTTAAAGGTATAATTGCACTGGCGCGGCAGACGGTGTGTGTAGCTGTAGTTGCGTTGCAGACACCGGCTGGCGAACATGCGCACATGGCCACGATGGGTTTTTACCCGGCGCAGGCATTCCTGCGGCAAAAGCTTGCGGCTCACACGGTCGGGCAGCGGGCGCGGCTTGGGCTGGCCATACCGTGGCGGCTGATAGGCGGGCGCACCGTAGGTAGGCTTCTGGCGGATCGGCCTGTCATAGGTTGGCGCGCGATACTCCGGTTTTGACTGATGGTGGCTTGCCTGCTTTTTCTTGTCATTCCTGTCGTGGATGATCTTGCCCACAACAGCCAACCCCACAATCGCGGCAATTGTATTGACGGTGCGGCGGTCACCGGCGGCGGCGGGCAGCGCGCCCAATACGGTCAACGCAATAGATGCGGCGGCTACGGTTGCGATAAACTTGCGATACATAACTGTGATCCTCTCTGTTGCGCGGTGCGGGACAGCCCGTGCTTTTGTAGGATCAGATTGGGTCGGGGCCTGTCAGACAGGCAATAACACCCCCCCGCTATCCGATAACAACGGGGCTGAGGGCGCGTGGTTATTGAATATCGCCACGCAAAGGCTCAAGGATGGGGGCATGAAACAGTTTTCTCTTCCCCTCGCCCTCGGGCTGTTGATCGGCTGTGCTCTGCCCGCCCATGCGGCAGGCTGCTATGCTGATTACAAGGCCAAGCAGGATGACCCCTTGCGCCTGCATTACGGTGTCGCACAGGTCAACGGGCCCTGTGATGTCGGTTCAGCCGCCGCTGAACTAACCCCGCGTCTTGCCGCCCAAGGCTGGACGCTGCTCAATGTCATCTCCACTTTCGGCGACGACGGACTTGATCAAAGGAAAGACAGTGCCGGACAAAACTACCTCCGCTTCTGATCTGCGCCGCTTTGTCGGCTTTGGCATTGCCGCAATTGTCACCCTGCTGATCGTCGGGGCAATTGTGTTGTTCTGGGCTTTACCGGACGCAAACCTGTTCAATGCGCAGGTCGAACGCATTTTTGTCGAGAACGACGATTTGACCAGCGGTGCCACAATCAAACTGCTGGAGATCCTTGCGCAATCAGGCACCGCGTTTTCCGACACATTGGCCAGTTACCGCATGGTGATCTTTGTGCTGCTGGTGTTCGCTGCGGCAATGCTGGCCGCTGCGCTGGTATTTCTGATCATGTTGATCACCTTCAACCGCCGTATGGCCCAGATTGAACGGGTCGGCATTCAGGTGAATTCACTGTTGATCAGCCGCGAGGAAAACACCGTCTACCTGAACAACCTTGGTTTCAAGCTGACTGATGCCGCGATGGAAACCATGTCGGTGCTGGCCGAAGCACGGATGGATGATGATGTGATGTCCGGCTCTGAAATCGAAGGGGTTATTTCGGGTCGTCTGGCCGCTGACTGTGACGAAGCGGCGGGGGCGACACGCATCAAACGGTTGCGCGACACGCTGGGCAACCAGATCGTCAGCGAACTGTTGGTCAAGAACATCGCGCGGCGGGGATATATGCTGGCCATCGACAAGGATGTGATCAAGGTGATTTGACACAGGGCCTCTGGTCATTCTCCCCCGCCCGGGTCTAGGCTGCGCCAAACCCCGATCAAGGACATGTCAGATGCCAGCCCCGCAAAACCCGTTCAAGAAAGCCCTGTCCGAAGGGAAGGTACAATTCGGCTGCTGGCTTGGCCTTGCCGATACTTTCAACGCAGAGCTGATGGGCACCACCGGATTCGATTGGTTGGTCATTGATGGCGAACATGCGCCCAATGATCTGCGCAGCATTCTTGCACAGTTACAGGTGCTGGAAGCCTCGAACAGCCATGCGGTTGTGCGCCTGCCGGTTGGTGAAACCTATATGATGAAACAGGTGCTCGACGCCGGGGCGCAAACCGTGCTGGTTCCGATGGTGGAAACTGCGGATCAGGCGCGCCAGCTGGTGCGTGATGTGACCTATCCGCCGCTTGGCGATCGTGGTGTCGGCTACGCGCTTGGCCGGGCCTCGCGGTTTTCGCAAATCACCGACTATGGCACCACGGCGGATGCGCAGATTTGTCTGCTGGTGCAGGTTGAAAACCTGAAAGGGCTTGCAGCCCTTGATGACATCCTTGCAATCGACGGGATTGACGGCGTGTTCATTGGTCCCGCAGATCTGGCCGCCGACATGGGGCATATGGGCAATGCGTTGCACGACGAGGTGCAGGCCACAATCATGGAGGCGCTGGCGCGTATCCGTGCGGCGGGCAAGGCCCCCGGTATCCTGTCGACCCATGACCCGATGACCGAGGCCGCGCTGGCCGCCGGTGCACAATTTGTCGCTGTGGGGGCGGATGTTTTGCTGCTGACACGCACCGCGCAGGCGCTGAGCGCAAAGTGGAAAGACCTTACATAATATGAACGCAGGTATCTTTTTGTTGGGGTTGGCCTATGTGCTGAGCCAATTTTTCCGCGCCTTTCTTGCGGTACTCTCCGAAATTCTGGAACGTGATCTGGGGGCTCTGCCGGACGATCTGGCGTTTGCGTCGGGACTGTGGTTCCTGACCTTCGCCGCCTGCCAAATCCCCATCGGGGCCGCGCTGGACAGCATCGGGCCACGGCGCACCGCGGGCTGGCTGCTGCTGGTCGGTGGTGCGGGCGGTGCAACGGTTTTTGCCCTTGCCAGTTCGCCCGTTCATATCAGCATCGCCATGGCCCTGATCGGGGTGGGCTGCGCACCAGTGCTGATGGCCTCCTACTATATATTTGCGCGGGAATACCCGCCTGCAACCTTTGCCATTCTCGCCTCTGTCATGGTTGGCGCGGGCAGTCTGGGCAATCTGGTTGCGGCCTACCCAACAGCACTGGCTGCGGAAATTCTGGGCTGGCGCAACACACTTTGGGGGTTGGCGGGGCTGTCCGGTCTGGTTGCCCTTGGCACTTTGGTCTGGGTCAAGGATCCGCCACGTGTCACCGATGGGGTCAAGGGATCCATGTCCGAACTGCTGCGCATTCGGGCGCTTTGGCCGATTTATCTGCTGATCGGGGTCAGCTATGCCTTTCCCGGTGCGGTACGCGGGCTGTGGATCGGACCCTATCTGGCGGATGTGTTCGGCACCGACACTGCGACCATCGGGCAGGCCAGCCTTTTGATGGGGATTGCGATGGTGCTGGGCGCGCTGGCCTATGGCTTTGTGGACAAGATCAGCCCCTCGCGCAAATGGATGATCGCAGGGGGCACCGCACTGGCTATATCAGCGGGGGCAGCTCTGGTCGCTCTACCTGCCAGCAGCATTTCCTTCAGCGTGTTTTTGATGTGCGCCATTGGCTTTTTCGGGGCGGGCTATCCTGTGCTGATGGCTCATGGCCGCAGTTTCTTGCCCAGTCACCTGATCGGGCGTGGGGTGACCTTGCTCAACCTGTTCAGCATCGGCGGCGTGGGAATCGCGCAATTCCTGTCCGGCCGTGTCTACCGTGCAGCCCTGCCCGGGGATACCAGTGCCGCACCCTATGTCGCGGTTTTCGCCATGTTCCTGATTGCGCTTTCCATCGGTTTTACCGTCTATCTGTTCAGTAAGGACAACTCAGACTGAACGTCCCTTCATGCGGGCAGCGGCCAGCGTATAGCCGCCCGCACCACCATCAATGAAATGCACATGATCATCGGTCATGATCGAGGGCACGATACAGGTCATCATCGCCGTGTCCTGCGTGGCGGTGCCATAGTCGATATGACCCTGCGCCTTGGCCGCACTTAACACCGCCTCAATCTGCGTCTGGGTGGCCGGATCACAATCCAGCGTCATTTTCAGACCGTCATCCCGTTTGCGAAAATCCGCATTTTCTCCGACCATACGGGCATAGCGGCGGGCATCAAAACCGCCCAGTTTGATACCCGTGCGGATCAACAGCCAAGCCACAAAAGCCTCAAACAAAACCTTGCGCCGCGCACTGCCCAACGACCCGGAGCCATGGGTGGCATGCGCCTCAAGCGCTGCCCCCTCGGGCGGCCAGGCGGTCCCCGGTCCCTTGGCCGGTGCCGGGTGTCCCCCCCGTTCCAACCCCTGTGCAAGGGTGACAATGCGGTCATAGACTTGTGTGACAACTTCGTCGCTGGCCCCTGCAACCGGTGAAACAAGGATCGAGAGAATCGTGCCATTGCGCGCCGGCATCGGCGACCAGCGGCATGACAGCCCGGTCAGGTCCGGCTGGCAGCCCTGTGCCGCAGGGGGAATTGCATATGCCCCCGCTTTCATCTGCGCCTCCGCCCAGTTCACCCCCCCGCCATCGAACATGGCATAATCAACACCGTCAGAAACCTGAAACCGCGCCACACGCACATCCTGCCCGGCAGCCCGTACATCCGTGACCGGCACCAAGGCGACGCGCATTTCGATGCCAAATTCGGCCTGCGCCCAGACGGCGACCCGCGCCAGCGCTTCGCGCGCGGCAGCTTCATCCTGTGTTGGTACCGCAAATCCAGCACCATCCCCACCGAAGACAAAGGGAAATGCCGCCCCTTTCAACGCATTCATCATCGCAGAAATGACAGCCGCGCCCACCATATTTACGGTCTTATACTGGCCCGCCTGCACCAATCCTGTGGAATTGACGATGTCCGACACGCCAACAAACCAGTCCTCTGGCAGGGGGGTAAACCGATCCGTCTGCGTCAGCTGGCCAAACTCCCTGACACGGCTCAACTGATCGTAAAATGGGTCCCTTTGGGTCATGTGGCCTGCCTTCTTGATTGTCACAAGCATAACACGCGCCACGTTGCACAAGCCAGTCCTGCCAAGCAGGGGTCTTTCCTCGGGTCGGCAAGCGGTGTATGTGCGCCGCACCACCCCTTATATAACGGAGAAATAAGATGGGTTATCGCGTCGCCGTCGTGGGCGCCACTGGCAATGTGGGCCGCGAAATGCTGAACATCCTGGCTGAACGCCAGTTCCCTGTGGACGAGATCGCGGCCTTGGCCAGCCGTCGTTCTCTGGGTACGGAAGTAAGCTTTGGCGAAAAGACGTTGACGTGCAAAGACCTGGACACTTTCGATTTCACGGGATGGGATATTGCGCTGTTCGCGGTTGGCTCAGATGCGACCAAGAAATATGCGCCCGGTGCCGCCAAGGCGGGCTGCGTGGTGATCGATAACTCCTCGCTTTACCGCTATGATTCCGACGTGCCGTTGATCGTACCTGAAGTGAACCCGCAAGCGGTGCATGATTATGCCAAAAAGAACATCATCGCGAATCCGAACTGTTCAACCGCGCAGATGGTTGTGGCGCTGAAGCCCCTGCACGACCGCGCCACGATCAAACGTGTGGTGGTCAGCACCTATCAATCGGTGTCCGGTTCCGGCAAGGAAGGTGCGGATGAACTCTGGGATCAGACCAAGTCGATCTATAACCCGACATCGGACGTGCCGCCGAAAAAATTCACCAAGCAGATCGCGTTTAACGTGATTCCGCATATCGATGTGTTCATGGAAGACGGATCCACCAAAGAAGAGTGGAAGATGGTCGCCGAGACGAAAAAGATCGTCGACAAGGACATCAAGGTCACCGCGACCTGTGTACGCGTACCGGTATTCGTCGGTCACTCCGAAGCGATCAACATCGAATTCGAGGATCATCTGGACGAGGATGAGGCGCGCGACATCCTGCGCGAAGCGCCCGGCATCATGGTGATCGATAAACGCGAGGACGGCGGCTATGTCACGCCTGTTGAATGTGTCGGTGATTTCGCCACCTTCATCAGCCGCATCCGGCAGGACAGCACAATCGACAACGGTCTGAACCTGTGGTGCGTGTCCGACAACCTGCGCAAAGGTGCGGCATTGAACGCGGTGCAGATCGCCGAATTGCTGGGCCGTGAGGTTCTCAAGAAAGGGTAATTTCCCTTTCAACATCATGCCTTACCAGACGCCCCTGCCCAGCGCGGGGGCGTTTTACTTTTCAGATGGCAAGGGACGCCATTCGGTATCGATCACGTCGCACTCCGACGTATCCACGTTCTGGATCACAGGGTTCCTTTTAAGCCACTTCTGGCCGTGCCGATGACCGGGCATCGCCGCGCCAAACCGTTTCACCAGCTTGCGGTATCGAAACCCAACCGTTGCCGTATTGCACAGGTGCCGCCCGTCTTTCGCGCCATATATCGCCAGCCCCGTCCCTTGCGGGCGCAAGGTATAGCCCCGTTTTCGCAAGACTTCCGTAAGCGACGCCCAGTCAGGTGCCGCTTCAAACAATACCGCCAAATGGTGTTTCTCTCGTTCTTTGTACGCAAAATCCGCCACCTTGCCCTTCACAGGGTCCACCGCAAAACACATGCCCAGATCACCGTGGGGATGATCCGGCATCGCCATACGAAACCGGCGCAGCAATGTGGGATAGGCAAAACCCAGCTCGGAGCCTTTGCACACAAGGGTGCCACAGGATCGTTTGTGCAGCGCGATGCCACCGCCCGCTGAACGCAGCGTGTACCCGTGCCGGGCCAGCCGTCGGTCAAGGTCATCCCAGCCCGTTGCCTCAGCCATATCGCGGGCGAGGAGCGCTTGAAGAGCGACGACAAGCGATTCATCCGCCCGGTTTGACATCTTCGGATGAAGGCGGCGCTGAACTTCACGAGCCAGCAATTGCCGCACCAGATGGCCGATGGTCACATCCTGCCCTGCGGCAACAACACCTGCCTCACTTAGCAGTCTGGGTGGCAGTTTCAGGATTACGGTTTCCAGTCTCATCGTCAAAGACTGAAAGCGAATCGGTTAATGCCGCGTTAAAACCGTTCTGCCCGCAGCACGTCGCAATCACTGACCGAAACCACACCGATATGACGCTCCACCACCGCGAAAGCTCCCTCCAGCAGGTCATCCAGACGCTCTGGCCGGATAATGCAAACCACCTGCACCATACCAGATGCCCGGCTGACCTGGCCGGATCTGCTCCATGCCCCGGACCGGCCTGACCCGCCCAGCACCGGCAACACGGTATATCCGGTCACACCCGCCTTGCTCAACGCATCGGTCAGCCGCGATTGCATCACCGATTCAATGGTAATCTCCACCCGTTTCGCACGATGGGTCTGCATGGTTCAGCCTCCGGTCATGGCTTGGGACACCGCCACATAAAGCGGAATACCAAGGGTCAGGTTAAACGGGAAAGTCACGCCCAGCGACAGTGTCAGATACAGCGAGGGATTCGCCTCTGGCAGCGCCACGCGCATGGCCGCAGGCACCGCGATGTAAGAGGCTGAGGCGGATAACACCATCATCAGGGCCATGCCACCGTTTGACAGCCCCAAGGCAAGGGCAAACCCCAGCCCGATGACCGATCCAATCAACGGCATCAGCACGCCAAAGGCCAGCACCGCAGGGCGCAAGATCTTGCCGCCTTCACGCAGGCCCCGCCCTGCGACCAACCCCATGTCCAGCAGGAACAGGCACAAGACACCTTTAAACGGTGACACAATGAAACTGGAGATTTCCGCCAGCCCCTCTTCACCCGTGGCCCAGCCGATGAAAAACGATCCCACCAACAATACGATTGATCCGTTCAACATGATCTCGCGCAACAGGGCACTGTCCATGCCCTTTGATCCGTCGCCGCCACCTTTGGCGACCAACCAAAGCGCCGACAGGATGGCGGGGGCCTCCATCGCAGCGGCAACCGCAACCATGAACCCCTCATAGGCCACGCCGCGGCTGTCCAGAACCGAGGTCGCCGCCACAAAGGTCACAATTGAAATCGACCCGTAGTGGGCCGCGACCGCGGCCGCATCCAGTCGGCTCATCTGTGTCATCACCCGCAGCAACGCAAAAGCAACCAGCGGCAACAGCGCCGAGAGGACCACACCAGCCAGCAATGCCAGCCCAAGGGTCGCGTCAATGCCATGGGCCGCCACGCTGACGCCGCCCTTAAAACCGATTGCAAACAGCAGATAGATCGACAGCCCCTTGGCCACCGCTTCAGGGATGCTGAGATCAGAGCGCGCCAATGACGCCGCAACCCCCAGCACGAAACACAGGATGATCGGCGAAATCAGGTTCTGCCCCGCCAATGAAAGCAATTGATCCATCATTGCCCCGCCTTAAACGACGTGGAACTTTCCCGTTTCGGGGTTGTAATGTTCCAATCCGCCCTCGCCGATATCTGTCCACAACCCATGCAGGCTAAGCGTGCCTTCTTCCACCTTTGACGCAAGCCAAGGGAAGGTCATCAGATTTTCCAAAGAGGTAACCACCGCCTCTTTCTCGAACGCGCGGGTTTGTTCTTCGGTGTCTTGCATATCAGCAACCACCTCAAAGCGCGGGCGCAGAATGTCCATCCAGCGGCCAACAAAACTATCCTTGGCCTCCAGCTCGGGCGCATGACCCTTGCACATGTCGATACAGCCCTTGATGCCGCCACAGTTGGAATGGCCCAGGATCATCAGGTTGCTGACCTTCAACACCCGCACAGCATATTCCACCGCTGCGGATGTGCCGTGGTGATCACCGTCCGGTTCATAAGGCGGCACAAGATTCGCGATGTTACGGTGAATAAAGAACTCACCCTGATCCGCGCCAAAAATTGACGTCACATGAACACGGCTGTCACAGCAGGAAATCACCATGGCACGCGGGTGCTGCCCATCACTGGCAAGCCGTCGATACCAGGTTTTGTTATCGGCATATCCGGTTGCTTTCCAACCATGATAGCGTTGCACCAGATAGTTAGGTAACGGTTTAACCCGATCCAGCATTCACATCATCCTTGTGTTCGTTCGCAACTGGTTATCCCAAACTTTCTAAAAGTTCGAGAGAAAAGACGTGGCCGCCTCAACCATTTCATCATCACTTGCGGGCAAAACCCCAGCAGCCGTGGGGGCTGAATTAGGGGTGAGTATAGATGCAGGTTCTGCAAATTAGACCGACAGAAAATGTAAGCGTTGATCAGGATCGGCTGGGCGCGCTTTATTCCCAGCTTGGCGCTGCCGGTGCCGAGGATGTCGTCTGCCGCGCGCTGGAAGAGCTGGCGCTGCGCATGTCGCATTGCGAAAAACTCTACCGCGAGGGGCATTGGGAGGAATTGCGCAAGAACACCCGCTCGCTGATCGCCATCGCTGATCAAATCGGCATGCTGGCGCTCAGTGATGTCGCGGGCACTGTCACCGACTGTATTGATCAGGGCAATGGTGTGGGTGTCGCCGCCACCCTGTCCCGGCTGATGCGGGTTGGCGATGGATCGCTATCGGCGGTTTGGGACATTCAGGATATCACCATCTGATGATCCCGCCCTGACCCATTGCGGGGACCTGTAAAAAGCGTAGGTTACGCGAAGCTGATTTCAGATACAGGTCCAACATGCCCCTTTCTTTTGCCCCCTCCGGTACGGCCACCATTCCTCTGCATATCCTCGCCGAGGACCAGCTGGAGGCTTGGCTGGATACACAGCCCGATGCCACCCGAAACGCGCTGACATCCCAGGGTTTTACCGGTGCATTGGGGCAGACCATCAGCCTTGCCGGCCCGGATGGTGCGCCCGCGCTAGCTGTTGCGGGCTATGGCACGGTCGCCACGCGCCAGCGTGGCCGGTTTCACCTGGCCGCTGCCGCCCCCAAACTGCCCGAAGGCAACTATCACCTCGTCAGCGATCTGGACGCCGATGCCCTCTCTGCCGAGGCTCTGGGCTGGCTCTTCGCGAGCTACAGGTTCGACCGTTATCGCAAACAATCCCCGCTGCTGGCACGGCTGGTTGCCCCGCAGGGCATCGACGCCCCCCGGATCGAGGCACAGGCCAATGGGGAGGCCCTGACCCGTGATCTGATCAATACACCTGCCAACGATATGGGGCCGCCCGATCTGGAACAGGCCGCCCGTGATCTTGCAGCGCAACATGGGGCCGACATCACTGTCATCACCGGCGACGACCTGCTGACACAGAATTTTCCACTGATCCATACCGTGGGCCGTGCTGCCGATCGCGCGCCGCGGCTGATCGACATGCGTTGGGGCGATGCTGGTCCAAAGCTAACGCTGGTAGGTAAAGGGGTCTGTTTCGACACCGGCGGGCTGAACCTAAAACCCGGTGCCTCCATGGCATTGATGAAAAAGGACATGGGCGGGGCCGCTGCCGTTCTGGGGCTGGCCCATATGATCATGGCAACCGGGGCCACGGTTCAACTGCGCGTCCTGATCCCGGCGGTTGAAAACGCAGTTGCGGGCAATGCCTTCCGCCCCGGAGACATCCTGACTTCACGCAAGGGCCTGACGGTGGAAATCAACAATACCGATGCCGAAGGGCGGCTGGTGCTGGCCGACGCACTGGCCCACGCGGATGAGGACAATCCTGATCAGATCATCTCGATGGCCACGCTCACCGGGGCCGCCCGTGTGGCCGTAGGCCCCGACCTCGCCCCTTATTTCAGTGACAACCCCGCCTTTGTCACAGCTCTGGAAACGGCTGCTGCGCGGGTACAGGACCCGGTCTGGCGGATGCCTTTCCATACCCCTTACGAGGCGATGATCGAACCGGGTATTGCCGATCTGGACAATGCGCCGAAAGGCGGATTTGCCGGGTGCATCACCGCCGCCCTGTTCCTGCGCCGCTTTGTGACCGAAAGTGCTTATGCGCATTTTGACATTTACGGCTGGCAACCCACCGATGCTCCCGCCCGTCCGAAAGGCGGCACAGGTCAGGCCACCCGTGCGCTGCTTGCAGCCCTGCCCGCGCTCCTGAAATCATGAGCGATCCGCGCCTGACCCCCGATCCGTCAATCATCACAACGGATCAGCCTGCGCAAATCACCCTGCCGGTGGTGGACCTTTGTCACTCCCCTTCCGGCCCGCGCGACCGGCAGTTGCTGTTTGGCGGTGCCCTGCGCCTGCTCAACTCCTCCGCCGGCTGGTCCTATGTCCAATCGGAAAAAGACGGCTATTGCGGCTATATCCCTGCAGACAGCCACGGCCCCGCTGCCGCCCCGACCCATAAGGTCAGCGCTCCCGCGACCCATGCCTATACACGCGACGATTTCAAATCCCCCGACCGGATGCGCCTCAGCCATGGGGCCAGCGTCACCGTCATCGGCCAGGACGGGAAATTCGCGCAGACCGCCGCTGGCTTTATCCCCGCCCAACACCTGATGCCGATAGATCAATTCCGAAACGACCCGGCCACTATCGCCGCCCTCTACCTTGGCACACCGTACCTTTGGGGCGGTAACAGCCGCGATGGCATCGACTGCTCCGGCCTTGTTCAGGCGGCGCTGCTGGCCTGCGCCATCCCTTGCCCCGGCGACAGCGACATGCAGATGGCCCTCGGACAGGAGGCCACGGCCCCCTATCAACGCAATGACCTGCTGTTCTGGAAAGGCCATGTGGCGCTGGTGACTGACAGCGACACCCTGATCCATGCCAACGCCAGCGCAATGGCCTGTACCTATGAGCCGATCACAAGCGCCATTGCCCGCATCGCAACACAGGGCGACGGCCCTGTCACGGCACATCGCAGGCTCTAAACCCTCTTTCCCCTCTTTTTGGCCATATATACTGTCCGCATCCTCGGCCGGGCACCGTCTTTGGCGTTTCGGAACCCACAGCACAGGGTCGAGACCCTAATCCAAATCCACCGCCCGGATCAGCTTGCGCTCCAACACCCGCAGCACAGCACGCAATTCGCTGCCGCGTTTCAGCACCTGCCCGCTGGTCCCGATCACCGCATAGATGCCCTGTTTGTTACGCAGCTTGGGGCGTTTTTCGATACGGTAGAGCGGCACCTCGGCGGTGCGGCGAAACACTGAAAACACCGCCACATCCCGCTGATGGGAAATGCCGTAATCACGCCATTCACCGGCGGCAACCATACGACCGTAAAGCGACAGGATCACCGACAGTTCGGTCCGGTGAAAGGCCACTTGTTCCAGCGGGCGCTCAAAAGGCGTGGCATTCGGCGGGAGATGCATTGTCATATCTCCACAGTTGCGCCCTTTGCCAAACAGATCAAGAGTAAGCCTTAATCAAATTTGTTGAAAGCGTTACAGGAAAATGCAAGTGTCCCGCTTTATGAAACATGAAAGTCCCCGCAGATGACCCCGCAAGAGCGCGCACGCAAATGTGCCGACCTGATGTTTGCCGCTGATTCCGCGTCTGCTGGGCTGGGCATGACAATCGCATCCGTTGGACCCGGACAGGCGGTGCTGCGGATGAAAGTGCGCGACGATATGTTGAACGGGCATCGCATCTGCCATGGTGGCTTTATCTTTGCACTGGCCGACAGCGCCTTTGCCTTCGCCTGCAACAGCTACAACCAACTGGTTGTCGCCCAGCAAAACCAAATCACCTATGTCGCCCCCGGCCAAGACGGCGAGATGCTGACGGCCAGCGCAACCGAGACCTCCCGCAGCGGGCGCTCTGGCATCTATGACGTCACTGTCACCGGCGAGGACGGAAGAACCGTTGCATTATTTCGCGGCCTGTCACGCACAGTAAAAGGCCAACACTTCGACGAGGAAGGACCCTCCGCATGAAAGACCTGACCCCCGCCCGCAACACGTTGGATGCCATCGAAATCGCCAGCCGGGACGAAATTGCAGCCCTGCAACTGAAGCGCATGAAATGGTCTCTGCGCCACGCCTATGACAATGTGCCGTTTTATAAGAAAAGTTTTGATGATGCGGGTGTGCATCCTGACGATCTGAACGATCTGTCCGATCTGGCAAAGTTCCCTTTCACCGTCAAAACCGATCTGCGCGACAACTACCCGTTCAAAATGTTCGCCGTGCCGCGCGAACAGGTCGCCCGCATCCATGCCTCTTCGGGCACCACTGGCCAGCCAACCGTCGTGGGCTATACCCAGACCGATCTGGATAACTGGGGTTCCGTCGTGGCGCGCTCCCTGCGGGCTGCCGGTCTGAAAGCTGGCGACATGCTGCACAACGCCTATGGCTATGGTCTGTTTACTGGTGGGTTGGGCATCCATCTGGGGGCGGACGCGCTTGGCTTGTCGACCTATCCCATTTCCGGCGGCATGACCCCGCGCCAGGTGCGGCTGATTGATGATTTCAAACCCAAGGGCATCACTGTCACGCCGTCCTATTCCCTATCCATTCTGGATGAATTCGCCGCCCAAGGGCTGGACCCGCGCAACTGCTCGCTTGAGGTGGGGATCTTCGGGGCAGAGCCTTGGACCAACGCCATGCGTCAGGAGATTGAGCAGGCATTCGACATGCATGCCGTTGATATCTATGGGCTGTCCGAAGTCATGGGGCCGGGCGTTTCTATGGAATGTGTTGAGACCAAAGATGGGCTGCACATCTGGGAAGATCACTTTTTCCCCGAGATCATCAACCCCGAAACGGGTGAACCCGTGGCCGAAGGCGAACAGGGCGAGCTGGTCTTTACCTCGCTTACGAAAGAGGCCTTTCCGATCATCCGCTACCGAACCCGCGACCTGACGCGGCTGTTGCCCGGCACCGCACGTTCCATGCGGCGGATGGAAAAGGTGACGGGGCGCAGCGACGACATGATCATCCTGCGCGGCGTCAATGTCTTTCCCACCCAGATCGAAGAGGCTCTGATGGCGACCAAGGGCCTTGCCCCGCATTTCCAGATCGAATTGTCGCGCCCTGGCCGGATGGACCAGATGCAGGTGCTCTGCGAATGTGCTGATGCCAACATGAGTGACGAAGACCGTCAGGCAGCGGTCAAGACCTTGTCGGCCCTGATCAAGCAAACTGTCGGGATCAGCGTCAAAATCGAGGTGGCCGATGCGGGCGGCGTCGCCCGATCAGAAGGCAAGGCCGTGCGGATCGTCGACAACCGTCCGAAGGATTAACCGCCATGGATGCCAAGTTGGGTTTATTGGGGCACGAACTGTAACCAGCCTACAGATCCTGCCAGAACCAGAAACCCAACAAACAATCCCAATGCGACAATCCAATGGACAAATGTCTTCATTCGTTTGCCCTCTGTAGGGAACCAGCTAAACTTTCGCAGCCATCCGAGGATGATATCCATGAACATAAGGGACAAGAGGAAGTGACGGAAAAACAAATAGATAAACAGCCCGGCAAGGATGATGCCAGACAGGTTGCCAGCGGGTGAAATATCCCAGCTTTTGCTGCTCGTTGAACTGAGTATCAAACTTGTCATCCAAGTTGCCCTTTTCGACTGCCGCGATGTACTCCAACGATATCCTACACGAAGAAACCGGCACCGCAAAACTGCTGCGTCGCTTTCCCCGGTCCCGGTTCACAATTCTCTTTTCGCGTCTTGCTGACCTTAGCCGCAATCAATCGCAATGATAGTGTCAGTGTCATCCAGTTTGATGTTCAGCCGTGCGGGGTTGAAATCCAATGTCACCGGGTCGCCCAGACGATAGGTCCGTTTGGGATCTGGCAAGGACAGGTCAACCACCGCATCCTGCCCCACCAGATGCTGATAGGCCGCCGCATTGCAGGTGTCCGGCCCGCTGGCCGGTTGCGTTGTGCCGGCAGGTTTCGACATCGGTGCCCCGGTGCATCCTGCCGCCAAGAGAAGTGCCATCAAAGGGCCTGCGTAAGTAACTTTTTTCATTGGTTCTTTCCTTCTTTCAGGTCCCGTAACGGGCCATGAACATATCAACCGCACCATCAACCACGCGGGTGATCTCTGCCTCGGTCACTGATTTGCTGACACCAAAGATCAGCCTAGGCCAGATGTCGGTCTTGCATAAATCCCCGAACTGATCAGCGGCAAGATCATAGTCGTCAATTTTCAAAACGCCGCGCGCTTCGGCGCTTCTGAAATACTCCGCCATCTCCTGACGCATCATAGCAGGGCCGGAATTGTAAAAACTCTGGCCGATCTCCGGGAACCGGTCGGATTCGGCCACGCAGATACGAAAAATCTGCAATCCGAAGGTCGACGTGATGAACCGCAAGAAATGATGTGCCGCTTGCGTCAGCACCTCGCGCGGGGCGGCCTCCATGTCTATATAATCCATAGCTTCCTGTGCCTGACGGCCGCATTCAGCGTTTGCAACTTCCATAAACAACAACCGCTTGTCCGGGAAATAGCTGTAGAGCGTTGCCTTTGAGACAGAGGCCACCCGGGCAATTTCATCCACGCTGGCCCCTTCGAATCCATCCGCCATGAACACAGTTCGCGCGCCTTCAAGCACCTGATCAAACTTGCGGCCTTTACGGACCTGGGGGGCGTTAGGGGTCATGAATTCTCCGACATGTGAAACACGCAGCGTATAAACCGTTTCGTTCAGTTCCAAGCCTTAATCCTGCGTCAGCCCCTTGTAGCAGCGAAAATTTAACTTTAGAATGATTCTAAAGAAGGGGGCTCCCGATGCGTTTTGCCTTTAATAGAAAACGGTTTTCTGACCTGAGCGAACAAGAGGTTCTCGCCCTTGCGATCTCCTCCGAAGAAGATGACGCGCGTATTTATCGCGGCTATGCCGAAACCCTGCGGGCCGAGTTTCCCAGCTCTGCAGCGGTGTTTGACGGCATGGCTGCCGAAGAGGACATTCACCGTCAACGGCTGATCGACCTGCATATAAAGCGCTTTGGCGAGGTGATCCCCCTGATCCGGCGTGAACACGTCTCGGGGTGCTACGCCCGCCGCCCGGTCTGGCTGATCGAAAACCTTGGGCTGGAACGTATCCGAACCGAGGCCACCGCCATGGAGCGCGACGCAGAACGGTTTTATCTGGCTGCCGCCGCAAGCACCAAAGACGCAGAAACGCGCAAGCTGCTGGGCGATCTGGCCGCCGCAGAAGCTGGCCATCAGAACACGGCAACCGACCTTTCCGCCCGACATCTGGACGCCGATAGCATCGTCGCCGAGGATGATCAGGAACGACGGCAGTTTCTGCTGACGTGGGTTCAGCCGGGGTTGGCCGGGTTGATGGACGGCTCTGTCTCTACCCTTGCGCCGATCTTTGCTACCGCATTTGCAACACAGGACACATGGACAACCTTCCTTGTCGGGCTGGCCGCCTCCGTGGGTGCCGGCATTTCGATGGGGTTTACTGAAGCCGCCTCTGATGACGGGTCCCTGTCGGGGCGTGGCTCTCCCTGGAAACGCGGCTTTGCCTCCGGCATCATGACAACTTTGGGGGGTTTGGGCCATGCGCTGCCCTATCTGATCCCGGATTTCTGGACCGCCACAACAGTGGCCTTTGTCGTGGTCTTTATCGAACTCTGGGCAATTGCCTGGATTCAGAACAAATACATGGAGACCCCGTTTTTCCGTGCTGCCTTGCAGGTTGTTCTGGGGGGTGCCCTTGTCTTTGCCACCGGGGTGCTGATCGGCTCGGGATAGGCTTGCAAGGGTGCGGATTGCTGGCTACTGCTAACCCATGCTCGCGATCTTTCTGAAAACCCTGCCGTTCTTTGCCTTGATCGGGTTGGGGTTTTGGGCTGGCCGAACGCGGTTCTTCAGCGCCGAGGCCACGGCGTATCTCACCAAATTCGTGTTCTATTTCGCTCTCTCCGCCATGCTGTTCCGGTTCTCGGCAAACCTGTCCCTGGCCGAGCTTTGGGACACACGCCTGTTTGCCGCCTATCTTTGGGGCACGGCCTTTGTTTACGGCATCGCCACCATCGCGGGGTTCCTACGCGGTCTCGACATTCCCACCACCGCCATCGAGGCGCAATGTGCGGTGATCGGCAACACCGGATTTCTGGGTGTGCCGATGTTGACCTTACTATTGGGTCCAGACGCAATTGGCCCCGTCTTATTGGCCTTGGCCATTGATCTGATTGTATTTTCCAGCCTCATTGTGATCCTGATCACCGGCTCACGGGACGGGCAGGTCAGCCTGCGCATGCTGCGCAACATCGCCTTGGGACTGGTGAAAAACCCGATGATCGTTGCAATCTCCCTTGGGTTTCTCTGGTCCGGCCTGCAGATCCCGATCCCGGATCCGATGAACGATTTCCTTGCGATCCTAGGCGGGGCCGCCACTCCCGGCGCGCTGTTTGCCATCGGGGCCTCGCTGGCCCTCACCGCCCCTGACAAACTACCTGTTGCCGGTTGGCTGACCTTTTGCAAACTGGTGCTGCACCCGCTGTTTGTCGGTTTTGCCGCCCTGTTCCTGTTTGGCGTTGATCCTTTCAAAGCGGGCGTCATCATCGCCGTGGCGGCCCTTCCCGTTGCCGGCAATGTCTATATGCTGGCCCAGCACTATGGTGTGGCGCCGGTGCGGGTTTCAACCGCCATCCTTGTCTCGACCGCCATCAGTATTCTGACCGTCAGCCTTGTTATCGGCTGGATCACCACCGCCTGAACCGCTTTTCCGCAAAGGACCATCCGATGAAAACCATATCCGAAAATGCCAGCTTTGGCGGCAGTCAAGGCGTCTATTCCCATGCCTCGACCACCTGCAATTGCGAGATGACATTTGGTCTGTTCCTGCCCGCCGAAGCCCGCGATGGGCCGGTGCCGGTGTTGTGGTATCTCTCCGGCCTGACTTGCACCCATGAGAATGCGATGAACAAGGCTGGCGCACAGGCCTGGGCGGCGGAACATGGCATCGCGGTGGTCTTCCCCGACACCTCTCCGCGCGGTGAGGATGTGGCCGATGACGAGGCCTATGATCTGGGCAAAGGTGCCGGTTTCTATGTGAACGCCACGCAAGACCCGTGGAAACCCCATTTCCAGATGTGGGATTACATTGCCGAAGAACTGCCCGGTTTTCTGGGTGAAAATTTCGCGTTGGATATGGATCGCCAAGGCATTACCGGCCACTCCATGGGCGGGCATGGTGCCTTGACGCTGGCGATGAACCTGCCCGGACGGTTCCTGTCGGTTTCCGCCTTTGCGCCCATCGCCAACCCCACGGGCAGCGATTGGGGCCGCAAACAGCTGACCGCATATCTTGGCGAGGATGACGCCAAATGGGCCAAACATGACGCCAGCCTGTTGATGGCCGATGTCGGCTTTGACGGGCCTGTCCTGATTGATCAGGGGGCCACTGACCAATTCCTTGACCTCTTGAAACCTGAAGCCTTGGCCGCCGCCCTCGCAACGAAACGCCAGAACGGCACCTTCCGTATGCAACCGGGATATGACCACAGCTATTTCTTTGTCTCCACCTTCATGGAAGACCACGTCGCCTTCCACGCTGAAGCGCTTTATGGGGGCTGAACCATGACTGCGCTCTACATCGACGCGGATGCCTGTCCGGTCAAAGCCGAAGCCGAACGTGTCGCCACCCGCCACAGGATCCGCATGTTTGTGGTGTCAAACGGCGGGCTGCGGCCCTCACAGAACCCCTTTGTGGAAACCGTGATTGTGCCTGATGGCCCTGATGTGGCGGACATGTGGATCGCCGAACGCTGTGGCACCGGCGATGTGGTGGTGACCGGCGACATTCCACTGGCGGCAAAATGTGTAGAGGCGGGTGCCAAGGTACTGAAGCACAATGGCGAGGCGCTGACGGCGGCGAATATCGGCAACGTGCTGGCAACCCGTGATCTGATGACGGACCTGCGGGCTGCGGACCCATTTCGCCAAGGCGGCGGCAAAAGTTTCACCAAGGCGGACCGCTCGCGGTTTCTGGATGCGCTGGAGCGTGAATTGCGCGCAGCAGCGCGAATGTGATCGTCTTCTTTATAAGAAAACAGCCGGAAAATTTGGAAATTTCCGCACCAATACGGAGATGACAAAATGACACCCCAAGCCGTGGTATTCGACATTGGCAACGTCCTTATCGAATGGCAACCGGAACGCTTCTTCGACGGTATCATCGGCGCGGACCGCCGCCGTGCCATGTTCGCCGCCGTTGACCTTCATGCCATGAACGACCGTGTGGACAGCGGTGAAACCTTCCGCGATGTCATCACCGAAACCGCGCAGGCCACGCCGGAATGGCGCGATGAAATCATGCTCTGGCATGACCGATGGCTTGATATGGCATCGCCTGCGATTGACCATTCCGTCCGCCTGATGGCCGCGCTGCAATCACGCGGTGTGCCGGTGTTTTCCCTGACCAACTTTGGCATCCAGACCTATGATCTTGCCGCCACCCGCTATCCGTTCCTGCGTCAGTTCGACCGCGATTTTATCTCTGGCCATCTGGGCATCATCAAACCAAATCCCACCATCTATGCCACAGTTGAACAGACCAGCGGCATCCCCCCGCAAGCCCTGCTGTTCACCGATGATCGCGCCGAAAACATCACCGCTGCGGCCAAACGTGGCTGGCAAACCCATCATTTCACAGACCCGCAAGGCTGGGCCGACAGGCTTGTCTCGGCGGGCCTGCTCACCAAGGACGCCGCACAATGAGCATTCCCATGATCCCCTTCACCGAAGGCGAGGCCGTTCTGGACTGGATCGGCCTGACCGATGCACTTGCCAATGGCCACACCCTGCCGAGGGCAGAAATTGGCGATACGTTCCTTTACCGGGGCAAGGATACCCTGCTCAGCCGTGCTGCCTGGATCGACGGGTTGGGCATGGCCGTCAAAACCGCCGCTGTCTTTCCCGATAATCCGGCCAAGGATGTGCCGATGATCAACGGCGGGTTGAACCTTTATGCCGACGGCGACGGCACGCTTGAGGCCATTGTCGATTTCCACCTTGTGACCAAATGGAAAACCGCTGGCGACAGCCTGCTTGCCGCCCGCCGCCTTGCCCGCCCTGACAGCCGCGAGATACTGATCGTGGGTGCAGGCAATCAGGGCCGCGCCCTGCATGCCGCCTATTCCGCGGCCTTTCCTCAGGCCCGATTCACCCTGTGGAACCGCAGCCGCGCCAATGCCGAAACGATGGCCAGCGAATTGTCCGGCATCACCATCGCGGAAGATCTCGAAACCGCCGTGACACAGGCCGACATCATCACCAGCGCCACAATGTCCACCGATCCGCTGATCAAAGGTGCATGGCTGCGCCCCGGTCAGCATGTGGATCTGATCGGTGCCTACCGCCCCGACATGCGCGAAGTGGATGACGCGGCACTGTTACGCGCCCGCGTATTTGTCGACAGTTTCGACACCACCATCGGCCATATCGGCGAAATCAACATCCCGCTGGAGGCCGGTGTCATCACGCGCGACAATCTGATTGCCGATTACTACAGCTTGGATGCTTTCAAACGCCAAAGTGATGACGAAATCACCCTGTTCAAGAACGGCGGCGGGGCGCATCTTGATCTGATGACATCGCGCTACATTCTGGACCGCTGGAACGCGCGGGGATGATCCAGCAGGTCAGGCCGTCTGCAGACCCTCAAGGCGGCGTTCACGCACAGGCAAATGCACCACCGCGCTGAACGCCCCGATGCCGACACCAATCCACCAGACCGCCGTATAGCTACCGAAAGCGTCATACATCCGACCGCCCAGCCAGACGCCCAGAAAGCTGCCCATCTGATGGCTGAAAAAGATGACGCCATAAAGCGTGCCCATATAGCGCAACCCGTAAATATGCGCGATCAACCCTGAGGTCAGCGGCACCGTCGCCAGCCATAGCGAGCCCATGGCGACAGAGAATAAAATCACCGTCACCGGCGTCATTGGCAGCAGGATAAACAGCCCCGCAACAACCGTACGCGCCGCATAGATCCCCGCCAGCAGATACTTCTTCGAATACCGCTTGCCAGCCCAGCCCGCCGCCAGCGTGCCCGCGATATTCGCCAGCCCGATCAGGGATATCGCAACCGCACCAAGGGCCGATGTAGTAGTGATACCAATGTTATGCAGCACCCCACCGGCAAGGATAGGGCCGCACATCTCGGTCACAAATGCCGGAAAATGCGCGGTGATGAACGCCAGCTGATAGCCGCAGGAAAAGAACCCCAGAAAGATCAGCGTGTAAGACGGATCCTTGAAGGCTTTGGTCAGGATCTGGCCAAGGCTCTCTTCCAGTTCCGCCTTGCTGGCCATTGCCGGTGCCCGCATCAGCGGCAAGGTCAGGATCAACGACAGAATCACAGCGGCGAAGACAAGGAAGGTGTTTTGCCATGACAGAAAGGTCAGCAGCCATTCCGCCAAAGGGGCGCCGAACACCTGCCCGGCACTGCCCGCCGCCGTCACAATCGCCAGCGTCATCGAACGGTTCTCATCACTCGCCGCGCGGCCCACAACCGCCAAAATAACGCCAAACCCCGTGCCCGCGATGCCAAAACCCACCAGCCACGCATAGGCCTGATGTTCAATCGGCGTGGTCGAATTGGCCGACAGCACCAGCCCCACGGCATAGACAACCGCCCCGATGATGATCGCCCGCTTGTCTCCGATCTTTTCTGCCATCGCCCCGAAAATCGGCTGGCCAATCCCCCAAGCCAAATTCTGAATCGCAATCGCCAGCGAAAACTCGGCCCGCAGCCAGTTGAATTCCTCGGCAATGGGGATCTGAAAAACACCAAAAGAGGCGCGCACCGCAAAGCTGACCATGATGATGATGCAGCTGACAATCAGAACGGGGGTAAACATTGGGGTGCGCTGCGGCATGGTCACATCCTTGGGTTGGTCGCGCCACGTTAGACAAATGCCGTCTGCGGTCAAATCAACCCTTGTGATGGCAGGACCACCCATCGTGATGAGAACCGCTTTCCAAGCCGTTTAGATTTGCGCTATGGGGGGTGAATGACCAGCTTGCGCGAGACCTATGACAGCTTGATCGCCGCCGGCACGCTTCACGCCGACCCGGCGCAAGAGGCCGTGCTGCCCGAGTTTGATCGCATCCGCGATGCCCTGCTTGTCCCGGCGAAAAAGGGGCTGTTCCGCAAGGCCCCTGAGCCGCCGCAAGGCTTGTATCTCTGGGGTGGTGTAGGGCGCGGGAAATCCATGTTGATGGATATGTTTGTGGATCATCTGGAGGGTATCCCGGCGCGGCGGGTGCATTTCCATGCTTTCATGCAGGAAATCCACAGCGCCATGCATGAGGTGCGCAAAACCGGTGTGGACGATGCGATTGCCCCCGTTGCCGCAGATGTGGCCGCCTCTGTGCGCCTGTTCGCCTTTGATGAAATGCAGATCACCGACATCACCGATGCGATGATTGTGGGCCGGTTGTTTCAGGCCCTGTTCGCCGCCGGTGTGGTGGTGGTGACCACGTCAAACCGCCTGCCGGATGAGCTCTATAAGAATGGATTGAACCGCGATCTGTTTGTGCCCTTCATCGAATTGATCAAAGAGAAAATGGTCGTGCATGAACTGGCCAGCCCAAAGGACTACCGGCAGGACCGTCTGGCAGGCACGCAGGTCTATTTTTCCCCGGTGAACGCCGAGGCGCGCAGCGCGATGGATGCTGTCTGGAACGACCTCGCTGGCACGGAGGGGGCACCACTGGTGCTGCGTGTCAAAGGACGCGATGTGGAAATTCCACATTATCACAATGGCATGGGCCGTGCGCGGTTTCACGATCTCTGCGGCACCGCTTTGGGGCCTGCGGATTATCTGGCGCTGGCTGATGCCGTGCGGGTGCTGCTGCTGGATGACATCCCCACCCTGGGACGCAGCAATTTCAACGAGGCCAAACGGTTCGTAACTCTGATTGATGCGCTTTATGAGGCAAAGGTGCGGCTGATCTGCTCTGCTGCGGCGCAGCCGGAAATGCTGTATCTTGAAGGCGAAGGCACCTTTGAATTTGAACGCACCGCCTCCCGACTGCGTGAAATGCAGGCCGAAGGCTGGGGCGACTAAGGCCAAAGGGCGAGAGCGGTCAACTTCCGATCAACGGAGTACTCTCGCGGGTCACCTCATCTTGCGGATGATACGGCGCGTTACCCATATATAACGTCCAGATCCCGCCAACGATAATCGCCATGCCGATCAGCACAAAAACGATCTGCGACACAGCGCGGCCATCGGCTGTTTCCGACGGTTCTCGGGCAAACTTTTCCTGTTGGTCCATCTTGCTCTTCCTCATGGATCATCAGCTGTCACACCGTGTTGGTGCGCCTGAATTTGCAAGAATCCTAACCGAAACCAGCCGTTTTGTGCAAAGAAACTGCGTAAAATTATCCGTTCTGACGCAAAACGGCACCAGCCAGATAAAGTGATCCACAAATCAATACCTTCGCCTGTGGATCAGAGGCCAGAATGTCCCATAGGGCCGCCTCAACTGTCTCCGCTTCAAAGGCTTCAATCCCGACAGCACCTGCCGCAGCGGCCGTTTCCTTGGCCGATAATGTCGCCGCTTCGCCCGGAATCGACACCGCATGCAGGCTTTGCACATGCGGCGCCAGCGGGCGCATGTAACCGGTGACATCCTTGGTGTTCAACATACCGCAAATCAGATGTGTGGCACGGGCGGTCCCCTGAGCGAGAACCGCCGCAAGCGCATGACCCGCCGCCGCGTTATGCCCGCCATCCAGCCAAAGCTCCGCCGTGCCTGCAATCTCGACCAGGGGTCCGGTTTTCAACCGTTGCATCCGCGCGGGCCAATAGGCTTGCGTCACCGCCGCTTCGCAGGCTTCCGCATCTACGTCAAAGTGGCGCAGGGCCGCCAATGCAGCACCGGCATTTTGCACCTGATGCGCGCCCAGCAGATTGGGCATCGGCAGGTCCAGCAGGCCGCGTTCATCCTGATACACCATGCGTCCCGCTTCGATGCCCACATGCCACTGTTGCCCATAGGCCAGCAGCGGCGCACCTCTACGCGCGGCAGCGGCTTCGATCACTTCCAGCCCGGCCTCGTCCTGCGGGCCCACCACACAGGGCACCCCGCGTTTGATGATACCTGCCTTTTCACCCGCAATCTCTGCCAGCGTTTCGCCCAGATATTGCTGATGGTCCAGTGACACAGGCGTGATCACGCTCAGTGCCACCTTGTCGGTCACATTGGTCGCATCCAACCGCCCGCCCAGCCCGACCTCAAGCAGGGTGAAATCAGCCGGGGTGCGGGCAAAGGCCAGCAGGGCCGCGGCGGTGGTGATCTCGAAATAGGTGATCATCTTGTCGTCATTGGCGACGTAACATTCATCCAGAAATGCCGTCAGCGCCTCTTCGTCAATCAGATCACCGGCCAGCCTGATCCTTTCGTGAAACCGTGCCAGATGTGGCGAGGTATAGGCATGCACCGACTTGCCTGCCGCCTCCAGCCCGGCGCGGATCATCGCCTGCGTCGAGCCCTTGCCATTGGTCCCAGCCAAATGAATGACCGGCGGCAACTTCTCCTGCGGGTTGTCCAGAGCTTCAAGCAGGCGAAACATGCGATCCAGGGTCAAATCCATGACCTTGGGATGCAGGGCCATCATCCGCTCAAGGATGACATCCGATGTTTGCTGCGTCATTTCTTCTGGGCACTTTCGGCCGCTTCGCCATCGGACAGGGCATGATCCAACTCGCCCCCCTCCTGCGGCGCGGGCAGATCACCGCGCACGGCAGGTGGCAGACCCAGCAACATGCGGGTGATGTTGATCAATTCATCCCGCAATGCGTTGCGCGGTGTCACCCGATCCAACATCCCGTGATCCAGCAGATATTCCGCCCGCTGGAACCCATCAGGCAGTTTCTCGCGAATCGTCTGTTCAATCACCCGTGGCCCGGCAAAACAGATCAACGCATTGGGCTCCGCGATATGCACATCCCCCAGCATCGCGTAACTTGCCGTCACACCACCGGTGGTCGGATGGGTCAGCACCACGATATAAGGCAGATTCGCCTCTTTCAGCATTTGCACAGCTACAGTGGTTCGCGGCATTTGCATCAGCGACAGGATGCCTTCCTGCATGCGGGCACCGCCTGCTGCGGAGAACAGGATCAGCGGGCGCTTCAGTTTTACCGCCTCTTCAGCTGCGGCAATGATCGCATTGCCAACATACATGCCCATCGATCCCGCCATAAAAGAGAAATCCTGACAGGCCGCAACAATCGGCGTGCGCCCCATGTCACCGGTCGCAACCAGCATCGCTTCGGATTCGCCGGTGGCCTTCTGCGCCGCTTTCAGGCGGTCGGGATATTTCTTCTGGTCGCGAAAATGCAAGGGATCCGGGGTGGGTGCCGGCACCGGAACCTCGACAAAGACACCGCCGTCAAACAAAGACGTAAACCGCTCTCGCGCACCAATCGGCATGTGATGCCCACAGTTGGTACAAACATTCAGGTTGTCCGAAACCTCGCGGTGAAACAGCATGGTGCCGCATTCATCACATTTCGTCCACAGGTTGTCGGGAGTCTCCCGGCGCGAAAAGATCGAGTTGATCCGTGGGCGGACATAGTTGTTGATCCAGTTCATGCGGCGGTCCCTGATACCTTGGTTTGCACTCAGATAAGCGTGCCGCGACAATATTGCAATCAACGCCTGATGGCCACCCGCGCTGCAAGCCACAGCACCAACATCATTGCAAAATCCACGGGCAACCATGCGCGCAGCGCCGCGGTGTCATCCATGCCGAAGGGCGCAAGGTAAAGCGCCAGACCAGACAGGTCACCCGGCAGGGAAAGAACCGCCATAGCCGCCACATTGTTCCACAGATGCACAGCAATGGCAGGGCCAAGCGACCCGGACCGCGCCGTCAGATCCGCCATCAATATGCCGAAGACACCGGCCCAGACCACAATCAACAGGGCGTTCTCCCCTGCTGTCTCAGGCTGATAATGTGCAATCGCGAACAGCACGGAGGGCAGCACCATCCACACCCATGGTGATCGAAACCGCGCCGCCAGCTGTTGCTGGATATAGCCGCGAAAGACAATCTCCTCGGCACTGACTTGAAGCAGGATAAAAACCAGCGAAGGTACCAGCAGGGTCAGCCACCGGCCAAGCGCCATATTGGGCACATATGGCTCCCCCATGTCCCAGGGCGGCAGCACAAGAACCAGCGCCAGAACCGACAGAACCGCAAGTGATACCAACCTGAAATCACGCCTTAACAGCGGCAGCGGGCCAAACAGGCTGAGGAACGAGCGATCTTGTAACAGGCGCGCGCTGATCCCCACACCTACAGCCATGAAAACAAAGCCGAACAGCAGAATATACATCGCCAGTGGCGTCGATCCGGTCATGATGTCAGTCAGAAACTGTGGGTCATTGGAGCCAAGCCCAAGCACCGTTTGAAAATAGATCTGGTTCAACGAGAGATAGACAAAACCGGCCACGATCAGGCCCACCCCGAAACGCCAGAACGCCGGATGTCGTCGTGCGGGGGCAATGAACCCCTCGTGCAGGCGATAGGCAGACATCACGGACCCTCGGGTGGCGATGCAGGGGGTGTCGGCGGGCGCAGGTCGCGGGGTATTTCCATGTTTGAGGCAATCAACAGTTCAGCAGCGCCGGTCAGATACCCCGCAACCGTGCGCAACAGGCTCAGCAGAACAACCCTGTCGCTTTCGATGACAGAGCGAAACTGCTCTGCTCCAATACGCAAAAACCTGACCTCTTGGGTGGCGATCAGGTCCAATTGGCGCGGCTCGTCCAGAATGACTGCCAGATCACCGATCAATCGTCCCGGCGTCACATCCGAGACATGGCGCATCTTCCCGTCGTCATCCACATTCCCCAATTCGGCCAGCCCCGACAAACACAGATAGACCGCATCCGCCCGTTCCCCGGCAGAGAATATCCGCTGCCCCGCCTCCGCCGTGTACCACTGCGCAGCAAAGGCCAGCAGACGCTGATTGCGCCGGTCAAGCGAGGCAAACAGATCGTTGCGCGAAATGATCCGCAGCTTGCGGCGCAAGTCATCCGACCCTGAATCCGCCTGATCAAGCTGATCTGCGGTTTCGACCCCGTCAATCTGGCCATTGTTAATCGCGACATGCATGTCGAAATCCTGCGGCGCGGCAAAGGTGTCGTTGATGTAAATCTGCGTGGTTTCTGGCAATAACACTCTCAGGCGGTCACGAATGCGGGCCTGTGCCTCTGCGTCTTTGCCAACCAGCAACTGGTTCAAAACCAGCACATCCGGGCGTTTGATCACAGCCCGACCAAAGGCCGCACGTTGCTGGAACACGGCGGGCAAATTCGCCCCCCCAATCGCCGTGGGTACGTCAAACAGGTTTTGCGAAACCAGCCTTTTCAGATGATGTTCAGACAGGACATCCGTCACCACATCGCGCACTAGATCCGCCTGCAAACCGGCCATGGCAGAGAACCGACCATAGATCAGATTCTCCAGAATTGTCAGCCGGGGCAGATAGTTATCCGGCGTGACCGGCACAAACATCTCTTTCGCCTGTTCACGCAACTGGGCCCCTTTGGCTTTTCGGATGCGCAGAATCTCATGTTTGAAACTTTCGGGAAAGGCGGCCCCGATCTGCTCGGCGGTCAGCGCGAAAGGCACCGTCAACAGCAGCGCAAATTCCTCTGTCGACAGGGCCTGATCCCCCTTGTCGCGGCGACGATGAGCAATATCCACCAGTTGTTCATACAGCTGCTCCTCGATGCCCAGCGCGACAAACAGTGGATGGTCGGTGCCATCCCGGCCAAAGGTGCGGTGCAACATCTCGACCAGTGTCTGCGAAATCGCAATGCCCTGTTCGGCCAACCCCTGATCAATGATCATCGCCAGAAACCCGTGCTCGGCCGCCAGACCCACCTGGCTGATGTCGCGGCGTGGAGCTGCAAACATCAGGTTGCCGCCCAGCGGGACCGCCGGGTTGAACTTTTCGGGATCAAATCGATGGATTGCCTTGTCCAGCCCCTTTGCAACCAGCCGGCGATGCACCTCACCGCGCAAGGCAACGATACGGCGGGCCAGTTCCGGATGTTTCTCCACCTCCATGCGGGCATCCAGCATCCGTTCGAATATTTCATCCGCTGTGCCCAGCGCCTCGGTGATCTCATACCAAAACGCAAAAATATCCTCATGGGTGTCCAGATCCGCAATCTCGGGGTCCAGCCAATTGGCGCGGGTGCTGTCAGGGCTGTTGCCAGAACGGCGCGCCTCAACGGTAGCGCGATCCTTGTGGCCGGGGTCCCATAACATGGTCTTGGGACTGGTGCGCAGCGGCATCAGCAGGTTGCTGCCAATGTCGCCCTGAAACAAATAGGGCTGCGCCTGCGCATATCCGATCCGCGCGGCTACCACCGCCTGATGCAGACCCGACAGATCATGCCCAGCAATGGCAATCTGCCCGCGTGACGGGTTGATCTCGCGGGTCAGCACCTCGGACAGCAGCGTCCGTTCGGTCTGATTGGTGACCTCCAATGCAACTGTGCTGCCTGCTGGAATATTCAGGGTAATGTCGCGCAAAACCATGTCACCGCTGTCATTTCGCACAGAAACATTGGACAGTTCGATATCCCCGCGCAGATGCGGCATCTCCTCTGGGGTGCCTTCGAACAGGGCTGTGTCGATCATATTTGTCGGGGCAAAACGTTCGTTCACCACATCCCAACGCAGGGCCATATCCTGCGTCTGATTGTAATAGGCCAGCAATTCCTTCCACGGGTTGCTGAGGTCCTTATAGGCCGCAAGCGCCGCCACCAACGCGCCCACAGTGATCTCTCCCTTGATCGCCAGATAACCACCCACAGCATAAAAGAAAAACGGCGTCAGCTGGGTGATGAAGTTGTTGAGAAACTTCATAAAGAACTTCTTCTGGTAGATCCTGAAGCGGACCTCGAACAGCCGCCCCAAACGATCCGTGAACCCCGCCAGCCGATACCGCCACCCACCATTGGTGCGCAGATCCGTGATCCCTGCCGCTGTCTCGCCGATCTCTGAGGCGAAATGGCGCACCTCTTTGATACGTTCCTTGTTCAGCAGATTGATCTGACGTTGCAGCATCGGGATCAGCCAGGCCTGCAAGGGGATCAGCGCCACACCAGCCAGCCCGAACCACACCGATTGCAGGAACAGGAACATCACAATGATCAACATCTGCCCTGCCTGAAACACCGGTTGTGCCACCGCATCCCCCATCAGCCCGCCCATCGGCTCGGCCTCAGAGGTCACCATCGACACCAATTCCCCTTGGCTGGTGTTCTGGAAATAACTGCGCGGAAACCGCATCATCCGGCTGATCAACTGATAGCGGAACCGGCGCAGCAACCGCTCGGCCAGCACACCTTTCATGGTGTTTAACCGCATCTTGAGCACGCCATGCACCAGCACCGCACCCAGATAGCCGAAACACAGGAGCATCAGGAACTGCACCTGACTGACCGGGGTGCCAAAAACCTCGATCATCCCGGACTCTGCCCCGATAGCATCATTGATGATACGTTTGGGCAGTTCCAATGTGGCGTATAGAAACGGAAAGGTGAAAAGCGTAAAGGCCAGCAGGATCATCTGTTCGCGGCGCGAATACTTCCAGATAAAGGAAAAGATGCTGCGTTCCATAAAGGGGTCTTTCGCTGGGGCTTTCCAGTAACTAGGCCTGCCGCCGCGTCATTACAACATGACCACTTGGTCTTGCAGCACCGCCGCCACCCGACTATTCCGGTAAAAACGACTTTCAGGGAGCCAGGCCATGTCCACCAACCAACGTTTTGACAAATCCAAATTACCCAGCCGCCACGTCACCGAAGGGCCCGCACGCGCGCCGCACCGCTCGTACTACTACGCGATGGGCATGACGGATGTAGAGATTCACCAGCCTCTGGTCGGCGTGGCCACCTGCTGGAACGAGGCCGCCCCCTGTAACATCGCCCTCAACCGTCAGGCACAGGCCGTGAAGGTCGGCGTGAAACAGGAACAGGGATCACCGCGCGAATTCACCACCATCACCGTCACCGATGGCATCGCGATGGGCCATGAAGGCATGCGCTCTTCGCTGGCCTCGCGCGAGGCGATTGCCGATACGGTTGAACTGACCATGCGGGGCCACTGCTATGACGCGCTTGTCGGTCTTGCCGGATGTGACAAATCCCTGCCCGGCATGATGATGGCGATGATCCGTCTGAACGTGCCTTCCGTTTTCATGTACGGTGGTTCGATCCTGCCGGGCAAAGCGCCCGAAGGCGCGGATGTACCTGCCGCCTTTGCGGATCGCGACCTGACCGTGCAAGATATGTTCGAAGCGGTTGGCAACTGGCAGGGCGGCACCATGACCGAGGCCGAGCTGGAAATCCTTGAGCGCGTCGCCTGCCCTTCTGCCGGTGCATGTGGTGGCCAGTTCACCGCCAACACCATGGCCTGCGTATCAGAGGCAATCGGCCTTGCGCTGCCCAACTCCTCCGGCGCACCTGCACCTTACAAATCGCGTGACGAATACGCCGTGGCCTCTGGTGCTGCGGTGATGAACCTGATCGAAAAAAACATCCGCGCGCGCGACATCTGTACCCGCGAAGCCTTTGAAAACGCGGCCCGCATCGTCGCCTGCACCGGTGGCTCTACCAACGCAGGTTTGCACCTGCCCGCCATGGCGCATGAGGCTGGCATCGAATTCTTCCTTGAAGACGTGTGCGAAATCTTCCGCGACACACCGCATTTCGTCGATATGAAACCCGGCGGTGCCTACGTGGCAAAAGACCTTTACGAGGCAGGCGGTGTGCCTGTGGTGATGAAGGAACTGCGCAAGGCGGGTCTGATCCACCTCGATTGTCTGACCGCAACGGGCTATTCCATGGGCGAGGAACTTGACCGGATCGAGCGCGAGGCAGACGGCAAGGTCATTCACGCCATCGACAACCCGATCAGCAAAACTGGCGGCGTTGTGGGTCTGAAAGGTAACCTTGCCCCCGAAGGTGCCATCGTGAAAATCGCTGGCATGGCCGAGGACGACATTGTCTTTACCGGCCCTGCACTGGTGTTTGAATGCGAACAGGATGCCTTTGAAGCAGTGCAGAACCGCACCTATTCCGAAGGCGATGTTTTTGTGATCCGCAACGAAGGTCCACGTGGCGGCCCCGGCATGCGCGAAATGCTGGCGACCACGGCGGCGCTCTCCGGTCAGGGCATGGGCAAAAAGGTGGCGCTGATCACCGATGGTCGTTTCTCCGGCGCGACCCGCGGTTTCTGCGTTGGCCACGTTGGTCCAGAGGCCGCGATGGGTGGCCCCATCGGTCTGCTGAAAAATGGCGATATGATCACCCTGAACGCCATCGAAGGGTCAATCTCGGTTGATCTGTCGGACGACGAACTGGCCGCCCGCAAGGCGGCATGGTCCGGTCCGCGTGAAACCAACTATGCCTCCGGTGCCTTGTGGAAATACGCTCAGCTGGTTGGCCCGACCTATCTTGGTGCGGTCACACATCCCGGCGGCAAGGCGGAAACCCATGACTACATGGACCTGTAAAGGCGCCTTTGCGCTCCTTGCCCTGATCAGCCTCGCGGCCTGCGAGGACGGTCAGGGCGGGGCGTTCCTGCAAGGGTTGGACGGCAATAGCTCCAATAAACCCGTGGCCCTGTCTCAAGCCAAAATGGCCTTTGGGACCGTGACCTTGGTTGCACCAGAAGGTTTCTGCATCGACAAAAGCTCGCTTAAGCAGAATTTTGCGCTGATGGCGCGTTGCGAAAGCCTGGGCGCGCCTTCGGCAGGGACAGGCGCGCCGCTCGGCATCCTGACCGCCAGCTTTTCCGCCGCCAGCGCAACGATTCCGACACCCGGTGAAACCGCAGCGGCCCTGCGCCTCGACACGATCACCGACCCGGTATCAAAAGACCACAGCGTGACCTTTCGCGCCAGTGGTTCTCCCCCCGCCGAAGGGCTCAGCAAGACACATTGGCGCGGCACCGCCCGTGTCGGCTCTCAGATGATGGCGCTGGCGTTTTATGGTCCAAACGGCGGACGGGCCGTTGGTGCCGAAGGGCGCAGCGTTCTGAACCGGGTGATCAACAGCCTTACGGACGGCTAATCGTTTCGCAATCCGCAACACCTGTGGTTTTTGCCGCGGATTGTTGCCAATCTGTTGAATGCACGGTGTCGTCCCGATAGAGTCCTTACAAAACAACACAATCCACCAAGGCTCGCGCAAACATGTCCAAAATCTCTTTCAGTTTTCTGGACGGCAAGGTTTTCTCACGCAATTTCCAACGTTGGGCCAAAGCCGCGCGGCGGGCCTCCGAAACAGAGCTGCCGTTGCTGCGGCGTCAACGCACGCGGGCGCGCGCCCTGCGCACCCATCTGGACAAGCTGATCCACACAGCGGACGAACGGCTGGCCCTGCCGATGATCGGCTCTACCAGCTTTCCCAAACCGCATAACACCGATTGGGCCTGGCGGCCCGAGTTATGGCGCGGGCCACTGCCCACACCTGGGCTTTCGGCGGTGCAGACCAAATCAATGTTGGGGGATGAGGTCACCCTGTTCCACGACTGCGAATTTTCGGAACTGACCCTGCGCCAGCTGCGCAACCTGCGAGAGGCGGACCTGGCACCCTATGGTCTGCGGTTGGATGTTTTTCAATTCGACGGCTCGTTTTTATCGCTTGTTGTCGATCTGCCGGAGGATGGCACCAACGGATTGAAACGCACCCATCTGCTGCGCATGGATGCGATTGTCGAAATGGAAAAACCATTGGAAATCTTTGCCCGCCTCAACATCAAACACGGGCCGAACACCGAACAGATCGTACGCGAACTGCCGCTGAACGAAGAAAACCACAGGGTCGAGTTTGATCTGGCCTATTCCAACCTGAATGAAAAACGGGTTGAACGGGCGTGGATTGATCTGATCTTTGAGGGTCCACAAATGAATCAGGTGATCCTGCGAGATCTTACCTTCTCGCGCCGCCCGCGCGCGCATCTATAGGAAGGGCCGCACCCCATGTCACAGCTGCAACTGACCAAAACCAAAATGAAAGAAGGTGTCTGGCAAGGCATCATTACCGGCGGCGTGGACGAGGATAAACCGCGCATCGAGGTGACACATGAAAGCACCAAGATCACAGATTTTGTGATGACCCATAACCAAAGCGCGGATCACTGGACGCTGTCCGTTCCGATCCCGGCACAGGCGATTGCCGACGGGGTGCAGACGCTGATCATCCGCGACGTAGAAGCGAATGAGAAAATCGGCCACATCACCCTGATCGCGGGCGAGGCGCTGGCCGATGACATTCGCGCCGAGATGGACCTGCTGCGGGCGGAGCTGGACATGCTGAAAAGCGCCTTCCGCCGCCATTGCGTCGAAACCACCTAAGCCCTCAAACCTAAGCCGCCGCTTTGGCCTGCTTGCGCCAACCCGAGGGGGTCTGGCCGGTCACCCGCGCAAACTCACGGTTAAAGTTCGATTTGGTCGCAAACCCTGCCTCAAGAGACACCTCAAGCACGGTTTTATCTGTCTCCAGCAACAGCCTGCGCGCCTCATCCACCCGGAAATCATTCACAAATTGCGACAGGTTCACACCGCGCAGCCGGTTGACCGCATTCGACACCCGCCGATCCGGCAAGCCCAGCCGCCGCGACAGTTTGCGCAGGCTCAGCTCTTCGTTGCGGTGTAGCCCCTCCTGCTCGAACAGCGCCGTCAGGCGGGCAATAATCTCGCTGTCTTCCTCTGTGGCTACCGGCGGTTCCGGCAGGGCATCCTCTGGCGCGGGCTCTGCCGCCGCACTCTGAGCAAAGGCGGCGGAGAGGCCAATCACAAGCACAAACCCGGTCTGCACAAAAGTGACAATCAGCGCCGCATGACGCCCCTCGTTCTGCACAAAATCATAGATCAGATAGATATCGGTCACACTGGACGCGACCAATGCCAACCCGGTCAGCCGCATCGCGTATAACACCCCCGTTGCATCCGATATCCGCGACAGCGGCAGGGCATCACTACCGCCCCATGACAACCGCAACAGCAAGACACCAAACCCCAGATAGGTCAGCAGGATCGGCACATCGACCAGCATCGGCTGCACCAGCCAGATCAGCCAATTCACCGCAATCACCCCCAGCGGCCACAGGTTGCGCCGCGACAGCGTATCCGCCAGCGACAGATAGGCAAGATAGGCAAAGACCGGCAGACAGGGCGCCAGCAGCGCAACCAACGGCGCGACGCCTTCAATGTCATACCCCCAACGCAGGCAAAGCAGCAGCGACTGCACCGTATAAAACGCCACCACCAACGCAAACAGGCGATGCGCCGTCACCGTCATGTCGCGGGTGACCCACAGCCGGACAAGGACAAAACACAATGCAAAAGTAGCAAATAACGGCAAGGGCACAAAAAGCATGGCAGCGGATCATCCATCGGGTTTCACCCCCTGCATATCCTTGATCGTGATGCAGGACGACCTGAAACGCGTTTCAGGACGCCCGCAACGCCCCCTTTCCCTAGGTCCGGTGCATCACTTTCACTTTCGCCAAAAGGACCACGATCATGTTCAATGTCAAAACACTCGCCAGCACCGCCGCCATCTTTGCCGCTTTGGGTGCCGCTGCATGGGGAGGCTATGAAATCACCCGCCCACCTTATGCGGGCACAACCGGTTTTACCTATGGGGCCGCCTTTGCTCCGGTGCGCGAGACAGAGGTGGATTTTCACATCTGGTATCCTGCTCAACCGGGCGGGCGTGCCGTCACCGTGGGGGGCAATGGCGTGTTCCACGGCACGCCGGCTGGCCGCGATGCGCCCCACGCCGGCGGCAAACATCCCTTGGTGGTGATGTCACATGGGGCGGGTGGCAATGCGGGACAATTCGGCTGGATCGCGGCGGCCTTGGCCAAGGCGGGATTTATTGTGGTGCTGCCAAACCACCCCGGCACCACAACCGGCAATGCCTCTGCAGAAGCGGCGATACGGGTCTGGGAGCGGCCCAAAGATGTATCAGCCGTTCTTGATGAAATCACCGGCCACCCCGACGCCTATCCTTTCATCGACACAACCCGCATCGCCAGCTTGGGGTTTTCAGCGGGCGGATATACCGCAATGGCCCTGTCCGGTGCGCGGGTGAACCCCGATCTGTTACAGCGTTTTTGTGACAAAACCGATCACGGCATGTCCGATTGCGCCTTCCTTGCGCATTTCGGGATTAATCTGCACAAGTTTGATCTATCGCCTGCCGCACAGGACCTGACCGATCCCCGCATCAAGGCGGCTGTGATTGTCGATCCGGGCATCGTCGAAACCATGACGCCGGAAAGCCTGCAACAGATCGAGACCCCGATGTTTGTGATCAATCTCGGGGCCGAAGAAACCGTGCCCCTTGGCGTTTATGCCAAAGAGGCCGCCGCGCTGATCCCGCAGGCGCGTTATGCAGCGGTGTCCGATGCGGTCCACTTCAGCTTTCTGGCACAGTGCAAAGCCAAGGGCGCTGCAATTTTGGAGGATGAAGGCGAGTTGGACGCCCTGTGCGACGACGCAGGGGGCCGCTCACGAGCAGAGATCCATGCGGAGTTAACCCAGATGATTGTCAGCAACCTGCAATCGGTATTTTAGGGGCAAGCAAGACAGCAAAAAGGCGGCAAGGGTAACACCCTGCCGCCTTTTTTGTTTTTAGTATTAGATCACAAGGATCACTCTTTCGGCCCCAATGCGGACAATCCCTTGAGAATATCAATCGCATAGGCCAGTTGATAATCCTCTTCGCGCAGATCCGCCGCTTTCTCGGCCTTGGAACGGTCTTCAAGGATCTGTTTGACCTCATCCTCTGTCAGGCTGTCATTGTTCAGACTGCCCCGCAAATCCGCCTCAGAGCGGCGCGGGCGCAGAAGGCTTTCTTCCTCTTCATCCGCTTCCGGTTTCAAACGCGGCTGCTCCACGACGATGTCAGGGGATACGCCCAGCGCCTGAATCGACCGGCCTGACGGCGTGTAATACCGCGCCGTGGTCAAACGCATCGCGCCGTTGCCACGCAGCGGCATCACCGTCTGAACAGATCCCTTGCCGAAACTCTTGGTCCCGACAACAATCGCGCGACGATGATCCTGCAAGGCACCGGCAACAATCTCAGATGCCGACGCGGACCCGCCATTGATCAGAACCACAATCGGCTTGCCTTGGCTCAGATCACCGGGGGTTGCGTTCACACGGTCGCCATCCGCCAGCTCGCGGCCACGGGTGCTGACGATCTCGCCCTCCTCAAGGAAGGCATCCGAAATCGCGATGGCCTGATTCAGCAACCCACCGGGATTGTTGCGCAGATCCAGCACGATACCGTTGATATTCTCGATACCACCCGCCGCTTCAACCTGCGCCTCAAGGCCCTCTTTCATCTTCGGATAGGTCTGTTCGTTAAAGGTGGTCAAACGCAGCACCGCCGTTTCGCCCACGGTGCGCGCTGTCGCCGCAGTCAACTGGATCGTAGCGCGGGTCAGCGTCACATCAAACGGCTCGGCTTCGCCCTCACGCACCACGGTAATGACAATTTCAGACCCCACCGGTCCACGCATCAATTCAACCGCATCATCCAGCACCAGACCCAACAGGGTCTCGCCATCCACATGGGTGATGAAATCGCCCGCTTCGATGCCCGCTTCATCGGCTGGCGTGCCGTCAATCGGCGACACCACTTTGACAAAGCCCTCTTCCTGCGTGACCTCAATACCCAGACCACCGAACTCACCGCGCGTCTGTTCCCGCATCTTGGCCGCGTCCTTGGGCGACAGATAGCTGGAATGCGGATCAAGCGAGGTCAACATGCCGTTGATCGCCGCCTCGATCAGCTCGCTGCTGTCGGTCTCCTCGACATATTGGGCGCGGATGCGTTCAAAAATATCGCCAAACAGGTCCAGCTGCTCATAGACATTCTCTGTCTTGGCACTTTCCTGCGCCAGCAGCGGGGCCGCAATCTGGGTCGTGGCAATCACCCCCAGTACCGTGCCCCCAAGGGCCGCCATTACAAACTTCTTCATCTTAACTATCCATCCTCGTCCGTTCGGAACCATAATGCTGGATCCTGTGGCGTGTTTTCTTCTCTTACTTCTATATAGAGCGTTTCTGAACGCTCTGTGCCAGACCCTTCACGAAGGGGTGACAATTCTTCGCCGATTTCAGCGGTTGCACCCCCCATCAGCCCAATTGGTGCGCCTCCCGCAATCACCTGCCCTGCCTCACCGTAAACCACATCCAACCCCGCAATGACAAACAGCGTATTGGCCTGCGGTTCAAGAATCACCACATTGCCGAAATCCAGCAACCCGCCGATATAGCGGATCGTCGCGGCAGTCGGGCTGGTGACAATGGCACCCGGACGCGTCGCAAGGATCAGACCGGGGCGTTTGACACCTGCCGCATCCGCTTCTCCCGCGCGTCGCAACACCAACCCTTGCGCCGGCAACGGCAGCTCCCCGATTTTCCCGTCCAGCGTCACAGGGGCCGGTTCAACCTCATCCGTCACAATTTCGGACAAGCCGCTGGCAAACCCGTCCAGCGTTTCAGTCGAGGCGATCAGAATACCGGTGCGCACCGGGTCTGCGGTAAACCGCTTGGGCAAATCGGTACGCTCTGCCATTGCCTGATTAAGCGCAGTGCGGGCGGATTGCACTTCGGTCAACCCGGTCTGAAGCCGCTTGGCGGCATCGGTCTGCAAGGCCCGCAGGGTCTGCACATTTTCCAGATCCTGACGCAGGGCATCCGCCCGTCGGTTCAACGCCGGTGTCAGCTCTGCCAATAACATGCCCGCCCGGGCGGTGCCGGTTGGCCCTTCGGGATGCAACAGGATGACGGGCGACGGCACCCCGCCCATGCTTTGCAATACTCCCAGCAGATCCGCCACTTCGCCATCGCGTGACGCCAGTTTGGCGGTCAACTGCGCCTCATTGATCGCCGCTTGACGCAGCCCGGCCCGCATCGCACCCAAGCCGGTTTCAAAGGCCTGTATGGTCTGGGTCAGGGCCCGCACCCTGTCGCGCGCGCCATCCGCCTGATCCAGCATACCCGATGCCGCTTCCAATGCGGATACCGCCGCGCGGGCCTGCTCCTCAATGGATTGCGCCGCCAGCGTGGCAGGCCAGAACAGCGTCAGAAGGAGGGCCAGATACTTCATTTGATCAAGGACACACCCGTCATTTCATCTGGCTGTTCCAACCCCATCAATTCCAACAGGGTCGGGGCCAGATCGGCCAACCGCCCGTCCCGCAAAACCGCGCCGTCAGGGCCACCAACCAATATAACCGGGACGGGATTAAGCGTATGCGCCGTATGCGGCCCGCCGGTTTCAGGGTCGATCATCACTTCGCAATTGCCGTGATCCGCGGTCACAATCATCGCGCCCCCCGCCTTTTCCAGCGCCTCCAGCGCAAGCCCCAGCCCCACATCTACCGCAGCGCAGGCGGCCATCGCCGCTTTCAGGTCACCGGTATGCCCGACCATATCGGGGTTGGCATAATTCACGACAATCAGATCATAACCTTCCTCAATCGCCGCGACCAAATGGTCATTCACCTCACCGCAGGACATCTCGGGTTGCAGATCATAAGTCGCGACATTGGGTGATTTCGGCATCTGGCGGGCTTCACCCTCAAACGCGACCTCCTCACCCCCGTTCAGGAAAAACGTCACATGGGGATATTTCTCGGTCTCAGCCAGACGGAACTGGCGCAACCCCTGTTTAGCCACCCAATCGCCCAAGGTATTGGCCAGCTCGGGCTTGTGATACATCGTGCTCATATAGGCCGCATGGGCCGTTGAATATTGCGCCATCCCCATCAGCGCCGCCCATTCAGGACGTGCACCAACTGCAAAACTGTCAAAGGCAGGATCGCCCAAGGCCGCCAAGATCTCGCGGGCACGATCGGCACGGAAGTTCAGACAGAACAACCCATCACCATCCTGTGCGCCGCCATATCCGCCCAGCACAGTGGCCTGAATAAACTCGTCATCCTCGCCCCGCGCATAGGCCTGATCCACCGCCCCCTGCGCCGTGTCTTCGGACAAACCTTCGCCGCGCAAAATCACCTGCACCGCTTTTTCCACCCGCTCCCAGCGGTTGTCGCGGTCCATGGCAAAATACCGCCCGGTGACAGTGACAACTTTAACACCCGCTGGCAGGGCCGCCTCCAACGCTTCGAAATACACTTTGGCGGATCGCGGGGCCACATCGCGCCCGTCCGTCACCGCATGGATCACAAGCGGCACACCGGCATCATCCAGCGCACGCGCCGCCGCGATCATATGGCTCACATGCCCATGCACCCCGCCATCAGACACCACACCCATCAAATGGGCCGTACCACCGCTTGCCTTCATCTTGCCAATAAACTCAAGCAAGGCTTCCTGCCGCGCAAATGTGCCTTCTTCAATCGCAAGGTCGATCTGCCCCAGATCCATCGCCACCACGCGCCCGGCACCAATATTGGTATGGCCCACTTCGGAATTGCCCATTTGCCCACGCGGCAGACCCACATCGGGCCCGAAGGTGGTCAATGTCGCATTGGGACATTCCCGCATGATCCGGTCCATTGTCGGCGTTTGCGCCAGCAAGGGGGCGTTGCCCTCGGACCGGGGGCTCAGACCCCACCCGTCCAGAATGCACAGAACCACAGGTTTAGGGATGTTCATTATTTTGCGCCTCAGCCGTTTTCCTTGCGCCTTTTACCCCCTTAGCTGCGTGGCGTGAACCGTTTATCCGAAGGTTGCGCAAGAACCGGATTGGCCGGGGCTGCGGCTTGTACAACAATCAGCGGGTTAAAGGAGTTCAGACATGCAATTCACCGCCCTGCCCACCGCCACCGTCAGCGCCCTGCAAAGCGGCGCGACCGACGCTTATGACATGCCCTGCGAACGCAGCATCTCGGACGGGGCGGGCAATCCCTGCCGCCACTGCCTGTGCAACATACCCGAAGGTGCCCCCATGCTGATCCTTGCCCACCGGCCCTTTGACGGGCACCATGCCTATGCTGAAACAGGACCGATATTCCTCTGTGCATCCGATTGCACCCGTGGCGGCGGAGGTGCATTGCCCGAGATCCTGACCACCTCACCCGATTATCTGCTCAAGGGATATTGCGCGCAGGACCGCATCGTCTATGGCACCGGCAAGATCGTCCCATCCGCCGATATCCCCGCCTATGTCGAAGCTGTTTTTACCGATCCCAGCGTCGCCTACATCCATGTCCGCTCTGCCCGGAACAATTGTTATCAGTTGCGCATCGACCGGGGCTAACCAACCCTTGCCGCGCCAGCGCTGTTTGGGCATAACGAGGGGCAAGAAACAGCCTAAGCCAAGGACATCCCCATGAGCCAGCCCGCGCCAGAAACCAAGGTCGTGAACACCTACCGCATCGCCTGTGACGGCAGCGAAGGGGCGTTGGGCCATCCCCGTGTCTGGCTGCAAATCCCCAAAGACACCGGGTTTGTCGAATGCGGCTATTGCGATTGCAAATTCGTACATGCGGATTTTGAAGGCAAAGTTTAAGCGCTGAACTCATCTGCCTGCGGGTGGCGCGACGGCGGATGAGTTTATTGGCAAGATGAAGCCGGGGGTCGCGGATAACCTTGCTGGCAGCGCCTGTCGCTTCGTGGCATTAGGGGACATGCCCCAGAGGAGATTTGCGCATGACATTCGGCAAAGGCCACCACCTGCATCTGATCGATGGTTCTGCATTTATCTTTCGCGCCTATCATGCCCTGCCGCCCCTGACGCGCAAGTCTGACGGCTTGCCCATCGGCGCGGTTGCCGGATTTTGCAACATGTTGCACCGCTATGTCGAAGGCAACACCGGCCCGGATGCCCCCACCCATGTGGCGGTGATTTTCGACAAGGGCAGCCATACCTTTCGCAACGAAATGTATGATCTGTACAAGGCCAACCGGGACGCAATGCCAGAGGATCTGCGCCCGCAGATACCCCTGACGCGCAGCGCAACCGAAGCTTTCAACATTGCCTGCAAAGAGAAAGAGGGCTTCGAGGCCGACGACATCATCGCCACCCTCGCCGTTCAGGCCCGCGCCGCCGGGGGGCGTTGCACGATCATTTCATCCGACAAGGACCTGATGCAGCTGGTCGGCGATGGCGTTGAAATGCTGGACGCGATGAAGAACAACCGCATCGACCGCGAGGGCGTATTCGCCAAATTCGGCGTCTATCCCGAACGAGTGGTCGATGTGCAGGCGCTGGCTGGCGATTCGGTGGACAATGTGCCCGGTGCCCCCGGTATCGGCATCAAAACCGCGGCGCTTTTGATCAATGAATACGGCGATCTGGACGGTCTGCTGGAACGCGCCGGCGAGATCAAACAACCCAAACGCCGCCAAACCCTGATCGACAACGAGGAACAAATCCGCCTCTCCCGCCGTCTGGTGCAGCTGGATGAAGACACCCCGCTGGATTTCACCATTGATGACCTTGAGGTGCGCGACCCCGATCCTGAAACCCTGTTGGGTTTTCTTGCCGAGATGGAATTTCGCACCCTGACCAAACGCATTGCCGACCAGATGGGCAAAGAAGCACCGGTTATCGCCGATGCCCCCGCCGCGCCTGAGGCACCGCTGGTTGCGGATATCCCGTTCGACGCTGAAAAATATGAACAGGTCAGCGATGCCGGCGCCCTTCAGCGCTGGATTGATGCGATTTACGAGGTTGGCTATGTCGCCGTCGACACGGAAACCACCGGCCTGAATGAAATGACCGCCGAGCTTGTCGGCATATCACTGGCGACCGAAGCCGGCCCCGCCTGTTACATCCCGTTAATTCATAAGGCCGGTGCCAGTGACGATCTGTTCGGCTCTGACGATCTGGCCGAAGGGCAGATGAAGGTCGAAGACGCGCTGCGCATGTTGACCCCGATGCTGGAGGATCCGACGATCCTGAAAATCGGCCAGAACATGAAATACGACGCCAAGATTTTTGCCCAAATCGGCATCTCCGTTGCGCCCTTTGATGACACCATGCTGATGTCCTACGCACAGCACGCAGGGCTGCATAACCACGGCATGGACACCCTGTCGGAACGCTATCTGAACCACACACCGATCCCGATCAAACCCCTGCTGGGGTCAGGCAAATCGGCCATCACCTTTGACAAGGTGCCGCTGGACAAGGCGGTGCAATATGCGGCGGAGGATGCGGATATCACCCTGCGCCTCTGGCAATTCCTGAAACCACAGCTGCACAGCGCACAGGTCACCAAAGTCTATGAAACGCTGGAGCGTCCGCTGGTGCCTGTACTCGCGGCGATGGAACGTTCCGGAATCAAGGTGGACCGCGACACGCTCAGCCGGATGTCCAACGCCTTTGCCCAGAAAATGGCCGGGCTGGAAGACGAGATTTACGAGATTGCAGGCCGCAAGTTCAATGTCGGCTCTCCCAAACAATTGGGCGAAATCCTGTTTGATGAAATGGGGATCGAAGGCGGCAAAAAGGGTAAAACCGGGGCCTATGCCACCGGCGTTGATATCCTTGAGGACCTAGCCACCGAACATGAATTGCCCGCGCGCGTGCTGGACTGGCGCCAGCTCAGCAAGCTGAAATCGACCTATACCGACGCGTTGCAAACCCATATCAATGCCGACACCGGTCGCGTGCACACCTCCTATTCCATTGCGGGTGCCTCCACCGGTCGCCTTGCTTCGACCGATCCGAACCTGCAAAATATCCCGATCCGGTCAGAGGAAGGCCGCCGCATTCGCGAGGCCTTTATTGCAGAAGAAGGCAAGACATTGGTTGCGCTGGATTATTCCCAGATTGAGCTGCGCATCCTTGCCCATATCGCCGACATTCCTGCGCTCAAGGAAGCCTTTGCCCGTGGCGATGACATTCACGCCATGACCGCCTCTGAAATGTTCGATGTGCCGATGGACGAAATGACACCCGACATTCGCCGCCGTGCCAAGGCGATCAACTTTGGCGTGATTTATGGCATTTCCGGTTTCGGCCTCGCCCGCAACCTGCGCATTCCGCGCAGCGAAGCCCAAGGGTTCATCGACCGCTATTTCGAACGTTTCCCCGGCATCCGTACCTATATGGACGACACCAAGGCTTTTGCCAAAGAGCATGGTTTTGTGCAAACCCTGTTCGGGCGCAAAATCCACACGCCCAATATCACCGCCAAGGGACCACATGCCGGTTTCGCCGCCCGCGCCGCGATCAACGCGCCGATTCAGGGCACAGCTGCCGATGTCATCCGCCGCGCGATGATCCGCATGCCCGAGGCAATCAAGGATCTGCCCGCCACGATGTTGCTACAGGTCCACGACGAACTCTTGTTCGAGGTGGATCAGGGTCATGAGGAGGCGCTTATTACAGCCGCCCGTGATGTCATGGAAAACGCCAATGATCCTGTGGTCAAGCTCGCCGTCAAGCTTACCGTTGACGCAGGACAAGGGGCCAATTGGGCAGAGGCGCATTAAACGTCATGCTGCCGATTTTCTATTCCTTTCGGCGGTGCCCCTATGCAATGCGTGCCCGTCTGGCCATCGCCAGTTCTGGCATTCGGGTCGAGTTGCGCGAGATCCTGTTGCGCGACAAACCGCAGGCCTTCCTTGATACCTCGCCCAGCGGCACGGTCCCTTGTTTATCAGTGCAGCGTTTGTCAGTGCAGCCCGTGTCAGTGCAACCCGGCTTGGTCACGGACGCCCGTGTCATCGACGAAAGCCTCGACATCATGCTGTGGGCACTGAACCACGCCGATCCACAGGGGTGGCTGAACATGCCCCCGGACGGTCACGCCCTGATCGCCCGTGTGGACGGGGAGTTCAAAACCGCCCTTGATCGCACCAAATATGCCACACGCTACCCCGATGAAGACCCGCAGGAACACCGCGCCAGCGCCGCCGGTTTCCTAGGCGAGCTGGACCAACAAATTGACGGATACATCTACGGCAAACCAACGCTTGCCGATTTCGCGACCTTGCCCTTCATCCGCCAGTTCGCCTTTATCGACAAGCCGTGGTTTGACGCGCAGCCATGGCCACAGCTTCAGGTCTGGCTTACTGCATTTCTGGACTCTGCCGCCTTTGCTCAAATCATGTCAAAATATCCTCCTTGGCAATCCGGTGACGCGCCGCTCTATTTCCCGGAATAAACCACCGAGCGTTGACATGTCGTTAACGCAACACCGACGCACGCCGGGTTAACCCCTGCCCAAAACCGCAAAAGGTGCACCGCAGGATGTATCGGGGGTGCACGGGGGGTGTACGCATGGCACAGCCGATTGGCCCTTGAAAACAAGGGCGTTAACCAATTTCAGATTGAGGCTCTCTCTTGGTGGTCGGGTTAGCGGACCATCCAGCCTAAACTCTCCTCGCTCGGCCCATTGGGAGAATATTCACCACTGATCCAACCAGCATATTCTGCCGCCCTGATCCGTTCAAACAGCCCGTCAAAATCCACCTCACCGGTTCCCGGTGCCCCACGATCCGGCGAGTCCCCGATCTGGATATGCCGGATCAGCGGCAGGTACTGATCAAACACCGCCACCGCATCACCATGGATCATCTGCGCATGATAGCTGTCATATTGCAGCCCCACATTAGGCGCATCCACCGCCGCCAGCACCTCTGCAGCCAGAGCGTAATCGTTCAGGAAATACCCCGGCTGCGCCACCGCGTTCAGCGGCTCCAGCGTCAGGGTCAGCCCCTCGGGTGCTTCTGACGCCGCCCATTTCAGATTGTCGATCAAGGTCTGTTTCGCCGCGTCCCCTTCGGCCACGCCGGTCATCACATGCACAAAAGGCACTTTCAATACCTCAGCATATCGAAAGACACGCTTCATATCATATTGAAAACGCTCCACCATTTCCGGCTGTGCCGCAAATCCGCGAGCGCCACCGGTGTAATTCGGCGGCGGCGCGTTGATCAGCACCAGCCGCTGACCGTTGGCAATCAGCGCACGTTGGATTTCCTTGGCTGCAATGTCATAGGGAAACAGCACTTCAACCGCTTCAAACCCCGCTGCAGCGGCGGCCACGAAACGCTCCAGAAAAGGCAGCTCGGGCCATAAGTGGCTAAGGTTGGCGGCAAATTTCAGTGACATTCAGGCCTCTTGCGGCAATTCATCTGACGGTATGATGCCAAAGAATTCACCCTCTGACCACAGCCCAAACCAGCCGTCATGATGCACACCCAATTCAACCAGACGGTAGAAGCTCTTGCGGTCAATCAGCGCCTCCAGATTGCGCCGGATCAGAACATAGGGGGCGGGCTCTCCGGTTTCGGGGTCACGCTCAACGCGGATCGGGTTGGATGGGCCCGCAATCGCAACATCACCTACATTACTGATAAAGCTAAGTTTTTGCGCATCACCCGCGCCCTCCGCCTCAAAATCCACCGCCACAAACGGCGCATCCTCAACCGTGATACCAACCTTCTCAACCGGCGTGACAAGGAAATACTTGTCCCCTTCCCGCCACAGAATCGTAGAGAAAAGCTTCACCAGTTCGGGCCGACCAATCGGCGTGCCCTCATAGAACCAGGTGCCATCGCGCTTGATCTGCATGTCCAGATCACCGCAAAAAGGCGGGTTCCATTTCTCCAACGGCGGCAATCCGCGCGTTTTCGCCGCACGCGCAGCCTCTGCCAGTGTATTTGCAGTCGGGGTAACGGTTTTTTGTCCGCTCATTGCTTTTGCCATTTCCTGTGAAAGAGGTAGGTTAGACTAAACCGATATAATCCTTAGGAAGCAAATGTCATGACCCAAGCCGACGACATGGTGGCCCAGATTGAAACATTGGGCGAAAAGCTGGGCGAAGCCAAACGGTCCATCACCAACCGCTTTATCGGGCAGGAACGGGTGGTCGACCTGACGCTGACCGCGCTTTTATGCGGTGGACACGGCTTGCTGATCGGCCTGCCCGGTCTGGGGAAAACCCTTTTGGTCGAAACCCTTAGCACCGTGATGGGCTTGGACGGAAACCGTGTTCAGTTTACGCCGGATCTGATGCCTGCTGATATTCTGGGATCAGAGGTATTGGATACTGCCCCCGACGGCAGCCGCGCCTTTCGGTTTATTGAAGGGCCGGTGTTTTGCCAACTGTTGATGGCCGATGAAATCAACCGCGCCAGCCCGCGCACCCAATCGGCCCTGTTGCAGGCGATGCAGGAAAAGACCGTGACCGTTGCAGGGCAGGACCGCACCCTTGGCATTCCGTTCCACGTGCTGGCCACCCAGAACCCGATTGAGCAGGAAGGCACCTACCCCCTGCCAGAGGCGCAATTGGACCGCTTTCTTGTGCAGATCGACGTGGCCTATCCTGACCGCGATACAGAACGTGACATCCTGCTGGCGACCACAGGTGACACCGATGCGCAATCCACACAGGTCTTCACCGCGCAGGAGCTGCTGGACGCGCAGCGCCTGCTGCGCCGCATGCCGGTGGGTGACTCTGTGGTAGAGCTGATCCTTGATCTGGTCCGCGCGTTCCGCCCCGAAGAAGACGGAGCCAGCGAACGGGTGCGCAACACGGTTGCATGGGGTCCCGGCCCACGTGCAGCACAGGCGCTGATGCTGGCCGTCCGCGCACGCGCCCTGTTGCTGGGGCGACTGGCCCCCTCCGCCGAAGATGTGTTGGACATGGCACGCCCTGTATTGTCACACCGCATGGCGTTGAACTTTGCCGCGCGCGCGCGCGGTGACAGCCTGCAAGGGTTGATTGATGAAACCGCCATCAGCCTGACCGGAACGAAAGCAGCCGCGTGAATACCCCCGTCACTCTTCGCGCCGCCGCCGAGGATCAGGCCGCCCGCCTGCCTGCGCTGCTGGCCCGTGCCGAACATCTGGCTGGGGCGGTTCTGCTGGGCGCACATGGGCGCAGGCGGTCAGGTGTAGGCGATGATTTCTGGCAATACCGCCCGGCACAGCACGGCGATAGCCGGCGGATGATCGACCATCGCCGTTCGGCCATGGGGGATCAGGAATTCGTACGCGAACGCGAATGGCAGATTGCGCAATCGGTGATGCTCTGGGTCGATCAGGGGGCCTCCATGCGGTATACCTCTGATAAGGGTCTGCCGGAAAAGGCGGATCGTGCCCGTGTGCTGGGCCTGGCCTTGGCCATCCTGCTCTTGCGTGGTGGCGAACGGGTCGGCCTGACCGGCACCCGGCTGCCCCCGCGCAGTGGCAATCCGCAGGTGCTGCGGCTGGCGGAAATCTTCTGTCAGGATGATGACACCGACTACAGCCCGCCGGAACATCGCGCCATGATCCCGCATGCCCGCGCGGTTTTCATATCCGATTTCATGGGCGATCTTGACGGGGTGCAAACCGCGCTGACCAAGGCGGCGGACCGGGGTGTGCGCGGGGTGATCTATCACCTGCTTGACCCTTCGGAAGAGCTGTTTCCCTTCACTGGCCGCACAATCTTCGAAAGTGTCGGCGGCACCTTGCGCCATGAAACCCTGAAGGCAAATGACCTCAAAGCGCGGTATTTGGAGCGTCTGGCAACCCGCAAGGCAGAGTTGCAGCGCCTCTGCGCCCTGACCGGCTGGCAATACGGGCTGCACCACACCAATAACTCTGCGCAATCGGCACTCTTGTGGTTATATGGGGCGCTGGACGCCCGCGCAGGGGTGGCCGCGTGACGGTTCTGGGTAGCATCGGGTTTACCGCGCCGTGGCTGTTGCTGGCGCTTTTGGCGCTACCGATCCTCTGGCTGATCCTGCGCGCGGTACCGCCTGCCCCGATCCGCCGCCGCTTTCCCGGCGTAGCGCTGTTGCTCGGGCTGAATGATGATGAAACCGTGTCAGACCGCACGCCATGGTGGCTGTTGCTGCTGCGTATCCTGGCCGTGGCCGCGATCATTCTGGGGCTGGCCGGACCGGTGCTGAACCCGCAGGCCGATCAGACGTCCGGGAACGGTCCCTTGCTGATCGTGCTGGATGGATCATGGGCAGGGGCAACGCGCTGGCCCGAACAAACTGCCGCGATAGAGGCACAGCTGACCCGCGCAAGCCGCGCCGAACGCACCGTTGGTTTCCTGACCCTGACCCGGCCCGATGCACCTGCATTCCAATCAGCGGATGTCTGGCGTTCCCGGTTGGCCGGTCTGGCCCCTGCTGCATGGCAGCCCTCCTCCGCCGATATCACCAAAGCTGTTGAGATCATGGAAGGTCTTGGCGGGTTTGACACACTCTGGTTCAGCGATGCGCTTGAATTTGAGGGGCGTGATGCGCTGTTGGACACGATGCAGGCACAGGGCGCGGTTGAGGTCTATCAGACGGCTGCCAATGTGCTGGCCATTGCACCTGCAACCTATGAGGACAGTGTGGTCAAACTCTCGCTGGCCCGCGCGATACCCGGCCCGGAACGGGCCGCGGTAATTCAGGCCGAAGGGCGTGACCCCGCTGGCAATGCGCGTATTCTGGCGACTGCCGAGGCGGTGTTTGAAAGCGGCGCAACCACGGCCCGTGCTGAACTGTCCCTGCCCGCAGAGCTGCGCGCGCGGATCACCGGATTTGCCATTACCGGACAACGCTCAGCTGGGGCAATCACGCTGGTCGATGACGCCCTGCGCCGCCGAGAGGTTGCCCTGATCGGCAGTGACAGTGACCGCGAGGGCCTGCAATTGTTGTCGCCGCTGCATTACATCGAACAGGCCTTGGCCCCGACCGCGGATCTGATTGACGGTTCCATTGCCGATGTGCTGCCTGCCAATCCTGATGTGATTGTGCTGGCCGATGTGGCGACCCTGGCCGATGCAGAAGCAACCCCGCTGCTGGAATGGATCGATCAGGGCGGTATGCTGGTGCGCTTTGCCGGTCCACGGATCGCCGCCAGTGACATCAGCCGGTTTGACGAAGACCCGTTGATGCCTGTGCGCCTGCGTGCCGGGGGCCGCAGCGTGGGCGGCGCGATGAGTTGGGGCGAGCCGAAATCACTGGATACCTTCAAGGACACATCCCCGTTCTTTGGCCTGCCCATTCCCGATGATGTTGTTGTCTCAGCGCAGGTTGTGGCACAGCCCGATCCAACCTTGGCCGCACGTGTGATTGCGTCACTGAGCGATGGCACCCCATTGGTCACACGCAAAAATCTGGGGCAAGGGCAGATCATTCTGTTTCATGTCACCGCAACGGCGGAATGGTCGACGCTGCCGCTGTCCGGCCTGTTTGTGCAGATGCTTGAGCGGCTTGCCCTGTCGTCTGCTGCGGCCACGCCGGAAGCCGGTGATCTGGCTGGCAGCACATGGATACCACAGCTGGTCATGGACGGGTACGGTGCCTTGTCGGATGCGGGCAACCTTCCCGGTGTGGATGGTGGTGATCTGGTCAGCGCGCCTGCCGGTCCTTCCCTGCGCCCCGGCATCTACAGCAGCGGCGAAAGACGGCTGGCACGGAATGTCTTTACTGCCGACAGCAGTCTGATCCCGGCAAGCTGGCCGCTGGACGTGCCGGTGCGTGGTCTTGCCGTGGCCCCTGAGCAACCGATCGCGGGATGGCTGCTAAGCCTGTCGATCCTGTTGCTTTTGGCCGATATTGTGGCCTCTCTTGCCCTCTCGGGGCGGCTGTTGAACCGCAGCAATGCGGCGGTGGCTGTCCTGTTGGCGCTGCCTTTCCTTGGTGTCGCAAGCCCCGGACAGGCGCAAAACGATGCTGACAGTTTCGCCCTTGCCGCCACCACCGAGGTGTCGCTGGCCCATGTCATCACCGGAAACCCGCAGGTTGATGAAATCGCGGCGGCGGGTTTGGAAGGGCTGTCCGATACACTGTTCTTCCGCACCTCCATCGAACCCGCACCGGCAACCTCTGTTAATCTGGAAACCGATGAGCTGGCGTTTTTCCCGATCCTCTATTGGCCGGTCACACCCGATCAACCGCGCCCCTCTGCCGAGGCCTATGTCAAATTGAACGATTATCTGCGCTCTGGCGGATTGATCCTGTTTGACACCCGCGACGGCAATATCGCCGGTTTCGGCACCGCCAGCCCGAATGGTCGCAAGCTGCAAGACCTTGCCGCGCCTCTGGACATTCCACCGCTGGAACCCGTGCCCGATGATCATGTTTTGACACGCACGTTCTATCTGCTGCGTGATTTTCCCGGCCGCCACACCAGCCGCGACATCTGGGTCGAGGCCGCTCCGCCCAATGCCGAACAGATCGAGGGCATGCCGTTTCGCAATCTGAATGACGGTGTGACGCCCGTGGTGATTGGTGGCAACGACTGGGCCGCCGCCTGGGCCGTGCGCCCCGACGGTGCGCCACTTGTGCCCATCGGGCGCGGCTATGGCGGCGAACGCCAGCGCGAGCTGGCCAACCGGTTCGGGGTGAACCTGATCATGCATGTGCTGACAGGAAATTATAAGTCGGACCAGGTGCATGTGCCTGCTCTGCTGGAACGGTTGGGCCAATGACCGCAACACTTGTATATGATCCACTGATCCCGGTTTCCCTGCTGATTGTCGTGACCATCATCGCGCTGATTGGGCTGATCCTTGCGATTCTGCGCGGGCTGAACGGCTGGGCCTTGCGCGGACTGGCAGCAGCGGTTGTTCTGGGTGCCTTGGCGAACCCGTCATATCAACAGGAAGACCGTGCACCGCTCAGCGATATTGTGCTGTTGGTCGAGGATGAAAGCGCCAGTCAGAAATTGGGCGGGCGGGCGGATCAAACCGCCGAAGCGGCGCAAGCGCTGGCGGCACAGATCACGGCGCGCCCAAATACCGAAATCCGCCGGATTGCGGTGTCCGATGGTACCGGCGACGCAGGCACGCGGGTGATGACGGCCATCACCGATGCACTGGCCGAGGAACCGCAAGCACGGATCGCCGGCATTCTGGCGATCAGCGACGGGCGTGTGCATGACGCTGATCTGCCCGTCGATCTGCCCGCGCCGATGCATCTGTTGATGACAGGCAAAGACGCCGACTGGGACCGCCGTTTGACGGTCAGCAACGCGCCCGCCTTTGCGATCATCGGCGAGCCGGTCACCCTGACCCTGCGCATTGACGATCTGGGCAATGCCCCTGCGGGTGAGACGCTTGCCCCGCTGGATATCTCCATCGATGGCGAACCGGCACAGACGTTTCGTGTGCCAATTGGTCAGGATCTTGAGCTGCCCGTCACCCTGCCCCACGGCGGGCGCAATGTGATCCGCTTCTCCCTGCCCGAAGCAGAGGGGGAATTGACCGATCGCAACAATGCCGCGCTGATCCAGATGAACGGGGTGCGCGACCGGTTGCGCGTGCTGCTGGTCAGCGGGGAACCACATCCCGGCGGGCGCACATGGCGCAACCTGTTAAAATCGGACAGCTCTGTCGATCTGGTACATTTCACCATTCTGCGCCCCCCGGAAAAGCAGGACGGCGTGCCGGTGACAGAACTGTCGCTGATCGCTTTCCCCACACGCGAGCTGTTCATGGAAAAGATCGAAGATTTCGATCTGATCATCTTTGACCGCTATCAGCGGCGTGGCATCCTGCCCGCGCTTTATCTGGATAATGTCGCGAATTACGTGCGTCAGGGGGGCGCGGTTCTGGTCGCTGCCGGACCCGATTTCGCAAGTGCCGACAGCATCTACCGCTCCCCGCTGGGGTCGGTCATTCCGGCCACACCTACCGCACGCGTGCTGGAAGAACCCTACAGCCCGACAGTGACTGATCTGGGCCAGCGGCATCCGGTGACCACCAATCTGCCGGACAATGGCGATTGGGGCCGCTGGTTGCGCCAGATTGAAGTGGCCGAACCGCAGGGCAATGTGGTGATGGAAGGCATCGACGGGCGCCCCTTACTGGTGCTGAACCGCGTCGATGAAGGGCGCGTGGCACTGCTGGCCTCTGATCATGCATGGTTGTGGAGTCGCGGTTATGAAGGGGGCGGGCCGCAGTTGGAATTGCTGCGCCGTCTGGCCCATTGGATGATGAAAGAGCCCGAACTTGAGGAAGAGGCACTGGTTGCCACCGCCGAAGGGCAAAGCATGCGGATCACCCGCCGCACCCTTGGCGAAACAGTGCCGCCCGTGACGGTGACAACACCGGATGGTCGTACCGTTGAGGTGCCCTTGAAGGAAGCGGCACCGGGCATATTTGAAGGGGCGTTTGAAGGGCCGGAAATGGGGCTTTACCGGCTTGATAATGGCGATCAGGCCTCGGTGATCGGCCTTGGCCCTGCGGCACCGCGCGAATTCATCGAAACCATTGCCAGCGGTGAGGCGCTGGCACCGCTGGTGACCTCCCTGCGGGGGGGTGTGGCGCGGCTTGAAGAAGGCTTGCCTCGATTGCGCAACGTGCGCCCAGGGCGCCCGGCAGCAGGGCGCGGCTGGCTGGGGATCACCCCGCGCGGGGCCTATGAAACCCGCGATATTCGCCAGACGGCGATCCTGCCGGGATGGCTGGTTTTACTGCTGTCCGCTGGTCTGATCACTGCCGCATGGCTGCGCGAGGGACGCCGCTAGGCGCAGGACAGGCCAAAGCAGTGACCGCACACACCGCTCTGTCATTTGGAAACAACGGTAAGGGAAGGGGCCAGGCTAAAGTGCGCGCAGCAACAAACCACCGGCAAGGAAAGCCACGGCAAGCCCGGCCAAGACTTCCAGCACGGCCACCATTTTGGCCATCTTCGGCGAACCGCTGAGGCTGGCCAGGATGCCACCGCTCAATCCGCTGGCCAGAAGGCCGACCAGTATCGTGACCAACGCAGTCCCAAACGCCATGGCAAAGGCCCCCGCAATACCAAGACCCCCGATGCCCATCTGCCATGTGATGATCAGAACAAACAGCGCGCCGGTACAGGGGCGCACAGCAATCCCCGCGATCAACACCAAAGCCTCGCGCAGGTTTGACACGTTTTCCACCTGATCCAGCGAGGGGCCATGGACGTGACCACAGCTTGCGCAGTGGTGGTCATGACCTTCATGGGTATGATCATGCGTGTGACTGTGGTGATCGTGGTCATGATCGTGGACTTGGGGCCGCAGCGATAGTTTGCGCAGGCCCCGCCACATTAACCAAAGCCCGATCAGGGCAATGGCACCATAGCTGACCGGTGCCATAATCGCCTCGGTCAGATTAACCATCGCTTCCTGACCGATGTTCAACACCAGCACACCGGCATAGACCAGCACCACCGCAGTAACCGCCTGCCCCAAGGAGGCCGCCAGGGCAATCAACGACAGGCGCAGCATTGGCACCTTACGGGCAAAACCATAGCCCCCAATCAACACCTTGCCGTGCCCCGGCCCCGCCGCATGGGCCAGACCATAGGCAAAGCACCCTGTCAGAACACCAACAACCGCCGCGGTTTCGCCAGAGCGTACGAGACGCAGGGCGCGGGCAATGGCGTTTTGAAATTCGCGTTGCTGGCTGGCGGCCCAAAACCCCAGCTGATCAAAACCGCCCGCATACCAAAACCAGCCCAAGGCGACAAAAACCGCACAGGCCGCAAAACTTAAGATAAATCGCATGTCACCCGTACCGTGGTCGCCAGCAAGATCCCGATGTCGGGGGTATTTTCATCAGACATTTCATCCATCGCGGCCAGTTGATCACTCAGCTTCTGTATCTGTGCCTGAACGTCGGGGACGTCAAATGACTTTGCGCAGGCAGCGTTGCCTTCAATCCGCACAGGCAGGGTGACGTCATAGGCGCTGTAATAGGTCGGATCATAGGGTTTGATCTCTATCGGGGCACCCGCCGCCTGATCCTGTATCACCTGCCGCACGTGGGTCGTGGTGATCCGCGCGTTTTCATAGACAGCGGTGGCCTGCATCGGCGCGGATAGCGTCAGGTTACGCCCATCCTGAGTGATCACCAGATCACCGTTGAATCCCTCTGTCCACTGCATGTCGAACCCTTGCAGGTCAGCCTGTTCCGCCTCGGTCAGGACACCGTCGAAATCCGGGTCAAGGCCGCGGTCCTCGGTAATCAGCAGGGAATAGAATTCGTCATAGGCCCAGGTGACGCGCACCTCACGAAGCCGCCCTGTTTCGTCAAATTGCAGATCCAGCCCGGTATCCACAAAGATATGCGGATGCGCCGCAAGCGGCGCGGCTGACAACAGGGTAAGGGCAAAGGCAAGAACATGTCTCATGATGTCTCCGAAATAGGGCATTGCAGCGCCGTCAACAAGATCACCTTCACTGCATCCTGATCTGAACACTTGCCGATTGTCCCCGTGCGTCAACCACCGATATCCGTGAATAGCCCTGAACAAGCGGCGGGAGTTGCACATCGCGGCGGTTCAGCCCGGTCAGAACCGGCACGCCATCAACAAGAACCATCAGCGGAAAGACGCCAGCCGCCAGTTTCAGCGGCAGGCTGTCGCCCGTGGCCCGTAACACGGCACCATCAGGGGGGAAACGCACCTCGGGCGCGTTTGCGGCCTTGCGAAACACCGCATCGCGAGGGCGGAACCGTTGCAAGGGCAGTGGCAGGGCGGCTGTGCTGACAATCAGGGTTTCCGGTGGCGGTGCTTGCAGGGGTGCGGGTGTCGGGGTGAGACGGCCAAAGGCTTCGAACAACACAGGCGCGGCCAGCGCACCGCCAAAGGCCCCCGGTACCGGGGTGCCATCGGGCCGGCCCAGCCAAACGCCAATCACATGCGCCCCGTCAAACCCCACCGCCCATGCGTCACGATGGCCGTAGGATGTGCCGGTCTTATAGGCAATATTGCGTGCATCAGCCGCACCTTTCGGTGGGGCGATACTGGCTAGGATATGCGACACCTGCCAGGCTGCCGCCCGCGAAAAGATGGGTTTTGGCGGCTCTGACCCGCCGCGTTCCCAGATCAGCGGACGTACCACCCCGCCGTGTGCCAGCCCGCCATAAAGCTGCACCAGATCGTTCAGGGTCAGCCCCACACCACCCAGCGCCACGGCCAACCCCGCCTTGCCAGCAAGCTGTGGTTTCGCCCCACCTTTGCGCATCATCCCCATCAGCCGCGCTGGCCCCAACTCCTGTGTCAACAGCACTGGCGGGATGTTCAGTGACAGTTGCAACGCCTCGCGCACCGTCACTTCACCGCGAAAGGCACCGTCAAAATTCTGCGGGGCGTAGCGGCCAAAGGCCACGGGGGAATCGTCGATCAATGTGTCGGGGTGCGCCAGCCCCTGATCAAATGCCATGGCATAGATGAACGGTTTCAGGGTTGATCCGGGAGAGCGCAGCGCGCGTGTCATATCGACAAAGCCCAAGGTGCCGCCCCTGCCGTCGTAAGCAGGTGAGCCGACCGAGGCCAAAACCTCCCCGCTGCGGTGATCCGCCACAACAATCGCGGCAGAGACACCTGCCGCCTGTCCCTGTGCCGCGCGGGCGGCAAGGGATTCCATCTGCGCTTGCAAATGCGCATCCAGTGTCAGGTCATGGCGCGAGGCCACGGGGTTCTGCGCATGCAGATGATCCGTCAGATGCGGGGCAAGGCGCACGAGGGGCCGCATCTGTTGCGGGATTGCCGCCATGCGAAGCTGATCAGGGGCCATGACCCGTGCCAAAACCCGCGCACGGGCCGTTTTTGCGGCCTGTGGATGACGGTCAGGCCTGCGGGCTTCGGGCGCTTGCGGCAGGGCAACCAACAAAGCCGCCTCTGCCGTGGTCAGGCGCCGTGGCTCTTTGCCGAACCATGCCAGACTGCCCGCCCGCACCCCTTCCATCGCCCCGCCGTAAGGCGCATGGGCAAGGTAAAGCGTCAGGATTTCATCCTTGCCAAGCTCTTGTTCCAATGCCAGCGCCAGCCTGATCTGGCGCAGCTTGCCCGTCCACCGTCCGGTGCCGGAGTTTTCCAGCAGCCGCGCCACCTGCATGGTCAGGGTTGACCCGCCGGAAACAATACGTCCCGACAGCACCGCCTGCCCCGTGGCCCGCAGCAGTGCCAGCGGGTCAACGCCACTGTGATGGTAAAACCGCTTGTCCTCATATGCGATCAGCATCGACAGATAGGCAGGGTCCACCTGATCCAACCGCAGTGCCAATCGCACGCGACCATCCTCAACCGGGAACACCCGCACCAGACTGCCATGCCTGTCGCGCACCTCTACCGAGGTTTCGACCAATACGGGCGGCAGAACGGTTGCGGCGACCCAATGATCCAAACCATCGCGCAGGGCGGCAGCACCCCAAAGGGCCAACACCAGCACAAAGGGGAAAAGCCGGCGGATCATGGCGTGACAGTCACCGATCCGGTTGCGGTATTGGCGCGGTATTCCGGGCGGTACATGTCTTCAACCGTGGCGGCGGGGTGATGATAAACCCCCGGTGTCACCGCCCGTACAACATAGGCCAGTTGAAACGGCTTGGCCTCGCGATGGTTCACTGCCGCGATAAAACGGTCACTGCGGAATTCGGCGTTTTCGCTCTCCTTCGTTTGCAGCCAGTCAAGTGCGCCAATCTCGCCACTGCGCAAGAGATTGGGGTTGTCGATCTCAAAGCCTGCCGGCAGCGGATCGTCAATGATCAGCCGCGCGCCAACCTCCTCAAAAGGGGTGACTTCCAGCACAACAACCAGCCGCGTGCCGGATTGGACCGCCCCGTCAACCGGCACCCCTTCCATTGTGAAACTGCGACGGGTGATTTGATAGCCATACCCACCCGCATCGGGGGCAACGTCTGGCACACCGTAGGCCGTCATCGTGACATCCATCGCAGTGGCGCTGATGTTCTCGATTTGTGAACTGCCACCGGTGCGCGCGCTCAGCCGTTCCACCACCGGACCGCGGGCATCCACGCCATCCACCCTGAGCTTCGCCACCACGTCAGGTGCGTTTAGCGCATGGGCGGCCAGCACAACCTGCGCCGCTTCCTGCGTGGAAAGGCGGCTGGTGCCAGCATGTAAGCTGGTGGTCAGCGCCACGGGGTCAAGTGCGTCACTGCCCGCTTCAGCGCTGAGTTTCAGCACAGCAGCGGTGTCACGCAGGGGGGTGCCAAAATCATCGCGCCAGCGCTTGTGCGGGGTCTGGGCGTTCAGCATCACACCCGCCTTGCGGAACATCGTATCGGCGCGCAGCGGATCGCCATAAGCGGCCAATGCCGCCCCCAGTTGGGCCAGCGCCAGTGGTGTGGCAAAATCCTGTGATTTGGTATCCGCATAATACCGCAGATCCCCCATGCTGGCGGCACCGGCACGGGCCAGCACCAGCAACGCATAGGCGATATCTTCACCCCCCTGATCAAAATCGGGGGCATAGCTGATCCGGTTGCGCAGATTGTCCATCGCCAGAGAATAGGCAAGGTCAGGCACCGCGTGGCCCTGCGCGCGCGCGCGGAACAGGAAATCGGTGACATAGGCATCCAGCCAGAATTCACCCGAGTCCGCCTGCCACAATCCAAAGGCCCCGTTGCTGGACTGGCGGGTCAGGATCCGCGCAATGGCCTGTGTGATCTTGTCGTTGAGCTGCGCCGGTTCCCCCAGCCCCGCCGATTGCGCAACCGAACTGAGGTACAGCAAAGGCATCGCGCCGGAGGTCAGCTGTTCGGTGCAGCCATAGGGGTAGCGGTCAAGCTGTTGCAGCAAACCCGGCACGTCGAACCGCGCCAGCGGACCGGCGGTCAGGGTCGCCGTGCCCGTGCCCGCGCGCAGACCGGCAAAGACATTGCTGTCAAAGGTGAAACTTTCACCCGCCCCCAGCGAGAATTGTCGCGTCAGCGCCACCTCTGGATCATTGTCACGCACCGGCATGTTCAACACCTTGCGCAGCTCGGTTCCGTCCGGCGTAGTCAACACAACAGTGATCAGATGGTCACCAATTTCGCGGGCTGTGACGGGTATCTCCAACCGCGCGCTGGCGTTCTCATCCAGACGCACCGTGGCTGGCACATCGCCCAGTGCAACACCGGCATCCGCATGGATTTGCAGGGCAGCATCACCCGCTGCGCCCGACGCATGAACCAGTTCCAGCAACAACCGGCTGCGGTCTTGCGGCGCAAGGAAACGTGGCAGAGACGCGGTGACAACAACGGGATCCTTGGCGACAATATCAACGGCCGCATTGCCCACGGCATCCGGCGACCAGGCAACGGCCATCAGCCGGATCGTGCCGTTGAAAGCGGGTTTGCTGATCTCAACCTTAGCGCGGCCATCCGCGCCAACCACAACGGGCCCTGTGAAAAACGCCATCAGCTTTTCGGTGGGTGGCGGCGATTGCACCTGCACGCTGACCGCCGCATCGCCGCCAGAGCGGACCGTGCCCAAGGCCCCGTTCATCCCGTCGATCAGCCGCCCATAGATATCGCGCAGCTCAACCCCCAGACGCCGCTGACCAAAGTAATGATCACTCGGGTCTGGCGCGGTGAAACCGGTGAGATTCAGAATGCCCAGATCCACAGCGGCAAGGGTGACATAGGCGGTCTGCCCCTCGGCAATGCCTTCGACCAACACGCTGGCCGCCACCCTGCCCGCCTGCCCGTCAACCTGTTCCGGCACATCGAAACTGACGCTCAGTTTCTTATCAGCCGGGGCAACGGCGGCATGAACCAATCCCAATTGGCGGCTGGGGTTCATCCCCGCCGCGACATCCATACCGCGCAGCACAGAAGCGGTGACATAGGCACCCGTGCCCCAATCCGCCCCCACCGTCAAAGCCACCGTATTTTCGCCTGCGGTGACCGGCACAACACGGCGTTCAATCACGCGGTTGGACAAGACACTGATCATCGCCACACCGTTACCCTCGGCCACAAGACGCAGAGTGGCCGTATCGCCGGTTTCATAGGTTTCCGCGTCAAGCGACAGGTCCAGCCGGTCAGGCGTATCCGTCCCGCCATCCCCACCATACCAGCCAGAGGCAAATTCAACCGAGGAGGCCGCATAGGGGCTGCCGATACGTTCCACCACAAGTTCGTAACTGCCCCATTCAGTCGGGGCAGTGATACGCGTGGCGGCGGCACCTAATGTCACATCAGCTGTTGCAACACGGATGCGGCGGGTGACCGGCTCCCACTCCCAATTGCCGTAAAGCTGATACCATTGATAGCGTGTCTCGACCTTGTTCACGGTCCAGCGCACCGGCATGTCGGCGGCGGTGCCATCGGGGTTCACCGCGATCAGGTCAAAAGTGGCCTCAGCCGCTTCGGGCAGCACGTCCTCAAACGCAGGCTTGATCCCGATCATGGTTGACGCAGGCGTGACCGCCTTATCAATCCGGCGCTCAACCGGACGGCCTGATCCTTCGGCGACACGTAGGGTTACTGCGGCACGCAACGGGGTTTGTGGCACCTCGTCCAGTTGCGGCAGACGCAGGGCCAATGTGGCGCGCCCTTGCTCATCGGTCGTGGCACCGGCAATCACCTGTGTCTGTCTGCGAAACCCCGTGTCGTGGCGGCCGAACCTGTAGCCGTCCCAACCGGCAATCTCACGTGTGGGCGCAAGCCGCACATCCCCCTCAACCTTCAGGTTCGCCCCCGGTGCACCAAACAGATAGCGCACATCGACACTGAGCGGCGGAGTTTGATCAAGGCGCAGTGGTGCATCGGGCAGGCCGATGTCAAAGTCGATCCGCTCTGGCAGGAAATCCTCAACCAGCACGGTCTGGCTGGCCAGTGCCGGGGCTTCAAGATCACTGTGAATATCCACCCGCCATGCCCCACGCGGCACATCCGCCCCCAGTGGCAGGGCAAAAACATGACCGCCCGCCTTGCTGTCGCGGCTCAGCTGGCGACTGTATTCAACACCGTCCGGGCGTTTCAGAATGGCCGTGACGGGCAACCCCTCTGAGGCGCGGGCCCGACCATCGCGGGTCAATACCGTGGCATAAATCACCTCTCCCACGCGGTAGGCCCCGCGATCCGTGGTGAGGAAAGTATCAATCGGCGGGGCGGGCGGGTGCCCTTCAACGCCCCTGTCGGACAGATCAAACGCCGGATCACTCAACGGCAAAAAGGCCACATCTGTGTCGCCCTCTTCTGCCATCAAAAGCGCAGGCTGCGCCGCACCGTTGCCGCGTGTCAGCCCCACTGGAAATTGTGCAAAACCCTCGGCATCCGTCGTCACAGTACCCAACACCGCATTGGCGCGGCTGATCAGGCTGATCTTGATCCCCGCCGCCGCAGTTGCATCGCCAAGGCGGCGCACTGCAATGTGCATGCCATCCGTCCCGCTCCATGTCGAAAGACCCAGATCGGACAGCACAAACCACTGCAACGCGGCAGGGTTCTCGTAACGATCCTGCCCCGGCACCGCAGCGCTTAGCGTATAGATACCCGCTGGCTGACCTGCCAGCGCCTCGGCGAGGGGCAGTCGGGTGGTCATATCAACATTCAGCTCGTTCTGCACTGTGGCTTCACCGGTCCAGACCTCATTGGCCAACGCATCCGTGAAACGCTCATCCTCATTAGCGCTTAGCGGACGACCGAAATAGCTTTCGCGGATGGCACGCACCAGATTGCGGTCACTGACCCGGCGCAGGGACAGATCAAGCATGGTGGCATTCACAGTCTCGACTGGCAGAGCCGCCTCTGTGCTGCGCGGCAGAACATAGGCGCGGCCCGCAAATCGGACAGAAGGGGCGCGATCCCGCACGTAAAGTTGCAGGGTCACATCCTTGTGCAGCACCTCACCACTGGCCGCAGGCAATCCCGCGCGCAGGGTCACGGTGTAGCGTGCGCCATGTTCAACACCGTCAACACAAAGCTGGCTGTCGTCACTTTGCACTACCAGACCGCGCCCCTCGACTCGTACAAAGGGTTCGTAATCCACACCTGCCTGCACCAATTGCTCGGAAAACTCGGCGCAGATGCGCGGGGCGGCAGCATTATTGTCAACGCGGTGTTCGGTGACGCGGAACCCGTATTTACCAATGGCCTCCTCAAGCGCGGCTTCCAGATCGTCGCGCGGGGTGATGTCCAGCGCCAGACGCAAGGCCGGTATCATGTCGCGGCCACGGTTGTTGACCTCAAGCGCTTGCGCCATCAGCCGCAGCGCCTCGACGCGCAGCCCCGGCTGATCAGCCCGCAGATACCCGTTGATCGCGGCCTGCAATGCGGCACGGCGCAGCTTTCGGCGTTCGTTGTTGTTACCGTCCCCGGCCCGCGCCAACGCCCGGCCCGCATAGGCGGTCCATAAATCCGCACGGTCGGATAAGGCCACGGCCTTGCCCGCCCAGCGGTGCGCCGCAGCGGTTTCTCCCGCCTGATCGGCACGGATCATTGCATCCATCAGATCTTCAAGCGTTTCACCGCTAAAGCTGTAGCTGGCAACGTTTGACGCAACCAAAGCACGGGCGGCGTTAAAATCATCTTCTGCCAGAAATCCCAAATCATCCTGTCGCGTGGCTTGTGCCCCCAGAACCCCGGGATCCGTCGCAACCTTTTGCGCCGAAACAGCCCCCGCATAGGGCTGGCGTTCACGGATTGCCGATTTGGGGAAACAGGCATTGTTGCGCGTATTAAACGTATAGGCGACGCAAGCGTCTTGGGCAGAACAGGCCCGGGCGCAAGCCGTTTGCGTGGTGTCAAAGAGGTTGGTCAAATCCTCGCCATAGAAATCCATATCGCGGGTTTGCAGATACCGGTGTTCGGGCAAGGCCCCCTCGGCCAATGCCGCTACTGCGCCAATTGTCAAAAGCGCCCACGCCAGTCCCGCCGCCCAAACCGTCCGCATCGGAAATCTCCTTCTTTTTAATCCTCTCAGCCTGACACGCTGATGGGGGCGCGGGCAAGTCTTGGCCGCCGGGTTTAAGGCGTTGTTCACCCGTTTGCGCCAATCTGCGCCGAAAGAAGGGTCCGATCGGAGCGCGGATGAGCCTTGCCAACAAATTAACTGAGGAACGGCGCAACCGGCTTGCAGCCGAGCGTATGCTTGAGCTGAAAAAGGCGGAACTCTTTGCCGCCAACCGGAAATTGGGCAAACATGCCCAGCAGCTGAGCGAAGAGATCGTCGAAACCCGCGCACAGGTGGCAACGATCCGGGGGGAAAACCAGCGGGTCAAATCAGACCTGAACGTCGCCAATGAAAAGATCGCAATTGCCGAGCGACGCCTCTGGCATTCCATCGAAACCATCAATGACGGCTTTGCCTTCTTTAATGCCGACAATGAAATGATCATGGCAAACCGTGCCTATCTGGCGATTTTCGAAGGTCTTGAGGTCATCTGTCCGGGAGTGAATTACATCACCATCCTGCAAGTGTTGACGGATGAGGGGATCGTCAACACCGGTGATCTGTCCACCGCCGACTGGCGCCGGATGATGGCGGACCGCATCCAGCAGCCCGATCCAGAACCGATTGTGATCCAGCTTTGGAATGGCAGTTTTGTCAAACTGGTGGATCAACGCGGGCCCGAGGGGGACATGGTTTCGCTGGGTCTCGATATCACGGCAACCGTGAAATACGAGGAGCAGTTGAAGGAAGCCCGTTCTGTGGCGGAAAGCGCCAGCCGCGCCAAATCCGCCTTCCTTGCCAACATGAGCCACGAAATCCGCACCCCGATGAACGGTGTGATCGGCATGGCGGATCTGCTGGCAGAAAGTGATCTGGACGAAGAACAACAGCTGTTTGTCGAGACCATCAAAAACTCCGGCGAGGCCTTGTTGGTGATCATCAATGACGTGCTGGATTATTCCAAGATCGAAGCCCAGAAACTGGAGCTGCATCCACAGCCCTTTGATCTGGAACGGGCCATCGTTGAGGTGTTGATGCTGTTGCAAACCTCGGCACAGAACAAGGGACTTCCACTGCTGCTGGATTACGACCTGTTCCTGCCGACGATGATGGTGGGCGACCCCGGTCGGGTGCGGCAGGTGATGACCAACCTGATTGGCAATGCGATCAAATTCACCAGCAAGGGGCATGTGCTGATCCGGGTGACCGGCGTGCCCGATCCGGCACTTGGCACGCTGTCCCTGCATGTGGTGGTTGAAGATACCGGCATCGGGATACCGGATGATATGGTTGGCCATATTTTTGGGGAGTTCAATCAGGTCGAAAACGAACGTAATCGCCAGTTTGACGGCACCGGGCTTGGGCTTGCCATCTCGCAACGGCTGGTCACCATGATGGGCGGCGAGATCTGGGTAACCTCGGAAGATGGGGTTGGGTCCTGCTTTGGCTTTCGTGTGGAAATGGGACTGACCGACGAAGGGGCGGTCCCGCAGTGGCACCCTCCAGAGGGGCTGCGCCATGCGCTGATCGTTGATGATGTGGACGTGAACCGCGCGATCTTACAGCGGCAATTGACCCAGCTTGGCCTCAAGGTCACGGCCTGCGCCAAGGTCAGCGATGCCGAAGCTGCGCTTGGCAACACCATCGACCTGTTGCTGGCCCATCAGGACGCTGCGCCGGCGCTGTTGTCTGTGTTGCAAGCGCGTGGCCTGACCCTGCCCGTCATTGTCCTAAGCCCGCATCCAAGCAAGGCAATCGAGGCTTTCGATGATCGGGTGAACGACATCCTGCTGCACCCACCGGCGCGCCAGAACCTGTTTGACACTTTGGGTGGGTTGACCTTTGCCTCCCCTGCCATAGCAACGCAGCAGACCCCGACAGCGCAGCGGCGCATGCGCATCCTCGCCGCCGAGGACAACAAAACCAACCAGCTCGTTTTTCGCAAGATGATCAAGGATCTGAATGTCGACCTGACCTTCGCAGGGAATGGCGAAGAGGCGTTGCGCCTGTTTCAGGACATCGCACCCGATCTGGTCTTTATGGATATCTCCATGCCCAAGATGGACGGCAAGGAGGCGACCAGCGCCATTCGCGCCTCAGAGGTCGGGACACCCACGCCGATCATTGCCCTGACCGCCCATGCGATGGACGGGGATGATGCGGGTATCTTGGCCGCCGGATTGGACAAATACCTGACAAAACCCTTGCGCAGAGCCTTGATCATGCAGGAAATAGAGGCCGCGCATGGGGGCAGGTTTGCCCCCTTACTGCCCGCTCAGGATGACGGATAGTCGCGCAGGAACACAGGTTTCTCCGGCGTCGAGATATCCGGCTGATAGGCATAACCGCCGGTGTCAAAATCCTTGATCGCCTCGGCATCGGTCAGCCGCTTCTGGATGATAAACCGCGCCATGGCACCACGCGCTTTTTTGGCGAAAAAGCTTACGATCTTGGGGCCTTTGCCGTCGCGTTTGTCTTCCATAAACTGTGGCGTGATGATCTTCAGCTTCAGCGCCTTGGGGGCAACAGCGCCGAAATATTCCTGACTGGCGCAGTTGATCAATACATCACTTCCAACCGCACCACCTTGCGCGTTCAGCGCCTTGGACAGATCATCGCGCCAATAGTCATACAGATTGGCCCCGCGGCGCGTCTTTAACTTGCTGCCCATTTCCAGCCGATAAGGCTGGATCGCGTCCAATGGGCGCAACACCCCGTAAAGACCCGACAAAATCCGCAGATGATCCTGTGCCCAAGCCAGTTCATCCGCATCCAGACTGCCCGCTTCCAACCCCTGATAGGTATCCCCGGCAAAGGCCAGCGCGGCAGGGCGTGTGATCTGCGCTGACGGCTCTGCCTCAAACGCCTGAAACCGGTCCCGGTTCAGCCGCGCCAGATCGTCACTGAGATGCATAAGGTCTTTCAGCTTGCCCAGGGTCAGATTGCGGGCTGTGGTCGCCAGCCGCACCGCATCTTCCTGAAAATCAGGCTGCGTTACCTCTACATCCCGCGCATCCCAGTCCAGCTTTTTGGCAGGTGAAATCACAACCAGCATCTTGGTCCCCCATTTTGAATTGGTTCAGAGATAACGCCGTGGCACGAGACCACAAGGGGGGATCACCCCGCCTCGCGCAGTACGTCCAGAAACGCAGGGCCAAACCGTGACGCCCGGCGTTCGCCCAGCAGGCGTTCAATCGCGGTTTCATCCGCATTGCGCAGCTGCGCCACCTTGGCCAGAAGCGAGGCGGAACAGCTCAGCGGTTTGTCACCGCCCCCCTCGCCACGGGTCAGGTCGGCCTGTACCTGCAACAACTGGTCATAGACATTGCCTGCCTCACGCCCCGCCAGCTTGCGCCGTGTCGGATGCATGCCCGTAGCTTCACCGTTGATCACCTCAAGAAAAGCCAGCCCGTAGGTGTCCAGCTTTTTTGCCCCGATGCCGCTGATCCCAGCCATCCCGTCCAGATCTCGCGGGCGTTTTTCGGCCATCTCGATCAGGGTACGGTCGGTAAAGATGATATAGGCGGGCACCCGTGCCGCCTCTGCCAGACCGCGCCGTTTGGCTTTCAGCGCCGAAAGCAGCGGCGCGTCTTCCTCGCTGACCATCTGTTTCACCGCAGGGCGGCGGCTGGCCCCTGCGGTTTTGATGGAATCGCGGCGCAGGCTGATCTTGGCCTCATCCCGCAGGATCGGCAGGGCGGCATCGGTCATGCGCAATGCACCGTGGCGTTCGGGGTCTGGACGGATCAGGTCATGACCCATCATCTGACGAAACACTGCCTGCCACTGACGGCGGTCATATTCGCCACCCACACCAAAAGTCGGCAGGCTGGCGTGGCCCCGCGCCTTGACCTTATCTGTCTCAATTCCCAGTAGAATATCAATCAGATGCCCCGCACCAAACCACTCCTCTGTGCGCAGAATGGCCGACAACGCCTTGCGCACCGCCGTAGTCCCGTCAAACACATCCGCAGGCGTGTCGCATAGATCACAACGCCCGCAGGTCACCTCGGTCTCATCAAAATATCCCAGCAGGCTTTTGCGCCGACATTCCAGTGCTTCTGCCAAACCGAGCAGCGCGTTTAACCGCCCGTGATCCGCCGCGCGGCGTTCGGGCGGGGCCAGCCCCTCGTCAATCTGGGTGCGGCGCAGGCGAATGTCATCAGGGCCATAAAGCGTCAGTGTTTCCGCCGGTGCCCCGTCACGGCCAGCGCGGCCAATCTCCTGATAATAGGCCTCGATACTCTTGGGCAAATCCGCATGGGCGACCCAGCGGATATCGGGTTTATCCACGCCCATCCCGAAAGCGACTGTGGCGCAAACGATCAGCCCATCCTCCTGCTGGAACCGGCGTTCAGCGATGCGGCGGTCGTCGGCCTCCATCCCGCCATGATAGTGGATTGCCTTTTGCCCCGCCTCGCGCAGTGCCCGTGCAATCCCTTCGGTCTTGGCGCGGGTGCCACAATAGACGATACCGGATTGTCCTTTGCGCTCGGCGGCAAAGTTCAGGATTTGGTCGCGTGGTTTGTTCTTCGCCTGAAACGCCAGATGAATATTGGGCCGGTCAAAACCACCCAGAAACGCCGTCGGATCAGTCCCGTCGAACAGTTTCTGCACAATTTCAGCACGGGTTTCCGCATCTGCGGTGGCGGTAAAGGCGGCCAGCGGCACATTCAGATGACGGCGCAGTTCACCGATGCGCAGGTAGTCGGGGCGAAAATCGTGACCCCATTGGCTGACGCAATGCGCCTCGTCCACCGCGATCATATTGACGCCCACACGTTTCAACATGCCGGTGACAGATCCGGCGGCAAGGCGTTCGGGTGCCATATACAGCAGTTTGAGCGTGCCTTCCTCCAGCCCTTGCCAAACCGCGTCTGTCTCTTCTTCAGTATTGCCAGAGGTCAGCGCACCGGCTCCCACGCCTGCTTCTTGCAAGGAACGCACCTGGTCGCGCATCAGGGCAATCAGGGGGGAAATCACCACTGTCACCCCGTCGCGCATCAGGGCAGGCAGTTGGAAACACAGGGATTTACCGCCACCCGTGGGCATGATGGCCAGCACGTTTTCACCGGCTGTGACCGCCTCGACAATCTCTTGCTGGCCGGGGCGGAACCCGTCAAAACCAAAGACATCACGTAATAGCGTGGCAGCGCCTGTCATGCGGGAACCCTGTATAATTTTCTGCTCTTTTTATGCAGAATCCCACACTAACAATCGATGAACAAGGCCTAAGACCAGTTGGCCTATCGCAGTTCGCGAAAACTTGAATCACACAACGCCGCCTGAAATCGGTGGTTTCAGCGCGTTGCGTGATGCTTTCTGAAACGGGTTTCCGTCAAAACGCTTTAGTAGAAGGCCGCCGCGTTGTTTACCAGAATGATCCGTGCCACAGCAACGCCGATCAGCAGCACCAGTGGAGCCAGATCAAGCCCGCCCATTTGCGGCAGAAAGGACCGCAGGCGGCTGTAAATCGGTTCAAGCAGGCGGTTCAAGCCATCCCAGATTTGCGCAACCAAAGGCTGGCGCAGGTTCAGCACCTGAAAATTGATCAGCCAGGACATGATGACATGCGCAATCACGATGAAATAGACGATGTTGAGCAACAGCATCAGAATTTGAAAAATCGAGGTCATGTCGCGCCCTTCCTGTGAACCACTGACGTTCAGTTAAGCCCGCCATCAAAAATCCGCAAGTGCGCAGCAGGGATCAGGGTGAATGCGCGCCCCTCTGCACCTGAAACCTCACAGTCTCCCTTGCGTGAAGGCGAAACGCCTGCTCTACCTGACGGCGGGTTCAACGGGGGCAGGACAATGGCAACAATCACAGCACGCAAACGTATCTGGGGCTGGTATTTTTTCGACTGGGCCAGCCAGCCCTATAATACGCTGATGTTGACCTTTATCTTTGGTCCCTACTTTGCCCAGACCGCTACCAATGCGCTGGTCGAAGGTGGCATGGCGGTCGATGCCGCCAAAGCGCAGGCGCAGGCCTATTGGGGCTATGGATTGACTGTTGCGGGTATTTGCATTGCGCTGCTTGCGCCGGTTTTAGGGGCTGTGGCGGACAGCACGGGCAAGCGGATGCCATGGATATGGCTGTTTTCGGTGCTTTACGTGATTGGCTCCGCCGCGCTGTGGTGGACGGCACCGCAAGGGTTTTCAGTTGTCTGGGCCTTGTTCTTTTTCGGCATCGGCCTGATCGGGATGGAGTTCGCCACGATCTTCACCAACTCCTACCTGCCAGAGCTGGACCCCGACCCGGCAGAACGCGGGCGCATTTCCGGGTCCGGTTGGGCCTTTGGCTATCTGGGCGGGCTTGTTGCGCTGATTGCCATGTTGTTGTTGTTTCAAGCTGGCGAGAACGGGAAGACCATGGCCGGGCTCTCTCCTCTGCTGGGGCTTGACCCCGAAACCAAGGCGGATACCCGCATTGTCGGCCCGCTTTCCGCGGTTTGGTACGCGCTCTTTATGATCCCGTTTTTCCTCTATATCCATGACAACCCTTCCGCCCCCAAATCTGGCGTCAATCTGGGACAAGCCCTGCGCGATCTTATGCAAACCCTGCGCAATCTGCCGCGCCACCCCTCATTGATGGCCTATTTAGGCTCGTCGATGTTTTACCGCGATGCGCTGAACGGGATGTATACCTTTGGCGGGATTTACGCGCTGGGTGTGCTGAACTGGTCAATCCGCGACATCGGTATTTTCGGCATTCTGGCGGTGCTTTCTGGCGCTGTCTTTTGCTGGGTAGGGGGCCGGGTGGACAGGCGGATCGGTCCGATGCCAGTGATTGTGTTTTGCTGCGTCACCCTGATTGTAACCGCAATCCTGATCATATCGCTGACCCCGACATCTGTGATGTGGATCGCCGTACCGGACGGATCTGCCGCACCTGACATCGCATTTTTCATCGCCGGTGCCTTGATCGGTGCGGCGGGTGGCGCGCTTCAGGCTTCCTCGCGCAACATGTTGACTTATCAAGGCAACCCGGAACGCATGACCGAAGCCTTCGGCCTTTACGCCCTGTCCGGCAAAGCCACATCATTCCTGGCACCGGCGCTGATCGCCATCACCAGCGACCTGACGGGCAGCCAAAGATTGGGCATTACACCGGTGGTAGGTCTGTTCATCATCGGGTTGATCCTGTTAGCATGGGTGAAACGAGATGGAGATTTTGCCAAATGACCCTTTCCCGCGTTCTGATCAGTGCCGCTCTGGCGGTTGTCCTTGCCTCTTGTGGTGGGGGTGGCCGTGACATCAGCGGGGCCAAACAAGTTTTGCCGACCATTGGCTCCTCTGGTGGTGCGCTTAGCAAGGTGCAGGCGAAAAAGCTGTTTGGCGCGAAATCCTTTGCCTCTTCGCAAAGCCCTGCCGCCTTTGGCAGCTATGCCAAGGGCTGTATGGCGGGAGGGGTGCAGCTGCCCGAAACCGGCCCGACATGGCAGGCCATGCGTCTGTCACGCAACCGCAACTGGGCGCATCCTGAAACCGTCGATATGGTCAAGAAACTGTCAGCCTTTGCCGCGACCCAACCCGGTTGGGAAGGGCTGTATGTCGGGGATATGAGCCAGCCACGGGGTGGACCTATGCTGACCGGTCACCGCAGTCACCAGATCGGTCTGGATGCCGATATCTGGATGCTGCCACCCAAATCGCTGGGACTTACTCGCAAGCAGCGCGAAAATATTTCGTCAATTTCCATGCGTCGCTCCAAAGGGGCTTATGTCAACAGCTCCTGGACACGGGCGCATCATAACATCCTGAAAGCCGCGGCCAAAGATCCGCGCACCGCACGGATCTTTGTCTTTCCCGGTGCCAAGGTGCAGATGTGCAACGATGAAAAGGGCGACCGCAGCTATCTGCGGAAAATCCGTCCCTGGTATGGGCACCACTACCATTTCCACGTCCGCCTCAATTGCCCCAAAGGGGCACGGGGCTGTGTCAACCAAAAGCCGCCACCCGCCGGTGATGGTTGTGCAGACGCGCGTCAGTGGCAGGCGAATATCCTGAACCCGCCCAAACCGAAACCGAAAGACCCGAACGCCAAGCCCAAGCCGCCCCGCCGCGAGTTGGTACTGGCGGACCTGCCGGCACAATGTAAGGCGGTACTGGACAACTGAGACGCCTCATTTGTGCTTTGATGGTGGTGCTATGGGGCACCACCTTGCCCGCCCGCGCGGAGCCTTCCCTGCGTCTGGTGTCCACAGTCACATGGGAATGGGACGCCGCGTGGTTTGGCGGGTTCTCCGGGCTGGAGTTGTCGCAGGATGGCCGCTTGATGACCGTGCTGTCAGATCGCGGGACGCTGGCGGAGGTCACATTACTTCGGGAAAACGATGTGATTGTCGGGCTTGCCCCGCTATCGAACACCCTGTTGTTCGGTCAGGATGACCGCCCCCTAAAGCCCAATTCGCGCGATGTTGAAGGATTGGCGATGGCGCGGGATGGCACGGCCTATGCGTCATTCGAACTTGAGCATCGCGTTGCGCGTCTGAACATACAAACCGGTGTCACCAACGACCTACCGAGCCATCCTGATTTCGGGAAACTGGGCAAGAACACCGGACTGGAAGCCCTGGCGATCCACCCCGACGGGCGACTTTTTACCCTTTCAGAGGCGGCTGCGGATGCGACCGGCATGGTGCCACTCTATGCCTTTGACAAAGACCGCTGGCAGATCACCCACCGCGTGCCTTTGCCCGGTCCTTTCCGACCTGTAGGTGCCGATTTCGATGACCAAGGGCGGCTCTATCTTTTGGAGCGCACGGTGACGCCGCTGGGGTTTCGCACGCGGATCAGACGGTTGGATCTGAACGCCGCCCCGATCAAAGCCAAGGTGTTGTTGACCAGTTTTCCAGCAGCCTTTGACAACCTCGAGGGATTAAGCGTCTGGCGGGATCAATCCGGTGCCACGCGGTTGACCCTGATCTCTGACGACAACTTTTTCCCACTGCAAACCACACAGATTGTCGAGTTTACTGTGCTGGAATGACTTGCACCGCGCGGCACTTCGGCCTAAAGCGCCCAAGTCTGCGATACCCGCAGGCCAAGTCGCCGCACCCTTGCACAAAACGGTTTTATATTATGACACGCAACACCCTCCCCGGCATTATTGCCATGGCCGCCATCGTTGTGGCCTCCAATATCCTTGTTCAATTTCTCTATGGTCAATGGTTGACCTATGGCGCCTTCACCTATCCGCTGGCCTTTCTGGTCACCGATGTGATGAACCGCGTTTACGGCACCGCTGCGGCGCGCCGCGTGGTTCTTGTCGGCTTTGGTGTCGGGCTTGTCTGCTCGCTCATCGGGACGCAGATCATGGGCGAGTTCGGCCCGCTGGTCACTGTCCGCATCGCCATCGGATCGGGCCTTGCCTTCCTTGTCGCGCAGCTGCTGGATGTATCGATCTTTGCGGCGCTGCGGGGCGGCACATGGTGGCGTGCCCCGCTGGTCAGCACCCTGATCGGGGGTACGCTGGATACCGCGCTGTTCTTCTCCGTCGCCTTTTCCGGCGCGCTTAGCTTTATCCACCCCGCCACCGATGTCAGCTGGGCTGCGGAAATGCTGCCCCTGCTTGGATCAGGGCCGGTTGCGCCGCTTTGGGTTTCGCTGGCTGTGGCCGATTGGGCTGTGAAAATCGGCATTGCTTTACTGGCGCTGATCCCCTTCCGCGTCCTGACATCGCGGATGCTGCGCACAGGCTGATCCTGCGGGATAGCGACATTTAGAACAAAAAAGTTCTTTGCGTTTTGAAAAACCTGTGCAACGATTCAGGTGAGTTCAACAAATGCAAAGGAGGTGATCTAGTGTCAAGAAAGGTACTGGAGCGAGGTGTCGGAACAGCTTGGGAGGTATCCCGTTAGGGCAGCCCCTGACGGTTGATCAGCCCGAGTGGATTTCGGTCTAACCGATCCCCTCCTTAAGCCATTCATTTGGGCCGCTCCGGCATACGGGGCGGCCCATTTCGTATTTTGGGCCTGCCGCCCTGCCAATGTCAGCGCCGGTGGTGTTTTGACCTTCGCGGCGCAGAATGCAACAAAGGCCCCATGTTACGCATCAACGACACCATCAGCATACAGGACTGGGAACTTTCCGAGCAGTTCATGCGCGCCTCCGGCCCCGGCGGGCAGAATGTGAACAAGGTTTCCTCGGCGGTGGAACTGCGGTTTGAGGCGGCGACCTCGCCTTCCTTGCCAGCCCCTGTAAAGACACGGCTGCGGCGGTTGGCAGGGCGACGTTGGACCAATGAGGGCGCGATTGTCATTCAATGTGACGAAACCCGCAGTCAGGCCCGCAACCGTGACATTGCACGTGACCGGCTCGTCGCCCTGATCACGCAGGCGCTGACCCCGCCGAAACGGCGGATTGCCACGCGCCCGACGCTAGGGTCAAAAAAACGCCGGTTAAAGGCCAAGAAGGTGCGCGGCGATATCAAGGCAATGCGTGGCAAGGTCGATCCCGACAGCTAAGGCCGGGCGTTGCGCCGGTTCCTACACCCTGCGCAGAATGTAGATGTCCATGATCCAGCCGTGGCTTTCCCGTGCCTCTGCCCGCATTTTGACAATCCTCTCGCCAACCTCGGCCAAGGGCCCTTCACAGATGATTTGTTCTTTCATGCCGACATATCCGCCCCACCAGATATGCAGCCCTTCAGGCGGCAGCGTCTGGAACGCGCAAGCGCCATCCAGCATAATCGCCAGCGTGTCCACATCCGCCGGCCAGCCCTCATCACGCAATCGCCGTCCCGTGGTCACTACAAAAGGCGCGCCAATGTCGTTGATCGGAATTGCATGGGCCGCCGTCAGCGCCTGCAAGGATGTGATGCCCGGGATCGCCGTTATCTGCGGCGCGGGATTCAGCCGCACGGCAATCCGCAACGTACTGTCATAAAGCGATGGATCACCCCAGACCAGCAGCGCCACCTTACCCACAGGCGTGCCGCCCATCGCCTCCATCCAGGCCAGCGCAATTGCATCATGCCAATCGTCCACGCGTTGGCGGTAATCCGGCGTTGCCTCATCCCGCACGGGCAGATCGAATTCGACAATGCGGGTACTGGTATTGGTCAGAACCTCATCACAAATCGCGCGCCGCAGCTCTGCCAGATCGGCCTTGCCCTCCCCCTTGCGCGGGATCAGGATCATATCCTGGGCATTGATCGCACGCACCGCCTGAAGCGTCAGATGCTCAGGATTGCCGGTACCGATACCGATAAGGGTCAGCTGCATCATCCTACCCCGGTATCCGCGCAATGGCTTTGCTGCGCAGGCTGCCCAACACACGGGCGTCGGCAAAGGTGCCATCCTCGGACGCAGCATAAAGGGTGATGAAATTCTGCAATTCCGCCAGATCATCGCGGGTCAGATCACCAAACAGATAGGCGACCTTGCCGCTTTCCCGAAAGGCAACCGTCTGGGCGCGGGTACAGCCGGACATACAGTCCACGCTTTCCACCTCGACCCCCTGCAACCCGTCACGCAGGAAGTCAACAAACCGCGTTTGCGGCGCGCAGGAGCGACAGACCGAAACCTTCATGTCTCTGGCTCCGCCAAAGGGCCGTAAAAGATCAACGCAGGTGTTGTGCTGCTGGTCGTTTCCAGATGTGTGGCAAGGCTGGTGATGGTGTAACGGGTCAGTTTCTCGGCAGGGGTCGATACCGCCTCTGCCAACATTGCGGGGGTATCACCGGGCAACCCGTGTTCAACCAGCCGCGCGGCCAGCCCGGCAAAGGTACGTTTGCCCATATAGACCACCGTGGTGGCCGCCGGGTCTGCAAGGGCGGCCATATTCACATCACTGGGCAGATCGCCGGTGACATCAGCACCGGTGATGAACTGCACGCGGCGCGCAGTCAGTCGGCGTGTCAGGGGCATGCCCGCTGCTGCCGCCGCTGCCGAAGCAGAGGTAACACCGGGGATGATCTCAAATTCGATACCGGCGGCCTTCAGCGCGGTGATCTCTTCCTCAAGCCGGCCGAACATGCCGCTGTCACCCGATTTCAGACGCACAACCCGCAGCCCCGCCTTGGCGTGATCCACCAGAACCTGCGAGACATGGTGCTGCTTGGGTGAAGCCCGCCCCGCCCTTTTGCCCACGCCAATCAGATCCGCCTCTGGCCCTGCATGTTCAAGGATCGGTCCGGCGCTCAGGTCGTCAAACAACACCACCTCGGCCTTTTGCAACCGGTCAACCGCCTTAACCGTCAGCAGATCAGGATCCCCCGGACCAGAGGACACAAAGGAGACAAAGCCGCTCATCCTTCTTCGCCAATCATGTGAAAGAACGTACCAGTTGCGCGGCCCCCGCCCTCAAACTTGCGGACGGATCCGGTTTCTGCGACCTCCAGATCATTGCTGTCACAGATTTTCGCCAGCGGCGCGTCGGGCTCATTCAGGATGGTGGCATAATGGAATTCATGCCCACGCAACTGCGCCAAAGCGTCAAAACCGGGGATCGGCGCGTTCAGGGTGGCCTTGCGATAGCCAAGGTGGAATTTACGTTTCTCAAAAGAGGTTTCCAGCCCCAAAAGCCCTGTCATTTCATGACGTTGGCCTTCCTTATCAACCAGCCCGGCCCCCATCGCCATATAGCCCCCGCATTCACCATGCACCGGCTTGCTTTGCGCAAACGCCCGGATGCCTTCGCGAAAATTCGTGGCCGCCGCCAGTTTTCCCGCATGCAATTCGGGATACCCACCGGGCAGCCAACAGACATCCGCCGAAGGGTCCGGTGCCTCATCCGCCAGCGGCGAAAACGGCAGCACCTCTGCGCCAGCCACACGCCAGCCCGCCATAAGATGCGGATAGACGAAGGCAAAGGCCGCGTCCTGCGCCAAGGCGATACGCTGGCCCGGTGGGATGACCGTTGCGGGTGGCGGTGCATCTTGCAATGTCCCCGCAGCGGCGGCGCGCAGGGCATCAAGATCAACATGTTCGCTGACAAAGGCCGCAGCACCGGCAAGGATATCGGGCAGATTTTCCTGTTCACCGGCCTGCACCAACCCTAGGTGCCGTTCTGGCAGCTCAATCTCTTTGCGCCGCGGCAAGACGCCCAGGACGCGCACACCTACCGCTTCCATTCCGACCCGCACCAACGCCTCATGACGGGGCGAGGCGACACGGTTCAACACCACACCGGCCAAAGTCACATCGGGGCGCATCATCTTGAACCCCAGCGCCGTTGCGGCCACCGATTGCGCCGCGCCGGACACATCCAGCACCAGCACCACAGGCCAGCCCATCAGCGCCGCAATATCCGCGCTTGCGCCATTGCCACAGGCCCCGGGGATCGCCACGCCGTCAAACAATCCCATCGAACCTTCGGCAAGGATCAGATCCGCACCGGTGGCATTGCCAACCAAACCGTCGATTGTCGGCCGCGCCATGGACCAACTATCAAGGTTGAAAGACGCTCGACCAGAGGCAGCCGTATGAAACGCCGGATCAATATAGTCGGGACCACTTTTGAACGGTTGCACCTTGACGCCCTGCGCACGAAACGCGGCCAAAAGGCCCAGCATCAGGGTGGTTTTACCAGTGCCCGAGGCGGGCGCGGAAATCATCAGGCCGGGGGGGATCATTCTGCGCTCTCCGGGAAACGGGGTTCGGTGCCGACGGGGCGGAAACGGCGGTCATAATTCCCTGCATAGAGCCTGCTTTCGCCAAAATCTTCTGCCCCGATCGCATGGCCGACAAGGATCAGCGCGGTGCGCTCCATCTCTGCCCCAATGGCGGTTTGCAGGGTTTCAAGCGTCGCCTTGACCACCCGTTGATCCGGCCAGCTGGCCCGCCAGACCACAGCCACAGGGCACTCCGCCCCGTAATGCGGTGTGAGGTCCGCCACCACTTTTTCCAACACATGCACCGACAGGTGAATCGCAAGGGTCGCGCCGGTCTTGGCAAAGTTTTCCAGCGCCTCGCCTTCGGGCATCGCCGTGGCACGGCCAGTAGTTCGGGTGAGGACAACCGATTGTACCACACCGGGCAGGGTCAACTCAGCGTTCAGCGCGGCGGCGGCGGCAGCAAAGGACGGCACACCGGGCGTCACATCATAGGGAATATCAAGGGCACGAAGGCGGCGCAGCTGTTCACCCATGGCGGACCAGACCGACAGATCCCCGGAATGCAGCCGCGCAATGTCGTGGCCTGCGCCGTGGGTGGCGCTAATCTCATCAATGATCTCATCCAGCGACATCCGCGCGGTATTGACGATTTTCGCATCCTTAGGGCAATGCGCCAGCAGTGCCTCGGGCACCAGTGACCCGGCATAAAGGCAGACCGGACAGGCGGCGATCAGGTCGCGCCCGCGCAGGGTGATCAGGTCGGGCGCACCTGGGCCAGCGCCGATGAAATGGACGGTCATATTTGGTTTTCCTCAAGGTTCTGCGCGATGGCGGCGGTGGCTTTACCATCCCCCGAGACGACGCGCGGTGCAACCAGTCGCGCATTTGGACCGGCGGCAGCTAAGGCGGCGGCCTCAGCCAGTGATCCGGTACCGAACCTGTCCTGAATGCGTTGCGATTGGGTGGGGGTGATCATCTGTTGCAGGTCCGTCTGGGTGATGCCAAGGCCGGGAATGCCCATCAGGCCGGCCAGTTCCTGAAACACGATCTCGCGCGATTTCGCCGCCTCTGTCACCAGCGCGTCAATCTTTGTTCCGCCCGCGCCCTCAAGCGCCAGACGCATCGCATCTTGCAGGCTGGCCAGATCAGCCGCCGCGCGAAAGCCAAGACCCATAACCCTCATAGCGTCACACTCCACTGCACAACGGGGCGGGCGGGTTGCCAACCGCGCATGCCACCCAGTGGCCGCGCCTGCGCCAATTCGATCCGCAACAGGCTGCCGCCTTTTTCAGCATGATGGGTGGCAAGCAGGGTTTCGGTTTCCAGCGTCACACCATTGGCCACAAGGCGGGTGCCCTTGGGCAGGATCGCAAAAAGCTGTTCAAACAGGGCGGCCGTACCGCCGCCGCCAATGAATACGGCATCGGGGGGCGTCTGATTCTCAATTGTCTGCGAGGACGCCCCTTCGACAACTTTCATCCGGTGCGCCAGCCCGAAGTCACGGATGTTTCGCGCAATGTTTTTGACACGCTCGGGCCTCAGTTCAAAAGCTGTCGCACGCCCACCGGCAAGGCACCATTCCACCGAGATAGAGCCTGATCCAGCCCCAATATCCCACAGGGTTTCACCGGGTCGCGGGGCAAGTGCGGACAAGGTAAGCGCCCGCACCGGGCGCTTGGTGATCTGCCCATCATGGGCAAAACTGTCGTCTGGCAGGCCTGAGGCACGCGGCAGGCCCACATTGGCAGAAAGCGCAATGGCGACGGCCACAGGGGCGGCGATGGCATCAAGGTCAAAAGCGGCAGCGGTGGTTTCGCGGATGCGCTGGTTTGCCCCCCCCATCCGTTCGCAGACATGCAGGGTTGCCGCGCCTGCCCCTTGTTCGGTCAGCCATTTCGCCAACGCGGCAGGGGCATCCCCGTCCCGCAGCAAGCAAATCATCTGTCCCTGCGGGGACAAAACCCCGCGCAGCTGTTCAAATGGGGCGGCATGCAGACCGTGACAGGTGAGCGTTTCCATCCGCCAGCCAAGATGACCTGCCACCAGCTGAAAGGTCGATGGCGCAGGCAGGACCGTCCATTCGCCGCGCGCCAGATGCACCGACAGGCTGCCCCCCGCGCCGAACCAAAACGGATCACCAGAGGCAAGAACAACACAAGGTTTGCCCCGCGCGGCCAGCACCGAATCAACGCTAAACGGGATCGGCCAGGGCTGACCACGCCCCCCCGCATCAACCAATTCCAGATGGCGCGGCCCGCCAAAGATCAGTTCCGCCTGCGCAATCGCGTCACGGCTTGCCGGCGGCAAGGCGCTTGCGCTATCGTCCGGCATTCCGATGATCGTCAGCCAAGGATTATCCATTATGCGCATCCTTTTGCTGGGGGGCACAACCGAGGCCAGCCAGATGGCCAAAACCCTCGCCGCAGAAGGGTTGGATGCGGTGTTTTCCTATGCTGGACGGACGGCCAAACCGGTTGCCCAACCGCTGCGCACGCGGATAGGCGGATTTGGTGGCGTGGCGGGTTTGACCACCTATCTGAGCGCCGAAAACATCACCCATGTCATTGATGCGACCCATCCTTTTGCGGCGGGAATGAGCCGGAACGCCCATGCCGCATGCAGGCGCGCAAATGTGCCGTTGATCCGTCTGGAACGGCCCGCCTGGGCACCGGCTGAGGGCGACAGATGGACGTCGCTGCCCAGCATCGAAGATGTGTCTGACTCCCTGCCTGACACCCCGTCGCGCATTTTTCTGGCGATTGGCAAACAACAGATCGGGTTGTTCGCAGCCAAGCCACAGCATCACTACCTGTTGCGTCTGGTGGATCAGCCAGAGGCCGGTTTGCCGCTGCCTGATACGGCTGTTGTGATCGCGCGTGGACCGTTTGATATCGCGGGTGACCTGGCGCTGATGCGGGAACATCGGATCACCCATATCGTTGCCAAAAACAGCGGTGGACAGGGTGCCCAGGCCAAGCTGGAAGCGGCGCGAACTCTGGGCTTGCCGGTGCTGATGGCCCAGCGACCCGTCTTGCCCAGTGGCGATGTGGCCAGCACCGCCGAAGATGTATTGCACTGGCTGGCTCACGAGGCCGACCGGGGCGTATAGACGTAGCGTCCGACAAATCTGGTCGCGGAATTGCCGACGATGACAACCGTTTGCATATCCGCCATTTCCGGTGTCGCGTCGGCCAAGGTAACGGTCACCAACTTTTGCTCTGGCTTGCTTACCGCGCGGGCGAATGTGATCAGCCGGTCGGGACCACATTCCTCGCGCAGCACTTCCAACGTTTTTTCAAAACCATGCGGGCGGGATTTGGAACGCGGGTTGTAAAACGCCATGGCAAAATCACCACGGGCCGCCATGCGCAACCGGTGTTCAATCACCTCCCATGGCTTGAGGTTATCACTAAGATTAATGGCGCAGAAATCATGACCAAGCGGCGCACCGGCAGCAGCGGCGGCGGCCAGCATGGCGGTGATACCGGGCAGGACGCGAATATCGGTTTCGGTAAATTCCGGGTGCGCCTCGACCGCCTCGAACACGGCTGAGGCCATGGCAAACACACCCGGATCACCAGAGGAGACAACCACAACACGCGCACCTTGTGCGGCCAGTTGCAAGGCATGTAGGGCGCGGTCCAGTTCGACACGGTTGTCGGTGGGGTGCAGGTTCAATCCGGCGCGCGGCGCGATACGGGCGACATAGGGAATATAGCCAATGATGTCTGTGGCTTGGGCCAGCGTTTCGGTGACCTCTGGCGTGACCAAGGCGTCATTCCCCGGCCCCAGACCGGCAATGGTTATCCAGCCCGTCATTCTGCGGCCTCTGGGCGGCGGCCCTGACCATGCACCAGCACAATCGCGAAATAGGGGCAGTCATCCTCGGCCACATCAGCCAGTTTTGCGGTGCGTTGATCCGGCATCGTGCCCTTTTCAACCAACCATGCATCGTCCAGCCGCCCTGCGGCGGCGAGGGCGCGTTTGACGGTTGGCAGGTTACGCCCGGTTTTCATCACCACCAAGGCATCAGAGCGTTTCATATGCTCGATCAGGTCAGCTTCGGGCAGGGTGCCCATCAATACGGTCATCACGTCGTCGCCCCAGGTGAAGGGCGTATCAAGCGCATTCCAGCAACCCACCATGCCGGGGATCGCGGGCAACACCTCTACCTCCGCACGGCCTTGCAGGCGGGTGTGCAGGTGCATGAAAGAGCCATAGAAAAACGGATCACCCTCGCAGAGGACAACAACCTCTTCGGTCTTTGCCAATGCCTCCAGCCTGTCCGCCCAATCAACGTAAAAATCCACCATCAGCTGGCGATATTCCTCGCTGTCAAAGCGCAGTTCAGTGGTGACGGGGTATTCCATCGGATATTCGGTTACATCATCGCGCAACATGCCGTTGACGATTCTACGGGCCTGACCCGCACGGCCTTTTTTGCGGAAATATGCCAGATGTTTGGCACCGCGAATGGCGCGGTCGGATTTCACACTCATCAACTCGGGGTCGCCGGGGCCAAGGCCCGCGCAAATGATCCTGCCCATGGTTATTCCACCCTGCTGGCAAGGGCGTTCACCGCGGCCACTGTAATGGCCGAACCACCCAGACGGCCCTGCACAATCATCGATGGGACGGGAAGGTCCTGCATCAACGCTTCTTTGGATTCAGCCGCCCCGATAAAGCCGACAGGACAGCCGATGATCGCAGCGGGCCGCGGGCAATCGGGGTCTTCCAGCATGTTGATCAGGTGGAACAGGGCAGTCGGGGCATTGCCGATGGCAACCACCGCGCCTTGCAAATGGGGACGCCAAAGTTCAAGCGCGGCGGCACTGCGCGTGTTGGACATTTCTGCCGCCATATCCGGCACACGCGGGTCGCGCAGGGTGCAGATTACCTCGTTCTCGCGCGGCAAGCGTTTGCGGGTGATGCCCTCGCTGACCATATAGGCGTCACAGAGGATCGGGGCACCATCTTCTAGCGCGGCGCGGGCCTTGATCGCCATCTCGGGCGAAAACTGCACATGTTCCTCAAGCCCGACCATGCCGGCAGCGTGGATCATGCGTACGGCAACAATTTCTTCCTCGGGGGTGAAGCGGGCAAGCGCGGCCTCTGAACGGATGGTGGCAAAGGACTGGCGGTAAATTTCTGCGCCGTCGGTGATGTAGCTATGGGGCATGCGAAAGCGCCTTGATGATGTCAGTGGAAGTAAGAGCAGTTTGGCGAGGTGTATCCCCTGCCCGTCCGTTGCGGACAAGATCAAAGCCGCAGTTTGTAGCAGTCAGGGTGAGTGCGGCGGGTTTGGGATGCGCACAACCTTTGGCGCAACCGGATAGATGAAGTGTCTGGCCGGGTTTCAAATGTGGTGCCAGCGCCCGCGCAAGGGGGCGGGTCGGTGCCAAGCCCTGAGCACAGCCAGGCGCACCGGTGCAGGCGGTAATGCGCAACAACGGATCGGCGGGATCGGTGATCATGCCTTCAAGCGGCGGCGGGTTATCTGCACCCTCGATCAGGATCATGCGCCAGGGCGTAAGGCGAATGTTGCCCAGCGTGGAAAAAGCCCCGGCGGTCAGATGGCCAAATACGATACCGGCAAGCATGCCTTGCGATGTTGGACCGGGTGCAGGCCGATAGGTTTGCGTTTGACGCGCTGTGGTGAAACCGGCGGGCGGCGGCGTGCCATCGCCCAACACCTTTGCCATGCGGTTGTGTGTGCCACTGGTGTCCATAAACCACTGCGCCAGCGCGAGGGCCTCTTGGATGCTGTCTTGGGCTTTGACGGGTTTGCCTGTGTGCATTCCATCCGCAACAAGGATCAGACCACCGGTTGCATCACGTTCCAGCCGGATGTCGGCGGGGGCGGATTGCAGCACGGGTTCGGGGCCTATGTCGATGGCGAACCCGAATTTATGCGGCAGCGCAGGTGCGTCAGGCTGGCCCAGTGCCTGCGTCAACGCGGCAGCCTCGACAGGGGTTTCGCCAAAGGGCGTCACGATGATGTTCCGCCGGCTTTCAACTGTTTCAGATGGGTCGATCAACGACAGGTCGCGCAGGGCGTCGATCAAGGGGGCATGGGTGTTTGGCGTCACACCGCGCAGCTGGACATTGGCGCGGCTGGACAGATCAATAACTCCGTTGCCGTAGCGCTCGGAAAGGGCGGCGATGCCTTGGGTCTGCATGCGGTTGAGGCGGCCGTTGTAGGGGCGGATGCGCACAACCAGACCGTCCCCGGACATCATCGGGCGTAGTGCACCGGGGCAATACCCCTTGATCTCGGGCGCAAGGGGTTTGGGCGCAGTCATTCGGCGGCGTCCATTGCAGCGCTGATCGAATTGCGCCGTGTCACCCAAAGCCCCGCATCGCGCAATGCGGCAAAGCGGTCTTGCATGGCCTTCAACGCCGCCGGATTTTCACGCTCCATAAAGGCCACCAGATCATCACGTCCGAGGGTCGCGTCATAGTAAAGGTCAAACAAATGCGCGGGCACTTCGCGCGTCAGATGTGCGAAGGCGGCAAGGTTATCCAGGGTCGCGGCAATTTCGGCGGCCCCGCGAAAGGCGTGGCGCATCATGCCGCTGGCCCAATCGGGGTTTGCAGCACGGGCGCGCACCACGCGGGCGATTTCCTCTGCCATGGTACGGGCGCGGGGGGAGCCGATTTTTGTGGTATCAACGTGGTACATGGCGGGCTTGGACGCGCCCAAATGCGCCATGGCAGCGGCAAAGCCACCCTCGTGACTGGCGTAATCGGAGGCAAGCAGCACATCGGATTCGGTGAGGTCCTGAATATGGGCAAAACTGTCTGCGTTTTGCAGCCGGTTTTCCAGCGCTGCGCGGTTTTGATGCGCCTCCCCTTTCGCATCAACAGACCATTCAGAGGCTTTCAGCCATGCCTCGCCCGCTGCGGTCCGTCCCTCTTGCGAATAATCCAGCATCGCGGCTTCCATGTTCATGCCGTAAAGGCCCGGTTTGGGGCCAAAGACGCGGGGGGTTTTTACCTTGTAAGGGTTCATATCCGCCGCCTCTTCCCGCTCTGACAGGGCAAGGGCACCGGCCTCAAACAGCTGCGAAAGCGCGGGGAAGACATCGCGGAACAGTCCGGAAATGCGCAGGGTCACGTCGATACGTGGGCGGTTGATCAGGGTTAGAGGCAAAACCTCAAAGCCGCTGACGCGCTCGCTGCCTGCGTCCCATTTTGGCGAAAGCCCCGCGAGATGCATTGCCATGGCAACTTCTTCGCCTGCGGTGCGCATGGTGGCACTGCCCCAAAGGTCGACGACAAGGCCCTTGGGATAATCCCCTTCATCCTGCAAATGGCGGCGGATCAATTCCTCGGCCAGTTTGACACCCTGCGCATGGGCCGCACGGGTCGGCACGCTGCGCGGATCAACGGCATATAGGTTACGCCCTGTTGGCAGGACGTCAGAGCGGCCACGGTAGGGTGAACCAGAGGGGCCGGAAGCGACGCGTTCGCCGTTTAGCGCGCTCAGCAACCCATCAGTTTCGCCCTGCCCAAGGCCATAGGTATGCAACCCGTCGCCGTATTGCGATTCCTTGATGTCACAGACAAAGCGGTCGATGCGGGTGATGGCTTCGGCCATGCAGGTCTCATCGGTGATGCCAAGGTCATCAGCCACACCGGCGGCGCGGGCCTCGTCCCGGATGGTATTGATCAACCGGTCGCGGCGGGCAGGGTCCAGACCGTCAGCCGTGGAATATTCATCCAGCAGGCGCTCCAGTTGCAGCAGACCATTCGGCGTTGCGCTGTCTTTCATCGGGGGTGGCAGATGGCCAAGGGTCACGGCACCGATGCGGCGTTTGGCTTGGGCCGCTTCGCCCGGATCATTGACGATAAACGGATAGATCACCGGCAGATCAGCGGTCAGCGCCTCGGGCCAGCAATCGTCGGACAGGGCCACGGATTTGCCCGGCAGCCATTCCAGCGTGCCATGCGCACCGATGTGAACCAGAGCGTGGATACCTTGGGATCGCAGCCAAAGATAGAAAGCCACATAGCTGTGGCGCGGGACACGCGCGAGGTCGTGATAATCGGTTTCGCGTTGGTCAATCGCGCCGCGTTCGGGTTGCAGGGCCACAAGGGCATTGCCACAGGCTTGAGCCGGGAAGTGAAAGGCCCCGTCCTTGTAGAGCGGGTCCGTGGTGGGATCGGGCCATGCGGTTTTCAGATCGGCCTGAAGCTGCTGCGGGAGGTGACCAAGTGCTGCCTCGTAGGCACTGACTGGCCATGCGATGGTGGTATGGGGCAGCGATTTGCCAAAGCCGGTCTGCGGGCGAACCGTGTAATCCGCCCCTGCAAGCGTCAGCAGCATATCCTCTGCAGAGGCCAGCGCATCAAGACCAACCGCATGGGCGATCTGATCTTCACGGCCCGGATAGGTGGACAGGACAAGCGCGATTTTTCGGTCGGTGGTGGGGGTTGTGGCAAGGCGATGCCAGCCCGCGATCCGGTCAACAACGGATTTGATCCGCGCGGCGTTGGCGCGGTGAGAAAAGCGGGAATATTGAAGATGCGGATCTTTTTTCTCGGGCGCTTTGAAACTGACCACACCAGAGAAAATCCGCCCGTCGACCTCTGGTAGAACCACGTGCATAGCCAGATCGGTTGGGGAAAGGCCACGCTCGGAGGCGGCCCATTCCTTCTGGCGTGCGGTGGACAGGGCGACTTGGAAAACGGGGCAGCCGGGGGCGTCCAGTGGCGAAGTGCCGTCCGCGCCACGACCGGAAAATGCCGTGGCGTTGATGATCGCGGTTGGCGGGTGTTCCATGAGGGCAGTCGCGAGAAAGGCGCGGCCCTCGGGATTTTTCAGAGAGGGCACGAAGAGGCCCATGGCGTTAAAACCACGGGCGCGAATTTCGCGGATCAGGGCATCAACCGGGGCCGTATCGGCGGCGGTCAGATAACTGCGGTAAAAGGTGACAGCGATCAGCGGCAGTTCGTCAAGTGTGGCGCGCGGACACTGTGAAAGGATGCCATGATCTGGATCGTAATACCCCGCCGTCGGAACAGTTTTGGTGCCGGTAACGGGGCCGGCGTAGAAACCGGCGGCAAGCGCCAACTGTGCGAGAGCGGCCTGTGCGGCCACAGCCCCGCCAGCGTCACACAGATGAGACAACCGGCGCAGGGTCGAAACCGGTAGAGTCGAATGTTGATCAAGTGCCGGATCTTCGCGGCCATCAGCGGGTAGAATGGCAAGAGCAATATCATTGCGCCGGGCAAAATCCTGCACCTGCATGATGCCGTAGGGCCAGTAGTTTTCACCGCCAATCAGGCGGATCAGGATGCCTTTTGCCCCGGTTAGGGTCTGTTCGACATAGTTATCGACGCTCGCCGGATGGCGCAGCGCCGTAAGGTTGCACAGGCGCAATGTGGGCAGTTTGCCCTCCGTCCCGCCGCCGCGATGCCAGCCTGCCGCGAAAGCGCCAAGGTCACTGTCAGAGAACGACAGCACCACCAGATCAGCGGGGGTTTGGCCCGGATCGAATGGTGCCTCGCTATCCTCTAGCCCATGGCTTTCGCGAAAGACGACATGCATTTTATCACGCGCCCAGTGTGGCGCGAATGGCGGCGGTGTCGATGTGGTCATGTTCCGCAATCACCACCAGATGCCCCTGACGCGCATCGCTGCCCCAAGGGCGATCAAACTGCTGACGCACGCGGGCACCGACGGCTTGCACCAGCAGGCGCATGGGTTTGCCGGTAACGGCCACGTAGCCTTTGACGCGCAGGATATGCTGTTCGTTCGCCAGCTTTTCGATAGATGCAACCAATGCCGCTACGTCATCGACTTCCGGCATTGGCACAACGATGGTTTCAAAATCGTCATGTTCGTGATCATCGTGGCCGTCATGATGTGAGGGGCGCGCGTCAAGGTCGTCTTCGGCCTTTGCGTTCAGGCCAAGCACCACATTGGGGTCAATCACACCTTCACTCATCGACAGGATCGGGATGCTGCGCGGGCTTTCGGCTTCGATCACTTTGCGGGCAGCATCAAGGCCGGTTTCGCCAGCAAGATCGGCCTTGGACATCAGGATGATGTCGGCGCAGGAAATCTGGTCTTCAAACACCTCGGACAGAGGTGTTTCATGGTCGATGCTGTCATCAGCCTTGCGCTGTTCATCAACCGCATGTTCGTCAGCGGCGAAGCGACCGGCGGCAACGGCTTCGGCATCGGCCAATGCGATCACGCCGTCAACGGTGATTTTGGAACGGATCGCAGGCCAGTCAAACGCCTTGAGCAGGGGTTTGGGCAGGGCCAGACCGGAGGTCTCGATCAGGATATGGTCGGGTTTGGTCGGCAGCGCCATCAGCGCCTCAATCGTCGGGATAAAGTCATCCGCCACGGTGCAACAGATACAGCCGTTTGCCAGCTCGACAATGTTCTCAGCAGGGCAATCAGGGATCGCACAGGATTTAAGGATATCGCCATCAACACCCACGGTACCGAATTCGTTGACCAGCACGGCCAGACGGCGGCCACCGGCGTTTTGCATCAGGTGGCGGATCAGCGTGGTTTTACCGGAACCAAGGAAGCCGGTAATCACGGTGACGGGGATTTTGGAAAGGTCGTTCATGTCAGTGCCTCCGAAGGCATATTGAAAGGGGGGACGCGGGCCAGGCTTTGTTTGCGAAACACAACGGGGCGTTCGCGCCAGGGGACCAGCCCGTCTTTGGATGCGGCATAAGCAGCGGCACCAGCGAGAATGTCAGGGGCGTTTTCATGGGTCATACGTCCGTAGACATAGGTCCATTTGCCCGGTTCCGACAGGGCCACAGCGGCCCCTTGAGAGCAGGCCGAAAGACAGGACACACCGACAATCTCAACGTCGTCGGGTGCCCCTTCCTGCGTCAGCGCCGCATGCAGTAAAGCGCCAGGGCGCGGCGCGTCTTCGTCAAGGGTTTCACCCGCGCGGCAGGTGGTGCAGACGTAAAGGGTTGCGGTCATCTGGCGGGCCTCATTCTACAGTGATCATCTGCAAGGCCGAAACGGGGGTGCCGTTTACCGCCAAGGGACGATGATCATTGGTGTTGAGGGTGACCCTGACTTCGACCTCGCCTTTCGGCAGCCCGGCAAGATGCATCCACGGGTTATAGAGGCGGCCCAGCTTTTCACCGTTGATATAGACATGCGCATGACCTTCACCGGTGACATTGGCGAGGCTGGCGCGTTCCGGTGAAAAGGTGAAATTCTCGGTCATCACATGCAGGTTGTACCCGGCCATCGGGTCCGGTGTGATCATCACCGACAGGCCGGGCGCATCTGCAGCGGGCACATCGACCGGGGTGTCATGCATCGCACTGTGATCCATGTTGCCGTGCTCCATACCGGCCAGATGCGTACCGTGGTCATGACCATCAAAGGTCACACCATTGCCTGCGGCGATGGTAAAACCAATGCCACCGCCAAAGACCAGGCCGATGACAAAAAGCGAAAGGGAACGATTCATGCCCAGGCCCTACGCATTGGCCGTGGCGTCAGCATGGGCACCTTCGCGTTGCCAGAAATAACCGGCGAAACTTCCCAGCAGCACCCATGCGGCAAGGCCGACGCCAAAGGCGCGGGCCGCGAAGAGTGCGCCGATTTCAGTGGGAACAGGGCCGGTAAAGACATCCGGTTCCGGCGCGCCGATCAGATGAGGTGCCATCAAAAGAATCGCGGCAACACCCCATGCGGCCCAGTTGCGACCAAAGGCGATCAACCAAAGCGCGACACCGGCTGTCACAACGGTTGCAAACCACCAGATCTGGCGGGCAGAGACATCTGCGGCGGCCACGCCGGGCACTTCAGGGGCCAGTGTAAAGCCTGGCGCAAAGTGAAATGCGACGAACCCGGCAACACCCCAAAGGATGCCGGTGCGTGCGTCGATCTGTGCGCCACGATCTTCGGCAAGACCCATCAGGGCAACCATGATCAGCGCATAACCTGTATAGGTCAGCATGGTGAAGATCAGGCTGAGACCGTCACGCATGGCGTCGAAACCGGGCAATTCAGGGTGGGCCGACACGGCAGCAGCCCCGAAGTGAACCAGCTCGCCGGACTCATACAGTTCGGCATGCAGCAGAACCGGCTGGACAAAGATCAACTGAAGGATGCCAGCGATCAGCCCTGCGGCGGCACCAGCAAAAAGGGCGGAAATAATGAAACGAGAATACATTGGATGAACTCCTATGCTTGAAACTGCAGACAAACCGCGTTCAGCCGCGAACGACGAACACCGCTTCTGCCAAAGGGGCCGTTGGAAACACATGATTGTAAGGCGACGCCAAAATGCCAACAGGGCGCGTCGCATCGCGACACACCCAGGACAATGTTTCCGGCCCGGTTAAGGCAGTCTGCTTAGTGGCAGGGGAAGCCTGTGGCGTGACGCACATCATGGGCGGCATCATGCAGAGCGGCAGCCTGAACGTGGCCGGTCAGTGAAATAACTGCAAACCCCAGCGCCAAAGCGAAAAGGGCGGGCATCATGCGCAGCTTGCTGCGGGTCATTGTCTGTGTCGTCATGTCTTCTCTCCTTACCGTCACACCCGACGGTTATTAATTCACATTCGCCTGGCAGGTCTCCTGGCTCGCGGGTCGTGGCCGTTTCCCGCCTTCCCTGCCGTGGATCAGATCCGGTCGGCAAGTGGCATATCGGGTCGGGCTCACCGCTTACAGTCGCGGGGGCGGCTTCAGCTTGGGGCGGATGCCTTGACTGAATTCCCTGTTAGGTCCCGCATGAACAACGCCCATGCATCGGGACACCAAGCCCCTCAGACTTCGCATTTCACCTTTGCCAAAGCAAGTCGGATTTACGACAGAATAGCATCCCAAAGCGCGCAATTGCTGGCATATCTGGTGATTAGCACACATAAACTGGCGCAGGAGCTGTTCGGTTGACGAATCTCTGAAATCCATCGGAGCATCCTTATGCCGCTGAACAAGACCACCCTTGCGATACTTTATTCGCTCATCGCCATTGTGTTTTTTGATGCCATGGGCCTGCTGATCAAATATCTGTCAGCCTCCTACACCGCCGCTGAATTATCCGCCTATCGCAACCTCTGCGGGTTGATCCCATCAGCTCTGGCATTATGGGGATCAGCGGCGTGGCATCGCGAAGGGCGGTTCCTGAAGATCAGGCAATGGCGGTTGGCATTGCTGCGTGGTGTGATGCTGACCTTTGCGCAGCTGACGTTCTATATGTCGCTGGGGTTGCTCAGTTTTGCGACGGCCTCCACCATCACCTATGCCAATGCGCTGTTTCTGGTTGCGCTGGCCGTGCCGGTTCTGGGCGAAAAAGTTGGCATGATGCGCTGGAGTGCGGTGCTGATCGGGTTTGTCGGGGTTGTTCTGGTTGTCGGGCCAGGGCGGGATACATTCTCAAATGCGGCTTTGCTGCCCCTGTTTGCCGCATTTTGTTATGCCTTGGTTGGTGTCACCGCACGGATGATGGATGACGATGTGCCAACGGCACTGATCAATCTTTATGCTTCGACTATTGCGGCCGTTGGGGCTTTTGCGCTGGTGCCGCTGCTTGGCGGGTTCTCACCTCTGCGCGCGCCATCTGATCTACTGGCGATTGCAGGCATGGGGGTGTTTGGCGGGTCCGCTGTCTTGCTGATGATCACCGCCTACCGGATGGCAGATCAAAGTGATCTGGCACCGTTCAGCTATTTCGGCATTCCCGTCGCCTTTGTCCTTGGCTGGGTGTTTTATGACGAAGCCCCCTGGTCGGAGTTGTTTCCCGGTGCTTTGTTGATCATCCTTGGCGGGCTGATCATCATCTGGCGTGAACGCCGGCTGCGCGCCGGCTAAAGCCCGCCCCTAGACCTCCACCTCTTGCGCCTCTTGTTCGCCTACACCGAACACCCGCTTGTAACGGGCAATTTCATCTGCGGGACCCATGGCTTTCCTCGGGTTGTCGGAAAGTTTGACGGTCGGATTGCCATTTGCCGACACCGCCTTGCAGACCAGTGAGAAAGGCGCAAGGGCGTCATCCGGCACCAGTTTGCGGAAGTCGTTTGTCAGCAGCGTGCCCCAACCGAAAGAGACATTCACCTTATCGGCAAATTCGCGGTGCAGGGTCTTGATCTTATCCACATCCAGCCCGTCGCTAAAGATCACACGCTTTTGCGCCGGATCTTCGCCACGTGACTTCCACCAGTCGATGGCGATCTGCGCCGCAGTCGCGGGATCACCGCTGTCCACGCGGATGCCGGTCCAACCGGCCAGCCAGTCAGGGGCGTTTTCAAGGAACCCCTTGGTGCCATAGGTGTCGGGCAGGATGATGCGCAGGTTGCCTTCATGTTCGTCATGCCAGTCCTGCAAAACATCATAGGGTGCCTTTGCAAGGGCGGCATCATCAGCGGCAAGGGCCGCATAAACCATTGGCAATTCATGCGCGTTGGTGCCGATCGCCTCTACCTCGCGGCTCATCGCGATTTTGCAATTTGATGTGCCGGTAAAAGCGCTGCCCAGACCTTCGCTCATCGCTTGCACGCACCAGTCCTGCCACAGATAGGAATGCCGGCGCCGGGTGCCGAAATCAGCAATCGACAGATCGGGGACCTCGCGCAATGTCTCTATCTTTTCCCAGACACGGGTCATGGCCCGCGCGTAGAGCACTTGCAGTTCGAATTTGCCCATCGTGTCCAACACAGCGCGGCCACGCAGTTCCATCAGGATCGCCAGCGCGGGAATTTCCCACAACATGACCTCGTGCCATTTACCTTCAAACGTCAGTTCGTATTGATCGCCCTTGCGTTCCAGATGGTAGGGCGGCAGGCGCAACCCCTCGAACCATTCCATGAAATCAGGGCGGAACATCTGGCGTTTGCCGTAGAAGGTATTGCCGCGCAGCCAGGTGGATTCGCCCCGGCTGAGGCTGAGAGAGCGCACATGATCAAGCTGTTCGCGCAATTCGCCTTCGTCGATCAGTTTGGCCAGCGGCACGTGTTTGGACCGGTTGATCAAGCTGAAGGTAACCTTTGTATCAGGTTTATTGCGAAAAATAGACTGACACATCAACAGCTTATAGAAATCCGTATCGATCAGAGACCGTACAATCGGGTCGATCTTCCATTTGTGGTTCCAGACGCGGGAGGCGATATCGACCATGAGCGGTTCCTTTAGTGTTCAGGCCTTTGTGGCAAAACTGGCAAGGGAGGGGCAAGGGCGATTTCATTTACGCCATAAGCTTGCCAATATTGATCCCTATCACCGGTCGGGCATAGATGGAGACCCCCGTGACACCAATTGAGATTCTTACCCCCGTTATTCTACTGCTGGCTTTTGTCGGCTATGTCTTTTGCCTGTCGCGGATCTTGTGGGTGACGCTGGGGCTGACAGCCGCGATTGGGGCTTATTTCTTGCGTGGATATCCGTTTGAGGGGGCCAACCTGTTTTACTGGGGCGTGGCGGGCGGAGTCATATTCACCGCGTGGCTGGCCGCAATGGCGCTGCGGCGGGCAGAGCCGGTGACCAAGGCCCAGCCGCTGGCAAAGAAACCCAAACGCAAAAACGATCTGCCCGGCGTGGTGATTGACGGCACCAATGTGATGTTCTGGGATGGCGAAGCGGACCTGCGCACATTGCGGGCGGTCGTTGATAAACTGCGGGCGAAAAACCTGTCCCCTTTTGTCTTTCTTGATGCCTCGTCGCGCCATCATCTGGGGGATAAATCGCTGAACCAGAACGGCTTTGCCAAGGCGCTGGGGGTGACCCGCGATCAGATCATGGTCTGCCCTGCTCAAACCGAAGCGGATGCGTTTTTGTTGAAATTCGCCAAGGAAAACAGCATGCCCGTTGTATCAAATGACCGTTTCGGGGATCGCGCGGCACAGGCCAAGGGGTTGAAGCTGATCAAAGGGGTGATCGCGGGCGGCAAGCCGGTATTGCAGGGGTTGTAACGCCGCCATCTCCCTTTGCCCAGTTTTCGCCAAATTTTAACGGTATGCTGCCCCAATCCGAAAGGGGCAGCCCATGACGTTATGCTATGATATCGACATTTCCTACCTGTATCCGCCAGAGTTATTCGATGACCCTGCAAAGGGGGCTTTGCTGCGCCGCAACGGTTTGCAGCCGCATTCCCGTGCCAACTATGTAGCAAAGTTTCGCGACCAGCGCACGGCACAGGCGCTATGCGGGGCAGCGGATGAAGTAAGAGCGTTTTTCCGCGATTGCGGATTTGCATTTGCCCCGTCCGGTGTGACCTTACCGAAGGGCAAACTGGATCACAGGTTTCAGAACCATCTGACGGATGTTGCGGACCGTATGCGGGAAAATCTGGCTATCTATGATCTGTCCAAGCAAGATTTAAATGGGCTGGACATTGAGGCCTGCACAAGGGCGATCACCGCTGCGCAACATGTTACACCCCCTGTACGCGAAATGGCCCATCGCTTCGGCAAAGGAAAATCCAAGGTATTTTTGGCGTTCCTGCTGCGCCCTGCGCTTGCCCTGCCTGCACTGGTGCTTGCCATGATATTGACCCTTCAATTCATGACTGGCACGCAGCGCACGGTGGTCTCCTCAAACCTTATCGACGCCAATGTCACCCTTTTGATGCCCGCCGCACGGTAGGCTCAGGCGAGAGTGACACCCGCTGCCCTCATCCCGTCAACCGCCGCGGCCAGCGAACCGCCCATATCAATGGCGCGACACAGATCCTGCTGCACGGTCACCTCGAACCCCTGCCGTGCGGCATCAACCGCAGAATAGTTCACACAAAAATCCAATGCGAGGCCAACCATCGTCACCCCGGTGATGCCACGGGTGCGCAAGTACCCCTCAAGGCCGGTGGGTGTTTTATGGTCGTTCTCAAAGAAGGCGGAATAGCTGTCGATGGCCGGGTTATAGCCTTTGCGAATGATCAGATCGGCACGGTCCTGATGCAATTCGGTGTGAAACTTTGCCCCCATGCTGCCGATGATACAGTGGTCGGGCCATAACACCTGCGGGCCATAAGGCATGTCGATCAGATCCATCGGGGCCTTGCCCGCATGGGAGGATGCAAAAGTTGAATGGCCTGCCGGATGCCAGTCCTGCGTCAGGATCACCGCGTCAAACTCGTTCATCAGCGCATTGATGCCTTGCACGATGTCATCGCCACCTGCGACGGCCAAGGCACCACCCGGGCAAAAATCATTCTGGACGTCGATCACAACAAGGGCTTGCATGGTGTTTCCTTATGAGCAGAAGTGTCGCATGCGTTTTAACCCAGCGCCCCCTTGCAAAATAGCCCCTTTGGGGCCTATTTCAGCGCCCATGTACACAATTGCCGCCTTATATCACTTTACCCGCTTTCCCGACCCTGCCGCGCTGAAACCCGCGTTGCTGGATCTTTGTCTGGCACAGGGCGTCAAAGGCACCTTGTTGTTGGCGGGTGAAGGGGTGAATGGCACGATTGCGGGGTCGCGCGCAGGCATTGACGCGGTGATCGCCCATCTGCGTGCCCTGCCCGGTTGCGCCGGACTGGAATGGAAAGAGGCCACCAGCGAAACGCCGCCGTTTCCGCGCATGAAAGTGCGATTGAAGCGCGAGATCGTGACCATGGGGCAACCTGATGTCGACCCGGCCAGCAAGGTGGGCAACTATGTCGCCCCTTCCGATTGGAACGAGTTGATCAAAAGCCCGGATGTTGTGGTGATCGACACCCGCAACGATTACGAGGTGGAGATTGGCACGTTTGAAGGCGCGGTTGATCCGAAAACCAAGACCTTTGGCGAGTTTCCCGAATGGTGGGCGCAGAACAAGGATCGGTTTCACAACAAACGTGTGGCGATGTTCTGTACCGGTGGCATTCGCTGTGAAAAATCAACGAACTATCTCTTGGGCCAAGGGGTAGAGGATGTGTTTCACCTTAAAGGGGGGATCCTGAAGTATCTTGAGGAGGTGCCGCAGGAAGAAAGCACATGGCAGGGCGATTGCTTTGTCTTCGATGCGCGGGTCAGCGTCGGGCATGGTTTGGTCGAAGGGGAGCATGTGTTGTGCCACGGCTGCCGCCAGCCGATCCTTCCGGAAGATATGAAGCGCCCCCAGTTTGAGCAGGGTGTGAGTTGCCACAAGTGTTTTGATCAGACCACGGATTGGGACAAGGACCGCTTTCGCGAGCGGCAAAAGCAGATCAAGCTGGCAGAGGCGCGGGCGCAGAAATAGGGCGCGGGGCCCGTGGTTTGCTGCGCAGCAACAGCCACAGCATGATCGCGATGTTAAAGCCGTTCCAGATGATGCCATTGATAAAGGCCCATTCATAGGATCCGGTCCAGACATAGATCTGCCCGGACATCCAGCCGCCCAGCGCCATGCCCAGGATTGTCGCCATCAACACGAACCCCACCCGCGCACCCGCTTCTTTGGCGGGCATATATTCGCGCACGATCAGCGCATAACTGGGCACGATGCCGCCTTGGGATAAGCCAAAGACAAGGCTGACGATGTAAAGCGAGACCAGCCCGCCTGCGGGCAAGTAGAGGAAAAGCGCGAGGCATTGCAGGGTTGAGCCAATCAACAACGTGCGCACCCCGCCCAGACGATCCGCCAGCACGCCCGAGACAATGCGCGATCCCACCCCACCCAGCAGCATCAGAGACAGCATTTCAGCACCGGCAGCAGGGCCAAACCCCATATCCACACAGAGCGAAACGATATGAACCTGTGGCATCGACATGGCCACACAACAGGAGATCCCCGCAAACCCAAGAAGATAGGCCAGCACACGCGGGCTGACGCCTGAGGATTGGGCGTTCAGGGTCGAGGCCATTTGTGCAGCTTCGCGGGTCACATCCGAGGTGGAACGGCGCAAGAGCAGCGCCAAGGGGATGACGCCCGCAAAAGTTGCCACGGCAAGCACGGTATAGGCCGCCCGCCAGCCGTCGCTTGCCAGCACGCCGGCCAAAACCATCGGCCATATCGCACCTGACAGGTAGTTCCCGCTGGCCACCAGGGCGACGGCGATCCCGCGCCGGCGCACAAACCAATGCGAGATATCTGCAATCAACGGCCCAAAACCGACAGCCGACGCAAGACCCACAATCAGCTGAGCAATAGAAAGCACAACAATCGAATGGGACAGGATCGCGAGAACCAGCCCCGCAACAATGCCCAAGGCCGCAAGGATCAGAGACAGCGTCACGCCAAAGCGGTCCAGCGCGCTGCCAATGGCGAAATTGCCCAACGCGAAGCCGATCATGTTGAGCGTATAGGGCATGGAAGCCGCCGCGCGGCTTGCGCCAAACTCAGCCTCGACCGCAGGCATAATGACGATAACCGCCCACATCCCTGCATTGGCGATAACCGCGACCAGAACGGTCACACAAAGCCTGAACCATGAATATCTGCTGTCGGTTTCTATCTGATCTGTCACAGGTGGCCCCTTTCGAACGGCATCAAGCGCCATTCCGCGATGCCCTGCAAGGGCGAAGAGGAAATACAAGCAATTGAAACTGTTAAGCTCCCCTTAGCCCCCTGTCTGCTAACCCTGCATCTGGGTGAAAAAGGGTGATGAAGATGGGTGCGCAAGCAAATGCGGCACCAGTCATTATCAAACGGAAAAAGGTTGTTAAGGGCGGTGGGCATCACGGTGGTGCCTGGAAAGTCGCCTATGCGGACTTCGTGACTGCGATGATGGCCTTTTTCATGTTGATGTGGCTGCTGAACGCAACAACCGAACAACAACGCAAGGGTATTGCAGATTATTTTTCGCCGACGATCCCGATCAATCGGGTTTCTGGCGGGGGCAGCGGTGCCTTTGGCGGAAGCAGCATTTTCTCGGAGGAGGCCCTGCCGCAAACCGGAACTGGCGGCATTTCGGCCCGCAATACGGAAGGGTCCGGTGCAGATGAAGCCGCAGGGGCCGAGGAAGAGCTGAAAGCCATCGAAGAGCTTTTGATGGGGCGCGGGGGCGAAACCATGGTGATGGAAAACGCCATGCGCCATATCGTGACACGGATCACCGATGAGGGATTGGTCATCGAACTTTTCGAACTGGAGGGCATCCCCCTGTTTGATCCGACCACCGATGAACCGACACAGCTGCTGCGCGATCTGACAACGCTTATTACCGCAACAGCTAAGGTTGTGACCAATAGCATCGCGATTGGCGGACATGTTGCCTCTGATCCGGTCGTGTTGGCCCAAAGCCCGGTCTGGGAGAAATCGGCGCAACGTGCGACTTCTGTACGTCGGTTGCTGGAAAATGCTGGCATTGCGCCGAAACGGATCGAACGGGTTACCGGCCATGCGAACCGGAAACCGGTGCAGAAAAATACGATGGCCAAGCGCAACAACCGGATCGAAGTGATCCTGCTACGCAATACCTCCAGGTGACTCATAGGTAATGAAACGGACCACCCCGGGCATGTGCTCTGGGGTGGTCCGGTTTCAAATAGGGATCATTTTATCTGTTAGGCCGGAGTTAAGTCAGCGCGGTTTATGAGTTGGGTCAAGAGCAATGATACAGCAAAAAGGCGTGTCTGATTTATGACCATTTCTTCTTCGCTTAATGCCGGGGTGGCGGGCCTGTTGGCGAATGCCACACGGTTGGCAACCATCTCGGACAATATCGCAAACTCTTCAACCTACGGCTACAAAAGGGTTAGTACGGATTTCCAATCCCTTGTTATCGGCTCTCGCGGTGGTGGCTATTCCGCCGGGGGCGTGCGGGCCGTCACCGAACGGCTGGTGGATCAGCGTGGATCAATTGTACCAACAAACAATGCAACAGATCTGGCGGTGCGGGGGGGTGGTTTTCTGCCCGTGACGAAAGCCACGAAGGTGCAGGTCGCCAACGGCGATACGCCGATGTTCCTTACCACAACGGGATCATTCCGAACCGACTCTGAGGGGTATTTACGCACGGCATCTGGTTTGGTCCTCATGGGCTGGCCAGCGCAGCCGGATGGCACAATCCCCAGCTTTCCACGCGATACGGCTGGCGGGCTGGAACCCGTACAGATCAACGTCAATCAGTTCTCGGGAGAGCCTACGACACGCATGACGCTTGGGCTGAACCTGCCTGCAACCTCGACGGATGCAGGCGGTGACGGTGATCCAAATGAATTGTCCGTTGAATATTACGGCAACCTTGGCACCTCGGAGAACATCAACGTGGTCTTTACCCCCACGGTTCCGGCAACCGGGTCATCGAACACTTGGACCCTTACCATGCGGGACGCGACTGATCCTGCTACAATTATCGGCGAGTACACACTTGAATTTTCCGACGACCGCACCTCCGGCGGCACGTTATTATCGGTGACCTCTACCGGTGCCGGAGGCGGTGCCTATGATCCGGCAACCGGTACGGTGATTGTCAACGTGCCCGGTGGACCGATCGAAATCGACATTGGCCAAATTGGTGAAAGCGATGGGATCACACAGCTGTCCGACAGTTTTGCCCCGCTGAATATTTCCAAGGACGGATCGCCGGTTGGCAATATGACATCGGTTGAAGTTGATCCGAATGGCTATGTCTATGCGTATTTTGATACGGGCGTCACCCGCGTCATTTATCAGGTACCTTTGGTGGATCTGCCAAATCCAAACGGCATGGTCGCATTGGATCAACAGATATACCAACCTTCGGTCGAAAGCGGCTCTTTCTTTCTATGGAACGCGAGTGATGGGCCGACGGGTGATGTCCTTTCTTTCGCGCTTGAGGAATCGACAACAGATGTGGCCGGCGAACTGACCGCGATGATCCAGACACAGCGCGCCTACAGCTCGAACGCCAAGGTTATTCAGACGGTTGACGAGATGCTTCAGGAAACCACCAACATCAAACGTTGATCTGAATCAGATTGACCAAATGGGAGCAGTGCCGTGACAATCTCCGGAGCTTTAACCAATGCCCTTTCGGGCCTACGCGCCGCCGGGCGCGGGGCAGAGGTGGTATCCGCCAATATTTCAAACGCCCTGACGCCCGGCTATGGGCGACGGGTCTTAGCGTTATCACCGATTGCAACGGGTGCATCGGGCGGCGTTCGCATTGACGGAATCCAGCGTGTGGTTGATGCAAGCCTTGCTGCGGACAAACGCTTGGCCGGTGCGGACCAGCTGCACGCACAGGGTGCCGCCGATTTCTTTCGTCGCACAGAGCAACTGCTTGGCACGCCGGATGATTCCGCCTCGATCTCGGGACGGCTGGCGGGATTGGAACGGTCATTGATCACGGCGGCAAGCCGACCGGATGCCACCGAACGACTGGATATGGCCGTATCAGAAGCACAGGGGTTGGTCACAAGCCTGCGCCAAGCTTCAGCTGGCATTCAGGAGGCACGCGGTGCAGCGGATCGCACGATTTCCGAACAAGTGGACCGATTGAATGTGTCGTTGGAACAGATGGTTTCCCTCAATACCCTCATAACGGCCGAACTCGCACGGGGACGCGACACCTCGGGGCTTGAAGATCAACGGCAGGGGTTGGTCGACAGCATCAGCAACATGGTTCCGGTGCGCGAGGTACCCCGCGACAACGGGCAGATCGCCCTGTACACGACCGGCGGGGCCGTATTGCTGGATGGCACTGCGGCGACATTGGCGTTTGACCGTTCCAATGTTGTGACGCCCTATATGTCGGTAGATATGGGCACATTGTCAGGCCTTACGCTGAATGGCACCCCCCTGCGTACCGGATCGGAGAACGGACCGATGCGGGGTGGCTCCATCGGTGCGCAATTCATGATACGGGATGAATTGGCCGTGACCGCACAAGAGCAGGTGGATGCAATTGCGCGTGATCTTGTCACGCGCTTCCAGGATCCAGCGGTGGATCCCAGTCTGGCAGCCACTGATCCGGGCCTGTTTACCGACAATGGTGGGGCTTTTGACCCGGCCGACGAGCGCGGGCTTTCTTCCCGGCTGGAGTTAAACGCAGCAGTCGATTCCGATCAGGGTGGTGCCAGCTGGCGATTGCGTGACGGTCTGAACACTGCAACCCCCGGCCCGGTTGGCAACCCAAGCCTGCTGCAAAACCTGAATGGTGCATTAAACGCTGCCCTCGTTCCGGGAAGCGGCGGCTTTTCCGGTGGTGCATTTACCCTTCCCGGTCTTGTTTCCGCCGTCACGTCAAGCATTGGCACATCGCGCAACATTGCTGAACAGGAACTCAGTTTCGCCTCTGCCCGGTTCACCGAACTTACAGAACGGCAGTTCGCGGAAGGTGTGGATACCGATGAAGAAATTCAACGCCTTATGATGATCGAACAATCCTACGCCGCCAATGCGCGGATGATCGAAGCCGTCGACGAGATGATGCAAACCATATTGAGGCTATAAAGTTATGCCAATGACAACTTTGGGTGACCTTTCGCAGTCCTATTCGATGCGGCTGCGCAATATATCGTTACGGCAGGATATTGACCGGCTGACCACAGAACTTGCGTCTGGACAGGTGGCCGACGTGCGGGATGTATTGGCAGGAAATTACAGTTATCTATCTGATATTGAACAACGTTCCAGCAATCTGCAAGGGTATGCTGTGGCTACCACCGAAGCCTCGCTTTTTGCCGGTGCGGTCCAAAATGCCTTGGGCGCAGTCGGGCAATTTGGCGCGGATCTATCCGCCAGCCTGCTGATTGCAGGAAACAGCGCCATCGGTGTGACCGGATCAAACACAGTGGCAGAGGCCGAGAATGCGTTAGAAGGGATGATCGGCGCGATTAATACGGATTCTGCCGGGCGATATTTATTTTCCGGCGCGGCGACAGATCAGCCGCCTTTGGCAGATGCAGAAACACTTTTGACCGCGATGCGCACGGCGCTTGCCGGTGCTGCAACGCCGGATGACCTGCTTGCGGATGCTGAAACATGGTTTGCCGATCCCGCCGGGTTTGAAGCAACAATGTATCAAGGGTCCTCCGACGCTATTGGGCCGTTCAACCTGTCCCAATCCAGCAAGGTTTCGCTGGACCTGCGTGCCATCGATCCGAAACTGCGCGAGGTTCTCAAACTGACTGCGGTCGCCGCATTGGCGACAGACCCCACTTTCGGCTTCACCGTTGAAAGCCAGTCAGAACTTTTCGACAAAACTGGTCAGGCCTTGATGGCAGGTCAGGAAGGCGTTATCGCGTTGCGCGCCAACGTTGGGTTTATTGAAGAACGTATTGATCAAGTGGCCAGCCGAAACGCGGCGGAACAGACGGCACTGGACTTCGCAAAAGTGGATCTGTTGAAAATCGACCCCTATGCGGCGGCAACACAGCTGCAAGAGGCGCAGTTCCAACTCCAAAGCCTGTATTCCGTCACCGTGCGCATGTCGCAGCTTTCGCTGGTGAACTTCCTGTGAGGTCGTTGGGCGCAGCAATCGTCGCTGTTTTGCTCTGCATGCAGATGGCTTGGGCCAGTCCGGTGCGGATCAAGGATCTTGTGGATTTTGACGGCGTGCGCGGCAATGACCTTGTCGGCTACGGTTTGGTTGTGGGGCTGGACGGCAGCGGTGATGGCCTGCGCAATGCCCCATTTACCGAAGATATCATGACCAACATTCTGGAACGGCTTGGCGTCAATGTGACCGGGGAACAGTTTCGCCCTAAAAACGTGGCGGCGGTATTGGTGACCGCAACACTGCCCCCTTTTGCCCGTGCCGGTGGGCAAATTGATGTGACAGTTTCCGCAATTGGGGACGCCAAAAGCCTGATGGGTGGCACCCTTGTCATGACACCAATGAACGCCGCTGATGGTGAGATTTATGCAGTGGCGCAAGGGACCATCATCGCTGGTGGCGCAGTTGCAGAGGGGGATGCCGGTCAAGTGACGCAGGGTGTGCCGACGGCTGGATCCATCCCGTCCGGCGCACGGGTGGAGCGTGAAATTGGCTTCAATCTCAGCACCCTGAACGATCTGAGATTGGCCCTGCGCGAGGCCGACTTTACCACCGCCGGGCGGATTGAACAGGCGATAAACCGGAACTTTGGCAAAAGGGTCGCTTTGATGCTGGACAGTGGCACGGTGCAACTGGACGTGCCCGGTATGGGGATGCGATCGGTTGCACATGCGCTTGGGCGGATAGAAAACATTGAGGTGGAGCCGGAACGCAAGGCGCGTGTGGTCGTCGATCAGCGGTCCGGCACGATTGTCATGGGCGAGGATGTGCGCATCTCCCGCGTGGCTGTCAGCCAGGGCAACCTCACACTTCGCATTCAGGAACAGCCGCTGGTGGTGCAGCCCAACCCGTTTTCGGAAGGCGAATCCGTTGTTGTCCCCCGCACCAATGCAGCCATCGAAGAGGAAGCAGGAATTTCGCTGGCCGAGGTGCAGCCGGGGACGTCATTGGCTGAAGTCATTGCCGGTCTTAACGCCTTGGGCGTAGCACCGCGCGACATGATTGATATTCTGAAAAGCATCAAGGCTGCGGGTGCCCTGCATGCCGAATTTGTGGTGCATTAGCCCTTCAGTTGATTATCTCCCGGCGTTGATATCAGACGGGCCATGGCGGCAAATACATCAAGCCAAGTGGGGATTGACCGCTGACTGTCGTCCTTGGCAAAGCGGCCGTATCAGTGTCGCCCGCGTACCCGTGGCATCGCCTTCAGAATAGTTTGATCTGGCGCAGCAGAAGGGCGGTAAGCCCGGGCCAGACACCTGCATGGCGCACAAGCAAAACGGCACAAGCTGCAGTTTTGAGCAATTGCACCACGGCAAAACACTTGGCCAAAAGAAGTGCATCAGGTTGGGGAACGAACAGGATTGCGCTGGTGAAACCACCAACAGCAACAAGATCTGAAAGCAGCAGTAAATTCCGCTTTTTAATCATCTTTAAAAGCGCTTCTGTGGCCCCAAAAATCGCTGGTGCGCAGGCCCCCAATACAGCCCAAAGCAGAACGGCCTGAAAATCGGCACCTGCTAAATGAAACACCTTGGCCACATAGGGACCGACAGTAAGGGCAGCAATCCCCGCGCTGCCCCCGACCAGAAGAAACCCGAGGTTAAGCCGTGCCGCAATGGTGATAAACTTGGATTGGTTTCGTGATTGCCCCGCGGCAAGCAATGCAGGCATCGCGCGCGCGCCCAACTGGGCCAATACCCCGGTGACCACAATGCCCAACCCGCGTGCCGCGATGTAAAGCAGCGCCTCAGTGCCGTTTAGTAAAATCGGTACCAGCAAAAGATCCGCATGGCCTGCCAATACTTGCAATGGCGGGACATAAGTCGATGGCTGCAATGGACATCTAGGCTTGCGTGCAAGTAGCACGACGATCAGCAACGTTACCAAATGGCTTAAAACAAGGCTTGCCAAGAAAAGGCCCGGAGTTGCGCCACCAATCCGGTCAAGGACGATAGCAAGGGCCGCTGGCACAACCAGACGCATCGCTTGCAGAAACCGAGCCAACGGATGCGCCTTTGCGAAATGTTTTAGCAACACAAGAACCAGTGTCAGGGCAAGCAAACAGAGCATGGCGGCCGGTTGCCCCTGAAAGAAAGATATAAGCCCAAGGTGAAACAGCAGGGCGAACAGGACGCAGAGTAGGACCCACCCCAGCAACGCGCCGGCCAAATCGTCTTGATCTGCGCGGGCCCGTGCGGGCGCGTTTGGTAACGCGCGTGTCGATATCAAGGCGCTGAAACATTCTGCGAAAACGACAGTCCCGAGAGTAAGCGACAAAGCGGTGACCGGGAAAACCTGTGCCAAGGAAACTGCAAGCATGCTCCAACCCACAGCCAAAAGCGCAAGCATTTTTGCGGAATCTGTCATTTTGGTATCACTCGACACCGGCTTTGTGAAATCTTTGCCACCTGCACATGCTCCCCCAGCTGCGCGGCAAGCTAGCAACACCCCCCTTGCCCGGCGGTTAATGCCCGAACGGGATGTGACAGCGATTTAATTCAAAAATAGCTTCTCACCAAACTGCCGGCGATCAGGCTCCACCCGTCAGCCACAACGAAGAAGGCCAATTTGAAAGGCAATGATACAATTGCTGGGGGCACCATCATCATGCCCATCGACATCAAAATGGCCGCAACCACCAGATCGATGATCAGGAAAGGCAGGAATATCAGGAAACCGACCTGAAAGGCGCGGGAGACTTCGGACAGCAGAAAACTGGGCACCAGTACCGACAACGGGGCGTCCGCTACAGGTTTGGCATTGATTGTATCCGGGCGCAGTTCAGCCATTGCGAAAAATGTTTCCGGGTCAAGACGTGCCGCCATAAAGGTGCGAAATGGCTCTAGGGTTCGTATAAAAGCAGTTTCAGCATCAATTTCTTCGTTGGTAAGTGGCCTGATGCCATTGTCCCAAGCCGCGGTAAAAACCGGTTCCATCACAAAATACGTCAGGAACAATGCCAGGCTGACAATCAACATATTGGGCGGAGATTGCTGCAACCCAATGGCTTGGCGCAGAATGGACAAGACCGTCACCAGAAATGGGAAACAGGTGATCATGATTGCCAGTCCGGGTGCAATGCTGAGAACCGTGATCAGCGCAAAAAGCTGAATCGTGCGTGCCGATAGAGAGCCGTCATCCCCTAGCGAAACAGAAAATTCCTGCGCTCCCGCCGCAGCAGGACAAAAGGTGGCGGTCAGAGCCAGGATCAGCAATAAGGGGGTGGCGCGCATATGCGTCACAAGTCCGGCTGAAATTTCGTAATTTCGGTCAGGCGCACAACCAGCTGGCCGTGCGGATCATCCTCTTTCTCCTCCAGCAGCCCACGGGCAATCAGCCGTTCACCAACATATAGTTCCACCGGATCGTCAACCCGCGTGTCCAAGGTCAAAAGCGCGTTTTCCCCCATCGCAACCAACTCTCGAATAAGGGGGCGTGCCTTGCCCACACAGACGCTGACCTCAATCGGAACCCCGGTAAACGGGTTGCCAGGGTCCGCGGCAGGATTTTTCTCCGATGCCGGTTCATCCATGTTTGTTCTCCTGTTCTACAGTGTGAAAAAAGGCAGCCAGCCCGCTTGTTATGCCCTCAAGGACAGCATCAAGGTTTATCTCGCGCTCGGTTTGTCCTGCCCGCAAATAAACTTGGCCGGCGCTTAGCGCGGGTTCGGCGACAACGGTAAAGGGCACCGTTTCCTGTTCTTTCAAAAGCGCTTCAATGACGGGCTGCTTGTCGGGTGCAACCGCGACCTCAACCAGGGTGTCGCTTTGATCTTTGATCAGGGTTTCGAACTGCTCGATGATCTGCGGACCCAAACTTTGCGCCGCAACCTGTGGCAGCAGCTTTGTTACGATCGCAGACATCAAGGGTTTCATGCCAACGCTCAACTTGCTGAGCGCCTCGTGATAGGTGAAGGAAAGATCCTGCAAATTTTGCAGAAACTCCTCTGTCAGCTTGTTTTCCGCGTCACCCTGCGCCTTCAGCGCATCCTCCCAACCGGCCTGGTATCCCGATTCAAAAGCATTGAGTTTGACGTCTTCAAATTCATCTTCTGCTTGCTCTGCCTGTTGCGTAGGAGACGCCGCACGACCGCTGAAACTTTCATAGAGGTGTGACACAGACATCAAACACTCTCCTCTTTATCCTCGAGCCAGCCGCGCAGGATCTCGACGGTTTCTTCTTGCCGTTCACCGATCATGTTGCGCAATCGGGCCACCGGTTCATCGCTGCTGTTTCCCCCCATCATCGGAAGGTCGGGCAGCCCGCCCATCTCTTCCGAAAACCCGTCGCCCATGTTCAGGGGGGGCAGGTCAAAAGCAGGGTCCGGCAGTTCGCCATCAAGCGCCGCGGCAGCTGGCAGGCCGTCTGCCTCGCCACGATCAGCCATTGGCGCTGGCAGGCCCGCCGGGGCGTCGGTGACCGGTCGCGACAACACGGGCCGCACAACAAAGAGCCCCAGAATAAGTGTGACCAGTGCGAGGATCGCCATTTGAATGGCTGACATCAGATCAAGGTCAAAGCGGCTGAGAAGAGAGGTTTCGGCAATCGTGCCAGTGGGTGGCACCGCGAGCAACGCCATTGATTTCAATGTGATTATGTCACCGCGGCTTTCGTCAAAACCGACTGCAGAAGATACTAATTCGCGCAGCGCCTGCATCTCTTCCTCGCTGCGCGGTTCAGGCACCTGTGCGCCAGTTGCATCTGTGACCAATGGCTCGTTCACCAAAACAGCAACCGTTACCCGTTTGATTGCACCCGGCGCACGCAGGATTTCACGTTCTGTTTCAGACACTTCATAGTTGACCCGCTCGCGTGTTTCACTGTTTTGCGACGACGAGCTATCGCCCCCTCCGCCGCCCTCCTGATCGGGTAGATTGCTTGCGACAGTCACGTCCCCACCGCCAGCATCCTTTGAGGTATTGGTGCGTTCCTCTGTGTCCGTGCTGATTGCGACCCGGTTTTCGGGGTCGAATGTATGTTCGCGGATCGATTCCGTTTCGGTGACCGTGTCAACGCTGACTTCGACCACCGCATTGCCAAAGCCCACCCGCGCCTCAAGCAGACGTTGAACGCGGTCACGCAGGACCTGGGAAATATCGTCGCCGCCAATCGCCGGTGCGGCATCATCTGTTTGGCCAATCAAGGCCCCGTTTGCGTCGATGACCGCAACGTCATCCGGTGAAAGGCCAGCCACAGCGGAAGCAACGAGATAGCGCACCGCCTTGGCCTGCTGGCCCGTGACGCCGCCACCATTTGCGGTGATCGACACAGACGCCTTGGGTGTCACCCCTCGTTGAAAGGGGTTGGAGCCGGTCGAGGCGATATGGACCCGGGCCATCGCGATCTGGGGATTTGCAACAATTGTCCGGGCAAGCTCCCCCTCTTTTGCGCGCCAATAGGCGGCGTCAAACATTTGCGACGTCGTCCCGAAACCGGTAAGATTGTCGAGAAGTTCATACCCCCGATTGCTGTTTGCAGGCAGCCCTTCACTGGCAAGAGTCAGCCGCAGCTGGTCGCGTTCCTGAGAATCGACAAAGATGCTGCCACCCCGCACCTCAAAGGCGATTCCGCGTTGCTCCAGCGCCCGCACCACATCACCCGCCGCGCCGTTTTCCAGACCCGCGTAAAGCAATGTCATACTGGGTGCTGAGGCCATACGGGACATGGTGATAACCGTAAAAAACATGGCCGCCGTCGCCAGAATAACGATGATCTGCCGGCGCAATTCGAGCTGCATCCAGACTTTTAGTAATTGCTGCACAATCGCCTCCGTCGCTCCCAACTTTCTGTCAGGACATGAGGCACAGATGAACGATCAGGCTTAACATTCGGTTAGTGCAATTCCGCCTATAAGAGGTGCAACGAAGGAATTGGATTTTAGATGTCAGACACTCCTACCGACGAAGAAGAAGCCCCGCCGAAAAAGTCGAAACTACCCCTGATTATAGGGTTGGTATTGGCATTGGTCGGCGGCGGTGGCGGCTTTTATGCCACCTTCAGCGGGATGATTCTTGGGGGGGACGACCACGTAAACGACGAAAAGGCCGAAATGCCACCTGCGGTGACCGGGCCGGATGTGGATTACGTCGCGGTTGACCAGTTGGTCATTTCGATGCGCGCCCCTTCCAACGCCAAACATCTGGTGTTTCGCGCCCATCTTGAGGTCGCGCCTGCGGCAAAAGAAGAGGTCGAGAAACTGCTGCCCCGGGTGGTTGACGTGCTGAACAGCTATCTTCGCGCATTGGAACCTGCGGATCTGGAGGATCCTTCGTCATTGACCCGGCTAAGAGCCCAGATGCTGCGAAGGGTTCAGGTTGTGACAGGTATCGGCAAGGTGAACGACCTGCTGATTATGGAATTTGTACTGAATTGAGAGGCTCGATATGGAACTGATCGCTGACATTTTCCTAGGCGCAGGTGCCATTGGTGCCGGGTTTTACTGCTTTGTTCTGGGCCGTAGGTTGAACCGGTTCAACGACCTTGAAAAAGGCGTTGGCGGGGCGGTTGCCGTCTTGTCGGCACAGGTGGATGACCTTGGAAAAACGCTGACTGCCGCTCAAGGCGCTGCAACGAAATCGGCGCAGACCCTCACGGATCTGGTGGAACGTGCCGAAGACACCGCGCGTTGTCTGGAGATGCAGATGGCATCCCTGCACGACTTACCCGGTACACCTGCTGCCGCAGCGAAAGAAGAGGCAAGTAAGGAAACCACGCCGGCACCTCCGGCAGCACCGCAGGATCCAAACCAGCCCATGTTTGTCAGACGACCCGCTTAAGCAGTCTGACAAATTCGAACCGCATTGGTGCCACTCATTGTCAGGAGACCGATATGAAGAAGAAAACCCGCAATTTTCGCCGAACCGGGCGGGGTGCCATCCTATTGCTCACCGTATTGCTGGTATCTTCTGCCATTTTGCGAGTCGGTTCCGGCACAGGTAAAGCCTTTGCTGAGGCGATGAAGCCTGACCCGGTTGAAGCAGAGGTACAGAGCGAAGAAACAAAAAACGCGCCTCAAGGGATCGCGGATATATCCACGGATCGCGCCGAGGTTGGTAAACTGTTGAAAGCACTGCGTGCCCGCGAGGTTCGCGTTAAGGAACTGGAAAACCAGATCGCAATGCGCAGCAAAGCCTTGGCGGTGGCGGATCAGGAAATCACAAAACGATTGGCCGTTTTGGAGCAGGCCGAAGAGAACCTGCGCCAGACGATCGCCCTAGCAGATGGCGCGGCGGAGGATGATCTGACCCGTTTGACAACTGTCTATGAAAGCATGAAGCCAAAAGATGCGGCCAAGTTATTTGAAGCGATGGAGCCGAAATTCGCCGCCGGTTTTCTGGGGCGGATGCGCCCGGATGCAGCCGCAGCCATCATGGCAGGGCTCACGCCGGAACGCGCATATTCCATCAGCGCAATATTGGCAGGGCGCAACGCCACGGTGCCAAAAACCTGAAGATCACTGAGACTTTTTTAACGCCCCTCTGCGAGGGTACCCCATGGAATAGAATGTAATGGAGTTCCCATGATTGGTATCATCGGCATCATCACGATTTTCATCATGGTTTTCGGTGGGTATGTTGCTGCAGGCGGCAAGATGGGCATCATTATCAAGGCGTTACCTTTTGAAATGATGATGATCGGCGGCGCCGCTGTCGGTGCTTTTCTGCTTAGTAACGATGGTGCCGCAGTCAAGCATACCATCAAAGACGTCGGCAAGGTTTTCAAAGGCCCGAAATGGAAGCCGGATGATTACCGGGACCTTCTCTGCCTGCTTTTTGAATTGATCCGCCTCGCGCGCCAAAACCCGGTCGCGATTGAAGAACACATCGAAACGCCTGAGGAGTCTTCGATTTTCTCAAACTATCCAAAAATCATGACAGATAAAGAAGCTGTCGCCCTGATCTGTGATACGATGCGGTCTGCTTCAATGAACTATGACGACCCTCATCAGGTCGAGGAAGTCCTGGAAAAACGGATGGAGGCGAATGCACATCACGCGCTTCATTCCAGTCATGCCCTTCAGATGGTGGCGGATGCCCTGCCCGCGCTTGGCATTGTTGCCGCTGTTCTGGGTGTTATCAAAACCATGGCTTCGATTGACCAGCCGCCAGAGATCTTGGGCAAGATGATCGGCGGGGCTTTGGTCGGTACCTTTCTGGGTGTTTTCCTTGCCTATGCCATCATTGGCCCTTTTGCTGAAAAGGTAAAAGGTGTCACCGAAGATGAGTCAAACTTCTACAAATTGATCCGGGAGGTTTTGGTGGCAAACCTTCACAACCACGCGACCAACATCTGTATCGAAGTCGGACGTCAGAATACGCCGTCCCACAGGCGGCCAAGTTTTGCTGATTTAGAAGAGGCCTTAAAAGCACTCAAGCAAGAGGCTGCTTGATGCGTCAGTTTGTTTTCATCGTGCTGTTGTTGCTATGGCTTCCGCTTGCAGCGCAGGCACAACAGGCAATGGTTCGTTCAGGAGAACATGAAGGATACAGTAGACTGGTCGCTCCCCTGCCCGGCACGTTGGATTGGAAAGTTATGCATGCCGGTCAGGATGTTACCTTCACTGTCTCTGGCTACGATAAGGGTTATGACGTAAGCACCGTCTACAACTTTATCTCACGAGGTCGGGTGCAAGACATCACCCCCCTCCCAAACGGTTTTATCATCCGCTTGGGGTGTGACTGTCGGGTCGCATCATTCATTGATAAAAAGCAGTATGTTGTCCTTGATATTACCTCGCCAGGTGTCAAACGGCCGGTCGCCTTTATCCCCATGAATACTGTCATCGATCAGACACCAGAAACGGCAAATACCGCCGAACCACAAGCAATGGACGTGGCCCTGCCGCTTGCCCCGGTAAAACCGCAGAGCAGAATCAAACCCGCTGATTTGCCCACCCTTGCCCGTGCCCCCCTTTCCGAAACCGAACAGGAGTCACTGGCAGAGGTGCAACGCCGTCTGACACGCGAGCTGAGCACTGCAACAACCCGCGGCCTGCTAACCCCCGCACCGGGTCCGCCGCTACCCCTTGGCCGACGGGCACAGGTTGACTTGGGCGCAATCACACTTCCCGACGTGCCGCCGCCGATACCAAAGCCGGTGCCACTGGATGATGTGGTTAACAACATGCGGGTTACTTCCAGCATGGATGTTCCCGGTATTGCCCTGAAGGCCGATGACGCTCAATCCCTCTCCGGGTTAACCTGTCCAGCGAATACCTCTCTGGATATCGTGAACTGGGCTGACAACCGACCCTTTCACCAACAAACCGGCGATCTTCGACGGGAATTATATCAGGAGTTTGACCACCTTAACCGGGAGGCGGCGCTGAAATTGGCAAAGCTGTACATTCACTATGGTTTTGGTGCGGAGGCCCGGCAAATTTTGCTCTTGGATGATGAATTGCGTCACTCTCAGAAAATGCTGTTGGATATCGCATCCATTTTTGAAACCGGTATTGCGCCGCCCGACAGCATGTTGCACGCACTGATGGATTGCGAAACCGATGTTGCGCTCTGGGCCATGCTTGCCCGTCAGGATCTTGGCGTTGAGCATACAGTTGATCCGCGTCCGGCTTTACTGTCGCTCAACAAGCTGCCGATACATCTGCGCAACTTTCTTGCACCTGCCCTCAGTCGACGATTGCTGGCACATGGTGATGCGGATGCTGCCGCGACAGCCTTGCGCAGCTTGGAACGGCTGCCGGCAACACTGCCAAGTTCCGCGAAACTGGCCCAGGCAGAAATTGCGCTGGATGAAGGGCATGTGGAAAAGGCCACTGATGGTCTGGCGGATGTAGCTGATGACAACGCGGAGCACTCGCCCGAGGCGCTTGTTGCTTTAGTAGATACCCGGATCGCAGCGCGCCAACCAATTTCCCCCGAAACAGCAAATCTGGTCGAGGCTTACGCAAAGGAGCTTAGCCAAACCGAATTGGGTCCTGAGCTTAGGCGAGCACATGTTCTGGCACTTGCAAGGTCTGGTCAGTTTGACAACGCATTTGCGGGATCCAAAAAGCTGGATGTAGAGGATGCGACCAAATTACAAATGCGCCTGTTTGAGGAGCTGACCGCATCAGCGGAAGATGTTGTATTTCTCGAATATGTATTGGAGCGGTCACCACAAGATTTCACCAAATTGCCTACACTTCAAAAGGTGGCTCTTGCCGCACGATTGTTCGATTTGGGATTTGCTGAACAGGCTCAAACCATCCTGTCTGGCATCGCGGATCAGCCACGAAGTGACACACGGCAATTGCTTGCCGCGCGGATTGCGCTTGACCTGTCACAACCGATGCGCGCCCAAGCTGAACTAATTGAAATAGCGGGTGAAGAGGCGGATCTATTGCGCGCGAAGGCGAAACAAATGGCAGGTGCCCATGCAGAAGCACATGACCTTTACCGTTTGGCAAATAACGACGAAGCGGCGGTGCTGGCTGCGTGGCTGGCTGACGACTCTGAACGTTTTGCCCTTTCAGACAATACAATCTTCGGGCCGGTTCTGGCCTTATCAGATGCCGCGGTTGCGGTTCCTCCAGAGGTTGACGGTATGCTGGCACGTGGCGAGGCGGCATTAACCGAGAGCAGTGCCGCGCGGCAAACGCTTTTGGATCTATTGCAAGCCCCTGAGCTGAATGTTGATCTGACCGACGTCACCCAATGACATGACAATCCGGCAAAACCGCGTGGCAACCGCGTAAAAGTTACGCTTAATAAAGGAAGCCTGAGTAGCGTCCTCCCATCACTGAAGGTGATTTGGAGAGATGCAGAATGCAAAAAAAACGACGACCTCTCTTCGGCTTGGCCTTTGCCATCGCAGCCCTGTTGATGCGGATGCGGTTGGTATACTTGCGCCTGCCTGGCCCGGCAGAACTTTCGAAAAACGCCTCACAACCTGATCGTGTTGAGCCCGCGCGCCCTGCCGGAAAAACGGCTTGGCCTTTGAAGGCCTCGCAAGGAGGTGCAGCGAAATCGATCAGCGGTTTCGTGAAACACCCCTTTCCAGGCAAGAGTGCATTGACCCATTTCTGGCCAACAGGCCCAAAACGACAGGTCGCAATTTCACTTATCACGCGGAGGGTTAGACGTTGAAACCGCTTTCGGCGCACAATCTTTTCAGCCCCACAATCCTGCTCGCTGTTGCGCTGATGGCGGTGATTGTGATGATGATCCTGCCGATGCCAGCTTGGGTCTTGGATGCTGGTCTGGCGCTTTCATTTGCACTGGCAATCCTGATCTTTACGGTCACGCTGTTCATCGAACGACCCTTGGATTTTTCCGCCTTTCCTACGATCCTTCTGGCGTCGCTGATGTTGCGATTGTCCCTGAACGTATCCTCGACCAAGCTGATCATCGGCGAGGGGCACACCGGCACCAATGCTGCCGGAGATGTCATTGAAAGCTTTGCACAATTTGTGATGGGCGGATCTGTCTTTCTGGGGCTTGTGGTGTTCTGCGTTCTGTTGATTGTGAATTTTATGGTCATCAACAAGGGTGCCACACGTATGGCCGAAGTCGGCGCACGGTTTGCCCTTGACGGGATGCCGGGCAAGCAGATGGCGATCGACAGCGATATGGCGGCCGGGGCCATCACCCATGAACAGGCCAGAGACCGGCGCGAACGCGAACAGCTGGAAACAACCTTTTTCGGCTCGCTTGATGGTGCTTCTAAATTTGTCAAAGGGGATGCCATTGCGGGCTTGCTGATCACGCTGTTGAACCTTGTCGCCGGGTTGATCATGGGGATTGTCGTACACAACATGCCCCTTGGCGCGGCTTTCGAAACCTATGCCATTCTCACTGTGGGTGATGGTCTGGTCTCGCAGATTCCCGCGGTGATCATCTCGATTGCATCCGCCCTGCTGCTGGCGCGCGGAGGTGCCCAGGGGGCGACGGACCTTGCGGTGTTTAGCCAGCTGGGCAAACACCCGTCTGCCTTGGCCACCGTGGCCGTTCTGATGCTGGCATTTGGCATGTTTCCGGGGCTGCCCTTTATGCCCTTTATGATCGGGGGCATGGGTCTGTCTGTCGCGGCATATATCACCTATCGCAACGCCGAACGGGCCAAGACAGAGATTCCCACCACTGATCCTGCCGACAGTTTGCCGCCGGAAAAATCAATGGGTGATATATTGGAGCTGGACGATATCCATGTGGAATTTGCACCGGATCTGGTCAATATGGTTCTGGACCCCGGCACAGGATTGGATTCACGTATTTCAAAGATGCGCAATCATGTGGCCTCGGTTTTTGGACTTATTCTGCCAGAGATCCGGTTGACCGATAATTCTGCGCTGGGGCCAGGCACCTATGTGATCCGCATTCAAGGCGTCGAACAGGCCCGTGCAGAGTTAAACCCGGATCAGATTCTTGCCCTTGCCCCGGAAGACAGCAATGCCCTGCCAAACGGAACAGATACGACCGAACCGGTCTATGGCGCCCCCGCAAGATGGATCAATAGCAAGGATCAGGAAACAGCTGTACTTGCCGGTGTTACCCTTGTCACCCCAACGGAAATTCTTGCAACCCATCTGCTGGAGGTGGTCAAAAGCAATTTCAGCAGGTTGCTTAGCCTGAAATCCCTACGGCGTACATTGAACGAAATGTCCAATATTTCCAACCCGGTGCGGGCCGAGGCGAACCGTAAACTATTGGATGAAATGATCCCCGATAAGGTGCCGATTGATGTCCTGCACATGGTTTTGCGCCTCTTGCTTGATGAACAGGTCTCTATTCGTAACCTGCCGCTTATCCTTGAGGCTGTTGCCGAGGCGCGCGGCCAAAATGCCCAGCCGGAAGCCATCTGCGAACATGTGCGACAACGCCTTGGGTTTCAATTGGTGGCAGAGATGCGGCGGGCTGATGGAACCTTGCCCCTGATCCAGCTTGCCCCCGAGTGGGAGGATACATTCGCCACCTATCAGGTCGAAAGCGACCGCGGATTTGACATCGCCTTGCCGCCTGAATTGTTCAATCAACTGGCGGAACGCGCTTCAGAAAAATTAAATGATGCGGGGAACAATGGTATCTATCCCGCTTTGGTGACCAACACCCGGCGGCGGCGGTTTTTGCGAACGGTGATGCAGGCCAGGGGAATTTCAACACCTGTGCTGTCCTTTGAGGAAATCGGCCTTGATGCACGGCCCTCTCTGGTCGGGGTGATCGCGGCATGACACCCGCCCTGGCAGAGCTTTTCGACATCGCAAACCGGTATCTCTGGCATGGCCTCGCGGTTTTTCTACGGGTCGCTCCAATTGTCTCCATGCTGCCCGCATTTGGCGAGCGTACGGTGCCCGCGCGAGTCAAACAGGTGATCATATTGTGCTTTGTGCTTATCATCGCACCGGCTGTGCCCGGCTTTGCAATGCCCATGGGATTTGACGCCTTGACCCTTTTGATTGGTACTGAAACCGTGGCCGGGCTGACGCTTGGCATTGGTATTCGGCTGTTTATTCTAGCGTTGCAAACTGCAGGTTCAATCGCAGCGCAATCCACATCTCTTTCCCAAATTCTGGGCGGCGCTGCCGCGGATCCACTGCCGGCCATGGGCTATATTCTGATCATCGGTGGGATCGCATTAGCGGTGATGTCTGGCCTTCATGTCAAGGCCGCCGCATTGGTCATCCTGTCATATGAAATGCTGCCGATGGGTCAATTTCCCGGTGCGCAGATTATTTCGGAATGGGGCGTGTCCAAGGTGGCAGAAGCCTTTGCCCTGTCATTTACGCTTGCGGCACCCTTTGTCATATTATCAGTCGTCTATAATCTGGCGCTTGGTGTCATCAACAAGGCAATGCCACAGCTTATGGTCGCCTTTGTCGGCGCGCCACTGATTACCGCCGGTGGTCTGCTGGTGCTTCTTCTTGCATCGCCATTCATGCTGGAACGCTGGTTGGGGGCATTGGATAGCTATCTTGCCAACCCCTATTGGACACCAAGGTGAGCGGGCAGGAAGACAACGCCTCAAAAACCTTTGACGCAACGCCGCAGAAACTACTGGAGGCGCGCAAGAAAGGGGATATTGCAAAATCAACCGACCTGTTGACCGCCGCATCTTATGCCGGGCTTTTGCTTGCCCTTCTTATGGCTGGGGCCAGCGGCATCCGTCAGGCGGGCACATCATTGATGGTCATGATCGATCAGGCCGGCACCCTTGCCCCATTGTTTTTCAGCGACGATGCGCGCGCACCTATGGCCGGTATGATATTGCCGATTGCCTTTGGTCTTGGCCCATTGTTTGCCTTACCTGCTGCCGCCGTCATTCTGGCCGTTTTTGCACAACGCGCTTGGGTTTTTGCACCCAGTAAACTCGCCCCGAAACTCTCCCGCATTTCGATCCTGTCAAATGCCAAAAACAAATTTGGGCGGGACGGGTTATTTGAATGGCTCAAGAGCTTCACCAAATTGACGCTATATTCGGTTGTGCTTGCCCTCTTCATCAAAAGCCGTATGGCCGATATGATTGGAGTCCTGCAAACCTCTCCACATCTGGTTTTGCAACTGCTTGCAGAGCTTTGCATCACCTTTCTTTTTGTGACCGTCCTGATCTCTGGTGCCATTGGTGCGGTCGACGCAATGTATCAACATTTTGCTCACCTACGCAAAAACATGATGTCTCACAAAGAGATAGCCGACGAAACCAAGAATGCAGAAGGCGATCCCCATATGAAACAGGAGCGTCGGCAACGTGCCTTGTCGGTATCGCAGAACCAGATGATGGCCGATGTTCCGAAGGCGGATGTGGTGATCGTGAACCCGACCCATTATGCCGTGGCCCTGACCTGGAGCAGACGGCCAAACGAGGCACCAATCTGTGTCGCCAAAGGCGTGGATGAAATTGCAAAAGCCATCCGCGAGGCCGCGCAAGAGGCAGCTGTGCCGATCCACAGCGATCCACCAACCGCCCGGTCTTTACATGCGACAACCGAAATTGGCGAGGAAATCGCTCCGGATTTCTACCGTGCGGTTGCTGCTGCAATCCGCTTTGCTGAATCCATGCGCCAGCGTGCGAAAGGAAAAGTATGACCGACTTGGAACAGCTGCTGATGGTCAGTACCGCGCAATACGATCACCAAAGGCAGGTCTTTGCCAAAGTTGTCGCTGAAGAGAGCGCATTGCGCCAGGAACTGCGGCGTCTCAAAAGCCTCGATCAAGCAACCGATATTGAGCGTGATTCTGTTTCCAGCATGCGGGCGATCGGGGCGGATGTGTTATGGCAAGGATGGCTCAGCCGTTCGCAATCAGCGCTTAATATGCAATTGGCCCGTGTTCTCGCGATCAAGGAACATGAACAGGACAAAGTACGAAAAGCCTTTGGCAAGGTTGTCGCCTTACAAGAACTGATTGGGAGTGAAAAGAAAACGCGGCGCAACAAAGCGGCAAAGGCCAGGCTGCAGACGGCAATTGATCTGGCGCTGCAGAAGTCAAAAGTGACGGATCAATAATCCTGACGCGCGATTTCAAGGATCAACACATCTTTGATTACCTCAACCCCCATTTCTTTTTGCCCCACTTCCCGCAGCGCATTGCGCAACACACCCAGGTTGTTTGCTTCGGTAAACGCCCCGTCAAAACCACCAATATTCGCATGATCAAACAGCACTTGCAGAAAGCTGTCGCGCAGCTTTGGCTCACGCCGGAATACCGCTTCCTTACTGCCGAGCGGCACTTCCAAGCTTAGCGCAAGAACCACAAGCGCCACCACGACGCGGTCCTTCACAATCGGAACAACAAATTGATTGTTCAACTTGACGTAATCCATTTCCGGGGCTGGATTGTCCGGGCCATGTGGCTCTTCCTGCACCTCCGCTTTTGCTGCGTTTTCTGCATCCGGCATTTCCTCTTCAACCACTTCGGGCACAGGGCGCAGAACCATACCGGCCCCAACCCCCACACCCGAACCGATAAGCAAAAACACAATTGGCAGGATTTTCTTCAACATTTCATATTCCCTAGAAAGGCAGAACAGCGTCTAGAATTTGCTGACCATATCTTGGCTGCTGTACATCCGTGATCTGTCCCCGCCCGCCATAAGACACCCGCGCAGAAGCGATTTTGTCATAGGTAATTTCGTTCTGACGCGAGATATCTGCGGGTCGCACATAGCCAGTCACCAAAAGCTCGCGCAGTTCGAAGTTTACCCGCAACTCCTGCGAACCGGAGATCGACAGCACGCCATTCGGCAGTACGTCAACAACCGTCGCAGCCACCCTCAAGGTGAGTTTTTCCTTGCGTTTGACCGACCCGTCGCCGCCAGAGGATGACGAGGTGTTGATCCCGATCAAACTGTCAGGATTGGCACCGGGAAACCGGTTTCCCAACCGCTGCGGAAAGCCAATAAACTCCGGCACGCCAAAATCTTCTGAACCCGAGCGGGAACGATCTGAGGCGTTAGAAATTTCGGCCTTTTCATCCACATCCACAACGACCGTCAGGATATCCCCGCGTTGCAAGGCCCGCCTGTCCCCCAAAAGAGACTGCCGCGTACCTGACCAAAGCGACGCCCGGTCGACCAAACGTTTTTCGTCAACTTTCAAGGGCAGGCCGGGATTGATCATGGCCGAATGCTCAACCGTTTCGATCGCCGGGTTAAAGGATGGCGGTTTTCCGATTTGGTTTGTGCTTGAACAGGCCGAAAGCAACATTGACACAAGCGTGATAGCGGTGAAAATCTTCATGGGGAGGCTCCTATTGGCTGACATTTATGCTGCCGTCAGGCTGCACTTGGCCAAAAACGGTGGCGCGGGAAGACAGGTTCATGACGCGGACACGGTCACCGATGGCACCGCGTTCAAGCGCACGCCCCTCGGTGACGATTTGCAAACCGCTTGTGGAAAAAGAGACTTTGACCAGCTGGTTCCGACGCACGATTGCGGGGGGGCCGATGTCGTCAATTCCAATCGGTCTGCCGGGATAAAGCGCAACGCGCGCCTCTTGCCCAACCACATCGGAAAGGCGTATGTAACCGCTGTTTTGCAAACCTGCGCGCAGCGTGACATCCGTTTCCAGAATGATCGCGGCGGCCCGAATCGTGCGGGTGGGCACCACGCCGTCAGCCCATGCCGGTAGCGCCAGCAACCCGGTCAAAAGGATCCAGCGCGCCATCACCGCACCTGCGTCGTTGCGCCCATCATCTGATCGGCAGCTGAAATGACTTTGGCGTTCATCTCATAGCCGCGTTGGGCCTCGATCAGCTCTGTGATTTCACGGACAGCGTCAACAGAGCTGTCCTCAAGATACCCCTGTCTGAGTGTGCCCAGACCATCAATGCCAGGCGTAGAGATTTGTGGCGGTCCAGAAGCTTCGGTTTCAGAAAATAGGTTACCGCCCAGCGCCTCAAGACCCTTGGCATTGGAAAACCCGGTCAAATTGAATTGACCCAGTAACTGCCCCGCCGCGTTTTCTTCGAAATAGGCGTACACCTCTCCGTCAAGGTTGATTGAAATGTTGCGGGCATCATCCGGAATCACAATTTCTGGCGCAACCGGATAACCGTCCGAGGTAACGATCAGCCCCTCGCCCGTGCGCTTCAACCCGCCATCCCGGGTATAGGCCGTCTGGCCCGACGGCAGCGTCACCTCAAGAAACCCTTTACCGTTGATCGCAACATCCAGATCACCGCCCGTGGGTGAAAGGCCGCCTTGGGCAAGCTGTACCGAGATCGCAGCAGGGCGCACACCCAGCCCCAATTGGACACCGGTTGGCAATACCGTTCCATCCGAGGCATTGATCGCCCCGGCCCGCGACATTTGCTGATAATGTAGATCGGCAAATTCTGCCCGGCGGGCATTATAGCCGGTGGTGGACATGTTCGACAGGTTGTTCGAAATCGTTTCAACCCGCATTTGTTGCGCCATCATACCGGTGGCAGCTATTTTCAGGGCACGCATAAAACGCTCCTATTTCAGGTTAAGTCATCAAAGATTTCATCGCCGTTCGAATCCGTTCGTCCTCGGTTTTCAAAAAGCTCTGGCCCAGCTCGTAAGCGCGCTGCACCTCGATCATGCGGGCAATCTGTGCGATGGGATTCACATTGGAATTTTCGACAAAGCCTTGCAAAACTCTGGCCGTATCCGAGGGTTCGGTTCCCGCATCCACGCGAAACATCACGCCATCCTCACGGATCATTTCGCCCCCCTCCACCGGGCGGACCAGCCCAACTTGGCCCAGTGGATTACCATCAGCGCTAAGGGTACCATCAGATGAGATGGCAATATCCGCACCCTGTGGCACAAAGATGGGCGCACCACCTGCATCCAGCACACGATACCCGTCATAGGTGACAAGATCACCTTCCGCCGAGGGTGAGAAGGCACCGGAACGCGTCAATCGCTCACCACCCGGCGTTTGCACGAGAAAGAAACCATCCCCCTCAATAGCAAGATCAAAGGTGCCGTTGGTTTGGGTCAATGCGCCCTGCACAAATGAGGTGTTGCGCACGTTGCCCTGCCCCATAGACAGGGAGGCACCCCGTTCCATCGGTTTGACATATTCGGAGAAAATCAGCCCCTCTGACCGGAAGCCGGTGGTCGCAGCATTGGCAATGTTATTTGCGACAATTTGCATTTCCCGTGCGAGCCCTGATTGGCGGCTTAACGTCGTATATCCGGCATGCTCCATTCTATCCTCCGATCACAAGCGGGATAATGCGATCATGGAAAAACGACACCAAAGTCTGGGTCATGTATCCCATTGAAAGCCAGAAAATGGCACCAATCGCCGCCAGCTTTGGCACAAAGGTCAGCGTCATCTCCTGAATGGAGGTCAATGCCTGTATCAAGCCGATGGAAACACCAGCCAGCAGCGCCACCGTCAGGATCGGAAGTGAGATGATCAAGCCAACCCACAACCCCTGCCTGAGCGTGTCAAAGAACAGCACCTCATCCATCATCAGACAGGCATCCTCAGGATTTCCTGATAGGCCTCGACCACCTTGTTGCGCACGGTCACTGCGGTTTCGACCACCAGTTCCGTCTGCGCCAAGGCCGTTACCAGAGAATGAGGATCCGCATTGCCGATCATCGCGGCTTTGGCGGTTTCCTCTCCCTCGGCCAATGCTGTGGCGAAATCAAGCGCGACATTTTTCGCCGCGTTTAATATGCCCACATGTTCTTCTGGTTCTGTCGCGGGCCGTGCTGCCGCATATTTCTGTGCAACTGAAAGTCCTTTGATCTCCATTCTGGATCTCCTTTGCTGTGAATGATCTGCTCAGCCGGTTTTACCGTCTCAACAGATCCATAAGTCCCGACGACATCTTTCGGGTCTGTTCAAAAACTTTGAGGTTTGCCTCGTAGCTGCGCTGCGCCTCGCGCGCGTCGGCCAGTTCAATCAACAGATCGACGTTTGATCCATCGTAATGCCCTGTGTCATCCGCCATCGGATGGGTCGGGTCGTGAATTTTCTCCAGCTCGGACTTGTCCAATCGCACCCGCCCGGGCCTGACTTCACCGGCATCGGAACGTCCTGACACCTCTGTCTCGAAGGAGATTGTCTTGCGTCGATATCCCGGCGTATCCGCATTCGAGATGTTTTCGGACAGGTGGCGCAGCCGGGCCGCCTGTGCGCGCAAACCACTTGACGAGATACTAAGTGCATTTGAAAAATCGCTCATCTATCTAGGACCCTCAGGTTGTGCGCAGGGTGCTGCGCAGCACGCCAATGGACGTCTTGTAAATGGCCAATGCACGATCATGCTGACGCTTGGCATCCACCGATTTCAGGATTTCCGTTTCAAGTGAAATTTGGTTGCCATTCGGGCTGGATTGTTCCCTTACATCCTGCACCACGGGCAAACCGGCGCCATCCGTGCTGCCAAGTAGATGCCGCGTCCGTGTTGCGCGTTGCGCGCCTGATGTATCCGCCGGCAAATAGGACGTTTTAAAGTCCGGCATTTCCCGCGCGCCATACCCCGGCGTATCCGCGTTTGCTACGTTCTGCGCCACCACGGCTTGCTGCTTTCCAGCATGGCGCGCCATGGCGGCGGACATGCGAAATATATCTAGTTTCTCAAACATCGGGGCTTCTCCCTCGACCGATTTCAATCAAGGCTTAACTCCGATTCCTTTAGAAAGAGTGAGCGTCTTCGGAAGGATTGTCATGGAATCGCCCACACAGATCAGCGGCCTGCGTGCCGAGATAGAGTCCCTTCACCCGGTGCGCCCGGTTGGTCGGGTAATACGGGTCAAGGCGGGTATCATTGAGATTGCAGGATTGGCATCAATTGCCCGGATTGGCGATTGGATCACGGTGCACCGGGAAGGCCAGCCTCCTTTGGGAAGCGAGGTTGTTCAGCTTCGCGGCGACACAATCATTGCCTTGCCGGAAGCAGTGCCCGATGGCGTTGCCCTCCAAAATCGCGCGGTCCTTTCGCATGAGGGTGTCATCGCGCCTGCAGATACTTGGATGGGACGGATCGTTGATCCCTCTGGTCACCCGCTGGATGGCTTACCCCTGTTGCGCGGCCCACGGGTTCGGCCCTTGCGCTGCGCGCCGCCTGATGCGGCAAAACGGCGGGCGTTGGGTGCGCGGTTAAGCACCGGAATGGCCGTGACCAATACGTTGTTACCCTTGGTAAAAGGCCAGCGGATGGGCCTTTTCGCCGGTTCTGGCGTGGGCAAAAGCAGCCTCTTGGGCCGTTTGGCCAGCCGTGTTGATGCGGACGTTGTCGTCATTGCATTGATTGGTGAGCGCGGTCGGGAATTACGCCATTTTGTCGAGGAAGTGATCGGTGAAGAAGGATTGAAACGCACGGTTATCATCGCTGCCACATCCGACCAATCCGCGCTCAAACGCCGTCGCTGCGCCTGGACTGCGATGGCTGTCGCTGAACACTTCCGGGATCAGGGCAAAAATGTTTTGCTGCTTGCCGATTCGATTACCCGCTTTGCCGAAGCCCACCGCGAAGTTGCAGTCGCCGCTGGTGAGGCACCGGTACTGCGTGGCTACCCCCCCTCCACCTCACATATGATCATGTCCTTATGTGAACGCGCTGGTCCCGGATTTGGCAATCAGGGGGATATCACCGCCCTGTTTTCTGTACTTGTTGCCGGTTCGGATATGGATGAACCGATTGCGGATATACTGCGCGGGGTACTGGATGGGCATATCGTGCTGGACCGCGCCATTGCAGAGGGCGGTCGTTACCCGGCGATTGACGTACTACAATCCGTTTCACGCAGCCTGCCCAATGCAGCCACTGTTTCTGAAAATGTCCTTCTGCACCAAACACGCCGTTTGCTGGGGCTTTATGACCGGAACTCGGTGATGATCCGGGCGGGTCTGTATACCCAAGGGGCCGACCCAGAGCTGGATCAGGCCATCGCCTTATGGTCAGATCTGGACGATTTCCTGGGTCAGGAGGCCCCACAAGACTGCACCCATAGCTTTCAACAACTGAACCTCATTCTACGCCGGGCCAAAGCTGCCGCCAAACCTTCACACCGGCCACAGGCCACAGCGGTCGAGGGCGGCTAGGGCAGTCTAGAACCCCTGCAACAACGTCAGAGCGATAGAGCCGCCAGACATCCCGCCGTTTACACCAATCTGGTCACGCACGATGAATTTGGTGATGGCCTCCTGCACCAAATCAGGGTCCTCAAACAGTGACAGATCATCGCTGCCAAAGACTGAAACAGCGCGGTCTTTGAAAACTCTCAGTTGCTGGTCAATGTCGATCGAGCCAATCGACTCTGGCAAATTCAGAGCTTTTTCGAACAGTTGACGCAAGGGTGGGTCGCCCATGATGGTGAACCATTTCGCATTTGTAGATTCATCCCCCGCAGCCAGCTGCGACAATTCCCGCTCTGCATAAAGTGCAACGCGCATCGCGCTGTTTTGGTCCCCGGCTGCCACTTCAAAACTGTTGGATTGAAATTTGGCGATGATGTTTTCGGCAAAGCCAGCCTCGCCTACTTGTTTGTCCGCAACAGGGCCAAAACCAAAGGCGGCTGACAGTTTGCGATACCGTGTGTCAGACAAACGCATCGACAATGCATCATCGCTGTTTGTTCCCTCTTCCAGAATTTTCTGGATGAAGTACCGGTTATTGATGTCATCCTGAAGACCGAAGGCCCCCAGCGCGACGGTCAGCAAACGACGGTCGGAAACCAGTTCTTCAGCTGTTGTCACCTCAGAAATCTTATCCGCAAAATACTCTGTATCGCGCTGAATGACTGTGGATCTGTTAAATGCCTCGGCCTGCACCTCATAGGTGCGCTGCAAAAACCGCCAACCTGACAGGCCGTCCGCAGGAACAATGGGTTGAAACATCAGCTTGGCCGAACCGCCAAAAGGCGGTCTTCTCTGGGGATCATGCTGCGCAACGCCTTGAGCGCGCGATAGTGCTGTTCTTCAATGATTGCCGTGCTGGATTCTGCAAGAATGCGACGGCTATCCCTATCCTGAAAAACCTGACTCAGATCCTCAATTTGACGCAAAAGGTCAGAGTGCGCCTTGCCCGGATCCCTGTCTCCCGACAGCACCAATTGGACGGCAAAACACAAGCGCCTTACAGGTGTGGTTGCTTCCTCTGGGTGGACCGCGTCACGCAAACGCAAAATATGTGCGTCCGGCGTCATAATGGACAGCCGACTGCGGCGGTCACCATTTTCGATCACTGCACCATTGATCAAAACACGTTCCTTCGGGCTGAGCTTAAGAACAAGCCCGCTCATCTGTCCAACCCCTGTGGTTTAAGTCCCCTCAGGACCGCTGTGTTTACTTCAAGCAGAGGAATGGCAGAGTCCTTCCTGCTGATGACCTTGCTGGTGTGATGATCCGTGAATTCCGCAAGATAGAAAAGCCGGGCTCGCAAGTCCTTTGGCAATTGATTTTCGGGAGAAGCAACATCGATTGCCAAAACACGCCAAAGGTTGCGGTTCTCGTGCAGAGCTTCGACCAGCGGGCCGAACTCACCTTGCTCAACGGCTTTCTTAAGTCGAAACGTGATGCGGGCAATCACATCGTATTCAATGCCGCGATTTGACCGAATGGGCGCAGATGTCGGGGCATAAGCATGCCGGGCTTTTAATGATGCGTTCACGTTAAACCTTACCTATTGCTGGATGGTATGCGGATACCGAGGGCGGGCCAGTCCCGCCCCCGATCCAATGGTTTAACGGAAGAGTGACAGGATGGTCTGCGGTGCCTGATTGGCAATCGACAGGGCCTGAACGCCCAGTTGCTGTTGTGTCTGCAAAGCTTGCAGACGGGCGGAGGCCGCCTCCATATCCGTATCGACCAAGGCACCAATGCCGGACTTCAGGGAGTCCGAGAGCTTGGAAACGAATACCCCCTGATCTTCAACACGGCTAGCTGCCGAACCGATTGTTGAGGCACCAGCCAGTGCAGTTGTCAGCATGACCTGAATTTCACCAAACGCAGTCGCCGCACTTGCCGCATCGGTGATTGCGGTCATGCCAGCCGTATCAATGTTTGCTTCAAAATCCAGGTTTGCCACTGTGATCGTGTCAGTTGTTGCTGCCGCTGTGCCAACGCGGTTAACCGACGAAACAACTGTTAAACCGGCACCAGCAGTAGAAAGCAAGTTAACGCCGTTGAACTGCGATGCTTCGATCGTATCGGCGATTTGCGCTACCTTTTGCAGCATTTCAGCCTGAATTTTGGTGAAATCCGCCGTCTCACTGCCGCCGGAGACCGCCAAACCTTCCATTTCCTTCAGCGTCTCGACGATAGATTCCGCACCGGCAGACGCAACACCAAGCGTCGCCTCGCCCACCGCCAAAGATTTCGATACAGCGTCAAAACCGGCAACATCGGCTTCCATTACTTTGGAAATCGCCCAGATCGCAGAGTTGTCCTTTGCAGAGCTGATTTCCTTACCCGTTGCAATTTCGTTTTGGGTATCGGAGAGATTTGAATTAATGGATTTCAATGTCTGCAAGGCAACCATTGCGCTGTTGTTCGTGATGATGCTCGACATAAGCATGTTCCTTCAGTCATAGACGCTTTGCGTCCGTTGTGTCCCACCCCCCTGGGGCTGGACGGAATGTCATTCTGAACTATGCATGCTTTTGTTCCAAAAGATGCGCCACCCGACCTCGGATGCACGCTCAGATTTGGCGCAGTTGTCTTAACGAACTCTGAATCAGGCCAAGCCAAGTCACAGGGTTTTTAATCAACTGCTCAAACCCGGTGTTCCACAGAGCTGTCAATATCCAGCTGGATGTCATGACGTTTCCCGTCCGCTCCATATGTCTCCAACGCACCTTTTACTTCGCGCAGGCGGGCCATACGGGCCGCCACGGCGCGAATGCCCTCAAGTGCACCATCCAGCAACAATTGGTTGCGCTTTACCTTCTTGTCCAGCATTTCCATCGTGGTCAAATCGGTTTGAGGCACTGCATTTATGGCTTCGATCAGCGACTCCTTGGATACCAGCAGCGCATTCAGTTTTTCCAGATCGCCCTTCAGCAGGGCCTCGCGCTCTGCGTCCAATAGGTCACTCAGTTCCTCAGTTGTGGTCGCATTACTATTCGCCGTCATCGTTTCTCTCCTTGAGTGCTTCATAAATCGATTCGCTTAGCCCAATCCCCCCGGCTTCAACCATGGCTTTGGCTTGTTCAGCGACAAGGAAAGAGGCAAACTGATCCTCGCCTGCCCCCCCACCGAACCCTTCAGGTGAGGCACCAAGCCCCGCTGATTTAAGCATTTCTGCAAGAAAGCCGGCCTCAAGTTGCTTTGCAGCTTGGCGCAGGGCCTTATCTTCATGCGGCTGCGGTACGGGGGTCGCAGCGGGGCGGATCGCGTCCATGGCGGAGTCCTTAAATTGCTGTCTACTTTGCCGAACATGCGCCGATTTCAGTAAACAACTGGTAAGGATGTTCGCGCATAACCGTCCCAATCGGAGAAGAAATCCCGGAGGACATCGTGCATTCCATTTTGACTCAAAGTCTGTTGCCGGCAAAAGGTGCAGGTCCTCATCCCGCTTCCGGCGGAGAGATCGAAAACGCAAAACCGCCAACCGACCGCAAGGCGCAGCCTGAACAAAAGGATCAAAGTTTTGTCGCTATTTTCACCGGTCTTTCTACTGCGCCCGGCGACGAAAAGGTCAAGGCGTCCCCGATTGTCCCCACGGATACCGAGGGCGCGTTAGAAGCGGATGTAGCGGAAGGCCAGCCAATCCCTTCCGAAACGGAAAAACCACAAAAGTCAGAAAGCCCGGCTGTGCAGAAAGCCGAGTTTGCCACGGTGGGTAGAAATGAGCTGACACTGCAGGAAGCTAAATCTGTTGGAAACGGTGAGCTGCAAGTTACCCCGCCGCGCCCCGCAGATGTGCAGGTGCCAGCGGGAGCGAAACAGGCGGTCGAACCACCGGTTGCAATAGCTGAAATATCAACAAAGCCGCTACAGAGACACAATATGTTATCGGAGAAGGCTTCGGTTGATACACACGTTGAGCTTTCCCAGAAACCGTCACGCATGATCACGTCCCAAGTGGCGCAGCAGGCAGTTCAGGGAGAAAAATCTGCATCAGATCTGCCACCACCCCTGTCACCAAGAGGCTCTGCATCAGACCAATCATCACTGGCAGAGCTGCCGCGTTCCACTGCGCCTCACACCCCTGCCGCTCCGCAGAAGAGCGCGGCCCAAAACGCACTCACCTATCCTGTTGCGACGCTGGCGGCCTCCCAACCACACGCTCTGCCACCGATACCGGCCCCTGATCGCGCAATGCCAATCTCGCCCACCACTGCCACCACCGCGCCAGTGGCTCCTCTCACCGTGCAACTGCTCAACACAGTGCTGCCCCTCGCCGATAAGGCATCACGCAAAGCTCCTGCGGACCGGATCGCCACCTCTGACATTGCCATCCAGACCGTTCTATCGGTGAAACAAGCCGCTCACGTGGCACCCGCCGTCAAGAACGTGCCAACTCCAGCCGCCCAATCCCTGTCTTTGCCCCTGTCTGCACTGAACCCGGGCAAGGCCACCACAAGCCTGATTGACGCGGAACCGCTTTACTCCATGCGGGCTGATATCTCATCCGCATCATCATTGCAGCATCCTCAGTCGCTGCCGCCAACGGCACCAATTGCGCAATATGTTGCCCGCCAAATCGCAGAAGCATTGCAAACGATGCCAAACCGACCGGTGGAAATCTCCCTGAATCCTGAAGAGCTTGGCCGGGTACGCCTTGCGCTGTCATCATCCGAGGCGGGGATTGTTGTCAACGTGCTGGCCGAACGTCAGGAAACCGTCGACCTTCTTCGCCGACATATTTCACATCTGGAATCCGCCTTTCAGGACATCGGGTACAGCGACATCGCCTTTTCATTTTCGGGCGGGGGACAGCAACAGGAAGAAACCGATGGAGAGGCGCATTCTTCTGCCGGCTCAAAGGGCAGCGTCACTTCGGATGAATCCGTCGTTGCAACGGCGCAAATTGCCTTAAATGCCAGTTTAGAAGCTGGCCTTGATATCCGGCTTTGAACAGGATCACACATGGACATCAATTCATCCCCCATTGCAAATGCCTCTGCCCCAGGTGCCACTGCCAGCAGCACACCGCAAACCCAGCAGGTTCTTTCCTCTGACTTTGAAACCTTTTTGAAAATGTTGACGGCACAAGCTCGGTTTCAGGACCCGCTTGAACCTATTGATTCCTCACAATATGCCGCGCAATTGGCTCAGTTTTCGATGGTCGAACAGCAGGTCCTGTCAAATGATCTGCTGACCTCTCTCGCATCGCAAATCGGGTCCGGCAACATGGCAGAGCTGGCAAGCTGGATTGGGATGGAGGCACGCACAACCGCCCCGGTTCTGTTTGATGGCAGCCCGATTGTGATCCACCCGAACCCGGCTGCCGCCTCTGACGAGGTCTACCTTGTCGTGCGCGACAGCACTGGTGAAGAAATACAGCGCCTACAGCTGCCAGTCTCGGCCGAGCCGGTTGAATGGGCTGGGGTGTCAAGTGACGGCTCCGCCTTTCCTGTCGGGACCTACAGCTTTGACATTGAAAGTCACGCAAACGGCGACGTGATTTTGTCAGAGCCCACCGAAACCTATGGCCGCATTGTTGAAACCCGCCGGCAAGATGATGGGGGCACGGTCCTGATCCTTGAAGGTGGCAGCGCCATTCTGGCAAGTGATATTGACGGTCTGCGCGAACCGCCGGTCTGATCCTGAGATCAGGACCCTAACGATCTTTCAATGCGAAACCAGCGTATGCGAATGGCATCACTGCACGGCGCCAACGGCCAAGTTCGAATTTGGCAAGCGGCCGCTGAACCGCTTTTGGGTAGATCTGATCTGGCGTTTTACCCTGCACCAAATCGGCCAGCAGCCCACCACAATAGCTTCCCATCGCTACGCCATTGCCATGGTAACAAAGGCTGGCAAACAGCCCCGGACTGTCCGGCACTTGACCGACAAAAGGCATCCGGTTTCGGGCGATACAGACCATCCCGGACCAGCTGTTTGGCGTTTCGACCCCGCGCCATGCGGGGAACATCGCATCGAAATCCGCACGCGCCCGTTTGATTGCCCGCGCCTCTGAATCCGGGGTTGCCATCAACCCGCCACGCACACCGAACAGCATACGGTTGTCAGGCATCAGCCGGAAGTAATGCAACAAATGACGCGAATCATAGGACGCCTGTCCGCTGGTCCAGCCCTGCGCATGCAATTCTGCCTCTGCCATAGGGCGGGTGACGATAATGCTGGATTGTGTCGGCATATAGCGGCCTGCCAACCAATCGGGCAGATCTTCAGCTGAGTAGCCGTTTGTGGCCACAATAACCTTATCCGCCCGCAGTTTTCCGTGTGGCGTGGTCAATTCAAACCCCGTACCGGGGCGCGCGATGGCGGTCACTGGCGTATCATGGAAAATCCGCGCACCTGCGGCTTCGGCAGCTCCTGCCAAACCAGTGATATATTTGCGCGGATTGAGACCAAACCCGATTGGAACGGTGATGGCTCCCTCAAACCCCGCATTCATGCCCTCAGACGCCAATTCACTCTTGGGCGTCAAACGTGCTTCTACCCCGTAACTTTTGGCGTAATACTCCAGATCACCTTTCATCTTTTCAAAGTCGCTGGCGCGGTGCGCAAGTTGGGTTTCTCCGTTTGAGTGCCGGTCAACATCCATGCCAAAACGGTCAATCAACCCTTCGACAAATTGGATCGAGGCCTTTTCCGCCTGCCGCCATTCATCGCGGCTCTGCCTGCCAAAGGTCTTGTCCAACTGTTGATTGTTCAGCATCCCGCCGCCCAAACAGCAAAAGCCGCCGTTGCGCCCGGAGGCACCCCAGCCAACGTAACGGCTTTCCAAAACCGCCACTGAAACCCCTGCTTGCGCCAGATGAAGCGCCGCTGAAATTCCAGTAAAGCCACCACCGATGATTGCCACATCACACCGATGGTCCTCGCCTAACGGGGGCCTTGACAGGATGTTACAGGTTTCATCCCACCAGCACCCTGCGCGCGGCGCATCCGAATAGGCGAAATCGGGATAAATCCGCTTCATCAGCCAGTTGCGCGCTCTGCCGCCTGCGCATCGTTCTGGGCGCGAATTGCATTGCGTTTGGTCACCAGCGACGCCGTTACAACACCAACGGTCACGATCAGGATCATGATCGTCGACAATGCGTTGATCTCTGGCGAGACCCCAAGGCGCACAGCCGAGAATATCTTGATCGGCAGGGTTGTGGCCGAAGGACCGGACGTAAAGGACGCAATTACAAGATCATCCAGACTAAGCGTGAATGCCAGCAGCCAGCCGGAAATCACTGCAGGGGCGATGATGGGCAAGGTGACCAGCCGGAACGCCTCCCAAGGGGTTGAACCAAGGTCGAGCGCCGCCTCTTCCAACGAGCGATCGAAGGTAACCAACCGCGAGGAAACAACCACAGAAACATAACACATGGAAAACGTGGTGTGGGCCAGCACGATGGTCAATACACCCCGGTCCAATCCGATGCCGATGAACAGCAGCAGCAGCGACAGGCCGGTAATCACCTCTGGCATGACCAAGGGGGCGTAGATCATCCCGGAAAACAAAGTCCGCCCCATAAAGCGCCCGCCACGCACCAGAACATAGGCCGCCATCGTCCCCAGAATTGTTGCAAAGGTTGAGGAAACCACCGCAACCTTCAGGGTCACCCATGCAGCATCCAGAAACGCCTCGTTCTGGAACAGGGTCCCGTACCATTTGGTTGAAAATCCTGCCCAGACCGTGACCAGTTTTGAGGCATTGAAGCTGTAGATCACCAACACCAGCATCGGCAGGTAAAGGAAAGCGAACCCCAACGTCAGCGAGGTGACATTGAACCACGACAGACGCTTCATTGCTCGGCCTCCTGCTGTTTTTGCTGGTTCCGTTGGAACAGGACAATCGGCAGGATCAGGATCAACAGCAGGATAACAGCAACGGCAGAAGCCACCGGCCAATCGCGGTTGTTAAAGAACTCTTCCCACAGAACCTTGCCAATCATCAGCGTGCCCGACCCACCTAACAACGATGGGATCACAAATTCGCCCAGCGCCGGGATGAACACGAGGAAGGACCCCGCAACGATGCCGTTCTTCGACAGGGGGATCGTCACCAGCCAGAACGCCTGTCTGCGGGTACACCCGAGATCCTGCGCCGCCTCATCCAGCGAGGAATCAAGCCGGTCAAGCGCGGCATAAATCGGCAGGATCATGAAGGGCAGATAGGTGTAAACAATGCCGATATAGACCGCTGTTGTTGTGTTCAGGATCACCAACGGTTCAGAGGTCACGCCCAGCCATAACAGCAGCTGGTTCAACAAACCCTCATTGCTGAGAATGCCCATCCAAGCATAGACGCGGATCAGAAAGGAGGTCCAGAAGGGCAGAATGACCAGCATCATCAGCGTGGCGCGCCATTCCTCCGGTGCCTTGGCCATCCCATAGGCGATGGGATAACCAACCAGCAGGGTCAAGACAGTCGAAACAAGGGCAATGCGAAGCGAACTGAGGTAAGCTTTCCAATAGAGGTCATCTTCGGTCAGGAAGACGAAGTTCTCAAAGTCCAGCTCGCGGATCAGCGCACCGATGCCGTCTTTCAGGTTCGGCGTGTAAGGCGGGATCGCCAGCGCCGCGTCAGACAGCGAGATTTTCAGCACAATCAGAAACGGTGCAAAGAACAGCAGCAAAAGCCACAGATAGGGAATAAGGATCAGGGTGGTGCGGCGCATCATTCTGGCCCGCCCGTTGTTTCTGAAGGACCGGGGCCAGCCCCGGACCCCGCAGCATTTAAGGCCAAAAAGAGGGTGAAGGGTGTCTGTTTCATTGGTCCAACATCACGCCCGCTGTGGCGCTCCATGAGATCCAGACAGGATCTTCCCAGGTGATATCACGCCGGGCGATGCGGCGGGTATTGGCGGTTTGCGCCTTGATCACCTGACCGCCCGGCAATTCCACGTGATAGGTCGACAGGTTGCCCAGATAGGCGATATCCAACACCTTGCCCTGCATGGCGTTTACCGCATCTTCGGGTTTTTCTGTCGAAATGCGGATCTTTTCGGGTCGGATCGCAAGATGCGCCTTCTGCCCTTCGCTGAACGCCTTTTGCGAGGTTGCCGTGATCGGGGCCTGACCCTCGCTCCAGGTCAAAGCGTATTCTTCGGTTCCGGACGCGCGGGCATGCCCCTCGATAATGTTCACATCACCAATGAAATCCGCAACATAAACCGAATTCGGATATTCATAGATCGCCGAAGGCGTTGCCACCTGAATTACGCGCCCTTCGTCCATCACGGCCACGCGAGAGGCGACGGTCATTGCCTCTTCCTGATCATGGGTGACGATCACAAATGTTGTGCCAGTGGTTTCCTGAATGTCCATCAGTTCAAACTGGGTTTCCTGCCGCAATTTCTTATCCAGAGCGCCAAGCGGTTCATCCAGCAACAACAGCTTCGGGGCCTTGGCCAAGGAACGCGCCAGCGCAACCCGTTGCCGTTGGCCACCAGAAATCTGATGTGGTTTGCGGTGGGCAAATTTCTCAAGCCGCACCAGCTTGAGCATCTCTTCCACCCGCGCTTCAATCTCTGCCTTGCTTTTCTTGTCGCGGCGCAGGCCAAAGGCGATGTTTTCCCAGACGCTGATATGCGGAAACAATGCGTAAGACTGAAACATCATATTCACCGCACGTTCATTTGGCGGTACGGGACCGATGTCTGCACCTGCAAGTTCGATCCGCCCTTCAGTGACAGTTTCAAACCCTGCCAGCATCCGCATCATCGTCGTCTTGCCGCAGCCAGACGGTCCAAGCAGAGCAAAGAACTCCTGTGCAAAAATATCCAGCGTCAAATCGTCAATGGCGGTGAATTCACCAAATTTTTTCGTGACATTCTGAAAGCGAATCAACGGCTTTTCGTCGGGATTGTCCCAAGGGGCAAAAACGGTCTGGCTCACGTTGCGGTCATCCCTGTTTGGTCAGATAAAAAAGGGGCGCGGCTGATCACAGCCACGCCCTGTTTGGATACCTTACGTACCGGACTTGATCTTGGTCCACATACGGGTCACGGCCCGCTGCACCTTCGGCCCGTAGGGCGAGGTAGTATAAAGGTTCTCAAGCGTTGCCGCATCAGGGTAGATCGCAACATCGCCGATCACATCCTCGACCAGAAACTCCTGTGAGGCCTTGTTGCCGTTGGCGTAATATACATAGTTCGACGCCGCCGCCATGTTCTGTGCATCCATGATGAAGTTCAGGAACTTATGTGCCCCGTCCGGGTTCGGTGCATCTACAGGAATTGCCATATTGTCGAACCACATCAGTGCACCTTCCTTGGGCGCATAATATTCAATTTCGACACCATTGTCGGCCTCTGCCGCGCGGTCACGCGCCTGCAGAATGTCACCGGACCAACCGATGGCCACGCAGATGTCACCATTGGCCAAAGCGTTGATATATTCAGAGCTATGGAATTTTTGCACAAATGGTGCGATCGCCGTCAGAACAGGCTCTGTCTTGGCAATCACATCGGGGTCCTGACTATCTGGGTCTTCACCGATATAGGCCAGTGTCGCCGGAATGATCTCGGCGGGCGCATCGAGGAAATGCACACCGCAGTCCGCCAGCTTCTCCATATTCGCGGGATCCAGAACCAAGGACAGTGAATCAACCGGTGCATCATCGCCCAGCGCTTCCTTGACCTTGTTTATGTTCACACCGATGCCAGTCGTGCCCCACATGTAGTTGATCGCATAAGCCCCTTCGGGGTCATACTTCTTCAACCGGTCATTAATCGTGTCCCACATGTTGCCCATGTTCGACAGCTTGGCCGCATCCAGTTTCTGAAAGGCACCGGCAGTGATCTGGCGTTGCAGGAAGGTGCCCGTTGGCACAACAACATCATACCCTGATCCGCCAGCCAGTAATTTGGTCTCAAGCACTTCGTTGCTGTCAAAGACATCATAAATCAAATCAATGCCGGTCTCTGTCTCGAATTTCTCCAGCAAGGATTCGTCGATATAGTCAGACCAGTTGTAAACGCGGACTTCTTCGGCAACCGATGCACCTGCGGTCAGTGCGGCAACAACGGCGGTGCCCAAAATGCGGTATTTCATGCTATACTCCCTAAAGTGTGTCGGGTTGGTCCCGACATTGGTTTAATTTGATCAAGTTTTGCGTCTTGCGGCAAGTTACTTTATGCTTTCAAGCTGAATAGACTGGCACAAGCCGGGTCCTGTTCGACAAAAAACAGGCGAAATTGAATGAATGTGGAAGTGATCACCCCGACGAACCCCTTTGTCGGGCCGGATACAGGCAAAATGCCGGCGCATCAGGCGGTTTATGAAAAGCTGCGTGTGATGATTCTATTTGGCGATCTGGCTCCGGGTCAGGCTGTCACCATACAGGGCCTGACCGACCAGCTGAGCGTGGGCATGACCCCGGTGCGCGAGGCCTTGAGACGCCTGATTGCCGAAGGGGCGCTGACCCACCAAGGTAACCGTCGCGTCAGTGTGCCGGTCTTGACACCGGATTGCGCAAACGAGCTTGGATTTATGCGTGCAACGCTGGAACCTGAATTGGCACGCCGTGCTGCGGTGCGGCTGACGCCAGCATCACTTGATGCAATTGCCGCCTGTGACGAGGATCTTAACCGCGCCATTGCTCAGGGAGATGTTGGCGGCTACCTGACCCATAATTACCGATTTCATGCGATGATCTATGAAGCGGCAAACGCGCCGATCATGGCCGCAACGGTGGATCGGCTTTGGTTGCGGTTTGGCCCGTCATTGCGCGTGGTTTGTGGCCGGTTCGGCACCAACAACCTACCGGACAAACATCAGGACCTGCTGGCCGCTTTGCGTCTGCGCGACGCCGAAGCAGCAGCAAAGGCCATGGCAGAGGACGTGGCCCAGGGCGTTGATCAAATTTTTTCCGCACTTCAGGATAGCTAGTTCCTTGTCTGAGCGATTGACTTTGCATAATTTGATCATATTCTGCCCTGCAATTGTTTTTCCCTCCGCAAAGGTCGATCCACATGTCCTCAGTCACCAACCATCTGCCCACCACCGAGTTGCAAGCACTTGATGCCGCGCATCATATGCACCCTTTCACGACCGGTGATGAATTGGCCTCCAAGGGCGCGCGTATCATTACCCGTGCCAAAGGCGTTTACCTGACAGACAGCGAAGGTAACGAAATTCTGGATGCCATGGCCGGCCTGTGGTGTGTGAACCTTGGCTATGGCCGCCCTGAAATGGGGCAGGTCGCAATGCGCCAGATGAATGAACTGCCTTATTACAACACGTTTTTCCAAACCAGCCACGTGCCAGCCATCGCATTGGCTGCAGAATTGGCCAAACTCGCGCCGGGCAATCTGAACCACGTCTTCTTTGCAGGATCGGGGTCAGAGGCAAACGACACGAACCTGCGCATGGTGCGCACCTATTGGGCCGAAAAAGGCCAGCCGGAAAAGTCCCATATCATCAGTCGCAAGAATGCCTATCACGGCTCTTCCGTCGGCTCCGGCTCGTTGGGTGGCATGACTTATATCCACGAACAAGGCGGCATGCCGATCCCGGGCATCCACCACATCGGACAGCCGGATTGGTGGTCCGAAGGGGGCGATCAGACACCAGAGGCATTTGGCCTTGCCCGCGCACAGGAGCTCGAGGCGAAAATTCTGGAACTCGGTGAAGAAAAGGTTGCCGCCTTTATTGGGGAGCCGGTGCAGGGCGCTGGCGGGGTTGTCATTCCGCCTGCAACCTATTGGCCCGAAATCCAGCGTATCTGTAAGAAATACAATGTCTTGCTGATCGCAGACGAAGTGATCTGCGGCTTTGGCCGGACCGGCAATTGGTTTGGTTCCGAAACAATGGGCATCCAGCCCGACATCATGACCATCGCCAAAGGGCTGTCCTCCGGCTATGCGCCGATTGGTGGGTCGATTGTCTCTGATGAGATTGCTGAGGTGATCAACGCCTGTGAATTCAACCATGGGTACACGTATTCCGGCCATCCGGTCTGTGCTGCAGTGGCGATGGAAAACCTGCGGATCATGCAAGAAGAAGATATGCTGTCACATATCCGAAATGTTGCCATGCCCGCGTTGCATGACGCCTTGACCGATCTGGGCGAACACCCGCTGGTTGGCGGCGTGAATGTTTCCGGTTTGATGGCATCGCTGCCCCTGACCCCACATAAAGAAAGCCGTGCGAAATTTGCCTCCGATGGGGGCACTGTCGGCTATATGTGCCGCGAGCATTGCTTTGCCAATAATCTGGTGATGCGCCATGTGGGCGACCGGATGATCATCTCCCCTCCCCTAGTTATCACCCCGGAAGAGATCGATATCTTTGCCCAACGCGCCAAACTGGCGCTGGATGCGACCTATAAGGATCTTAAGGATAAGGATATGCTGAAAGCCGCGTCATAGGACGGGGCTAGCCCCGGCTTATTAAACGTGTCGGTTGCCTGCGGCGGGATCAACCCCGCCCTACAATGCGCGCAGGCGATCCAATATTGAAAGCGATGGAAAGCCATCGGGCACCAGCCCCTTGGCTTTCTGAAATCTGCGCACCGCATTGATCGTCAGCGGCCCCATCTTGGCGTCAATCTTGACCGTATCAAACCCTGCTGCGGTCAGCCGCTCCTGCAACTCGATCCGCTCGGGTTTGCTCAGCGCCCGCAAGTGACGCGGCCAGCTGTGTTCAATGGCTTTGCCCCCCTTAATACGGTCGCTTAGATGCCCCACGCCTATCACATAAGCATCAGCGGTATTGTATTTCTCAAGCACCGCGAAATTTGCAAAAATCATAAATGCCGCCCCCTCTGCCCCTCCGGGCAACAGGATCGAGGCAGGGCCGTCATCATCATTTAACCTACCTGTCACCGGCACAATCCCCATCTGTCCCCAATTACCGGGCAGTTTGGTGATATCGCGATCTGCAAGCGTATGGTCAAATCCTGCTGGCAAACGCACTTCAACGCCCCAGGGTTGCCCTTTGATCCAGCCAAAATGTTTCAGATAGGCCCCGGTCGAGGCCAAGGCGTCCCGTGGATCATCCTCCCAGATGTTGCGTTTTCCATCGCCGTCAAAATCCACCGCATGGGCGGCAAAAGACGAAGGCATGAATTGCGTATGCCCCATCGCACCCGCCCAACTGCCCCGCATCTGCGCCAATGTGGTATCGCCCTCTTGCAAGATGCGCAGTGCGTGAATCAATTCACCTTCAAAGAACTCAGCCCGCCGCGCATCATAGGCCAATGTCGCCAGCCCGTTGATCACCGGGGCATTGCCGCGAAATGTACCAAAGGCGCTTTCCAGACCCCAGATTGCAACAATCACTTCTTTCTCCACGCCATATTGCGCTTCGATCCGGCTCAAGGTGTCGTGCCATGTGCCAAGCACCTTGCGTCCGCTTTCAATCCGCAAATCGGACACAGCCGTGTCCAGATAGTCCCATATCGCCTTGGTAAACTCTGCCTGATTACGGTCGCGTTTGATGATCGCCGGGTCATATGAAACCCCCTCAAGTGCCGCATCAAATGTCGCCGCATGGATCCCCTGCGCCAAAGCGCGGGCGCGAAACCCGACCACCCACTCCGCCAGACCTGCATCCGTTTGCGAAAGGGATACTTGGCCCGTCTCTGCCTGACGTTCCGCCGGTCTGATTGAGGTTTCCGGCCCGATGGCCCAAACTGGCGCGGCCAGAAAAACGGCGACCAATGCCAACATCGCACAACGATACATATTTCCACCTATCTGGAGTTACTGCTCCCGTGCAGCCTAGCTTGCCCGCTTTATTCGCAAAACCCCATTCAGCGCTCCGCGCGACGTTCCGCTCGCGCCAATGCTTCGGCCCGCAATATCTCTGTGTATTCCCGCAACAGCGGCACACGGCGCGGCCTGAAACTTTGCCCCGTCCGCATAAGTTCATCCATCCGGTCCAAGCGGAACACCCTGAAATCACGACGCAAATGGCACCAAGCCATCAACATGTTCGTGTCCTGAAAATAAACCAGCCCCAGCGGATCGACCTCCCGTGTGGTCGCCACGCCAGCACCATCCGTATAGGCGAAACGCACGGTTTCCTCTTCCCAGGTCGCGGCACGTAAATCAGCCACATCAATGCGCGGTGGGTCAGGCCGCACAAAGCGGCGGGCGTCCAGAATGGCGTGTTGCAAACGATGCGCCTGTCGCGGCGGCACCCGTGCGGTGATCTTGGCCAGCGCCGTTTTGGCCGCTTTCGCCAGCGCCGGATCACCAATCACTGTCACATCGCGCAGCCCCAGCACCAATGCCTCAAGCTCGTCATCCTCAAACCCCAAAGGCGGCAATGCGGCATCTTCAATCAAGGTGTAGCCAAAGCCCGCTTCGCCATCAATCACCGCACCCAGGCCGCGCAGCGCATCAATGTCGCGGTAGACCGTGCGCAAGGACGTGCCCATTTCATCCGCCAGCTGTGTCGCCCGGACCGGTGCGGGCAGCCGGCGCAGGGTTGTCATCAATTGGAACAGACGGTGGGTTCGGGTCATGTGATGATCATACCCTATGCTGACAGAAATTGACAGCATCGGATGCTAGAATGGGCCAACACAAAGCAAGGAAAAACAATGATCACTCTTGTCACTTTCGCCCCATCCTTTGGGCAACCTGCCGCCAGCCCGTTCTGCATTAAAGCGATCTGGTTGCTCAATATGTCGGGTCTCGCCTGGACCCGCGAAGATACCGCTGATCCGCGCAGCATGCCCAAGCAAAAGCTGCCAGCCATCCGTGTGAACGATCAAATCATCCCTGACAGCGAGAACATTCGCAGCTATCTGGAATCACAGGGTGCTGATTTTGACGCGGGATTGTCGGACATGGAAAAATCCACCTCGCGTGCGTTTATCCGAATGGCCGAGGAACACATGTATTTTCACGTTGTCATGGACCGTTGGGGGGATGATGACGTCTGGCCCATCATCCGCGACACCTATTTCGCCGCCATCCCCAAACTGTTGCGCGGGATGATCACCAATAAACTGCGCAAGACACTGATGCGCGGCATGCATGCGCAGGGCTTGGGACGGTTCACGCCGCGGGAACGTCTGGACCGGCTGGAGGCCGATTTGCAGGCGATCACCACGCGGCTCTGGCATGGTCCGTTTCTGTTCGGAGACAGGCCAACAGCGGCAGATGCATCCGTTGCGGCAATGCTGGCCAATATGCGCGCAACACCGGGTAAAACCCTGATGAAAATGCGGATCGCCGAGGATGAGATCCTGTGCCGCTATATCGACCGCGCAAGCGACGCGCTGAACCAGCCGGTCAGCGCCGCGTCCGCGACACTTTGCGCTTGATCTTATCCTTCTTGCGCTTGGCCTTATGGGATTTCCGGCGGGGGTTGCGCCCTGCCGGTGAACGGCTGCCCTGCTTGATTTTCTGATCTTCAAGTTCAAGCAGTTCGAGCGATATGCCGCCAGTGACCGGCACCGCTTCTGCCAGGCGCACTTTGACTCGCTGACCAAGGCTGATGACCATCCCGGTGTCAGAACCGCGCAGGGTCTGGGTTTCCGCATCGTGATGGAAGTATTCGCGCCCCAAGGCCCGCATCGGCAGCAGCCCGTCAGCACCGGTTTCATCAAGTTTCACAAAGACGCCAAACCGCGCGATGCCACTGATCCGGCCAGTAAACTCGTTGCCCACACGTTCAGATAGGTAAGAGGCAAGATAGCGATCTGTTGTGTCGCGTTCCGCCACCATTGACCGGCGTTCCGTGTCGGAAATATGCGCACCGGTTTGCTCAAGGCTCTCGAAATCCTCCGGGCGCAACCCGTCCTTGCCCCAGCCATGGGCGGTGATCAGTGCACGATGCACAATCAGGTCAGCGTAGCGGCGAATGGGCGAAGTGAAATGCGCATAGGATTTCAACGCCAGGCCAAAATGCCCGATATGGGCCGGGCCGTAGTAGGCCTGTGTCATGGACCGCAGCGTCGAGAGGTTGATCAGCTCTGCCTCATCCGTTCCGGCAGCGTCATTCAGCAGCTTGTTCAGATGCCGCGTTTGCAAGACCTGCCCCTTGGCCAGTGTGAAACCGGATGCCTGTGCCGTCTCGCGCAGGCTTTCGAGTTTGTCAGGTGAAGGTTCTTCATGGATGCGGAACAGCAGCGGAACCTTTTTGGCCAAAAGGGTTTCTGCGGCGGCGACATTGGCCAGCACCATGAACTCTTCAATCAACCGGTGCGCGTCCAGCCGGTCCTTGAAATTGATCGATTTGACAGTGCCATTTTCGTCCAGCTCCACCCGCCGCTCCGGCAGGTCCAGATCAAGCGGCTGGCGTTCAGCACGGGCTTTCTTCAACGCAGCGTAGGCAGCATAAAGCGGCTCTAATACAGGCTCTAACAAGGGTTCTGTGCGCTGGTTTGGCCGCCCGTCAATGGCATCCTGCACCTCTTCGTAATGCAAGGACGCAGGCGAGCGCATCAGCCCGCGATGGAAACTGTGCGACAGTTTGTTGCCTTTGGCGTCCAGCACCATGCGTACGGCAATACAGGCGCGCGGCACCCCTTCATGCAACGAACAAAGGTCACCAGACAGGCGGTCAGGCAACATCGGCACCACACGGTCGGGAAAATAGGTAGAATTGCCGCGCTTGCGTGCCTCGCGGTCCAGCGCAGAGTCAGGCGTGACATAAGCCGCCACATCGGCAATCGCGACCCAGACAACATGGCCGCCCTCGTTCTTCGGATCGTCATCCGCATGGGCATAACAGGCATCATCGTGATCGCGCGCATCTGACGGATCAATCGTGATCAACGGCAGCTCTTGTAGATCTTCGTGCCCTTTCAGCCCCACAGGTTTTGCAGAATCCGCCTGCGCCACCACATCATCGGGAAATGCATCAGGGATACCATGCTGATGAATTGCGATCAGCGAAACAGCCTTGGGTGCAGAAGGGTCGCCCAAACGGTCGGTAATCCGCGCCTTGGGCAGACCCATGCGGCCCTTCGGCCCGGCCTGCTCCGCCTCAACCAACTCACCGTCTTTGGCACCGTTGATGTCGCCCTCGCCCACCGTCCATTCCCGATCCGCGCCCTTGTCAATGGGCACGATCCGCCCACCTTCACTGCGTTTGCGAAAGATACCCAGCAGCTTTTTCGGGTTCGTCCCGATCCGACGGATCAATCGCCCTTCGTAGGCGTGGGTCTCATCCTTGACCAAGGTCAGCCGCGCCAGAATACGGTCACCTTCGCCCAGCGCGGGATCACCAGCTTTGGGGATCAACAGAACGTTTGGTTCTCGGGCCTCGCCGTGCCACTCCATCGGTTTGGCAAACAAATCGCCCTGACTGTCCGGCCCGGTGACCATCAATACAGAGACAGGCGGCAGGCGGTCAGGATCCTGATAGGATTTCTTGCGTTTTTCCAGATGCCCCTCTGCCTGCAACTCCTTAAGAAGCTGTTTCAGATCGATCCGCGCGGACCCTTTGATGCCAAACGCCTTTGCGATGTCACGTTTGGAGGTCAGGGTCGGGTTCTGTTCGATCCACTCAAGAATCTCGGCTTTGGAGGGTATTTTGTTCATACTGCCGCAAGTATCACGCGGCATGGCTCACGTCATGGGCAAATCGTCCATTGTATCGACATCACGCAGGGTCGCGATGCGGGCAATGCGATGATCCGGCAGGGTCACGATGCTATCTGCCAGTGCATCTTCGCTGGACCAGCGCACATTTTTGAAGAACTGTAGCGGTTGGCGGTGCGGATGCTTCAGGCCAACCAACCAGAAACCGCCGTCAGGAGCGGGTCCAAACACCGCATCATGATTGCCCAACGCTGCAAACCCCTGCGCAATGTGAGTCCGGGTGATGTCAGGAATATCCGCACCGATCAGACAGGCCGGTCCAGGTTGAACCCGCCCCAACATCCGTGCCATCCGCGCACCCAGATCACCGGTACCTTGCGGCATACGGGAAAATCCGCGTGGCCAGACGCGGCTTTGCATCCCTTCACGGTCGGGGCTGACCGCCAGCACGATATCCCAACGCGGATCACGCAGGCGGCGCAGCAGGTGGCGCGTTTGATGGCGAAACCACCAGGCGGAAGCCGTCATGCCAATGTCACGCCCAAGCCGGGTTTTCACCCTACCGGGGCGCGGTTCCTTGACCATGATGATCAAGGTGCCTTTCATAGATCGCGCAGCATATCGCGGTGGGGAATGCCCGCATCATCATAAACCGGGCCGGTCGCCACAAACCCCAAGGCCTCGTAAAACCCAAGCGCATGGGTCTGCGCGCCCAGTTTCGCCTGTGCGGCTTTGCCCCGTGACACGTCCAGCGCCTTGCGGATCAAAGCGGCCCCCAGTCCGGTGCCGCGATGGGATTTCAACACACAAACACGGCCAATCTTGGCCAGCCCCTTGGCGATGTGAATCCGCGCCGTGCCAACCGGTATGTTGGCGTCAATCGCCAGTAGATGCAGGCAGCTGTCATCCAGATCGTCAATTTCATCCGCTTCGGACACGCCCTGTTCATCTATGAATACAATCCGGCGCAGGGTGCGGCAGGCGCTGATGTCATCAGTCAGGGAAATCGTCACACTCATGCAAAGTAATCCTTGAGGATACGGCTATAGATCGCCTTCAGCTGGTGAATATGTTCAACCTTCACATGTTCGTCGACCTGATGCATCGATTGCCCCACAAGACCGAATTCAACCACCGGACAATGCGCTTTGACAAACCGCGCATCCGAAGTGCCGCCCGTGGTGGACAGCTCCGGCGTGACGCCAGTTTCCGCGGCGACGGCGTTTGCAACAAGGGTGGAAAGCGCGCCGGGAGGGGTGATAAAACTTTCGCCGGACACTTTGATTTTCATCGCAACCTCGACACCAAATTCGCCGTGAATTTTTGCCACCTCGCCCTCAAGCCATTGGGTCAGGGACTCCCCGGAATGGGTATCGTTAAAGCGGATGTTCACGGTACCCAAACAGGTCGCAGGGATCACATTTGTTGCAGCGTTTCCGGTATCCACCGTCACCACGGCCAGGGTAGATGGATCAAAATGTTCGGTGCCTGCATCCAACTCATGCGAGGCCAAACGATCCATCAACCGCATCATCGCGGGCAGCGGATTATTGGCGCGATGGGGGTAGGCCGAATGGCCTTGCGTGCCGACCACCTTGATCCACGCCGTCATCGATCCGCGCCGCCCGATCTTAATCATCTGACCCATTACATCGGGGCATGTCGGCTCACCAACAAGGCAGACATCCATACGCTCGCCGTTTTTCTCCATATGCTCAAGCAGGGCGGTGGTGCCGTCGATCGCATCCCCTTCTTCATCTCCGGTGATCGCAATCACAATCGAACCATCGGGTGGCGTGTCGCGGACAAAATCCACCGCAGCCGCAGCGAAGGCCGCAACGCCGGATTTCATATCCGTGGTGCCACGCCCGTACATGATCCCGTCTTTGATTTCAGCGCCAAAGGGTGGCATCGACCAATCCGCTGCATCCCCAATGGGCACCACATCGGTATGGCCGTTGAAGCCGAAGGACCGCGTATTGCCTTTATTTCCCCAACGGGCAAACAGATTGCGAATACCGCCACGATCCGCCCAAGCGCAATCGAACCCGGCCTGTGTCAGCAGTTCCTCCAAGACCTCCAGCGCGCCTTCATTCGCTGGGGTCACAGAGGCACAGCGGACCAATTGTGCAGTCAGGGCAACGGGATCAACGGAGGGCATGTACATTCCTTTTCAAACAATAGTCGGGCTTTTCAGGAGAAACCGGATAACCCCCTTCTTTTGTGGCGAAAAAGGCGCGGTGCCAAGGGGGCACCTGCAGGAAATGCTTAACAGCGGCCCAGCCACCTGTTAACATTAAGGCAATAATATGACCCGAGGCAGGGCATCAGCAGTACCGCAGTCATCCGAGCACCTGAAAACAGGGCCGATCCGATTGCACCACCACAAGACAGACAAGGGCAGAACCCGCCTGCGACCCTGTGCTGATCATTGTTCTCCGGGCCAAGGTGTGAGGCAGGACAATGGTAGCAGCATCAGAGCTTCCGATTAACACAGTGCGCGAGGGTACCACGGCGACCCAAATGGCACAGACCATCTTTGGCGAAGGCGTTACCGTAACCGGGGCCACATATTATGGCGACCGCGACAGCGCCGGTATCTATACAGGCGGGGATGCGGTGGCACCAGGCGTGACCCCCGGGGACACCGGCATTATCATGTCGACCGGGAACGCGCAGGATTTTACCAACTCCTCTGGTCAAGCCAACCAAAATACCAACACCTCGACAAATACTTCCGGGACAAACAACCACGGTCAATACAACGCGGCGGCTGGCGCACGGACCTATGACGCGTCAACGCTGGATGTAGACTTCATCCCTGACACAAACATCATGACGATGCAGTTTGTCTTTTCTTCCGAGGAATACCCCGAATTCGAAAATTCGATCTATCAGGATTTCGTAGGCGTCTGGATCAACGGCAGCTTGGTCCCGATGGATGTCGGGAATGGCGATGTTGATCCCGGCAACGTCAATACTGCCAACAACATCAACATGTACGTCAACAACCAGAATGACGATTTCAACACAGAGATGGACGGGTTCACCATCACCTTGACCTTGACGATGAACGTCAACGCCGGGGTAACGAACTCCATGCGCATCGCAATCGCGGATGTGGCGGATACCAATTACGATTCAAACCTGCTGATCGCTGGCGATTCTGTGCAGACAGGTCTGGTGGCCTTGTCGGATAACATCGACCTGTTCCCAGACGGGGACAAGGTGATCGATGTTCTGGCCAATGATATCAACAACGGGCCCGGCACGCTGACCATCACTCACATCAACGGCGTTCAGGTGGTGGCAGGTGACACGATCACCCTGCCCACCGGTCAAACTGTTGAATTAAACGCTGACGGAACATTCACGGTCACCGGCGATGGTGACGTCGAAAATTTCAACTTCACCTATACAATTGACAATGGCATCAACACCGATGTGGGTTTTGTAAACGCCACCGGTGTGCCCTGTTTCGTTGCCGGCACAATGATCGCCACACCTGATGGAGAACGCCCTGCCGAAACCCTTGTGCCCGGTGATCTTGTGTTGACTCAGGACGACGGCCCCCAGCCTTTGCGCTGGATCGGGACACGGGAAGTTGCAGCAACCGGCGACTTTGCCCCGATCCATATCCGCGCCAACACCTTTGGGGTGCACCGCGATCTGCTGGTATCACCGCTGCACCGCGTATTGATCCGCGACAATCTGGCAGAGCTGTTGTTTGGTGAGGCCGAGGTGTTGATCGCCGCACGTGATCTGGTCAATGACCGCTCTGTCCGGCGCCGTGCCGGGGGAGAGGTGACCTATGTGCACCTGCTGTTTGATCGTCATCAAGTTGTGTTTTCAGAAGGTCTGGAAACAGAGAGCTTCCTGCCCGGCCCCCAAACCACCAAGAGTTTCGAGCGCGAAGTCGTCGACGAGATTTGTGCGATTTTCCCGGAAATCGACCCCGAAACCGGCCAAGGCTATTCCCCCGCCGCACGTCGCACCCTAAAACGCTACGAGGCGGACCTGCTGCGCGCCACAAAGGTGGCTTGATATGACCTGGCTGGCACTGTGTGATCATACCGACCGCCGCCTGTCCTTGCGGGGACTGGGCACCGATAAAAAAGATCGGCCGCAGCTCGCGGATAACCCCAGCACATTGTTGACCCAAGGCAGCATCATGTTCGAAACACGCCTGTCAGCAGATGGGCGTCCACAGGTTCTGTTTGGGTATAAGAACACGTTTCCCTCCCTGCGCAGCCTGACCTTTCAGGCCATACCCGGTGGCGGGATCGCCATGGTTCAGGTGCAGAACGACGAAATTTCCCACGCCGCCATTCAACACACTGAAGCCGGGCGTACAGACGTTGTGCGCATCACCTATTCCTGGGACAGCACAGTAAACTGGGGTCGGATGACATTGGAGATGCCCGAGGAAACTGAAGTCACAAGTGTCTACATCGACAATCCACGCGCCTTATCGCTGGATGACATCCGTGACCTGATGTTGGGGCGCAACGATCAAACTTTCGCCTCTGATATGATCTTTGCCGCGCTGTCAGACCAGATTGAACCAATTGGACCAATGCCAACTTTGCTACCTTCCACACCATTGGCAACGCCGCGGGGCTATAAACCGGCCTCGGAAATGCGGCGCGGTGATACGGTGATCACCCGCGATGACGGCGTTGTTCCAGTGCTGCAACGCCTGCAACGCACAGTGCCGGCGCGGGGCAGTTTCCGCCCGATCCGCCTGCGCGCACCCTACTTCGGATTGCAGCAGGACGTTATTGTCGCCCCTGATCAACGGCTGATCATCGACGGACCCGAGGTGGAATATCTGTTCAGTCAGGAAGCCGTGCTGGTCCCCGCCCGCCATCTGGTCAACGGCTTTGCCGCGCTGACCGAACCATGTGGGCCGATGATCACCTATAATCAGCTGCTGCTGCCGCGGCACGAAACCCTGCTTGCGGCGGGCACATTCGTCGAAAGCATCTATATCGGACGTATACGCAGACAGGCGCATCATCTGCAAAGCAGCCTGCTGCACAGCTTTGACCGCACGCTCTTACCCGAACACCCGCGTCCGGCCCATCACGTCCTGCGCTGGTACGACGCCATTCATCTCGCGCGCCGTCGGGCAGCCTAGGGTCTGGCCCCTAGTCGAAAAACGGGGTCATCTGCGCGATGATCACCGAATTTTCATCCAGCGCGCGCTGCATCAACGCGCGTTCTTCATCGTCGATTTCGTGACCTTCTTCTTCACGCTCGGCCAATGTGCCATAGCCTGTCACATCCAGTGGGTTGGTATCGGCTTGCTTCAGAATCGCAACCGTCTCGCGCACGGCCTCTGCTTCATCCACGCCGGACGCAAAGCACATCAGCGCAGCACCGGTGGCCTTCTCCGGCAGGCCGTCACCCTCCTTGCGGCCAATCTGGACCAGCAGGGTAAACACCTGTTGGCGCGATTTCTTCTCGGCTTTCTTAGGGTCGGACATGACAGGGGCCACCTTTTTCGTTTGATAGGCAGCCCTAGCGTGATCTGCCGGAATTGAAAAGGAAGTGTCGCAAAGTTCCAGACCTGAGTTGTGTTCCCGGGCGCGCAGAAACTAACACCATACCTTCCCGCAGCTAAAGCAGGATTGAAGAGTTGATCACTTCCAAAGGTAATCAGCATCCAAAATCCGTGACCCTCCATGAGGTGTCTCTATATATTCGCCTTCCGGTTTGGCATCACAACCGCACAGAGCAATCGCGGAACGCGGCGTTGAACTGGATCATGCAACACTCAATCGACGGATTGTCTGTGGCGACAGGATGAAAGCATGTTGGCAGTTAAGCAATGAAACTACTTTGAACATTGCCTAAGAGGTGGGGTTTAACGATATTGGGGTCAAAACACCGCTTGAAGCAGGCAACTTAACTTTGCGGGCAAGAGTAAATACGTGATTTACGCTGTCCAAAGCAGGTTGGTAACTTCTACTAAACAAATCATCAGATATTCGAGTTTGTTGGAAACAGGGCGTACGAATAATTTGAATTCCAGAACTCATTCAATTCCCAAGTCTTCCCCTGACGAACGACTGGGTCTGGAGCGGTTCTTAAATCAAGGATCGAATTGCCGACGCATAAAGACGGCCAATCAAACCAAATCTGGCAGGAGAAACCATGAGCAAACATCAAGTCGGCCTTGTTGGACTTGGGTCCATGGGCATGGGTATGGCCAAGAATATCCTCAATGCAGGTTTCTCTCTAAAGGGATACGATATTTTTGAACCTGCCAAATCAGCACTTGCGACTGCTGGTGGGACTGCCACAAACAGCGTTGCAGAGGCCGCTCTTGATGTTGATGTTTTCCTGCTCATGGTCGTGAATGCGGCTCAGGCTGAAGATGTCATTTTTGGATCCGGGAACGCAGTCACAGCACTGAAACCGGGCGCGACCGTGATGCTTTGTTCGACCGTTGCGCCCTCAGATGCAAAGGCCCTTGGCGAACGTGTGCTTGCCGCAGGTCTTGAGTTCCTCGATGCACCTGTCTCTGGGGGCAAGGTTGGTGCGGAAACCGGAACACTGACCTTGATGTGCTCTGGCTCCGACGCTTCTTTCGAGGCTGCGGATGGTGTGCTCAAGGCGATTTCAAAGGTCGTGCACAAGCTTGGTACAGAGCCTGGACTGGGGGCCACCTACAAGGTCGTGCATCAGCTGGCGGCCGGTGTGCATCTTGTTGCAGCGGCTGAGCTGATGGCACTGGGAGCCAAGGCAGGTTGCGATTCCAGTAAACTCTTCGAAATTGTATCGCAGTCAGCAGGAGCCAGCTGGATGATGACGGATCGGGTTCCCCATATTCTCGACGATGACTTTGCGCCACGCTCAATGGTGGATATTTTTATCAAGGATCTCGGTCTTGTCTTGCAAACCGGGAAAGAAAATACCGTTCCACTTCCCCTCTCGGCTGCGGCGCATCAAATGCTGCTCGCCGCCTCTGGAATGGGACACGGTAAGCTGGACGATTCTGCGGTTGTCAAAGCCTATGAAGCAATGACTGGCGTGTCGGTTGCATCGTCACGGTCCTAGGGCGAAACCCAACTGGAATATGGTGCAATGGACGAAACTTTATCCGTCAGTTTTATAGTCAAAATACTGCTCGCATCCCAGTGAGCCGAGCAGGCGAAGTTTGCGGGATTCATGCTCCTTGGCTTCTTCGCCAATCCAGTTTGCAAAGGCTTTCACAGCCCTGCGGTTGAGATGTCGAGGCGGGCAGCAAAGCCAATATGTTGGGAAACAAAGCGCCCCTAGGTGCGGTGCAAGTGGCACGAGGCTTCCTGATTGCAACTCAGGCATGGCCAAAGTTGCCGTTTCCAAGACCACGCCCAAACGGTCCACGGCAGCACGAATTGACATCGACGACCTGTCAAAGTGAAGCCCATGGCTGCTATCGACCGAGTCGATGTCTTGCCGTTCCAGCCACTCCTGCCAGGTTACCTGTGCTTTGACGGTATGGATCAGCCGCGCACTCCCGAGAGTCACGTTCAACCCGACAAGAGCAGCATCTTGCGCAAATTTCGGATGACAAAACGGCATCACTTGATCCGTGATCAGTGGCGTTGCGTTAACGCCTTTTGGCGGTTCAAGCCCATATCTGACTTCCAGATCCACATTTTCCTTATCGAAATCGGTCAGCTCTGATGTTGCATCCACGCGGATATCAAAATCCGGATGAGCTTCTACAAACCCGCCAATGCGCGGGGACAGCCATCGAACGCCAAAACTGGGAGCAACCCGGATGACCAAAGATCGGTACTCTTGCTTGCGTGACACCCGTGACCGGGCATTTCGGATTAATCCAAGTGCCTGAGTTGAGGAGGCGTAAAACAACTCTCCAGCTTCTGTTAACACCAGCCGTCGCTTGACCCGGCGAAACAGAGCAACACCAATGGCTTCTTCCAATGACTTGATCTGTTGGCTGACCGCGGACGGCGACACCCTCAACTCTTCGGCAGCAAGATTTAGCCGTGATAACCTTGCGACTGCTTCGAAAAATTGGATTGTATTCAAATTCAATGGCCTCACGCGGGTCTACCCTTCCTGTGAAGATATTTTCGCCTCGGCGATATCAAGATCGTTTAGCTCTGCTTCACATTAGATCAGCAGATCATGTTTGAAAACTGCTCTCGGATTCGGCCTAATCCAGCAACATCAGATAATTCATGGGAGGAACCAAAGTGAAACTCAAGACACTAGGATTGGCAGCCGCAACTGCTTTAATATTGAGCCTGCCTGCGATGGCAGAAGAGCTCGTTATTGGTACCAACGGCAAGCCAGGCAACCCACGCGTGACCGGCGCAGAAATGTTCGGTGCATTGCTTGAACAGGCTTCGGGTGGGAAGTTCACCGTGAAGGTCGCTCATTCTGCAACGCTGGGCGATGATCGTCAGATGCTTAAATCCGTGCGTCTTGGTACGATGCATATGACTGTGAATTCGGACGGCCCGGTTGCAGAAATTGTGCCCGATCTAAACGCCTTTGGCTTACCTTACCTGTTCACCAGCCTGCCACAGGCATGGGCCGTTTTAGACGGCGAGATTGGTGACAGCATCGCCGCGAAACTCGACGAGAAAGGGTATGTCGTTCTCTCATGGTGGGACAATGGGCTGCGTAAAATTACCCATACCTCAAAACCCATCACCCATCCTGATGACATCAAGGGGATGAAGATCCGTACACCGCAAAGCCAGGTTACAATTGACGCTTTCACCGCACTCGGGGCAAACCCGGCCCCCTTGGCATTCTCTGAACTGCCGGCTGCACTTCAGTCTGGTGTTTTTGAGGGGCAGGAAAACCCGTTGGCGAACATCTATTCATCCAAGCTGCACGAGCTGACGCCGTACATTGCAAAGTCCAACCACAAATACGAAATGGCACCCATCCTTGCATCCAAACGCTGGTGGTCAAAGCTGTCTGACGAAGACAAGGCAATGATCCAGGACGCGATGGATGCGGCGACATGGTACAACCGTGGTGTCTTTTTGATCGCGGACTCCGAGCTGGAGCAGAAACTGATCGAAGAAGGTGCGAAGCTGAACGAAGTTGATGTCGACGCCTTCAAAGCCGCGACCGCAGGCGTTTACGAAAAGTGGGAAGGCGAAATCGGCGATATTGTACCCCGCATCCAAGAAGCCGCCAACGCTGCTGCTGGCAACTGATCGCTACGATGATGCGCGATATCATCATAGCGCCTCCCGCAGCAGGGCCTTTAGGCCCTGCTGTTATGGTGGTCGATACGGCGGTTAGGGCTGCCTGCGCAGCAATTTTATGGGTCACTTTCGTCACCATGTTTCTGCCGACCTTATTCAATGCCGTCCTTCGCTATACGACGAATGCAAGCCTTGTGTGGTCAGTCGAAGCGGTTCAATTGACATTTCCTTGGTTCATCATGGCAGGAGCTGTCCTGGCCGCTCAACATCAACGACATATTGGTGTGGAGGTGCTCGTCGCACTGATGCCAAAGCGGTTGGCCCGCTTCATCACAATACCGGTGCAGGTGCTGATCGTATTGGCGAGCCTGACCTTGTGCTACGTTTATTTGGGATTTGGCATGTTTGAAGGCGGAATGGGATTTGCCGCCGGTGACGTGGCCTTTACCTCACTCGGAATCCCTCAATCCTATTCATACCTCGCTATTTTGTTCGGATATTTTTTCCTGGGATTAACAGCGCTTGCCACGATCTATCGACTGGCGGCAGGCAGTGACATTCACAGCAACGACGAACAGATTTCGATCAGCTAACCTTTCTGGGAGGGAACATTCATGTCATCGACCGCTGCGATTGTCTTTGTCGCACTTCTGTTACTGGCGACCCCCGTGGCGCACGCGCTGCTTATTGCCAGCGGGATTGCCATGATTTCGGATGACCCGATCTTCCTGTTCGAGGCTATTCTGAACGTCTACAAACCCACGGCCAGTTTCCCGATGTTGGCGATCCCTTTCTTCATCCTTGCTGGCGACCTGATGATGTCGGGCCGTTTTGGTGAATACCTTGTCACTTTTTCCAAAATCCTTGTCGGGTGGATGAAAGGTGGGCTGGCACAGGTCAGTGTTGTCGGCTCATTGTTTTTTGGGGGTGTTTCAGGATCTGCTGTTGCCGATGCTTCCGCCATGGGCAACGCGTTGATCCCGGTCCAAAAGAAGCAAGGCTATCCAGAGGGTTTCTCGGCAGCCGTCAATGCGTCTTCCTCAACCATTTCCGTTCTGATCCCGCCATCAATCCCCCTGATACTTTACGGGCTGGTCACGGAAACCTCGATCCCCAAGCTGTTCTTGGCAGGATTTGTGCCGGGTATCATGCTAACAGTGATGATATTCGTAGTCTGCTTTGCGATCGCCCGGATCCGCGACCTGCCGAGGTCTCCGGTAGAAGAGCACAACCGCATTGTTGGAAGCGAATTTTTCGATAAACGTGACCTGTTGATGATTATTGTGGCCACGGGTGCGCTGATTGCCTTGACCGTCAATGGCATCCTTTCGGCTGGTCTGGCATTCCTGCTGGGCATCACCATTGCCGCGATACACACCACATTCGTTTCACGCCGTTTTAGCTGGCGCAAGGTACCCAAAGATCTATATCGGGCAATTCCTGCTTTGCTGATGCCTGTCATGGTCGTGGTGCTGGCCAGAGGTGGCGTCGTCACCCCGACCGAGATCAGCGTGATTGCAGTAGCCTATGCCTTGATTGTCGGCCTCCTGATTTATCGCGATTTGACGCCTGCCACTATTTTACGCTGTGTTCTTACGACTGGGATGATGACCGGGGTTATTATGCTGGTGATCATGGGATCAAGTACGCTGCAATGGATCCTCTCATTTGAAAGCGTGCCGGAAAACCTTGCGGAATTCATGCTTGAAACGCTGAAGTCACCCTGGGCTGTGATACTTGGCATGAACCTGCTCATGATCCTGATTGGGACGTTTCTTGATCTGCCCGCTGCTGTTCTGCTTCTGGCACCGATATTCATCGGGGTGGCTGCAAAAATCGGCATGGAACCTATCCAGCTTGGTGTGATGATGGTCGTGAACCTCGCCATCGGGCTTTACACACCGCCGGTTGGCACAACGCTGTTTGTGTCTGTCGCCATTGAACGTGTTCCCATGGGCAAGGTCGTGATGCAATTGCTGCCCTTCTATCTGGTCGCAATTCTTGTGCTGATGTTGGTCAGCTTTGTACCCGGCCTGACCACGGTCTTCCTCTGAAATCCCGTGCAAGCAAACACCCAACCATTGAGGGCCCAAATGGCTATTACTGCGACGACACATCTCTCAAATATCTCACTTGAGGAACGCGCGCGGCGCATCCGCGTGCATGGTCTGAAAATGGCCCGCGTCGTCGGCAAAGCCTATGTCGGACAGGTGCTGGCAATGGCTGATGTCTTATCTGTGCTGTACTTCCATGCATTGAACTATCGTTCGGAAGACCCGGAATGGGATGGCAGAGATCGGTTCTTCCTGTCGCATGGCCACATGGGCATTGCCCTTTATGGGGCACTCATTGAGGCGGGTATTTTGCCAGAAGATGAGCTTGAAACCTATGGCCAGGACGACAGTCGTTTCCCGATTTCCATCCAGCCAGCCTATACGCCGGGCATTGAAATTGCGAGCGGCACACTGGGTCACGGGCTTGGCATCGCGGTTGGGTCTGCGCTGACTTTACGCCGTCGTGGCAAGCCTTCGTTCATGTATTGTATGACGTCCGATGGCGAAATCAATGAAGGCTCTACCTGGGAGGCCGCCCTAAACGCAGGCAATCACAAACTCAAAAACCTGATTGTGGTGATGGACAATAACGACATGCAGAATGACGGGCCATCCTCGGAGGTCATGAACCTGGAACCCATTCAGGATAAATGGGCGGCCTTTGGGTTCGAAGTCTGGCGCGTGGATGGGAATAACATTCCGTCCCTGTGCCAAGCATTTGATGAGGCAAGGAATTCCAAGGCTGACAAGCCGCGCATCATCATCTGTGACAATCAGATGGGCAAAGGTGTCTCCTTTGTCGAACACCGTGAAAAGCAGGTTCATTTTATGCCTTGGTCCGCCGCAGATCTTGAACGGGCTCTGGCAGAATTGGGAGACAGCAAATGAGACCAGCAAGAACTCAATCCCGGTACGAGGCGCGTGTTCCCGGTGCTGGTTTATCGACCCTATCAATGCTTGAATTTGAATCCGAAGGGGGTTTGCCCATGCAATCGGCCCCGTTTGGCAATGCATTGTGCAAAGTTGCGCGAGAGAACCCGGATGTGATGGCAGTTTCGGCCGATCTATCCAACGTCACTGACATCTCTCCATTTATTAAGGAATTCCCTGACCGCTATGTTCAGGTCGGCATTTGCGAACAGGCGCTGGCAACCGTTTCGGCAGGCATGGCGCGCGAGGGTGATACGGTTTTTGCCTCGACTTATTGTGCCTTTGCGGCGCGACGGGCGTATGACTTCATCTATCAGGCAATTGCTGAAGAACAGCTAAACGTCAAAATCATCGGCGCGGTTCCGGGCCTTAGCACCGGATATGGGCCAACGCATATGGCCCCCGAAGACATCATGATCTTCCGGGGCATCCCTGATATGACCATTATCGACCCCTGTGATGGGCTGGACACAGAACAGGCTACCTACGCCATCGCCGCATACAAAGGTCCGGTATATATGCGTATCCCACGCGTTCAGGCCCCGGTGATACTCGACCAATTCGACTACGAATTCGAGCTTGGCAAAGCCAAAATGCTTCAGGACGGCAAGGATGTTCTGTTCATTTCGACTGGTCTGATGACCACCCGTTGCATCCTTGCGGCACGCCAACTCGCCAAGGACGGCGTAGAGTGCGCAATTCTGCATGTTCCCACCCTCAAGCCGCTGGATACCAAAACCATCGTTGAGGCCTGTCGCAAAACAGAGCGTCTTGTTGTGGTCGCCGAAAATCACACCATTCAGGGTGGTCTGGGAGAAGCAACGGCCATGGCATTGATCTCACAAGGTGTCATGCCGTCGGGATTCCGACAAATCGCCATTCCGGATGAATTCACCGATGCAGGCACACTTCCGACACTCCACAATCGATATGGCCTGTCGGTTCCCGAAGTCTGCAATTCTGTCAGATCCTGGCTGAAATAGCCGGTCAAAACGTCCCCGAGATAGAAAGTACGAGTATGACCACAGATGAAAATTCACGTTCAAACGTTAGCCTGAAAGAACGTGCCACTCGCATCCGCCGCTATGCCCTGCGCATGGGCGAAGTTCAGGGACAAGGGTACATTGCCCAGGCTCTGGGGCTGGCGGATGTCTTGGCGGTGATCTATTTTCACGCCGCCAGAATGCTGCCCGAAGACCCGGAATGGGAAGGACGAGACCGAGTGTACCTATCGATGGGACACTATGCGATTGCACTATACGCGGCCCTAATCGAGGCCGGAATTCTGCCCGAAAACGAATTGGAAACCTATGGCAGCGACGACAGCCGGATGCCAATGTCGGGCATGGCGGCCTACACACCGGGCATGGAGATTACGGGCGGATCGCTGGGTCACGGGCTGGGCATCGCTGTAGGCGGTGCGATGGGCCTGAAGCGCAAGAAATCTGACAGTTGGATCATCAATATGTTGTCCGACGGCGAGCTTGACGAAGGTTCAACCTGGGAAGCGGCAATGGCGGCAACCCATCACAAGCTCGATAACCTGATCGCTGTGGTCGATAACAACAACCAGCAGGCCGACGGCGCATCACAGGAGATGCTGGGAACAGAGCCGATCCACGAAAAATTCGCCGCCTTTGGCTGGCACGTACAGCGCGTCGACGGCAACGATATCGACGCCGTCGTTGCAGCATTCGACGGTGCCAAGGCGGGAGAAATAGCTAAACCGCATGTCATTATCTGCGACACCAAAATGGCCTGTGGCGTGCCGTTTCTCGAAGCGCGGGAGAAAAACCATTTCTTGCGTGTTGAGCCCCAAGAGTGGGCCGAGGCCATCAAAATTATCGACGAAGGACGCATTTCATGAGCGCTCAAAGATTTGGAAAATATGACCCTCGCCCTCCTGTTCCCGCAGGTCACCGTCTGAAAACTTCCGCCATGATCGCTTCATTGGCTGCCGACGGCATGCCAGTGATTGCCGCCCCTTTTGGACAGGCTCTTAACGAATTGGCTCAATCTAACGACAAGATTGTCGGTCTTAGTGCGGATCTGGCGAAATACACAGATATCCACGTTTTCCGCGATAAACATCCAGACCGTTTCTATCAAATGGGCATGGCCGAACAGGTTCTGGTGTCAGCAGCGGCGGGATTGGCCCGCGAGGGGTTTCAATCCTGGGCGACGACCTATGCCGTCTTTGCTGCCCGCCGCGCCTATGACTTCATTTGCATGGCAATCGCCGAAGAGAACCTGGACGTTAAAATCATTGGCGGCCTGCCCGGGTTGACCACAGGCTATGGCCCCAGCCATCAGGCGACAGAAGATCTCGCAATCTTTCGCGGCATGCCCAATATGACGATCCTCGACCCTTGTTGTGCAACGGATATCATGCAGGCAACCAAGGCACTGTCCGCCTACAAAGGGCCTGCCTACATGCGACTGCTGCGTGGTAATGTGCCCGATGTACTGGGCGAATACGGGTATCAGTTCGAACTTGGCAAGGCCAAGATGATCCGGGACGGTGTGGATGTTCTCTATATCTCGACGGGTCTTATGACCATGCGGGTTCTGGAGGCAGCCAAAAAGCTGGCAAAAGACGGTGTAGATTGTGCTGTGCTGCATGTGCCTACGATCAAGCCGTTTGACGCAGCAACAATTGCCGAAGCCGCCGGGAAGACAGGACGCCTGGTCATCACGGCAGAGAACCACACGATTATTGGTGGACTTGGCGAGGCAGTCGCAGCCGAGCTTATGAGGCGCAGTGTGCACCCCACTTTCCGCCAAATCGCCTGCCCGGATGAGTTTCTGGATGCTGGTGCCTTGCCGACCCTGCACGAGCGATATGGTTTGTCGGAAGATGCAGTCATTCGTCAAACGAAAAACTGGCTCAGCGAATAATCTGGAAAATATCAAATGACAAAAATAGTATTTCTTGACCGCGAAACCATTGGTCCTGGTGTCATACTCAATCGGCCTCAGACGGATCACGAGTGGGTAGAGTATCAGGCGACAGCGGAAGCGCAGGTGTTAGAGCGGGCGAAAGACGCCGATGTGATCATAACCAACAAAGTGCCCATCGGCGAAACCACTCTTGCGGGCCTGCCCAACTTGAAAATGATCGCCATCGCTGCAACCGGTTATGACGTTGTGGATGTAGCGGCATGTTCCAATCGCGGTATCATCGTGTCAAACGTGCGCGGCTATGCCATCAACACCGTTCCCGAACACGCCTTTGCACTGATCTTCGCCTTACAACGCAACATCGTGGGATACCGACAGGATGTGATTGACGGTGCATGGCAAAAATCCGGTCAGTTCTGTTTCTTTACCCATCCCATTCGTGACCTGTCCGGGGCGCGACTTGGCATACTCGGCGAAGGCGTAATTGGGCAGTCGGTGGCACGGATAGGCAGGGCGCTTGGGATGGAGGTTGTGTTTGCCTCGCATAAGGGTGTTGAGGGTCTCGGGCCACTTTACACACCTTGGGATGAGGTCATGGAGACCAGCGATGTTCTGACCCTGCATGCTCCGCTAATGCCCGCCACACGCAATATGATCTCAACCCCGGAATTTGAGGCCATGAAGCGGAAACCCATCATTATCAATACGTCGCGTGGGGGGCTTGTAGATGAAGCCGCCATGGTTGATGCGCTGGATCGCGGATTGATTTCCGGCATCGGTTTTGATGTGCTGACTTCAGAACCCCCTCAACCTGACAATCCGATTTTGCAAATCCTTGATCGCCCTAATGTGATCGTCACCCCGCATGTCGCCTGGGCATCAACTGAAGCACGGCAAACGCTTTGGAATCAGGTAGCGCACCATATTGATAATTTCCTGACCGGGCAGCCCTCCAATGTTGTCGGCTGAAGAAAAACTGCGCGCCCTGTTTAACGCTGCACTTGAAGCGGCGAACCCAAAGCGGATCCTTACCAGACATCTGCCCGCAAGACCCAGTGGCCGCACAATCGTTTTGGGTGCGGGCAAAGCATCAGCCGCGATGGCAGCGGCGGTCGAGGCACATTGGGATGGCCCTTTGGAAGGGTTGATCATTACACGCTATGGCCACAGTTGCCCAACCCGGCACCTGCGTATTGTCGAGGCGGCGCATCCGGTACCAGATGAAGCGGGACGCAAAGCCACGGCAGAACTGATGGCACTAGCCCAATCCGCCGGGCCTGATGATCTGGTGTTGTGTCTTATCTCGGGTGGCGGATCGTCACTGCTTAGCGCCGCTCCCACAGGGATCACATTCGAAGAAAAACAATCCATCAACAAGGCGCTTTTAAAATCTGGGGCACCGATTGCAGAGATCAACTGTGTCCGCAAACATCTGTCCGACATAAAAGGGGGCAAACTTGCGGCGCTGGCAGCACCGGCAAAGGTGGTCACCCTGTTGATCTCGGATGTGCCCGGAGATGACCCGGCCACTATCGCATCGGGCCCGACCGTGGCCGATTTGTCCACGCGTCAAGACGCTTTGGCAGTACTCAAACGCTATGACGTGACTGTTTCCAATACCATTCTGCGACATTTGGAAAACGCAGCATGCGAAACTCCAAAAGCGGAGGATCAGATATTCGCAAACTGCGAAACGAGAATGATCGCCACGCCGCAAATATCACTGGAAGCTGCCGCAGCCAGGGCCATGGAGATGGGGGTAACCGCCCATATCCTGAGCGACCGGATCGAAGGTGAGGCGCGGGATACGGCAAAGGCTTTGGGCGCAATCGCACTGCAGGTGGCACAACATGGCCAGCCTTTCAGCAAACCGTGCGTTCTGCTTTCTGGCGGAGAGACCACTGTGACCGTACGGGGGTCCGGGCGCGGCGGCCGCAATGTAGAGTTCTTGTTGGCCCTCGCCCACGTTCTTGAAGGTGCACCTGGGATCTATGCCCTTTCCTGTGACACTGATGGTGTCGACGGGCTGGAGGAAATTGCTGGTGCCGTGATCGGCCCACAGACTTTGAAGAACGCCGGAGATCGGGGGATGAACGCACGCGCCATGCTGGACAATAATGATGGCCACAGCTTGTTCGAAGCACTTGAGGCTCAGGTTATCACTGGTCCCACTTTGACCAATGTAAACGATTTTCGCGCAATCCTTATTGAGTGAGTTCGTATTCCCAGGACGGTGTCATGGCATTATTGCACAAACCGGATTTGGTAGGCTCCGGCGTGCCGAAACCGGGCGCAATCCCGCTGTCACCCTGGATGTTCCACAACCCAATTCAAATCCACGCCCTCTCCTGACCACATGCGATTTCACTCGCACGACACAAGATAATGACCCTGTCACGGCACACTGCAGGCTCTACCGCCCCCTTTTGGCCTAATATACTGTCCGCACCATCGACCGGTCACTGCGGTCATATTCCCCTCCACCGCCACATCAATATGTCGCAAGATTTGAAACAATCCGTTGCTCACAAAGAAAAGGCCGTACGCAACAGGATCAGTCAGGATCGCCAGCAGGCATGTTTTACAAGCTAACATACATCATGCGCCCCGGCCCTCCTGTCGCGACCAGGCCCGTGGGGTCAGCGCTGGTAAATCACCGGGAACCAATCTTCGCGCAGGATCTGGCCCGGCGTCATGTCGTGACCCGGAAACGGTGGCGAAGTCGGACCGGGACGCTCGACATAACGCGCGTCATCACCCACAAGGCGCAATGAAAACGCACGGCGGCGCGTGTCGGTCGTATTGCCCCGTGCGCCATGCAATGTGCCGTAGTTGAAGGCCACTGCGTCGCCCGGCTCCATTTCCCATTCGCGGATTGCCATACCCTCGGCGTCCGGGTCCGGCACTGGCATATATTCATCGTCATTCGGATAGAAACTGGTCTCTGCCAACCAGCGGGTGGGCAACACCGGTTTCTCCCACGCATGGCTTCCTGCCACACACCGCAGGCTGGCTCCCTTAACTATATCCACCGGCGACCAGAAACTGACGTTCTGCATCCCATCGACAAAGTAATAAGGGCCATCCTGATGCCACGGTGTTGGCTTGGATGTTCCCGGCTCTTTGACAAGCACATGATCGTGGAATACCTGCACACGCTTTGATTGCATCAGATCAGCGGCCACTTCGCCCGCGTCGGAGTTTCGGATCACATGTTCGAATTCACTGATACGGTTCCAGTTGCAATAATCATCAAAAAACCGCCCGCCTTCGCCTTCTTTGAGGTTCTCGGCGGCATAGGGGCCGGGTTCATCCATATTGCGTTCAATACCCGCGCGGATCGTCTCGACATGATCGGCAAACAGCCCTTTGATCAACACAACGCCATCGCGCTGGAAGCTATTGATATCGTCTTGAGTGACAAGTGGGTGCATGTGTTCGTCCTCCGTGTTGGGAACAGGCATAAGCAACAAAAGATTTAACTTCTAATAATATTTACTCATACTATTATTAGGCCAATGCTATACCTCACTCTTCGTCAATATGAATACATTGTCGGCGTTGCCGACACAGGCAGCCTGACCAAAGCTGCTGTGCAACTGAATGTCTCGCAACCCTCGCTTTCGGTTGCGATCACACGGGTCGAACAGCACCTCAAACGCACGATTTTCCTGCGTGGAAAAGGGTCTGCAATTGAGATTACCCCTTTCGGTCACCGTCTGATCGCCAAGGCGCGGACTCTCCTGGCGTTAGGGGCTGAGATTGAACAGGATCACGACGTGGCGCAGACATGGGTGCTGGGTTGTTTTGCAGATATTGCACCGTGGTACATGGCTCCCGTACTCAAAAAACTTGGTGACCGTTTTCCAGCGCTGACATTTGTAGGGCGCGAAGGGCGCTTTGCTGATCTGGGGCGCGATCTGGCCGAAGGAAAGATCGATTTTGCAATTTCCTACGATGTCGGATTCGAGGGAAATTTCACGCGGCGCAAACTGGTTGATATCGCGCCAGTGGCCTTTGTCGCCACGGACCATCCTTTAGCGCAGGCAAACACGCTGGAACTCTCTGACCTAAAAGATATGCCTCTGATCCTGTTCAACGAGGATCTGTCGGAAGGGTTCATGCGGGATTTGTTTACGCGAATAAATCTGACACCTGTGATTAAGCAAAAGGTGGCATCGCTGGAAATGATGCGCTCTCTTGCGGCAAATGGTGTGGGCGTTGGCATCAGCTATTCCCGCCCACCCGGGCACCTGAGCTACGATGGCAAACCTCTTGTGACGCTGCCAATTGCCACGCCAGAGGCCAGAACAGAAATTGCCCTGATCTGGTCAGGCTTGCGAGCAGATTCCCCTGATTTCGACGCCATCCTTGATGCGCTTACACCTCCAGTGGTTGATGCTGTAAGCTCTGAGTGAGCGGGCCTCAGGCGCATTCGTCAAGGATTTGATCCAGAACAGCGATGATCATCTCGGCATCCTCTGCCTCAATTGTCAGCGGAGGTCGGATTTTGAGGATATTATCTTTTGGCCCCTCACTGCCGATCAGAATGCGATGGTCGCGCATGCGGTTCTTGACGTAGGCGCAAATCTCCGTCGCTTCAGCCCCATCAGGCCGGATCAGCTCTACCCCCAGAAACAATCCCATTCCCCGCACGTCGCCCACGCAGCCATGCTTGGCTTCCAGCATTCTAAGACCGGCCATCAATTGACCGCCGATCAGCCGTGCGTTTTCCTGCAAGCCTTCGTCGTCCACGATCTGCAAAACCTCACGACCTATCCGGCATGACAGGGTCGATCCCCCGAAGGTCGAGAAAAACTCGATTCCATTGTCAAAGCTCTCTGCAATTTCCTTGGTTGTGACGAGCACCCCCATCGGATGCCCGTTGCCAATCGGCTTGCCCAGGACAACGATGTCGGGCCGCACCTCCTGGTGTTCAAACCCGAAATAGTATTCACCCAAACGTCCAAGCCCCGTCTGGACTTCGTCCGCGATACAGATGCCACCTGCGGCGCGGATCTTGGCGTAGACCGCCGACAAATACCCTTTGGGCGGAATGATCTGACCGCCAACCGAAGGGAAGGTTTCTGCGATGAACCCTGCAACCCCCTGTCCTTTTTGGTGAAGGGAAGCGATCGCCGGATCGACAAGATCCGCGAATTTCTGCGCTCGGTCAGGGTCATTACGCCGGAAGGTTCCACGGTAATCATCTGCAACCTCAACCAGTTCGACCCAATCGGCCTGCCCCACGCCATTCGGCTTGTTGAACTTGTAGGCGGAGATATCGACAGCACCTGTGGTATTCCCGTGATAGCCATGATCGGGCGTGATCATGCCCTTGGCACCGGTGTGGGCGCGCGCCAGCCGCAGGGCCAGCTCGTTCGCTTCGGACCCGGAATTCACGAAAAAGCACACCTGCAAATGATCAGGCATCTTCGACAGGATTTTGTCGGCAAACGCGGTCTGCGCAGGATGCAGATAGCGGGTGTTGGAGTTGATCCGCTTGAGTTGATCCGCCGCTACGGCCTGAATGCGCGGATGGGCATGGCCCACATGTGGTACATTGTTATATGCATCCAGATAGGGACGGCCCCATTCGTCAAATAGGTGATGCCTCCAGCCACGTACCAACATCACCGGGTCATCATAGGTCAGGCTCAGATTGCCACCGAAATGCGCATCCCGGCCCTGCCGGATCCCTGCCTTGTCGGTCGGGAAATAGCACAGCTTGTCGTCGGGCAGATTCAGCATTGCCGCCGGATTGGGGCAGATCGCGCGCCACAAATACATCTCGTCGGGATCACCCACACCCGGCCAATCGGCCTCAATCCCTTCGGTGGTCAGCGCCAGTTGGAAATGCACATGCGGTGCCCATCCACCGTTCATCGAAGGATCGCCGAGACGGCAGAACTCTTCGCCTTTTTCAATCATCTGTCCTACCTTCAGGCGGTCCAGAAACTCAGGGTCTAGATGACCATAGAGGGTGAAAAACGGATCGCCTGCCGGGGTCTCGTGGCGCAAAATGATCACCCCGCCATAGTCCAGATGCCCCGCGCGATATTCTGCGATGAACACCTCGCCGCGCAGAGGTGCAAACATGGGCGTGCCCGCAGGCGCAAATACATCTACGGCCAGATGCACCGTGCGGCGATCGCTGGCCTTCCATGGCCCTTTGCGAAAGGCGGGTTCCGCATAGATCAGACGCGGTTCATGATAGTAGCCGAGCCACATGCGCCCCTGATCCTCGAACTCCTCTCCCACTCTTGCGGCTTCCTCCAGCGGCAAGTGAAACGGGTTCTGCGGCCAGGTTGATTCCTCAACAGACAGAGACCCCAGTGGCGCATTCGACAGGTCACACCCCATCAGGGGCGAGAAATTTCCGCGTTCCTGTTCAAGCCATGCCGCCACCCGGTCGGCCCCATCAACCACCGGCAGACCACAAGCCGCCCGCAACCTTGCCGACAGCAAACCACCATGCAGTGAGCATTCTTCCAGAAACCGCCAGGCCGGTGCCTGCGAAATGGTGACATAGGGGTCATCGGGATTTTCAATTGCCATCAATGTGGAATTCACCACGCTCACCGCCAGCCGCATGCGTAAGAGCGGCCAGATCATGTCGACCTCTTCCACTGTGAGCGGGTTGGCATGATGATAGCCGGCGACCAAGGCGGCAAGGGCGGCTTCAGGGCTCGGGTGATCCAGCACGATGTAAGCCGCAGCAATCGCCAGATCGCAGATCCGAGGGGCCGCACACATGTCGCCCAGATCGATCAGGCCGGAGACGCGGCGCGGCGCGTTCAAGGTGCCTTCGATCAGGATGTTATAGTCATTGGCATCGTTGTGGATCGCCTGACGCGGCAACCTCTCCAGCGCCGGTTTCAGCACCGTAAATTGGCGATGAATGTCCTCTATCATCTGACGTCGGCCCGGATCGGCAATGCAGCCGGTTTGATCTTTGATCCAACCGGCGCGCATCAGATCCCATTTGAAATCACGCTCCAGCCCATCATGCTGGAAATCAGCCAAAGCCAGCACCGCACCACCGAGCACCTGCCCGACCTCATGGATCAGCCCATCACTTTTCGGTGCCACATGTGCATAACATTGCCCCGGCAGTTGACTTAGAACCCAGGCAAGACGCTCTGCACCTGTCTCGTCTTTCAGGGAAATCAGCCGCCCGCCCTGCACCGCGCGTATAACAACCGGACAAGGCAACTGCGGCTGTTTTTCGGTGATATGCTCGAATGCCTTGACCTGCATGTCCACCAACCACGTTTCGCAGCCCGCGCGCATGACCTTGAGAACGTACCCCTTGCCATCATCGGCTTTTGCCAGAAAGTTAAGATCATATTCACCATCCAGCTGGCTCAGTTGTGCAGTAATGCCCCAATGTTGCTCTAACGCCGTCCGCCAATGCTGGATGTTCCGCATGAAATTGTCCCTGGTTTTTGAAATGCTGAAATGCGGGCCGCCTAGAGTTGCGTGCGCAGTTTGTACCCCGGTAAAAACAACAGCCTGACCTTTGTGACCGCTGCGGCATTGTCCCAAGTCACCCTGTCAATTGCAAACAAGGCACTAAGAGGTGCGACCCCCAACACTTCCGCGTCCCCTTGATCAGCCTGCACCGCCGAGAAGGAAATATCCCCGTGTGTGTAAGGCGCATGTTCTATCAACCATTCATTGGCGCTCAGCACGTCGAATGGTTCTGCCGCCGCATCCGGGACGATGGCCGTGTTGATCCACCTGTCCTCAACGGCATAGGCCGCATCATCGGCCAAGTGCAAAGCCCGCACATGCAACAGCTTGTCCTGGGCTCTGGTTTTCATCGTGCCGCTGACACTGACAGGCGGCACAGCAATTCTGCGCGTGATCAGTTGATAGCCATATTTCGCGCCGTGTTCCTCGACCTCGTGACGGATCACCGCGATATCTATCGTTGCCTTGGCAACAGGTTGCGCTGCGACGCGTGTCCCGGCCTTGCGTCTGCGGTCCAGCAAACCACTTTCAGCCAAGGAACGCAGCGCCCGGTTCACTGTGGATCTTGCGCAGCCGAACTCGATTGCCAGATCAGCCTCATTGGGGATCAGCTCACCCGGCGGCCATTCACGGGCATGGATACGGCGCAAGACTTCGCTCTGCACGCTTTGCCAGTTCCGAAACGTGGGTGTGTTCACAAGGCGTCTCTCAATGCGTCGATTGCGCGTTTGTAGGCAGCGACAATATCCGCCCGTTGTACATGCTGGCCGTGCTGTACCATATGGCGTCCTGCCGACCAAACATCTTTCACCAATCTGTCATCTCCTGCGAAAATCCAGGCATCAAGTGCCGTGTCACCCTGCCTGCCCCACATGTGTTCAGAGCCTGTGTCGAGGGCCAGAAAATCAGCCCAACACCCGGCTTCGATACGGCCCGTTTCACGTCCCGATGCCTGCGCGCCACCTTGCAGCATACCGTCATACATCCGGCGGCCGGTCGACTTGTCCGGTGATGCCAATGCCGCGCGCGTGCCATCACGCAGGCGCTGTGAATAATCCAGCGTGCGCAACTCCTCACTCAACGAGATGCGGATGTTGCTGTCCGACCCAATGGCAAATGCGCCACCGTGATCCACCCAGCGCACCGCGTCGAATATCCCATCCCCCAGACTACTTTCGGTGATCGGGCACAGACCGGCAACCGCGCCGGAACGGGCCAGTGCAATGGTCTCATCGGGCGTCATCTGAGTGCAGTGGATCAGGCACCAGCGTTGATCCAGTTGCAAGTTATCTAGCGCCCAGGTCACAGGCCGTGCCCCCCAGTGTTCCTCTACCTCAGCGACCTCTGCACGTTGTTCGGCCAGGTGCATATGGATCGGCCCGGCAGGAAATGCCGTGCTGTACCCTGTCAGATCTTCAATTCCGACCGCGCGCAACGAATGGGGCGCAACACCGATGTTACTGTCAGCAGACGCCTGTTTGATACTGACCTCCGCCGCACCGTGAAGGACCTGAAACTGCTCGAAGGTGTTGCCAAACCGGATTTGCCCTGCGGTCAGCGCGCGCTGATCACAACCGCCGAACTGATAGTGCACCGGCAACAGGCACAGCCCCATGCCAGTCTGATCCGATGCCGCAACAATACGCGCAGAGGTTTCCGCGATATTGTCATAGGCAACGCCGCCGGGTTGGTGATGCAAATAGTGGAATTCAACCGAGGCACCATAGCCTGCCTCAAGCATCTCCATCTGCACAAAAGCAGTGATAGCTTCAATATGGTCAGGCGTCAGGCGGTCGAGAAACCGAAACATCAGCTGCCGCCAAGTCCAGAAGCTGTCACTTGTATCAGGGCCACGCCCCTCTGTCAGACCGGCCATCGCCCGCTGAAACGCATGGCTGTGCACATTCACCGGCGCGGGCAACAGCATTGAAACTTGCGTGGCCTGATCTGGTGCGGGCGCACCACTTTGCACCTCCTTGATTCGGCCCTGCCCATCAATCTCGACAATCACCTTTTTCGCCCAACCGCTGGGCAATAAGGCTGTCTCGGCCCAAATCCTCTGCATGGCTCACTCCGCTTGACATATTATTATGTACGCGCATAAAAACATTAAGCGCACTAATTTACAAGTGAGTCGACCATGCTTCTAACGAACGCCACAATCGTGACGCTTCACGAGGACAAGGACTACGGTCTGATCGAAGAGGGTGCGATTGCCCTTGATGAAGAGCGTATCGCCTGGGTCGGCCCGGCGGCGGATACCCCCGACATCTACAGTACTGCCCAAACGCTTGATTTAGGCGGGCGGCTTGTGACGCCTGCGCTGATCGACTGCCACACACATATTGTTTTTGGCGGCAACCGCGCGACGGAATTCGAACTGCGGTTGAATGGTGCAACCTATGAAGAAGTTGCACGCGCGGGTGGCGGTATTGTTTCAACTGTCAAAGCGACACGCGCTGCTTCCGAGGAGGCATTGCTGGCAGATGCCCTTACCCGCGTCGATGCGCTGATTGCCGAAGGTGTCACGCTGATTGAGGTCAAATCAGGCTACGGTCTGAATCAAGATACAGAGCTGAAGATGCTGCGCGTTGCACGGAAAATCGCGCAGATGCGCCCGGTGGACATCCGCACAAGTTTCCTTGGTGCCCATGCTGTTCCGCCCGAATTCAAAGGTGAACCGGATGCCTATATTGACGATGTTTGCATCCCAACGCTGCGCGCGGCACATGCCGAAGGTTTGGTCGATGCGGTAGACGGGTTTTGCGAAGGCATCGCCTTTGACACAGCGCAAATTGCCCGCGTCTTGGACGTGGCGGTCGAACTCGGCCTGCCGGTCAAGCTGCACGCAGAGCAGCTGTCAAACATCGGCGGCACACAATTGGCCGCAAAATACGGCGCGCTGAGTGCGGACCATGTGGAATATGCTACTGACGCCGATGCACAGGCTTTGGCTGCTTCCAGCACGGTTGCAGTTGTGCTGCCTGGCGCGTTCTACACGCTGCGCGAAACGCAGGCGCCGCCAGTCCACTCCTTCCGCGCCCACCACGTGCCGATGGCACTGGCGACCGATTGCAACCCCGGTTCATCCCCTCTGGCCTCGCCCTTGCTTGCCATGAACATGGCCTGCACCCTGTTTCGGATGACTCCGCTGGAAGCATTGCTTGGCATGACAGCCCATGCAGCGGCGGCTTTGGGTGATACAAACCGGGGCCGCATCGCCGTAGGCGCACAAGCTGATCTGTGCGTCTGGGATGCTGGGCATCCATCCGAACTTGCCTATCGCATCGGGTTTAACCCGCTTCACAATCGCATCTTCAAGGGGTCGTTATGACAATCACACTCACGCCGGGTGCGGCAACACTGGCGCAGCTTCATGACATCTGGGCCAATGGTCATGCTGTCGTCCTCGACCCCTCCTCTCACGCCGGGATCGCTGCTGCACAGGCATTGGTGACAAAGGCTGCGAATGGAGAAACGGCGGTCTACGGCGTCAACACCGGCTTTGGCAAACTCGCCAGCGTCAAGATCGCCGCCAAAGACGTGGCAACACTACAGCGCAACCTGATCCTGTCCCACTGCTGTGGCGTGGGTGACGCTCTGGACGAGGCAACGACACGGCTGATGATGGTGCTGAAGCTGCTGTCGCTTGGGCGCGGTGCCTCTGGTGTTGCCATGACCACTGTCGAGATCATTCAGGATATGCTTGGAAAAGGTGTCACACCTGTGATCCCCAGCCAAGGCTCGGTGGGTGCCTCTGGTGATCTGGCACCGCTCGCCCATATGGCCGCGGCGATGATCGGAGAAGGTGAAGCCACCTATGAAGGGACGCGCATGCCAGCACGTGAGGCGCTGGCCAAAGCAGGGATCACACCCATCGTGCTGGGCGCAAAAGAGGGTCTGGCCCTGATCAACGGCACGCAATTCTCCACGGCTTGTGCGCTCGTTGGCCTCTGGGGCGCATGGCGCAATGCCGCGACTTGCGTGCTGACCTGCGCGCTGTCGACCGATGCTATCATGGGGTCCACCGCACCGTTGCAGGACGCCATACACACCCTGCGCGGTCATGCCGGTCAGATCGCGGTGGCCCGCGCCCAGCGCGCACTTATGGATGGATCGCAGATCCGTGAAAGCCATGTCGATGGCGACACCCGCGTGCAGGACCCCTACTGCATCCGCTGCCAGCCACAAGTGACAGGTGCCGCAATGGATTTGCTGCATTTCGCGGCCCGCACGCTTGAGATCGAGGCAAATGCCGTCACAGATAATCCGTTGGTGTTGGTAGATGACGATCTGATCGTTTCGGGCGGGAATTTCCACGCGGAACCGGTTGGTTTTGCCGCTGACCAGATCGCCGTTGCAATTTCTGAGATTGGCGCAATTGCACAGCGGCGCGTTGCCTTGATGGTTGATCCGACCCTCAGCTTTGATCTGCCGCCCTTCCTGACGCCCGATCCCGGTTTGAATTCCGGCCTGATGATCGCCGAGGTCACCACGGCCGCCCTGATGAGCGAGAACAAGCATCTCGCCAATCCCTGCACCACGGACAGCACGCCAACCTCCGCCAATCAAGAGGACCACGTCAGCATGGCCGCCCATGCCGCGCGCCGTCTGTTGCGGATGAATGCGAACCTGAATGTAATCCTTGGCGTTGAGGCGATGTGCGCCGCGCAAGGCATCGAGTTCCGTGCACCTTTGCAGACCAGTGCGCTACTTAAAGCTGCAATGGCCGCTTTGCGTGCAGAGGTTCCCGCGATTGCCGAGGATCGCTATATGGCTCCGTCCATCGAAGCGGCTGCGGCGCTGGTTGTCTCCGGCAGATTGTCGGATGCGGTTGACCTGCCCGCCTATGTCAAAGGACAGGCAGTATGACCCCGGTGACGGTCAGGCAAGGCAGCAGCCCGATTGTCCTTGGCCTGCCGCATACGGGGACTTATGTGCCTGATGACATCGCGGCCAAGCTGAACGACAACGGGCGCAAGCTGGCCGATACCGATTGGCACATTGATCGCCTTTACGACGGGCTGCTGGCGGATTCGACCAGCGTTACGGCCAACTTCCATCGCTATGTGATTGACGCAAACCGTGACCCCTCTGGCGCAAGCCTTTATCCCGGTCAGAACACCACGACGCTGGTGCCGCTGACGGATTTTGATGGCAAGGATATCTGGGATACGCCGCCAAGCGAAGCCGACACCGAAGACCGCCGCCGCAAGTTTCACGCGGCCTATCACGCGGCCCTCAAGGAAGAACTGATGCGGGTGAAGGCGATCCACGGTATCGCGATCTTGTATGACTGCCACTCGATCCGCAGCAAAATTCCCTTCCTGTTCGATGGCACCCTGCCCGATTTCAACATTGGCACGAACCTTGGCGCGACCTGCGGCCGTGTCATTGAAACCGCCACCTATGGCCTTTGCCGCGCCGAGGATAGTTACACCACTGTCCTGAACGGCCGTTTCAAAGGCGGCTGGACGACACGCCGTTATGGCAAGCCCGAACAGGGCATCCACGCCATCCAGATGGAACTCGCCCAATCCACCTATCTCAGCGATGAAGCCCCGCCCTGGAGCTATGACGAGATCAAAGCCACCCGCCTGCGCCGCCCTCTCTCGCGGCTTCTGGGCAAACTTGCACATATCGCCATCAACGGAGATCTGACATGAATATTTCCCGCCACAACCTGCGTGACGTTTACCCGCCGACAGGCTCTGAGATCACGGCCAAAAGCTGGCTGACCGAGGCACCAATGCGGATGCTGATGAACAACCTGCACCCTGATGTGGCCGAGAACCCGCATGAGCTAGTTGTCTATGGCGGTATTGGCCGCGCGGCGCGGACATGGGAAGATTTTGACGCCATCGTCGCCGCGCTGAAAGAGCTTGAGGACACCCAGACGCTGCTGGTGCAATCGGGTAAACCCGTGGGCGTATTCAACACCCATAAGGATGCGCCGCGCGTGTTGATCGCCAACTCCAACCTTGTGCCACATTGGGCCAATTGGGATCACTTCAACGAACTGGATAAAAAGGGCCTGGCAATGTACGGCCAGATGACCGCCGGTTCGTGGATTTACATCGGCACGCAAGGCATTGTGCAAGGCACCTATGAGACCTTTATGGAAGCAGGCCGCCAGCACTATGAGGGCAACCTCAAGGGCCGTTGGATTTTGACAGGTGGCCTGGGCGGCATGGGTGGTGCCCAACCGCTGGCCGCTGTGATGGCCGGCGCATGTTGTCTGGCGGTTGAATGTGATGAGACCCGCGCCGATTTCCGTCTGCGCACACGGTATGTCGATGAGAAAACCCATGATCTGGACGAAGCACTCGCCATGATCGACAAATGGACGGCCGATGGCGAAGCCAAGTCCGTGGCGCTGATCGGCAATGCCGCAGATGTCTTCCCCGAGCTGGTCAAGCGCGGTGTGAAGCCCGATATGGTCACCGACCAGACCTCTGCACACGATCCGGTCCACGGCTATTTGCCGCAAGGCTGGACCGTCGCCGAATGGCGCGCCAAACAGGAAAGCGATCCCAAAGGGGTGGAGCGAGCTGCCCGCGCCAGCATGAAGGTGCAGGTCGCCGCGATGGTGGATTTCTGGAATGCAGGTGTGCCAACGCTGGATTATGGCAACAACATCCGTCAGGTGGCCCAGGAAGAAGGGCTTGAAAACGCCTTTGCCTTTCCGGGCTTTGTGCCCGCCTATATCCGTCCGCTTTTCTGCCGTGGTGTAGGGCCGTTCCGTTGGTGCGCACTGTCCGGTGATCCGGAGGATATCTACAAGACGGACGCCAAGGTCAAAGAACTGATCGACGATCCGCATCTGCACAACTGGCTGGATATGGCGCGCGAGCGGATTGCATTTCAAGGCCTGCCAGCCCGCATTTGCTGGGTCGGTCTGGGCCTGCGCGACAAGCTGGGGCTGGCTTTCAACGAGATGGTACGTACGGGAGAGCTTTCCGCGCCTGTTGTGATTGGCCGCGACCATCTGGACTCTGGATCAGTTGCTTCGCCAAACCGCGAAACGGAGGCTATGAAAGACGGCTCTGACGCGGTATCGGACTGGCCGCTGCTTAACGCGATGTTAAATGTGGCGGGCGGTGCAACATGGGTATCGCTGCACCATGGCGGCGGCGTGGGGATGGGTTTTTCCCAACATTCCGGTATGGTAATTTGTTGTGACGGTTCAGAGGACGCAGACCGCCGGATCGCCAATGTCCTGTGGAACGATCCTGCGACGGGCGTGATGCGTCACGCAGATGCGGGTTATGAAATTGCTCTGGACTGTGCACGGGAAAAAGGGCTGAACTTGCCCGGCATTCTGGGGAAATAGCTATGTTCTTGAAAAACGCCTGGTACGTCGCTGCTTGGGATCACGAGATCACCCGCGACTTGCGGCAGATCATAGTGCTTGGTGAAAAGATATGCGTATTTCGCTCTGAAGCTGGTGAGTTGGTCGCCCTCGAAGACGCCTGTCCGCATCGCAAGCTGCCACTGTCAAAGGGCCGCATTAAGGGTGATACTGTCGAATGTGGCTATCACGGCCTGACTTTCAATTGTGTTGGCCAATGCGTCTGGGCTCCCGGCTCAGCTGGCATTCCGTCCAATGCCAAGGTCCACGCCTACCCCCTGCACGAGAAATATGGGCTGGTATGGATCTGGATGGGGAACCCGGCGCTTGCCGATCCTGTCGATATTTTCGAGATCGAGAATTACGACGACCCGGCATGGGGCATAAATCGCGGTGATGCGATGGAGCTTGATTGCAACTATCTGCTGATGTGTGACAACCTGCTGGACCCGACGCATGTCGCATGGGTGCATCAAAGCAGCTTTGCCGCCGATGCCACCAAAGATACGCCTCTGAGGATCAAGAAAACCGACGAGGGCGTGATCGTGCATCGCTGGATGATGGATCACGAACCGGCCCCCTTCTACAAAAAGGTGGTGGAGTTCGAGGGCAATTGTGATCGCCTTCAGCATTACGAAGTACGCTACCCCTCCCATGCGCTGATCAAGGCTGTTTTTACACCCGCAGGCACCGGGGGACCGGACGGCCCGTTACATGAAAACACCTTCATCATGGACAGCTACAACTTCATGACGCCCACCGATGAAGGGCGCACGCGCTACTACTGGTTCCAGCTACGCAATATCAGACCTGATGACGACGACCTTTCCAAGATGATGTCGGAAGACGTTCAACACGCCTTTGAGGAGGACAGGGATGTCCTTAATGAGGTGCAAAAAGGCATGAGCAACAAGACCTCGCCACACATCGACCTGCCAATTGACGGCGGACAACTGCGGTTCCGCCGCCAGTTGCAGGCCATGATCAATGAAGAACAGCAAGTTGATAAACAAATGGCCGAATAGCGGTATTTACCGCTATTGGCAGGCCAAGCCGGCGATGTTTGTATCGACCTCACCGCCCAGGCCGGTGGCCCGTTAAGTGTGATGGACGGTAAGAACCTGTTTCTTGCCTCGGGCACGAAGTGCTCCTGAAAGGCGCGTTCTTCTTCACGGTTTGAGGACGCCAAAGCATGGTTGGATCTGGGGTTCTTGTTTCTGCCGCGTTTCACGCTGATGACCATCAGTGCTATTGACGGCAATCTATGGACTTGCACGCCAGCACAAGGCGCTTTGGAAGTTCCCCTACTGCACACCAGAATTGGCAGGAAATGAATGAAGCGAGCAATGACAATCGCTCACTTCAGGTTCCGGCAAACTAGCCAACCACGTTAAACTCTGGCCCGTAAGGATATCCGGTGATGTTCTCGTTGCCATCTTCGGTGATGACAAGAATATCATGCTCGCGGTAGCCCCCTGCACCGGGCTGACCTTCGGGGATGGTCAGCATCGGCTCCATCGAGATCACCATGCCCGGCTCAAGTACCGTGTCGATATCCTCGCGCAGTTCGAGGCCCGCCTCGCGGCCATAATAGTGCGACAACACACCGAAGGAATGGCCGTAACCAAAGCTCCGGTACTGCAGCAGATCACGCTCTGCGAAGAAATCGTTGATCTTATGCGTCACCTCAGCGCAGGACGCGCCCGGCTTCAACAGGCTGATGCCCAGTTCATGCGCGGCGACGTTGGCTTCCCATATTTTCAGACTTGCTGCATCGACCTCCTCGACAAACAACGTCCGCTCAAGGGCGGTGTAGTAACCTGAAATCATCGGAAAAGTGTTGAGGCTCAGGATGTCACCGCGTTCCAATTGGCGGCAGGTGACCGGGTTGTGAGCGCCATCGGTATTGATGCCGGACTGGAACCAGACCCAGGTATCACGGATTTCGGACTCAGGAAAACGCCGCGCAATCTCAAGCTCCATTGCATCACGGCCCGCCATTGCAACGTCGATTTCACGCGCGCCTGCTTTGATGGCATCCTTGATCGCATATCCACCGACGTCCGCAGTTGCAGCGCCTGCGCGGATCAATTCGATCTCGGCCGCAGATTTGTGCATGCGCAGTCGCATCGTTGTGGGCGCAACGTCCTTCTTTGAGGATGGGGCAAGGAATTCATCCAGCAACGCCAATTGCGTGTAGGAAATGTGATCACCTTCAAAGCCAATGACCTTGCCTGAACCGGTCACAGATTGGATCGCACGCCAGTAATTGTTCCGCTGCCAGTCAGTGTAAGTGATGCTATCGCCGTAACCGCGCCGCCAAGGCTGCGCGGCGTCGATGCCGGCACTGAATGTCACGGTTTCGGTAGCTGTTACAACCTGTGCGTATGGGCGACCAAACGCGCAATAGAGGAAACCTGAATAATAGGCCACGTTGTGCATTGAGGTAAGCACACAGGCGTCGATCCCCATCTCTGCCATCTGCGCACGCAGTTTGCTCAGGCGGGCTTCATATTCTGCATCGGGAAACGGAAGGGTCTTCTGACCCTGGTGAAAGCGGTAGTGTTGTGGACGTTCCATCAAACCAACTCCTATCAAGCGTTTGAGTGATGGAGATTTCTCCTCATCGCCCAAACGGCAAAGCAAGATCCCGGCGTTCAGGATGGTGAAAGGGGCATGCAAACAATTGCTGGCGACGCCATCGCCGACCCTTGCCCCGCTGATTACACTCCGACAAGAAATCTGGATAACACCATCACGCCACTCCATGTCGTTTTTGGCATTTAACGAATAGGGTTTTCAGGGAAATCCACGCAATTCACCTTTCCCTGAAGGGACTCCACGTCACTTAGAAACTTTCTGCTGCGCTTTGTTTGCGGCAAGTGCGTCGGACAAATCAGCTTCGGTAGGAAACCCGATAAGGATTCCGGCCTTGGCTTCGTTCAGGTCCACACCACGTTTTTCTATCTCAGCATCGGACATGGTTGTGCGCTGACTGATCCTGCGGGTCCACTGAAAGAAAAGCGCCTGCAGGCGATCGCATTCCTGCGCATAGTCGGGATTACCGCCAAGGTCGTGGAACTCATCCGGGTCAGAGCGCAGATCGAACAACATCGGCCTGAAGCCTTCGGCAAAAACGTATTTCCATCTTCCGTCGAACAGCATCGTCAGCTTGGCATCGGCCACGCTCACCCCGAGCCTTCGGCGGGCTTGCCGGAAAGAATAATCGTATTCCGAGATGACAAAATCGTGCAGGCTTTCGCAGTTGCCCTGCATCAATGGGCGCAGGGATTTGCCTTCGATGATATGGGGGACCTCTGCGCCGCCGAAATAGTCAAGGATCGTGGGCACCACATCAATGGCTTCAACCAAGGCCTCAGACACTGTGCCACGCGTTGCATCAGCCTCGCGGCTGGGATCAACCACGATGAGCGGGATACGGGCGGAAGGGTCGTGAAACAGCTCTTTTTCGCCCATCCAGTGATCGCCCAGATAGTCGCCATGATCGGAGGTGAAGACAATCATCGTGTCATCCGTCAGCCCCTGCGCCTTCAGAAAGGCCATCAATTCGCCCATCTGATCATCGATCTGCTTGATCAGGCCCATATAGGCACCGATGACCTTTGTGCGGGTTGTCTCATTGGTGAAGGCTTTGGAGACGCGTTCTTCCATGAATGCGCCGAAAACAGGATGCGGGTCGTCCTTTTCCACATCACTGCGCAGTACGGGACTATGCGTTTCAGGCGGGTACATGTCGTGATAGGGCGCGGGCACGATATAGGGCCAGTGCGGCTTGATATAGCTCAGGTGGAGACACCAGGGGGTGTCACCAGCCTCGCGGATGAAATCCATCGCGCGGCGGGTGATATAAGGGGTTTCGCTATCTTCGTCGGCAACTCGTGCCTTAAGGTCGGAATTGTCGAGGAACCAACCGCTGAGAATATTACCGTCTGCGTCCTCGCCGCTGTTGGCGACGCTGTCCCAGGGGTTTTCATCCGCCCAGCCGCGATCCTTCATATACTGATCGTAGTTCTTGTTGTGCCGGCCGTATTTGCCATCTGGATGCAACCCGTCATCACGTTCATAGGGCTCGAACCCACACTCGGAGACCAGAGCGCCAATGGTGCTGTCCGGCGCAAGTCCAAGGCGTTTCATGCCCTCGGCGTCAGCCGCCATATGGGTCTTGCCGCAAAGGGCGGTGCGCACGCCAAGCGGGCGCAGATGGTCGCCCAGTGTCATTTCTCCCACTTTCAGTGGAATGCTATTCCACGTCGACCCATGCGAACTGACATAGCGGCCAGTGTAAAATGACATCCGGCTGGGGCCACAGATGGTCGATTGCACATAGGCCCGATCAAACCGCACGCCGCGTTTCGCCAATGCGTCGATATGCGGTGTCTCGATACCCGCGTGGCCAGCGCAAGACAGGTAATCCCACCGAAGCTGGTCGCACATGATGAAAAGTACATTTTTTGTCATGAGATATCCGGGAAAGGAAGAAACGTAAGATCAGAGGAATGGCCGGGGCGAAGGGTGCCCGGGCCAACCAGATTAACCTCTGGCTTGCTCTGGGATTTCCACACCCAGCTCAGTAAGTGCGCGCAGGGCACCGGGGTGTAGCGGCAGGTTAATATCTTTCACGGCGGCGGCGGGCGTGACCGCCTTCAACCATGGAGAGCTTTCACCGGCCTCTTCGACCCCGGCGTAAAACGCCTTGGTCATCTGATAGATCATCTCTTCGTCGGCGTTTTCGTTGGACACGATGCCCACGGTTACACCCAAGGTGGTCACATCCGTTTCATTCAGCTGGTTCTCACCGTAAACGCCCGCAGGCAGCGTCGCGGCGCGAAAGCCCGGACGGCCCACCAACTTTTGCACAGCTTCGGTTTCCAGCTTATCTGCCGGAATGCCCAAGAAACGGATCTGGTTCGTCACTGCGATCTGGGTCAAGGCCGGGCTGGGCGCGTTGGTGGGGTTGCAATAGACGTCAAGATTGCCGTCCTGGAATGCGGCCGCCGCTGCGTCCCAACCCAGCTTGACCGCTTCATAATCAGTGCCTTCCTCAAGACCCGCAACAGCTTTGAACAGACGCTGCATCGTGGCATAGGCCGCACCGCCGGGAGGGCCCAGGAAGACGCGTTTGCCTTTGATCTGGTCCATGGAGGTGATGCCGGACGCGCCATAAACCGCGATGTGATAAACACCCATCGGGAAATTCAGCATGGTGCGCAGCTTTTTGACGAGTTCGGGGGCTTCGTCGATTTTGGCGTACATCGCCGCCTTGTTGCGCATCAGCGCATGAATGGCGGGGGAGGACATACAGAAATCACTGCGGCCCATGGCCACCTCAAGAACGTGGCGTGTGGCGGCACCTGTTGCATTCAGCTGGATTTCATAATCCGGCAATGCACCGTTCACGATGTTGGCGAATGTCGTCATCACAAGGTTGGGGCTGGTGCCCGGCCCAAGAGTGGACATACGCAACAGTTCCTTGGCAAAGGCCGCGCGTGGCAGCGCCGCAAAAGCCGCCGCACCAGCAGCAGTGCCCAACAGGGATCGGCGTGTCAGAGTAGTATCAGTCATGGGTAGTTCCTCCTCAGTATCAGGTATTTTCGGGTTTCAAAAAGATTCCAAACCGGACTGCACTCCACAGCGCAGCAGTAGCTGCGACGGCAATCCACGAAACAGACGGTCCAAAGAACAGAAGTGCAAAGGCCAGTGCCAGGCCAATGGGCGCATAGCGGGCCTTACCCTTGCCGGGATAGCAGGCACGCGAGATGTGCAATACGGCCAGAGTCACGAACAGGATGGACTGCACGGATTCGATCAGCGGATACCCCGTGCCTAACAGCATCGCGGGCTGATAGATAAAGGCGAAGGGGATCACAAAACCGGGCAGGGCCAGCCGCGAGGCTTCCACTGCCGTGCGCATCGCGCCCGCTCCGGCGATGGGTGCCGCTGCAAAAGCAGCAAGTGCAACCGGTGGGGTGACGGCAGACAACACGCCGAAATACAGCACGAACATATGGGTGTGGATGATCGGCACGCCGAGCTTTTGCAGCGCCGGTCCCATCACAAGCACGATGATCAAATAGGCGGGCACCGTCGGCATCCCCATGCCCAACAGCAGGCAGGCCAAGGCCATCAGCAGCAAAGACACCACCAATTGCCCATCGGCATAGCTGGCCACCAGAGAGGCGAACCGCAGACCGACACCGGTCAGGTTCAGTATGCCGATGATGATACCCACGGCACCAACAATGACCACCAACTGGGCAGATATCATGCCAGCCGACCGGATGAACTTGAGCCAGGATTGCAGGTCCGTCAGCAGGCTGGGTTTCAGTGCAAAACCAAACACCACAGCAAAAGCAACGCCGATAAACCCAGCGTAGGCCGGGGAATACCCCCCGACCATGGCCACAACAATTGCGGTGAGGGACAGCATGAAGACAATGATCTGCGCAACTTCGCGCCAACCAAAGCTCAACTTGGGCTGAACTGACGCATCAAGATCCATGTCGCGTGCGGCACTGGCCGTCGCCATGAACAGACCGGCATAATACAGGATCGCAGGGACAGCAGCGGCAACACAAATCGTCAGATAGGGTTCGCCTGTGATATCGGCCATGATGAAGGCAACAGCCCCCATAATGGGAGGGGTGATCTGCCCGCCGCTTGAGGCCGCTGCTTCAACAGCACCTGCAAAATGTGCCTTGAACCCACGCTTCTTGATCAATGGGATCGTGATAACGCCGGTGCCCACGACATTGGCAACGGCACTTCCAGAGATCGTTCCAAACAAGCCACTGGCAATAGTTGCCGCAGCCGCAGGACCGGAATGCACTCTGCCCGTCGCAGCAAGCGCCAGTTTCACAAGCACCTTGTCGATTGTCAGGAACTCCAGAATTGCGCCAAAGATGATGAAGATGAGGATGGTCGAAACAACGGTTGCCATCGGACGCCCGAACACGCCGTCAAAAGAATACCAAAGAACCTGGATCAGCTCCTCCGATGTCATCCCGGCATGGCGCATAAAGCCCGGCGCAAACTGCCCGAAGGCACCATAGATAAGAACGAACGCCGCAACACCCGCCATGACAATGCCAACCGATCGCCGCGTCAGATCAATCACGGCGATCAACCCAAGCGTGCCCAGCCAGATGTCTGTGGAGGTCAGAAAATAAAGTCCGGTCTCGATTTCAGCGGCGGCGCGGAAATACTGATAGACTGCTACGCTCAGCAAACCCGCCGTCACCAGCGCAAGAAATTTTCCCGCAGGGCTGTCGCTGCTCTCGATCTGCGCAAGCAGGATCAGCAGACCACCAACCAACAACATGCCGACCCGGAGGTAAGATTCACTGAAAACGCCAAATACGGACACGTAAAAAACAACGGCAATCACCAGACCGGACAACGCCAGGTTCAATCCGGTGACTGATTTTGACAGCACGTTTTGCATTGTTCCCCCTCCCCTTCAGAGCGCGGTCTCGGATTTTCTACCCGGTCACCTCACTTCTGCACTTATAGCTAGACAGAAAAGCAAATACGGTCGAACATGCGTTTCACTAGGTGGAATGCGATGACCAAGTTAAACCGCTCTGTTGAGCGCAGCATGAAAATACTCGAGGTCGTTTCTGGTAGTGGTGTGACTTCATTGGCTTTTTTGGCAGAACAAACCGGTCTGCCCAAACCTACGATTATGCGAATCTGCGCGACTTTGGTCAGTCAAAGGTGGCTGACGCAAAGTCGAAATGACAGCCGGTACAGAATCGGATCACGATTTCCGCGCTTGGGAGCTGCACCGGATTCGATAGATGCATTGGTCGAAGCCGGCAGTTCAGAAATTATTCGCCTCTCCGAACTCACGGGATTGGGGGTGGACCTTGCAGCAGCAATCGGAAACGGACGTGTTGAGATCGTCGACACAACCCGAAAATTTTCTGAACACGGGATCTTTCCTGATTGTATCGGCTTTCGGCCATCACCCTTTCGCTCTGCTCTGGGATGCGCATTTCTGGCGGCACTCGACGCTGACGAACGGGCGGATGTCTCTGCCAAACTGGCCCTGAACACCAAGGGCCAAGAACGCAAAGCCGCTTTAAGCCTACCTGAAAAGCTCAAGGAGATACGGGCAAGAGGATTTGCCACGCGCGAATATGGGTATTGGGGCCGCGGGGTAGACTATGGCGGCATCCCGAGTGCCATTAGTGTTGCCATTCGCGCCAGCAGTCGCGTCGTAGGGGCGCTCAGTCTGGTCTGGCTTGCCGAAAGACAAAGCGTGGACGATGTTGCCACAGCCCATCTTGAGCGGCTTACCTTGGCTGGAGAGGTTATAGGGCGGCATTTTACCTCAGGCTCGGACATTTGAGCGACATACCATTTTACTCTTGAGTGAGGACTGTTTTCGGGAAACTGCGCTGCGGCGTCTCGCGCATCCGTCAGGCTCCGCTATCCCTCGTGATGCCGGGGCTGTGGTGGGATTCATCAAGGATCACGACGCTTTCCGCTTTGCCGTGACAGGCGTCGCCGTGTGCGGAAGAACAAAGGGCGTGCCTGCATTCGGCGCTTGGTTTGCCCTGATCTGGCAGCCATATGCGTGGCTGAGGGTGGCATCTGTCAACACATCCGCAGGGCTGCCGGTTGCAAGAACCACACCCTCACACATCATGGTCACTGCATCCGCGTAAAGCGCCGTGAGATTAAGGTCATGCATCACGGCGACAACACCGCCGCCACCCTGGGCAAAATCGCGCATGATCTCCATGACCTCCAACTGATGACCGATGTCGAGGCTTGAAACAGGTTCATCAAGCAGCAGCCACCGGGGCTTGCCGTTTTGCACAGGCTGCCAAACCTGCGCCAGAACGCGGGCGAGTTGCACGCGCTGTTGTTCGCCACCTGACAGTTCTTGATAAAAACGGTCGGCGTAATGATACAGCCCGACGCGGTTGAGGGCAGCCTTGGCCAGATATTCCCCATCCCCACTTGTCCCTTGATGCAGGCCGATGCGTACGACCTCAATGGCTGTGAAAGGGAAGGCAAGGCTGCTGGCCTGCGGCAGCACCGCGCGTCTTGCGGCGAGTTCCCAAGGCCGCAGGGTGGTGATGTCATCCGCGTTCAAACAGACGATACCGCTGGATTCTACGTCCCCGGTCAAAGCGCGCATCAGCGTGGTTTTACCCGACCCGTTTGGGCCAACGATAGCAGTCACTGCTCCGGGTCTGGCTGTGAAAGTGACCCCATGCAAAATCGTATTCTGGCCCATCGTGACCGTGATGTTTTCAGCCTTCAACATCTTACAAATCCATCAATCCGCGACGGCGCAGAAGAATCCACAGGAAAACGGGGGCACCAAGTGTTGCAGTTACGATGCCAATGGGAAGTTCAGCAGGGGCAACAATGACGCGCGAGATAATATCCGCCAGCAGAAGCAGAATGGCACCCAGCAGAGCGGAATTAAGCAACAGACCGCGGTGGTCCGGGCCTGTCCAAAGTCGCAGCAGATGTGGCACAACAATGCCAATGAAACCGATGCCGCCGGAAACGGCAACTGCGGCACCTGTAGCTGCTGCAACTGTCAGGATCGCAGTGTTTTTCAAACGTTGCACCGGGATGCCGATGTGATGCGCGGTAGCCTCCCCCAGAGCCAATCCGTTCAAACCCGCACCAAGCGTCAATGCCATGCCACAAGCGATCAGAATCAGCGGCGCGGCAACCATAACTTTAAACCAGCTTGCACCAGCCAAGGAGCCCAGCCCCCAAAACGTCAGATCACGCAACTGGTTGTCATCAGCCGCATAGACCAACAGCCCGGATGCAGCGCCCGCGAGGGCTGCCAGTGCGATGCCGGCCAACAACATGGTTGCCACAGATGTACGTCCGCCACGGGTTGCCACGCGGTAAAGAACAAGCGTTGACCCCCACCCCCCCAGAAAGGCGGCAACCGGCAATAGATAGGTGCCAAAGAACAAAGCCACAGATGCAGGCAACAGCCCACCAAGCACAATTGCGATGATTGCCCCCAAACCAGCCCCCGCGCTAACGCCGACCAAACCGGGGTCTGCCAATGGATTGCGGAACAACCCCTGCATGACGGCCCCCGACATTGCCAAAGCAGCCCCTACAAGAATCCCCATCAACAGGCGTGGCACACGAATGTCCCACAAGACAACGGCCTCTGTGCGGGTCAATGCCTGACCCTGTGCCAGCTTGGCCAGCGCAGACCAAAGCGAAGTGCCCGATGCACCTGTCGCCAGTGCTGCAAGGCTTACCAGAACCAGCAGCATCACCAACCACAGATGCGCCATTCGGGCCAGTTGTACACGATCAAGGCGCGGTGGCACACGCGACAAGGCTGCGAACATATCACCCTCCATAAAGGGCACGGTTCAGATCAAGGACAGCCTGCGCCGTGCGCGGTCCGAACCCCAACAGGTAGAGACCGTTCATCCGTACGATGGACTGATTTTCCGCAGCAGGCGTTGGCAACAATGCTGGCATGGCAAACAATTCGGCATCCTCGACAGCGTGATCGCCCGAGCGATCCATCATCAAAACCACATCAGGCGCCGCAGCCACAACCGCCTCGTCTGTCACCGGCTTATACCCATCAAACCCTTGCATCGCGTTCACACCGCCAGCCATCGTGATGATCCCCGCTGCCGATGTGCCTTTGCCCGCAGCCAGAATGCGCCCGCCCTGGGTGCTTAGAATGAACATCACTTTTTTGGCTGTCGCATCTGTTGCAATCTGGGCTGCAACAGCATCAAACTGCGCTTCGATCCCCGCGGCCAATACGCTGGCTTTATCCGCCACACCAAGGGCGTCACCTACGGCCAGCACTTTGGCGATAACGCCATCTGCATCATAAGCATCGGGAATGGTAACAAAGGGGATCGCTACCGCCTCTAGCGCCGCAATCGTTTCAGGTGGCCCGGCACCCTCCTCGGACAGGATAAGTGCAGGAGAAACAGATAAAACGCCTTCGGCAGACAGCGCGCGCATATAGCCCACATCGGGCAGATCATTTGCGGCCTCAGGATAGGTCGATGTGGTATCGCGGGCAACCAAGCGGTGATCTTGGTCCAACGCATAGACGATCTCTGTTACAGAGCCACCGATCGACAGCACATCCGCTGCTGTATTTTCTGCGGGTGCATGTTGCGAGGAGGACACCCAGGCTGTCCCGCTGGCCAAAAAAGCGGTGAGCAGCGTGATGAACAAAGCTTTGCCAGCCGGTTTCCGCTGTTTAAGGGTCACGCGAATGCCTCCTGCTCAAGCGGGGTCAGACTCTCGACAATGGCCTTCCATTCCGCCCGGCTGTCCCGGCCCTCTTTGCCAATTCCAAAGGTCTGCAGTATCAGGCCGCCATCCTTGTCAAATGCCTCGACCGATATCGCAGGACCACGCTGTGTCGGCTTTTCAACGGCCCAAACCTCTGCAATGTGGTCCAGCCGCAAATGCAGGTTGAACCCCGGATCAAGCACGTTTTGCCATGGCCCCATGGGGCGCAAGGTCTGGATCGGGCCGGAGTGAATCTGGATGCATCCACGGTTGCCCACAAAGATCATGATCTCGATGCCAGCCTGCTGAACCTTACCCAGCATCTCGTCAACGCTTTCAACCGCCAACTGCCGCACAAAAGGGGCCCCGGCGATGCGGTAGGCACCAAGGCGGTTCATCTTGAGTTTCGAACACAGGCGCAAAAACTGATGGGTGTCGGTAAGCCGTGCCCATTCCTTTCGCAGAACATCCGTTTTCTCCGGATTGCACTTCGCAGCTTCAACCGGCGTACGGGGCGCACCGGTGAAGGTTTGGCTTTGATCATCTATGATCATAGATGGCTGAATACGCTCCCATGCCGCCAGATCAGATCCTTCCCGCAAGAATATCTTGTGCACAGCATCACCTGCTGCATCAAAAACCTGCAAGGATCGCTGGACCCCGTTGTCCGTCGGCTTCTCAACGGCAAAGGCGTGCTGCCAGTGGCTGGGGAACATTCGCGTATCAATGTCTCGGCCAAGCATCATGCACGCATGTGCGCCGGAATGATAATCCTCAAAGACACCGACCTTTTCATGCACGCAGGCAGGTACGCGCGTCAGGGCCATGACTTCACCCAACTGCTGGGCTGATTGCATGACATCATCGGGGTGTGCCTTGATACGGGTCGCGGTGTCACCAACATATGCGGCCAGCAACGCCGCCTCACTTAGCCCGAGTTGATCTGCAAAATCACGGTCCCGCAAGCCGGGGCTTTCTGCGCGCAATGCGCGGATATCTTGTGGCGTTAGTTGCGTCATGTCGCACCTCGTTCTGTAATGGTTTTGAGAGAGGTTGCTGACAAACAGAGGTTTGTTCGCTGCCAAAGACGCTGATCGCATCATTCTTGACAAATTTAGTCAGATTATTTACGCAACGCAAGTGGCCAGTGTAATCAGCCGCAACAGCATATAAATTCAAAGACGCGCAAGCCCTTCGCAAGCACATACGTCAGTTAGCTTCTTAGGGGACCTATGACCTTTTCCACTCTGCGCGGCGCGTTGCGCACCAGCACTGTCTGTGTGTTCGCCCTGTCTCTCACTTCGCCTGCATCTGCCCAAAACAATGAGAAACTGTCGCTGGGCACGATTTTACTGGGCGAAAGCAAACGCGAAATACAAACGGATACCGCCACTGCCGTTACCGAAATTGATCAAGAAGAGATCAACGATCGCCAACCCGGTACAATTGCAGAGCTGATTGATTCAGCACCCGGCGTTAATCTTGTGAACGGTTCTACGCCACAAGGGTCAGGGATCAATATTCGCGGTTACGGCGCAAACTCAACTTTTGGGTCAGACCAAAAGGTCGCGGTAATCGTCGATGGTGCATCTGTGGGGGCCGAAGAGCTTTACCGCATCGGTACACAGCTTTTCACAGATCCGTTTCTGTACAAATCGGCTGAAGTGATCCGCGGCACGGTGGGTAGTTTTGAGTATGGCTCCGGCATCGTCGGTGGTGTGGTCAAGCTGGAAACCAAAGATGCCTCTGATTTTACTGGTGGCGCGGTAGGCTTTGTCGGGACACAAACCTTTGAATTTTCCAGCAATGGGAATGGCATCACCAGTTCAACCAATTTAGCGTGGCAGCCAACCGAACAAGCCGAGTTTTTGCTTAATTACACACGGCGCGATCAGGACGCCCAAAGCGATGGTAGCGGCAATCTTATCGGGAACTCTGCATTCACCCTGCCGTCGTTCTTGTTGAAAGGGAAGTATACTTTCGGCCAGAACCGAGACCAGTCGTTGGCCTTTTCCTATTCGGAATCCTCTACGGATGAAAAGGATGTGCCTTACGACACTTTCCTGACCTCTCAGGGATCTTTCGGCAATGTGGACCGCAGGGTTGATTCTCGCACTGCGGCGCTGACCTATCGTTACAATCCTGCCAGCGACCTGATCGATCTGGATGTCGTCCTGTCCTATGCGGATCAGGAAATCGAACAGTCCTACGTGCCTGGCAGCTCTACCTGTGAAATCAATCCTGCCTCCTGTGCAGGCTTTTTACGCGGGCGCCCTTTCCCTGCTCAAGGGTTTGGCACCGTTAACGCCGATCATCGCTATGAAACAACAAAATTGACTGCGAAAAACACCAGCCTGTTTGCAACCGGCAGTATCTCTCATGAATTGCGAACTGGCGTTGAATTGATACGCAAAGAGCGTCGAGATGCGAATTCAGCCCCCGGCGGCGTGGACAACAGGGTCGCCATCTTTGCGGTGGATCAGATGCGCATTGGTGATGCTTGGACGGTGACCCCGGCGTTGCGCTATGAGCATTCAAAGGTTACCGGCTCAACGGCACCAAATGACGGCACATTCAAGAATGATGCGCTGATGGGCGGCATCTCTGTGCGGTATGCTTTTGCCAATGGCTTTGCGGTATTCGGCAGCGCCGCCCACACAGAAAACCTGCCGATTATTGATGACTTGGGCAGTGCCGTATTGATGACCCGACCTGAAAAGTCTCAGACATTTGAGGTCGGTGCCTCTTACGAAGGAAGTGATGTCTTTCAGTCGGGCGATAGCTTTTCCATCAAGGGCAATCTTTACAAGACCGATCTTCGCGATATCACATCCTACACGGTATCAGGGTCCACATCGGTCTATGCTGATCGTATTGAAACCGAAGGGTTCGAGCTTGAAGCCTCTTACGCAATGGAGTCCGGGCTTTACTTTGACCTCAACACCAACCTATCGCACGGGACCGAATTTCAACCGGGCGACGCCACAACGGCCTGGCGCGGTGTTGCGGCGGACAATCTGCAATTCACCGTTGGTAAAAAGTTTGGCGACGAATTGGACCTCAGCTGGGAAGTTGTTGCGGATAAACGGTTTGATGACGGCGTAAATGTTGTTCCCGGCTTTGGCGTCCACAATCTGCGCGCAACCTACAAGCCACAACACGGTGTGCTGGAAGGGACAGAGATCCGGGTCGGCGTTGAAAACGTCTTTGACAAACAATACACCCGTCGTCTGTCCACACGCCCCGCATCGGGACGCAGCCTGAAGGTGTCCCTGGCTGCCACGTTTTAAGAAGAAAAGGGTGCGTTGACCTCTCGGTTGGTGCACCCTTCCTGACTTGGTCTTATGTCCTGCAGGAAATCAACAGATTGGCTCGGCGCATTTGGTTGTCGCGAATACGCCCATAAGATCGACGCCACACCCGTTGAATAATCCTGCCCGGCGGCAGCGCCACCTAAAGTCCGACAGAAAACTTGTAAAACTACTGTTGAAGAGCCTCGGCTCAGGAGCGCCCGCGAAAGGCGTGGATTGCGGCGATCAGGACGCAGGCACCAACAACACCGGCAAACAACTGTCCGATCCAACCGCCAAGTGACGATCCGAAAACAAAGCCAAGGATGGCGTTGAACAGCATTGCGCCAACGATCCCCATAAAGATGTTCAACAACAACCCGTGGTCGCGGTTCATGATCTTTTCGGCAATCCAGCCTGCAAGTGCGCCTACAATCAAAGCCGCAAACCAACCAAGACCTGTCATATTGTTCTCCTTCACCCAATTAGAAGAAGAACTATGCAAAGCCCGGTTGGTTCCCTTGTCGCCTATCAGTCGCGCAGCAACTCGTTGATTGAGGTCTTGGAACGAGTCTTCTCGTCCACCCGCTTGACGATCACCGCGCAGTAGAGATTTACGCCGTTTTTCGAAGGCATCGAACCGGCAACCACAACGGATCCCGCGGGCACTTCGCCATACATAACTTCGCCGGTTTCACGGTCCAGAATTTTGGTCGACTGGCCGATAAAGACACCCATCCCCAAAACAGACCCTTCGCGCACGATACAGCCTTCGACCACCTCGGAACGCGCACCGATGAAACAATTGTCCTCGATGATTGTCGGGCCAGCCTGCATCGGTTCCAACACGCCGCCAATGCCAACACCGCCAGACAGGTGAACGTTCTTGCCGATCTGGGCACAGGAGCCAACGGTCGCCCAGGTATCAACCATCGTGCCGGAATCGACATAGGCACCAATGTTCACAAAGGATGGCATCAGCACCACGCCCGGTGCAATATACGCGGATTTGCGTACCACACAGTTTGGAACAGCACGGAAACCTGCCTCTTTCCACTGCGCATCGCCCCAGCCCTTGAACTTGGAATCGACCTTATCCCACCAGCCGGCACCCTGCGGGCCACCTTCCTGATGTTCCATGTCCTTGATCCGAAATCCCAGAAGAACCGCCTTCTTGGCCCATTGGTTCACATGCCAGCTGCCGTCATCCTGTTTTTCCGCAACGCGCAATGCACCACTGTCCAGTGCATTCAGGGTATCCTCGATCGCATCGCGGGTTTCACCTGTCGTCGCCGAGGTGATCTGGTCACGGGTATCCCATGCAGCTTCAATGGCGGTCTCAAGTTGGGCGTTGGACATGGCGGTCACTCCTGATGCAAAAACTCTGCACCGCTTTATCCTCAGCGATGCAGTAGCGCAATCGTTGAACATGATTTGATCCCGCCGCTGCTTCGCCTTGCAAGTCGGCCCCAAGCAAGCCACCCTGATGCAGACCCATTTTCGGAGACCACCATGAGAGACGACCAACGCAGCCATCCCTTGCGCGATGCACATACGGATCGCACCGCCGCCCAAGCCGCACCCAGCACACCGCAGACCCGCGCACCTGCCTATCAATTGGCCTTTACTGACAGTGATTTCATGTGCCGCGATGAATTGCGCCCGGTGCGGTTGCAGCTGGAGTTGCTCAAACCGGAACTGATGCTGGATGCCGAGGGGATCACCTCTACCATCGTGCTTTTCGGCGGTGCCCGCATTCCCGAACCCGCAAAAAAGGACAGCGCACGGACCAAGACATTGGCCGATCTGTCACGTTTCTATGATGAGACCCGCGAATTCGCGCGGCTGATGACCCTGAAATCCATGCAGGGCGGCGGCACCGAGGACGTCATCGTCACTGGCGGCGGACCGGGTGTGATGGAGGCAGGCAACCGCGGCGCAATTGATGCGGGCGGGCGCTCTATCGGATTGAACATCGTGCTGCCGTTCGAACAGGCACCAAACGAATATGTCACGCCAGAGCTGTGTTTTAACTTTCACTACTTCGCCATCCGCAAGATGCATTTCCTGATGCGGGCGAAAGCGATCTGTGTCTTCCCCGGTGGTTTTGGCACCATGGACGAATTGTTCGAGGCGCTGACGCTGATCCAGACCGGCCGGATGCAACGGGTGCCCTTCCTGCTGTTTGGCAAGGAATTCTGGCAAAAAATCATCAACTGGGATGCGCTGGCTGACGCCGGCACGATTTCAGCCGAGGATCTTGACCTTTTCAGGTTTGTCGACAGCGCAAGCGAAGCGATGAATCTGATCGAATACTGGGAGCCGACAGCCGCGCGGGACAGTATTCCCGGCAGATAGGCTGACCCCCACGAAGGTCAGCTTCAGGCGCTTGCTTGCGCCGGTAGAACACCAACTTCGACATGATGCGGCAGCGTTTCAACAACCTGACCGTGGTCAGTGTCTTTGATCGCATACCCGTAGCCAGCAAGGCGGTGCTTCCATTCGCGTGCTGACAGGGAGCAGTCGCGCTCGCGCAGCACTAGGTCCATGACCTGTGCGGTGATGAAGGGATCTTTGTTGTACATAATGGACATTGGTTCATTCCTGATTGCCTGAAGTAATGGAAACAATCTGAAAGCCGACCAAGGCAACAGTCGTGCCAAAATGCGGCGGAACAAAGGTCATTTCAGGAAGCCGTCCGCCGGCTCCCCCTACGTCGAATTTGAGTTAAAATAAAGTATTTCAATGCCTTGGGTCAGTGCCTTTCTTCACCCCCTGCGCGAAAGAAGCAATAAATTCGCCTTGTTCGACTGTATCGGGAATTGAAACACCTCTGGCGGCGCTGACCATCGCTATCGCTTCTTCGGCAGTATGACCCATGGTCACAAGCGTACAGGCCGCCACCATACCGGTGCGCCCGATGCCAGCCCGGCAATGGATCGCAACAGACTGCCCCGCCGCCAGCCGGTTGCCTAGCTTTGCGATCAATGCGCTAAACTGATCTGGTTCGGGCAGGCCGAAATCCGGGATCGGATGGGACAGATATGTGATACCCTGCGCGGCGCAAAGCGCAGCCTCGTCTCGCATCCCCAACGCATCTGCCTCTGCGGAAGGCAACATGGACAGGACGGTATCAACGCCTCGTGCCCGCAGCTCTGTCAATTGTTCCGCTGTCGGGCAGGGCATCAGCCACAGGGACCCGACCCCGTCAAACGGCAGTGCAAAACACCAATCCGACACTCAGGAAAGACCTGCCTCCGCCTCGATCTGCTTGCGCGACTTGCGGGACCGCTCGGTTGCAGATTTCAGCTGACCACAGGCGGCCATGATGTCTTCGCCCCGCGGTTTGCGCACCGGTGAGGCATATCCGGCGTTATAAATGATCTCGGAAAAGGCGCGGATCCGGTTGTTTGACGAGCGCTTATAAGGCGCGCCGGGCCATTCGTTAAACGGGATCAGGTTGATCTTGGCCGGGATGCCCTTGATCAGCTCAACCAAACGATGGGCATCCTCGTCGCTGTCATTCACCCCGTGCAACATCACATATTCAAAGGTAATCCGCTCGGAATTGGACACTTTGGGATAGGCGCGCAGAGCCTCCAGCAACACCTCAAGGTTCCATTTCTTGTTGATCGGCACCAGCTTGTCGCGCACCTCATCCGTGGTCGCATGAAAAGAAATCGCCAGTTGGCACCCGATTTCCTCGGCTGTGCGGGCAATTTCAGGCACCACACCCGAGGTCGACAGGGTAATCCGACGGCGCGACAACTGGATACCTTCGGGATCCATGGCAATTTTCATCGCATCGCGCACATTCTCGAAATTATACAGCGGCTCGCCCATGCCCATCAGCACGATGTTGGACAGCAGCCGCCCTTCAACATGTTTCGCGCCGATTTCCGGCCATTCGCCCAGATCATCACGGGCAACCAATACCTGCCCGATGATTTCCCCGGCGGTCAGATTGCGCACCAATTTTTGCGTACCAGTATGACAGAACGAACAGGTCAGCGTGCACCCGACCTGCGAAGACACACAGAGCGTGCCACGCCCCTCTTCGGGGATATAGACGATCTCGACCTCATGACCGCCGGCAATCCGCACCAGATATTTGCGCGTGCCATCCTCGGACACTTGCCGTGTCACAACCTCGGGGATTTCAATGACAAAGTTCTCTGCCAGCTCGGCGCGGAATGCTTTGGACAGGTTGGTCATCTCATCGAAATCACGCACACCCCAGCCATAGATCCACTGCCAGATCTGCCCAACCCGCATCTTGGCCTGCTTTTCCGGCACCCCTTGGGCGATCAACGCATCGCGCATGGCCTCGCGGGTCAAACCAATCAGGTTCTGCGGACCTTCCGGCAGTTTGCGCGGCATGGTATGAACATCTTGGGTAATCGGTGCTGTGGCAGACATGGGGCGACTCATCTAATAAGGATGTGCTTGCTATATAGGACTGCGCAGCATTTGCAAAAGACCCGCAACCCACCTGCGGTGCGCGCGCCCCGGCTTCATCTTGCCAATAAACTCAATCCCGCAGCCGCATCAGACACAACATCTGTTATCAGTCTCCGGTGAGGTGGGCACCTGGCCCACCTGCGCAATATCACCCGCCGCAGCGTTTCGCCGCATCTTCAACCGCTGCTGTGAAGCCCAGCAGTGAAAACGTGTCTTTTGTGTTTGTGCCACGACCAGAGCGGCCGGACAGCACCGCATTGGCCCCGCGCTTCATCGATGTGATGATCTTGGAATCATCATCGGTGGTTGCAGGCCATGCCCACTCCCCTTCGGTGAACAGTTCAAAGGTATTGCCGGAAATATCCATGGTCACCGTAGACCCGGAGGCAAAAGGATACCCGCCGGTAAAGGCAACCTGTCCTTTGGCACCCGCGGAAGGACGGTAAAACACCATCAACAGGGTCTGGCCGCGATTCACCGCCACCACACGCCCATCACGCGAATTCACGGTTTCCTTGGGTGTCGACACCCCCCAGCATTCCGTTGGGTTGTCTTCGACAAACACGCTCCAGTCGGTCTTTGCCGCCACACGGTTCGTGCTTTGCTGCTGTGCAAACGCCGCCGGTGTCAGCAATGCCGCCAAACCGATCGCGCACCCGAAATTCTTCATCATTCCCATTTGTCCAGCCTCCAAGCTGTCCTAAACCTCAATACCGACCAGACCCTGTTGGCGATGCTTTGCGCATCGCTCTTTGTTCAAGTGCCTGTTATCTTTTCGTCAAAAAGCATATTAACGCGAAACAGGCGACAGACGAAACCCTGATTGGCAGGTTTTCGCTTAATCCAAAGGTGAAAAATGACCCAAGCGGCCCCCTTTACCGAAGTTTGGCGCGGACCTTTCCTTGAAAGCGTTCATTCCGGCCATGCGGTGATCTGCGATGCAAGTGGCGAGATTGTTCAGGCTTGGGGGGATCCGACCCGAGTGATCCTGCCGCGTTCCTCATCCAAAATGATACAAGCACTGCCGCTGCTTACCTCTGGCGCGGCGGACGCATATGGGCTGACAACACAGCAGCTGGCCCTGTCCTGCGCCTCGCATCAAGGGGCTGCGATCCACACGGATCGTGTCGGGACATGGTTGGAGACACTTGGGTTTTCCGATGATGAATTCCGCTGCGGCCCGCAGGATCCCGCGGATAAAGACGCCCATGAGGGGCTGATCCGCGCTCATGAAACCCCTTGCCAGATCCACAACAACTGTTCCGGTAAACATGCGGGCTTTCTGACCCTGACCCAACATCTGAAGGCAGGCCCAGAATATGTGGAGCCCGACCACCCCCTTCAGCGTGCCTGCCTTGAAGCATTTGAAACCGTCACACAGGAAACTTCTCCCGGATACGGGATCGACGGGTGTTCTGCCCCGAATTATGCCTGCACCCTGCACGGCATGGCCCGCGCGATGGCCCATTTTGCGGCAGCACCCGATGGCTCTGCCGAGGCACGATTGCATCAGGCGATGCGCCTGCACCCTGAATTGGTTGCTGGCGAAACCCGTGCCTGTACCGAATTGATGCGGGCGATGAATGGCAAGGTTGCGCTAAAAACCGGGGCCGAAGGATTTTTCATCGCTATCCTGCCGGAGCAGAAGCTGGGCATCGCGCTTAAGGCCGCATGCGGCACCACCCGTGCGGCGGAATGTGCGATTGCCGCATTGCTGGTCAAACTTGGCGTGCTTGACGCAAATCACCCGGCAACACTGAAACGGCTGAACGCGCCAATCAAAAACTGGCGCGGGATCGAAACCGGCATCCTGAAACCGGCTGCCAGTCTGCTTTGAGCAGCGTTGTGGTGCTACATCTCGACGATGGGTGCCACTTCGACTGACCCGCCGGAGGCGCAGATCGGACAACCGGCAGCCATCTCGCAAGCCTCTTCAATGCTGTCAGCCTTAACGATGGTGTAACCGGACAGCGGATTCGATCCGCCATTGTCGGCAACGCCCGTGGCACTGACCGTTTTGGACATGCCAACGGGGTTGCCGGGATTGACCATCTTGTCACCCAGGCCTTCCATCCAGGCACCCCAAGCTTCCATCATCTTTGCCCCCTCTTCGGGGGTTTCCGGCATACCGCCGCCATGAAATGCAAACATATATTCGGTCATTGTCGTGCTCCCTATTGGTCAATAGTCAGACTAGGAATTCACCCTTAGCATATCCTTGCACATAAAGCAGCGCCGTCAGGTCGCCAAAGTTCACTCGCACGTCACATTGCGCCGCAACTGACGGCTTGGCATGCAGCGCAACGCCCAGCCCGGCGCGTGTCAACATTCCCAGATCATTTGCGCCATCCCCAACAGCGATGACATCCCCGTCAGTTAAGCCCAGCCGTGCGGTGATCTCTTCCAGGGCATCCACCTTGGCTTGCCTGCCGAGGATCGGCATGCCCACCTCACCCGTCAAAACACCATTTTCGATTAACAATGTGTTTGCGCGGTTTTCGTCAAAACCCAGTTCCGCCGCAACCTTGGCCGTAAAGGCGGTAAAACCGCCAGATACCAGCGCCGCATGACCACCGTTTGCCTTCATGGTTGTCAGCAGCGCCTTGCCACCGGGCATGATACTGATCCGTTCGGCCAACACCTTGTCGATCACGGATGCATCCAGCCCCTTCATCAGCCCGACACGTTCGCGCAGCGCCCCGTCAAAATCCAGCTCTCCATTCATCGCGCGGGCAGTGATGTCCTTGACCCTTTCGCCGACACCGGCCTCATCCGCCAGTTCGTCGATACATTCCTGTTGGATCATCGTGCTGTCCATATCGGCCAGGAGCATCTTCTTACGTCGCGTTGCGGTTGGCACCACCAGCAGATCCACCTGCATCGCCTGACAACTTTCCCAGACCTCCCAACGGTTTGCAGGCATATCCCGCACTGAAAATTCCGCTGCCTCATCCGGCGCCAGCCAAATGGCATCCCCCCCGCCCCAGGCATTGCGCAGGCTTTCAACCAAAGATGGCTCAAGCTCAGGTGTTTCAGGGGAGGTCATCAAAACAACTGTAAACATGTCAAAGTTTCCGATCCGCGTCAGGGATGTCGTTAAAAAGCGATCAAGCGGCGGTCTAGCTCTGTTTTTGCGATTGCGCCAGCCCGCGCAGCGCCTTAAACGCGGCGGTGGGACACCCTTCCCCAACGAAGGGTCCAAGTCATTTTTATATTTCCTTTTATTTACAGTAGCTTGCCTGATATACGCTTTCGGCTTGTGTCTATTTTGTGCCAAAAAGCACATCCGTGACGGTCGGATCATCCATCGCATGAGTATAGAATTTCATAACTGTTCCAACGTCTTTCCAGCCACCGCGTACCGCAACAGTCTTTGGGTCTATCCCTGCCTGCAGCATCGAAGTAGCAAATCCGTGGCGGCAGCAGTGGGGCGATAGCTTTTCGATGCCCGCGCGCTCAATGACGTTATTCCAGACCTGCCCCACGCTTTCGCCTGAGGCGTACTGAAACACCAGACTGTCAGGCTTGCGGTTTGAAGGAATGTTAGCCAATGCCGCGACAACTGGCGGCGACAGGTGCGCGACCCGTTGGTCATCGATTTTGGTTTGATTGATCACGGCCTTCTTCTGAAACAGTTCAACGTCACCCCAAGTCAAAGCACATGCCTCACCACGTCGTGCTCCCGTACCAAACATAAACAGGCACAACGCAGCCAAGTGGTGTAGCTCATCTTGTGCCGCTTGCTGCGCAAAAGCTTCTACCCATCCCCGTGTTGCAGGGGTCTTTCTCTTGGCATTGACCTTGAACCGCTTGACCCTGATCCGTGCGCACCATTCCAAATCCGCTGCGTAGTTGATGATCGCTTGCGCCGGTACTATGCCTTGACGGTTCAAAGTGGCATTGGCCGCGCCAGGATACAATTTACGGGCCATTTGGCGGATAGCCTCGCCGGTGATCTTTGGGATAAGCGTGTCCTTCCAATAGTCCTCAACGCGATCAAGAAACCGGTCGTCACGCGCTGCCTGCCTATAAGCAATTGCGGCTTGGGCAAACGTTAGCGTTGCGCCCGGTCCATCAAGATGACTTTGCCACGCTTTTGTTTCGATTTCTGCTGCGATCCTTTCGGCGATCCTCTTGTCCGCTGTTCCCGTAGGGCCTCGTAGTCGCCTACCGGCAACTGTGCCCCTGTAGCTATATAGCTTGTTCCGTTTGAAGACTTTGAGCGGCATTCCATCGCCTCCATAAACGTGACCACATGATGATCCAACATAATGACTTTCTGACCAATTTTGCAAAAGCATCCGAGTTCGCGAACAGTGTCCGACACGAATCTTGGAGAAGCGGTAAGACGCTTCGCGAGGGCACGCGGCGTCGTGTATGATGGCAAAATGTCACCCATCTTCTGCCACCTCGGCTGTGTATGGCTCGACCATATTCCGTGCGATGTATTCATGAATAGCGTTCTGCGGCAGCAGGAAATTTGCCCCACTTCTCAAGAACCTAATGCTCCTAGTTGATATCAATTTCCTGATCCGCTTCTCTGGCCAACCAGTCTCAGCAGCCAATTGTCTGGGGGTGAGCAGGGTACATTCGTTCATAGTTCTTTCCTCTTGATCAATTAGTGGTATGATTAGACAGAATGCGTCACATTAAGTTACGTATGTCCAAATACGGGAACATTCGTCCGCATGTCAACTGTCTTGATTGGGATAGGCCAAAGGATGCTGAGCGTGCGCAGCCAATTGGGCTATCCTCAAAGCAAGGTCGCCGCGATACTTGGGATCGCCGACAAGTCCTATAAAAATTATGAACTTGAAAAACGGGAGTTGCCGCTCTCGATCGCAGTAAAATTCTGCGAAGAGTTCGACAAGAATCTCATATGGTTGGTCTACGGAAATTCTGTCCCTGACAGTGAGCAATCAGCTCGCCTGGCTGGGGAAACCGCACAGGCAGTTTTTGAATACGCGGATGCGAACGACAAATCCTTTTCCAGCGCAGAAATCCAGAAGTTCACCCGATACATTTTTGAACAATCCCTTTCAAAGGGCACATCGCCGCAAAGCGAAGCAAAGCTGTTCTTTTCAGCCATTGGATAAGGCGAACAACTCGATGAAGCATCTGAAAGACCCCAACACGCCGATCAATAAATTCGCCAACACTTTGCGCTTGATGGGCATCCTGCTTCTGGTTGCTAGCAGCATAGGATTCATCTCGTATCGCTCGGAGACAGGCAACTTCTGGGACGTTTACACACTCTTTCTGCTGCACCTTGCTGTCGCGGGAGTCATCCTTGCATTTGTTGGTGAAACACTCTGGAAAATCCTCATCACGAATAGCGACGTTTCACGCCGCAAATTCTATTTTTATGATGAAGAGTAATTGGCGGGAAAAACTGGTGGGAAAGCATCAACCCCGCTTCTCTTCAGCAGCTATTCGCACCCAGAGCTGACCTTCGCCCAAAATGCGGCGAAGGTCTCAAAAGAGCCCAAGGTGTACTTTGAATTCTCTCGGTGTGTGCACTCGCAGCGTCAGAAATGCCGCGCAAGCAAGACATTTGGTGCTGCCGCGCAGCGGAAAGAGCAGTCATTTTTGTAGACCGCAGCGTGGAAAAAACCTCGAATTTGCAGGTCGTGGGACAAAGGGTAAATTCGCTGCGGTTTTCAAAGGTCGGTATTTCGAATCCGCGTTCCGGCCGTTCGTGGTCGACTTAGAGAAGGTTGGAAAAGCGTCCATTATGAAGTCCACATCTTATGGATACTTATAAAAAAAACCAATGTATCGAGGGTAAGTTCACCCGCCAATTTCGCCCAACGTATGGGTCAGGACATCCAGGAAGAACGGGCGTGGCCGTCCACGGAAATGAAACCCCACATGGCCTCCATATGGGGTCAGGAATACGCGAAAATTCGAGCGGCCACTTTCGTTGATACGGTGGTAGGGATCGCTGGTGATCCAGGGATCGTTTTCGGCGTGAAGCATCACAACCGGAACCTTGATTTGCCTGAGACGCGGGAATGGGGAGGCCCGCCGGTAATAGTCCGCGGCATTGCCAAACCCGTGTCGTGGCGCGGTGAAAAGCTCGTCGTATTCAAGCAATGAACGGGGGCGCGGCAGCGGGTTTTCATCGAGCAGCCTGCCAGACCCGCGCAGTTTTCGTTCTAATCCCATCAGCGTGCCAAGCAATGCCTTTTGATAAATCAGGTTACGGCGCCGATTCATCCGGGAGGACGAGGCGATAAGGTCCAGCGGGGCCGATACTGTCATGGCGCCACGAATTCGCGGGTCATGATCGAGATCGGCCAACATATTCAGAAGGATTGTACCGCCCATTGAAAACCCGCACAGGAAGATGCCCTGTCCGGTCAGCCCATCGGGCAGGGTATCGAGAACGTCGATGATCTCGGCGGTGCCAGCGCACTGATAAGTGACCGAGCAGCTTGCCAAAGACGACCCCGCCCCGCGGTGGTTCAGCCGCAGAACCCGCCTGCCCTGCTCTACCAGATGCCGCGCGCTTTCCTTGATGTAGATGCTATCTTCACAACCGGCGACGCCATGCAGCAGGATCACCAGCGGACCGCCTTTTCCGGGATCGTGCAGGGTGCCCGTCATGATATCGCCCGAGCCATCGCGCAGGGGGAATTGCATCGGCGTCTCGATGCCCGGAATGGGCAAGTCGCGATAAGTGATACGGTGCGCCACGGTTTGCAAATCACCGCCCAGCCAGGGCGCACGTTCACGGCTGTGAAGGACCTGGATGCGGAGATCCTCCAGCCGTGCCTCGTCAAACATCAAAGGGCTGTCCTGCGAGGATTTGAATTCTACGTTCTTGATCATTTTTGTCACGCGCGGCCTGTTGATTGCCCGACCTCAACCGCATAGCCATCAAGTATCAAAACTCGCAAGGAAATTTCGCATTTGCTGCGTGGGCGCGGCCCGGACTGCTATCTTGTTCTTGCCGAACACTGCAGGCATCGTGGCAAGCCCCCGTGCCACCTCAAGCGCCCTTGCGCGGACCTCCTCCTGCGGCAGCACTTCGTCAAGAATGCCTGCCTTGCACGCCATATCCGGGTCGAGTTCTTCCGACAGGATCGCCACCCGCGTCATGTAGGCTGGTGTGATCCTCGATTGCGCCAAAGCAATCAGAAACGGCCCCAAATCCATGCCAAGCCGACTCTCAGGCAAGCTAAACTTGAACTCCCCTGCCGTACAGATTCAAAAATCGCTGACCATCAGTAAAAACGCACCCATGCCAATACCATGGCCCGAGCAGGCGGTGACAACCGGCCGGGGAAATTCAAACAGCCTCAGAAGCATTTCGAACCCGCTGCGCACAAGCGAAAATGTCGCCTCGGGCCCTTTCTGGAACTCTTTCAGATCGAACCCCGCCGAAAACGTGCCCGTGCGTCCCTCCAGCACGATGGCCTTGGCCTTGTCGGCGTCAGCCCGGTCCAGGCAATTGTTCATTGCCGCAACGAAAGCAGGACCAACGACGTTGCGCTTGCCATCGTCGATTGCCAATAAGGCGATGCCGTCTTCGAGACTATAAGAAATCATTTCACACTTCTTCGTTCTGGTTTACGACCTGATCCGGTTCAGCCTGAAAACGCGGTCGTGAAACCCGGTTGCAAGGTGTCCACGACCGCTGAAACTACCCCAGGATACTGCTGAGCTTCATCGCCAGCCCCATATCGCCATCTATTGCAATTTTGCCCATCATGAAAGCCGAAGTGGAATCGAGCGAGCCATCCATGATGCCCTGAAAGGTTTCTGCGTCTGCCGTCACCGTCAGGTCGGCCTCTTCATCCGAGGCTCGCGCGCCGGTGCCGTCGATCACCACGGCACCTGCACCTTCGATGTTGAATTTCACGGTTTCGCTCAGGCCGGAGGCCTTTGCTTTGGCATCCAAGGCCTCGACAGCTGCTGCAATCATATCGCTCATGGTATGTTTCCTTTCAGAGTTAGTTGGTCGTTTCCCAATCCCAATGCGGGATGAAATCACCCAGAACATCATTGACCTGCGCGTCCGACACCCCATCGCGGACGCCCGACAGATAGGCGGTCATGCCTTTGTTCTTGACATCAATGACCTGCGCCACTTTTAGGCCCAACCCTGCATCGGCCAGCGCATGGTCGAACACATGGTTAATCGACTGCTTGCGCAGATCGGGCTTGAAAACCTTGCCCACCGCAGTCTTGGGCAGCTCGGGCAGGATGATGATACGTTTCGGCACAGCGCCCTTTTCCGGCACATGCTTCCGGGCGAAATCCATGATCTCGGCCTCGGATGCCGTGCCACCAGGGGCCAACTCGACATAGGCCACAGGCAATTCGCCCGCCACGGCGTCGGGCTCGCCTATGGCACCGACAAACGTCACATCGGGATGATGCACCAAAGCTTCTTCGATTTCGGCTGGGTCGATATTGTGGCCGCCGCGGATAATGAGATCCTTCTTACGCCCGGTGATCCACAGATAGTCATCCTCGTCGAGATAGCCCAGGTCGCCGGTCCGCAGATAGGTTTTGCCGTTCTCAACCGCATAAAGCCCCTTGTTCCGGCTATCGTCGGTATAGGTGTGCCCCTCAACGACGCCCGGCCCATAAATGCAGATCTCGCCGATTTCATTCGGTCCACAGTGCTTTTCGATGTTCCCATCATCGTCGCATTCGAAAATACGCGCCCCGGAATAAGGTGTCGGAATGCCAACCGATCCCACCTTGCGCGGACCATTGGGTGGGTTCGAGGTGACGAGACAGGTCGCCTCAGTCATGCCATAGCCTTCAAGGATCGACACGCCCAGCTTTTGTTCGAACTCCTCAAACAACTTTTTCGGAAATGGCGAGGAACCGCTGCAAGCATATCGCAGCGAGGAAACATCGGCATTCACGGGGTAATTGAGCAGCATCGCCGCCGCCGTGGGCACCGTCACGATGATCGAGATTTTCCAGTGCTCGATCAGTTTCCAGAAATTTTCCCACACGCCATCGCCACGATACCCCGCGGGCGTTGTCTGCACCATATGCGCGCCGGACATGATCGCGCCCATCCAGATCGGATAGACCGCCATGACATGAAAGAGCGGCAGCGGGCACAGCACCACGTCATCAGGCGTGAACAAGTTTTCAGCATTGGCCCATGCATTGAACATAGCACCTGACATGCGGTGCTGTGCCAGTTTCGGCGTTCCAGTGGTTCCGCCTGTGTGGAACATCCCGCAGATCCGATCTTCGCCCGTTTCCTCGAATGTCAGCCGGTCCATGGGCTGTTCGGCCAATGCCTTGTGGAAATCCAGCACCCGCGCCTTGCGCGGCACCGTCATCTTGGGGCGGATCATCGGTACGATCAGCTTTTTCAACCCGCTCAGATGCGGCAGCATGTCGATCTCTACGATGGTTTCGACATTGGGCGCCAGCGCCGCCGCCAGCGCCGCCTTTTCTGCCAGATCGACCTTGGGGAAGCTCTTGATCGTGACCAGAACCTTGGCGCCGCTTTCGCGCAGGATCGCGGCAATGATCTCGGGCTCCAGCAGCGGGTTGATCGGGTTGGCCTTGCCGGCGGTCATGGCGCCTGTCACGGTGATCACCGCTTCGTTGAGGCCTGGCAACAGATAGGCGACCGCGTCATCCTCGCCCACACCAAGCGAGCGAAACAGGTTCGCGGCCTGCGTCACCTTTGCAAGCATTTCGCGCCAGCTCAGCGTCTGCGCCTTGCTGCCCGGTTCCGAGAACATCTGAAACGAACTTGCCGGCCGGTCAGGGTGCTTCTCGGCCGTAAGCTTCAAGAGCCCATAGACCGAGTTCGCTGGAAACCGGTCCTCGAGCGTACTTTCGTTTTCCATCCGTTGGTAGTCGGCCAAAATCTCGGCCGCGGTTTCGAATTGTTGTCTCATTTTGTCCTCCCCAGGCACTTTTGTCATAAGCTGCGCCATTTCCCGCCAGAACAAGAAATGGCGCGACCTATGCCAACAGTTTTCTCTCCGATCGCCGAACCCCGGCGTGGTTTCACTGCTTCAAGCTCAGGCCGCCGCCTTCGATTGTGAACCGAAACGCGCGTAGAACCCGTCCCCCGCTGCCGCGATATCGCGCAGCAGCTTGGGCGGCTCGAACGTTGCCCCGTGGTTCGTGGCCAGCTCTTCGCCCAAACGCACTGCTTCGCCCGCGCCAAGGATATCGAGATACGAGAATGGCCCGCCCGACCAGGGCATGAAGCCCCAGCCCAGTATGGCACCGACATCGCCCTCGCGAATGTCCAGAAGCACGTCATCTTCCAACGCGCGCACCGCCTCGAAACTCTGGCTCAACGCAAGGCGGTTGATCACCTCCTGCACATCGGGCTGATCTTCCGCCCGCGGGAATTTCTCCGACAACCCGCGCCAGATGCCCTGCCGTTTGCCGGCCTCGTCATAGTCGTAGTAGCCAGCATTGGTCTTCTTGCCATAACGCCCGGCCTCATAAAGGTATTCGACCACCTCTTCTGTGCCCGTGGGCTGATAGGCATCCGCCATCGCTGCCTGCGTGGCCTTGCCGATCCGATACGCCAGATCAATCGCGGTCTCATCGCCCAATTGCAGCGGCCCCAGCGGCATGCCCATCTGCTTCGCCGCGTTTTCGATCAGCACCGGGTTCACCCCTTCGCGCAGCATCCGCAGCCCTTCGTTCATGTAGGGCACGATGCAGCGGTTGGCGTAAAAGAAACGCGCGTCGTTCACCACGATGGGCGTCTTGCGGATCTGGCGCACGAAATCGAGCGCCTTGGCCACTGCCTCGTTCCCGGTGTCGCCGCCCTTGATGATCTCGACCAGCGCCATCTTTTCGACGGGCGAAAAGAAATGGATGCCAATGAAGCGGCCTGCATCGCGGCTCGCCTTGGCAAGATCGGTGATCGGCAGGGTCGAGGTGTTGGTGGCCAATATCACACCCTCTCCCAGCTGCGCTTCGGCCAGTTTGGTCACATCTGCCTTCACGCCGACATCTTCGAACACGGCTTCGACCACCAGATCGCAGCCCTTGAGCGCGGCGTAGTCAGCGGTTGCGGTGATCCGGTCCAACACTGCGGCCTTCTTTTCATCCGTGCTGCGCCCACGGGCGACAGCCTTGTCCAGAATCGCCTCGGAATAGGCCTTGCCCTTGTCGGCGGCCTCCTGGCTTTGGTCGATCAAAACCACTTCGATCCCCGCCTTGGCCGAAACATGGGCAATCCCCGCGCCCATCAGGCCTGCGCCCAGAACGCCCAGCTTTTGCACCCGCATATCCGGCACGCCAGCGGGGCGGTTCGCGCCTTTTTCCAGCGCCTGTTTGTTAATGAACAGCGATTTGATCATCGCTGCCGAGGACGGATCCATCATGACCGAGGTCATCCAGCGCGCCTCAATCTCAAGTGCTGCGTCAAACGGCACCAGCGAGGCCTCGTACATCACCGCCAGCAACGCCTTGGGAGCCGGGTAGGCGCCCTTGGTCTGGCCGTGCAGCATGGCCGCGGCGCCGACATAGTTCATCATCCCGGCAGGATGATAGGCATGTCCGCCGGGCAGCTTGAATCCCTTTTTGTCCCAAGGCTTGACGATATCGGCATCGCTCGCACCCCGCACCCAGTCCTTGGCGCGCGAAATCAGATCATCGGCAGGCACTACCTCATCAAGATAGCCCGCTTTTGCCGCCTTGTCGGCAGACAGCATCTTGCCCTGGCTCAGCAGTTGCATGGCATTCACCATGCCGACCTTATGCAGCATCCGAACGGTGCCACCACCACCGGGGAAAATGCCCACAAGGATCTCGGGCAGGCCGAATTGCGGCCCCGGGCGATCCGACGCAAAGACCCGGTGACAGGCCAGCGCCACTTCGATACCGATCCCGGCGGCTGTGCCGGGCAAGGCGGCGGCGATGGGCTTGCCGCCTTTCAGGGTTTTCGGGTCCATACCGCCGCGCTCGATCTTGCGCAGGATGCGGTGGCCATGCATCACATTGTCGAAAATCGCCTGCGCGGGGTTGTCCCCTGCGCTGACCCGCGCCGCGCCCAGTTCCTTCAGGTCCATGCCCCCGGCAAAATCGGGCTTGGCCGAGGTGATCACCGCGCCCTTGATATTGTCGTCACCCAGCACCGTGTCGATATGCGCGTCCAGCTCGGCAAGCCCTTGCGACGACATCACGTTCATTGCCTTCTCGGGCACGTTCCAGGTGATGGTGGCGATGCCGTCTTCGTCTACGTTCAAATGAAATTCAGCCATTCTTCCAATCCCTTACACGCGTTCCAGAATGGTGGCCGAGCCCATGCCCGCAGCCACGCAAAGCGTTGCCAGACCCGTTTCCTTGTCGGCCCGCTCCATCTCGTCCAACAGATGCGAGATCAGCATGGCGCCGGTCGCCCCAAGCGGGTGGCCCATGGCGATGGCGCCGCCATTCACGTTGACCTTTTCGTGATCCACATCAAACGCTTGCATGAAGCGCAGCACCACGGCGGCGAAGGCCTCGTTCACCTCGAAGAGGTCGATGTCCCCGATCTCCATGGCGCTCTCGCGCAGGATCTTTTCGGTCACCGGCACCGGACCGGTCAGGTTGATGGTCGGATCGGTGCCGATCTTGGCCATGGATTTGATCCGCGCGCGCGGGGTCAAACCATTGCGCTCGCCGAACTCCTTCGAGCCGATCAGCACCGCCGCCGAACCGTCGACGATACCCGACGAATTGCCCGCATGGTGCACGTGGTTGATCCGCTCCAGATGCGGGTATTTCAGCAAGGCCACGGCATCGAAGCCCGGCATCACCTCGCCCTGCTCCTTGAAGGCAGGTTTCAACGCGCCCAGCGACTGCATGTCGGTGCCCCGGCGCAGATATTCATCGTGATCGAGAATGGTCAGCCCGTTGCGGTCCTTCACCGGCGCGACGGAGCGCTTAAAACGGTTCTCGTCCCAGGCTTGAGCCGCGCGGCGCTGGCTTTCCACTGCGTAGGCGTCGCATTCGTCACGGGTAAATCCGTATTCTGTGGCGATGATGTCGGCGGAAATGCCCTGTGGCACGAAATAGCTTTTCATCGCCAGGGTCGGGTCGGCGGCAATCGCGCCGCCGTCCGAACCCATCGGCACCCGGCCCATCATTTCGACCCCGCCCGAGATATAGGCAGACCCGACCCCGGCCTTGACCTGCGCCGCGCCCAGATTCACCGCCTCAAGCCCCGAAGCGCAGAAGCGGTTGATCGAAATGCCGGGGAGCTGTTCACCCAGATCCGAATTCAACACCGCGCTGCGCGCTAGGCAGGCGCCCTGTTCGCCCACCTGCGTGACATTGCCCCAGATCACATCCTCGACCTGGGTGGGATCAAGATCGTTGCGTTCCTTGATCGTGTTCAACATCTCAGAGGACAGGTGCAGCGCCGTCACCTGGTGCAGGCTACCATCTTTGCGCCCCTTGCCGCGCGGGCTGCGGATTGCGTCATAGATATAGGCGTCTTGGGTCATTCGTGGTCCCTTTCTTGAAATCTTTCGTGCCAGCTCAGAAAGCTGCGGCATCCGGCGCCATCACCGTTTCCGGCCCGGCCTGAATGCGTTTGAGATGCATCCGAGTCATCGGCAGATGTCGGTTGAAATAGTGACGAACGGTCAAAAGCTTCTGGGTGTAGAAACCCGCATCAGCGGTCCCGGCATCCAGCGCAGATTGCGCAGCCTCAGCGCTTTGCGCCAGCATGTAGCCCATGGTCAGATGGCCCATCAGATGCAGGAAATCTGTCGACCCGGCCAACGCGGCGTTCGGGTCTTTCATGCCGTTTTGCATCATGTATTGGGCAGCGCTTTGGAAATCTCCCAGTGCTGCCATAAGCGGTTTACCCACCATGTCGGTCAGAGCTTCATTCTGGATCAGACGGTCAGCCAGCTCCTTGATCATAATGCCATAGGCCATGGTGTGCTTGCCGCCATCAGCACCAAGTTTGCGAGCGACGAGGTCCAGTGCCTGCACGCCGTTTGCACCTTCGTACATCTTTGCGATCCGCACATCCCGCACGAACTGTGACATGCCCCATTCTTCGATGTATCCATGCCCGCCCAGAACCTGCTGTGCATCGGTGGCGGCCTCATATCCCTTGTCGCTAGAAAAGGCCTTGAACACGGGCGTCACAAGCGACAGCAGACCTTGCGCATCTGCATCATCGGTGCGCGACATCCGATCGGCCTGCATGGTGCACCAATAGGCAAAGACCCGGGCTCCTTCGATGAAGCTGCGCTGATCCATCAGGGTGCGCCGGATATCGGGGTGCACGATGATCGGGTCGGCCGGTCCATCGGGGTTCGCGGGCCCGGTAACGGCCCGCATCTGCAGACGTTCGCGGGCATAGGCCACCGCATTCTGATACGCCGCCTCGGCGATGCAATACCCCTGTGCGCCGGTGCCAATCCGCGCCTCGTTTACCAATGTGAACATCGCACTCATACCCTTGTTGGGTTGGCCCAGAAGATAGCCGGTGGCGCCTTCAAAGTTCATTTCACAAGTGGCATTGCCGTGGATGCCCATCTTGGTTTCCAACCGGCCTGCGCGCACGGCGTTGCGCTCACCAAGGCTGCCATCGTCATTCACCAGGTATTTGGGCACGATGAACAGGGACACACCCTTGATCCCCTCGGGGCCGCCGGGAATTTTCGCCAGCACAAGGTGGATGATGTTGTCGCCCATCTCGTGATCACCTGCCGAGATGAAGATCTTGGTGCCGGTAAGCTTGTAGCTGCCATCGTCCTGCGGCTCAGCGCTGGTCCGCATCAGCCCCAGATCGGTACCGCAATTGGGCTCGGTCAGGTTCATGGTGCCGAACCACTCAAGGTTCGCCATCTTGGGCAGATAGGTCTGCTTTTGCGTCTCTGTCCCATGCGCAAAGATGGTGTTCCAGGCACCGTGCGTCAGCCCGCCATACATCACCATCGCGTGGCTCGCCGAGGAAAAGCATTCGCCCGCCGCCATGTGCATCAATTTGGGCAAGCCTTGCCCGCCATAGTCCACATCAAGATCAAGCGATGTCCACCCGCCCTCGCGCAAAACATTGATTGCTTCGGGAAAACCGTTTGGCACCTGCACCTTGCCGTCCACAAGGCTGGTGCCCTCCTGATCGCCCACTCGATTCAAGGGAGCCAGCACGTTCGAAGCGATCTTGCCGGCCTCTTCGAGGACCGGACCCGTCAGGTCGGGGGTCAGGTCTTCGTAGCCCGGAATGTCTGCCTGCGAGACTTTGAGAACCTCGTGCAGAACGAAATCAATATCCCTGAGCGGCGCTGTGTAAGTCGGCATTCTTGCCATTCCTCCATGACGATTCTCAATGTTTTGTCATATCATATGTAAATAGTTCTTGAGATACATGGCAAGGCTCAATATGCTGACGGTCGAATGACGCAGCGGCAGTTTCAATGCCGATAGTAGAAGAGCAAACCGCCAATGGATGCAGAAACGGCCACCAAGGCTCTGAGGCTGGCAACAGACAGCAGCGAGACGGTTTCAGCGGTCGCTCCCCTGTCTGGTGGTGTGTCGAACCTGACATACCTTCTGACGCTGGATGCGGGCGCGCGGCTGGTCATGCGCACGCCACCGCCCGGGCAGCGGTCGGGGAATGCCCATAACATGATCCGCGAGGCCCGTGTACTCGAAGCGGTGCATCCGCTGTTCCCTGAAGCGCCCGCTATTGTCGGTTACAGCGAAGACCCCTCCGCCACCGGCGATCAGTTCATGATCATGGCCCAAATCGACGGGCGCACCCTGCCCCCGGGCAGCCTATTCGAGGTAAGCCCCGAACAGGCCCGCACCCTGTGCGAAAACTTCGTGGATGGCTTGGCCCGGCTGCACGAGGCCGGCCTTACCGACGCCGTGCAGGCAGCGTTTGGCGACCCGCAGGGTTTTGTTGCACGACAGGTGGCCGGATGGTCCCGGCGCTACGAAAAAATCGGGCTAGAAAACCCGCGCAGCGCCTTGCGTGAGTGGCTGTTGGCAAACATCCCGCTTGATCCGGACCGCGCCTCAATTCTGCATAATGACTACAAGTTCGACAATATGGTGCTGGACCGGGACGATCTGACCCGGATCATTGGAGTGCTCGACTGGGAACTCTCGGGCCTCGGAGATGCGTTCATGGATCTGGGCAATGCGCTGGCCTATTGGGTCGAGGCCGGCGATCCGCATGCATTGCAGAGCTTTAAGCGCGGCCCGACGGATCTGCCCGGCATGATGACCCGCGACGAGATCATCGATGCCTATAGCACAGCGAGAGGATTCGACCGCCCCGCAAACATGAATTTCTATCAGTCGATGGGCCTCTTCCGTCTCGCCGTCATCGCATTGCAGGTGCACGTGCGTATGGCCAGCGGTGCAGACAAGGACGGCCCATTCCTTGATGCGGCGCTGGCCCTGCTGGATCGTGCCGAAGAATTTGCAGGAGTATAGACCATGGATTTTGCGCCTTCTGCAAAAGCACAGGATTTCGCACAACGCCTGACCGCCTTCATGGAAGAAAATGTCTATCCGGCGGAACAGGTTTACCACGACCAGCACGTCCAGCTTGGTGACAGATGGGCCGTGCCGCCGATCATCGAAGAGCTCAAGGAAAAGGCCCGCTCGGCCGGGCTTTGGAACCTGTTCTTGACCGATGAACGTTTCGGCGCAGGGTTGTCTGTTCTTGAATACGCTCCTTTGGCGGAAATCACGGGCCGCTGCCATATCGCACCGGAAGTGTTCAATTGCGCTGCCCCTGACAGCGGCAACATGGAAACGTTGTCGCTTTACGGCACGCCAGAACAGCAGGACCAATGGCTGCGGCCTTTACTGGATGGCAAGATTCGCTCGGCGTTCTTGATGACCGAGCCTCAGGTCGCATCGAGTGATGCCACGAATATCGAATGCCAAATTCGACGCGACGGTGACGAATACGTGATCAACGGACGCAAGTGGTGGTCTTCTGGTGCGGGCGATCCGCGCTGCGCGATCTTTATCGTTATGGGCAAGACCGACCTCGATGCCGCAGCTCACGCACAACAAAGCATGGTGCTTGTTCCCGCCGATACGCCCGGCGTGACGATCGAGCGTCACCTGCCTGTCTTTGGCTATGACGACGCGCCGCACGGACATATGGAAGTGTCCCTGAAAGATGTCCGCGTCCCGGCCACGAACATCCTGCTGGGTGAAGGCCGCGGCTTTGAGATTGCTCAGGGCCGATTGGGACCAGGGCGCATTCACCACTGCATGCGTTCGATCGGGGCCGCCGAACGGGCGCTGGAAATGATGACCGAAAGGCTGCTTAGCCGCGAGGTTTTCGGCAAGGCCATCGGTATGCATTCGGTCTGGGAAGAGCGCGTCGCCAATGCACGGCTTGATATAGAAATGACCCGGCTCATCTGCCTGAAGGCGGCCTGGATGATGGGCACGGTTGGCAACAAGGCGGCGAAGGACGAGATCGCCATGATCAAGATCGCGGCGCCGTCGATGGCGCTTCGGGTGATCGACGACGCGATCCAGTCCTTCGGCGGCGCGGGCGTGTCTGATGATACGCCACTGGCCCAGATGTGGGCTGGCCAGCGCTCGTTGCGTCTGGCCGATGGCCCGGACGAAGTGCATCGCCGCGCGGTGGCGCGATCCGAATTCAAACGCGCCGCCGGGCGTTTGGGGATCAATATCAGGGAGATCAGGAAATGAGCGCAAAGAACGTTCTCGTAACAGGGGCATCGTCAGGATTGGGCGACCAGTTCTGCCGCACACTGGCGGCAAATGGCTATACCGTCATTGCAGCCGCCCGCCGCAAGGACCGACTGGAGAGCTTGTGCAATGACATCTCAGAAGCCGGCGGCGTGGCGCATCCTCTCGCGATGGATGTCTCGGATGTGGAAAACTTTGCCATCGCATTGGACGAAGCCGAAGCGATGGCCGGACCGATCACCTGCCTGATCAACAACGCCGGCACCTCGGTCAGCAAATTCGCCACCGACATGACGCCCGAGGATTTCGATGCCGTTATGGGGCTCAATCTTCGGGGCCCCTACTTCTTGTCTACCGAGCTGGCCCGACGCTGGATCGCGCGCGACACAGGCGGCCGGATCGTCAACATCGGCTCACTTTCCGACAGTCGCGCGATGCCGGGCCACACGGTCTATGGCACGTCAAAGGCGGCGATTGCACGACTGACCCAGCAGATGGCGCGGGAATGGATCAACAAGGGCATCAACGTCAATGCGCTGGCGCCGGGATACATCCGCACCGAACTGAACGCGCCCTATTTCGACAGCCCAAATGGGCAAGCCGTCATCGCGCAATTCCCGCGCCGACGGGTGGGGGAACCAGCGGATCTGGACAAGGCCATCCTGTATCTGTGTGACCCCGACCAGCGTTTCCTGACTGGTCAGGTTCTGCATCTGGACGATGGACAAGGATTGTAAACCGATGAAATTTGCGCTCGCTACTGCTCTTGCAATCGCCACGGCCATCCCTGCGATGGCACAAGACGCCGCCCGTCCAAACATCCTGCTGGTTTTGTTGGACGACGCAGGCTTCATGGATTTTGGTGCCTATGGTGGTGATGCTTCCACGCCCAATATCGACGCGCTGGCGGATCGCGGCGCGATATTTTCTAGGTTTTATACGTCGCCGCAATGCGGCCCGAGCCGGGCGATGCTGATGACCGGACGCGACAATCACGAGGTCGGGCTGGGCTCGATCCCCGAAACGCTCAGCCCGGAAATGCGCCAATACCCGAGCTATTCGATGCGTTGGGAAGACGGGTTGCCGACCATCGCCTCACGCCTGAAAGAAGAAGGGTACCAGACCTTCATTTCGGGCAAGTGGGGAATCGGCGATATCGGGCAGAACCTGCCACACCGTTTCGGCTTTAACCGCTCTTTCGTGATCGACGCCACCGGGGGCAGCAATTACGATCACACGCCTTATCTGCCACTTTATGATACCACAAATTGGTATGAGGATGGCAAACCAATTACCCTGCCTGAGGGGTTCTATTCCTCAGAGGGCATCGTCGACCGGATGATCAATTATCTCGACGAGGCCGACCCGCAAAAACCGTTCTTCAGCTTCTTGTCTTTCCAAGCGATCCACTTCCCGATTCAGGTCGCGCCCGAGTACCGCGACCGCTATGACGGGCGTTTTGATGAAGGCTGGGACGAGATGCGTAAGCAGCGACTGGAACGTGCTGTCGACCTGGGCCTGGTGCCCGATGGCACCGAATTGGCCCCCCTGCCCGCTTCGTCGCGCGACTGGGAGAACCTGAGCCCCGCGGACCAGAGCTATTGGGCGCGGTCCATGCAGGTCAATGCCGGCATGCTGGAAGCCGCCGATCACCATTTGGGCCGCCTGTTGGCGCATCTCGAGGCGCAGGGCAAGCTCGACAACACTTTTGTTATCGTGACCTCGGACAACGGTCCGGAATCCAGCGGGATCGGCAATGCACCCGGCGCAGAAGGCGTGGCGCAGCGCTGGTGGATGCGGCAGACCGGGTGGAACCGGGACTTCGAGACTTTGGGGGAGCGTAACACCATGACCTTTATCGGCGAGGAATGGGCCTCGGTCTCCGCCGCGCCGTTCGCACTGTTCAAATTCACCGCGACCGAGGGCGGGTTGCGCGTGCCGCTGGTCATTTCCGGTCCAAACCTGCCTGACAGCGACGTGATAGATGGCCGGGCCCATGTCACCGATCTGGTGCCGACCATGCTGGATTTTGCCGGCCTTGATCCTGTGACCCCCGACATACGTGGCCGCAGCCTGTTGCCGATGCTCAGTGGCGCGCGCGCGGCGGTTTACGGCGACGACGAGGCGGTTGGCTTCGAGGTCAGTGGCAACGCGGCACTCTATCGTGGCAACTGGAAAATCTCGCGGATTCCGACACCGCTGGGTGATGGCAAATGGCATATGTATGACCTCGCGACCGATCCGGGCGAGACCACGGACCTTGCGAGCGCCCGCCCCGAGCTGTTTCAGGACATGCTGAACGAATATCTCAGCTATGCCGACGAGGTTGGCGTGGTGCCGGTGTCTGCGGACTATAACCCGTTCAAGCAGGTTGGGAAAAACGTGGTCCGCAAAAAGGCGCGCGAACACTGGCCTGGACTGCTTGTTGCCGGGCTGGTCACGCTCACGTTCCTGTTCGTTTCCTTCCGCTGGTTCAGGCGCCGGTTGCGCCCTTGATCGGCCCCTACCTTTGCACTATTTGTCATACGAACTGCCAACTTTAGGAGGGCCTCAATGTCCTGGCTGAAAATCATCCTCATCGCTATTCCCGTTCTCGCTGTAGTGGTCTATTTCGGACTGCCGCGTGCGCTGACCATGATGGGCCTGCATCCGCATTACGATATCCCCGAATTTGATCTGGCCGGCAAACGCGCCCTGGTGATCACCACCAGCCAGGGCACGCTGGGCGACGGCGGCAAGGCGACGGGCGTGTTCGGCTCGGAAATGAGCGTGCCCTACTTTGCCTTCCTTGACGCCGGGATGGAGGTAGACATCGCCTCGATCAAGGGCGGCGAAATCCCGGTTGAGCCATACTCGATGGGCTGGCCACTGGGCACAGAGGCCGATTACCGGTTCAAGAAGGACACGGTTGCGATGGCAAAGCTGACGAATTCGATCTCCGTGAGTGACGTCGACATCACCAAATACGACGCGATCTTCCTTTCGGGCGGTTGGGGCGCAGCCTATGATTTTGCCCAATCCGAAGATCTGGCCGCGCTGGTAACTGCCGCAAACGCCGACAGCGACGTGATCGGATCGGTCTGTCACGGGGCACTGGGTCTGGTGAACGCCAAAGACATCGACGGAACACCCCTGATCGAAGGGCGCACCGTGACCGGCGTGACCGATACCCAGATTGAGCAACTGGGCATTTCGATGACCCCGAAACATCCCGAAACCGAACTGCGCGCCGCCAAGGCCAATTACGAGGCCAGCACCGCATTTCGCGACATGTTCGCCACCCATGTCAGCGTGGATGGCCGCCTTGTGACCGGACAGAACCAGAACAGCGGCGCCGAGGCCGCCCATCGGATGCTGGAGATTCTGGCCAAGTAAAATGACAGAATTGGGCGGTCAACGGATATGCTGACCGCCCTCCCCATGGGCTCGCTTTCGAATAAACGCCGCGTCGGGCTTGCCACGCTCAGTTGATTATTTTAGCATATTATGTGCCAATATAAATCACTGGAATCACGTATGACCAATCCTATCCAGATTCGCTTTGCCGGCCCGGCCCCAACCGACCACGAGTTGTGGCGCATTACCCGTGACCCGGCACCGCAGTTGCAGGACGGAGAGGTCCAACTGAAACTCAGCCATGTTTCGGTTGACCCGGCCATGCGCGGCTGGATCACGAACAAGCGCAGCTATATCGAGCCGGTTCAACCCGGCGAGATCATGCGCGCCTTTGGTGTGGGCGAGGTTGTCGCCTCGAAGGCAGAAGGGTTTGCGCCCGGCGATTGGGTCACCGGGTTCACCGGGTTGGCGAGCGCGCGTGTTCTACCTTCGAAATTCATCCGCAAGATCGACATCTCTCTGGCCGAGCCCAAGGACTATCTTTCGGGCCTCGGCATGACCGGCTATACCGCCTATTTCGCCATCACCGATATCGGGCAGCCCAAGACAGGTGAAACCGTGGTGATCTCGGCCGCCGCCGGGGCGGTGGGCTCAATCGCCTGTCAGGTTGCCAAGAACCTAGGCGCGCGGGTCATCGGCATTGCCGGAGGCCCCGAAAAATGCGCTTGGCTTCGTGATGAGCTTAAAATCGACGGCGTGATCGACTACAAGAACGAAAGCATCCGCGAAGGGCTGGAGCGCGAAACTCCGGACGGGATCGACGTCTATTACGACAATGTCGGGGGCGAGGTTCTGGACGAGGTGCTGGCGCGCATCAACCGTCGTGCGCGGCTGGTGATCTGCGGTGCCATTTCGCAATATGGCGACATGTTCAACATGAAAGGGCCATCAAATTACATGGCATTGATCACCCATTCGGCCCGCATGCAGGGCTTTACCATGCGCGATTACATGCGCCGGGTGCCCGAGGCGTTCATGCAGCTTCTGAAATGGAAACACCAAGGCAAACTGACCTATCGCGAACACATGCTGGAGGGTCTCGAAAACTTTCCGCAAGCCTTCGAGATGCTGTTCCGCGGCGAAAACACCGGCAAATTGCTGATCAAGGTATAGAGCGATGACAAATCTTCCCCCGCAGTTCTGGATCGGCGTGCCTGCCGTTGCGATTGCTCTGGCGGCACTAGCGGTCGCCCCTTGCTGGGCCTGGCCTTGGATCGGCGCGGCGGCGCTTTATACCCTTTTCCTTAGCCACTATCAGAATTGGCGCGGCCCCCTGACACAAGCAGAGATCGACCGCTTTTTACAGGCTACTCAGCATGAAACGAACATCGAAGACTTTCGCGCCTTTCTCGAAGCCGACGACGGGCGCGAGTTCTTCATGCAGAACCTTGTAAAGTTTGCCGATAGCAAGGTGGCACATCCCGAAACCGGCGCACCCACCGCCCCACACAAGCTGGTCGAGAGCTATTCGAAACCGTTCATCAAAGGGCTGATCCTGCGCGGCGGGCACCCCGTGTTGCTGTTGCAGCGAAATGGCAGTGACCTCGACAGTTGGGGTCCAACCTCTGAGACCGGCGTGAACTGGGGAATCAGCAACGTCATGCGCTATCGCAGTCGCCGCGACCTGGTGGAATTGGCCAGCAACACTGACTTTGACGATATCCACCGGTTCAAACGCGAAGCCATTGTCGAGACCATCAGCTATCCCACCAAAATGTTGATGGCAGGCTTTGCCGGGCCGCGCGCGCTCGTGGCGCTGATCCTGTCCCTTGGCGCGGCGCTCACCAATATCGCCATTCTGGCGCTATATTGAGGAGCCCCACCATGGAGATTCTGCGATCACCCGACGACCGGTTCCGCGACCTGCCCGATTTTGCCTTTGAGCCGCATTACACCACCATCACGGATACCGATGGCATCGATATTCGCATTCATCATATCGAGGCAGGCCCAAAGGATGGCACGCCGATCCTGCTCATGCATGGCAACCCGACATGGTCCTATCTCTACCGCCATATGATCAACCCGCTGGCAGAGGCAGGGCACCGGGTCATCGCTGTCGATCTGGTGGGCTGCGGGCGCTCGGACAAGCCATCGCGCAAATCCGACTATTCGCTGGCGCGCCATTACGATTGGATGACGCGATGGCTGCAGGCGATGGATCTGCAAGGCATAACGCTCTTCTGTCAGGACTGGGGCGGGACCATCGGTCTTTACATGGTCGCGCAGATGCCCGACCGCTTTACCCGCGTCGTGGCGTCGAATACCGGTCTGCCCACCGGCTCCGGTTCCACACGGTTCTTCCGCATGTGGCGCCGCGCCATGCGCTTTGCGCCCCGGTTTCCCTGGTTCATGGTGCAAAACGGTACAGAACGCACAATGTCGAAAGCGGAAATGGCGGCTTATCGCGCGCCTTTCCCGACAAGGCGCTTTGAAGCGGGTCTCTTGAAATTCCCCTCGCTCATCGCGGTCGAGCCGGACGTGCCGGGGGTCGAATTGAACCGGGCCGCATGGGAAAAGCTGAAGACATTCGACAAACCTTTCCTGCTCCTCTTCGGCCGGCAGGACGTGGTCGCCCGCGGCTGGTTCAGGACCGGGCGCGACATTATTCCCGGAGCCAAAGGACAGGATCACGACATCCTCGACCCGGCAGGGCATTTCATCCAGGAAGACCAGCCCGACGAACTGGTCAAACGTATCCTGACCTTCATTGAGAAAACCAGCTGAGGTCGCTTGCATGTCCAGAAAACTGCAAATCCTGCTCGGCGTAATGGCCGTCGTTGTCCTTGCCGTCATCGGGCTGAAAGCCGGGCAGATACACATCTCCAAGGCGGTGATGACGCGTATTGCCAACCAGAACGCGGGTGTTGATCGCGCGGCGTCCCTGCCCGACGGGCTGCATGTCTTTGTCTGCGGTGCAGGCTCTCCGATGCCCGACCCGCTGCGTGCAGGCCCCTGCACCGGGATCGTCGCCGGGAGCCATGTTTTTGTCGTAGACACCGGCGCGGGCAGCATCGGAAATCTGGGGCGGATGGGCTTTCCCATGGGACGGGTCGAGGCAGCTCTTCTGACACATCTGCATTCCGATCATGTCGACGGGCTGGGTGAGTTCCTGCTGCAAAGCTGGATCAACGGCAGCCGCAAGACCCCGACCCCGGTTTGGGGACCGGAGGGCGTTGGCGAAGTCGTGGACGGCTTCAACACCGCCTACCGGATCGACAGCACCTATCGGCTGGCCCATCACGGTGCGGACATCGCCGACCTTGCAGGCTTTGGCGCCACTGCGCGTGCACTTGCGGTGGGCGACCAGCCGGTCGTCATCCATGAAGCCCCTGATCTGACCATCACCGCTGTATCGGTCGCCCATCACCCGGCGGACCCGGCCCTTGGCTTTCGCATCGACTACAAGGACCGCTCTGTTACCATCTCGGGCGACACCATCTATCATCCGGAACTTGTGCGGATGGCAAAAGGCACAGACCTGCTGTTGCACGATGCACTGAACGTTGAGATGGTCGAGATCCTGCGCGCACCGCTCAAGGAACGCGGGTTGGCGCATCTCGACAAGGTGCTGTTCGACATCCAGGACTATCACGCCAGTCCGGTTGATGCGGCCCGCGCCGCGCAGGATGCAGGTGCTGACGCCTTGGTATTGCACCACATCGTTCCGCCCCTACCGTCGCGGCAGCTTTACCCGCTGTTTCTGAAAGGCACCCGCGACGCCTACGACGGCGAGATCACCGTGGCCGAGGACGGCCAGATCATCAGCCTGCCCGCCGGGACAGATGACATCACCCACATCAACGGCTTCGGGTTCTGACCCGGCAAGAGGAATTAACCATGACCGAAATACAAGAGGAATTAACCATGACCGAAATAACCGAGCTTTGGACCAATCGCGCCGATCTGCGCGAGACCAAGACCGTCACCCGCACCGCCCCCGAACTGGGAGAGGGTGAAGTTCTGATGAAGATCGAGAAATTCGGCCTGACCGCAAACAACGTCAGCTATGCCGTAACTGGCGACTCGATTGGGTACTGGGGCTATTTTCCCGCCGATGAGACCTGGGGCAAGGTGCCGGCATGGGGCTTTGCCCATGTCATCGAAAGCAACTGCCCCGAAATCGAAGTGGGTGAACGGGTCTGGGGCTTCTTCCCGCTGGCCAGCCATGTGGTGCTGCGCCCAGGCAAGGTAAAGCCCGCTCGCTTTGTTGACACGGCCGAGCATCGTGCGGCGCTGCCGCCGATGTATAACGGATACATGCGTACCGGGCCGGAGCCTGAAATCCTGAGCCAATTCGAAGACGAACGTTGCATCCTCTTCCCGCTCTTCGCCACGTCCTACATTCTTTATGATTTCCTGATCGACAATGACTTTTTCGGCGCCGATCAGGTGCTGATCGGCTCGGCTTCGTCCAAGACTGGTTTTGGTCTTGCGCATTTGTTGTTCAATGACAAATCGCTGGACAAACGCGTTGTCGGGCTCACATCGACGGGCAATGCCGTTTTTTGCGAAAAGCTCGGATGTTTTGACGAGATCACGGTCTACGGCACGGAAAACGAACTGGATCCGTCTACCAAGTCGGTCTTTGTCGATATGTCCGGTGACAGGCCACTGACCGTGCGTATTCACGAGCATTTCACCGACAACCTTCTGGCCACCTGGGTGGTCGGTGCCACCCATTGGGAGGATGGAGGCAAACCGCCCGCGGGCCTGCCCGGCGCAAAACCCACTTTCTTCTTTGCCCCCACCCATATGGGCAAGCGCGACAAGGAATGGGGGCCGGGCAAGTTCTGGGAAAAGGCCTTTACCGCCAGTATCGAGGTGACGCAGGACACTGCCTCGACACTGGTTATCGTAGCGCAGAGTGGCGCGGACGCGGCCGCCGCGTCCTGGCTTGGGCTTTTGGACAACAAGGTGCCCGGCAGCACCGGCATGATTGTCAGCATCTGAAAGGTCCACAGAGGCAGTGACGGCGGCATCGCTTCTGAATTATTTTGACATATAATATGTCACTTAATACATTCTCTGAAACCACACAGGGTTCAGGGAGGGACAAATGACAACAGTCGAACCATCGGCACCAGGCGGCGTCCGGCCGCTTGCCGGACATCGCAGTGCGCTGATCTTGCTCTTGTTGGCATACACACTGTCAATCACTGACCGGATGATCCTGTCGGTGCTGTTCACCCCGATCAAGGCCGAGTTCGGGCTCTCTGACACCCAGCTTGGCCTTTTAGGCGGGCTGGCGTTTGCAATCTTTTATGCCACGCTGGGCATCCCGGTGGCGCGGCTGGCCGACCGGGGCAATCGCAAGCTGATCATCGTCATTTCGCTCTTGGTCTTTTCGGTCTTTACCGTGCTCTGCGGTTTTGCCGTCGGGCTGGTCACGCTGATCCTGTTCCGCATCGGCGTCGGCATCGGCGAGGCCGGCGTGAACCCCTCCAGCCAATCGATCGTGGCGGATTACTACCCTGCCGAGAAACGCTCGTCAGCCATGGCGATCCTGATGCTGGGTGCCAATATTGGCATGATCTTCGGCTTTATCGTCGGAGGCGCCATCAGCGAACACTATGGCTGGCGCGCCGCCCTGATGGCTGTGGGCGCTCCGGGGGTCCTGTTGACTTTCTTTGTCATGGCCTTCCTGAAGGAACCGCCCCGCGGCACCTTCGAGAACGAAGCACCCGCCGCGCCGACGCCGGTGCGCGACACATTCTCGCGCCTGTGGCAGACCCCGGCGATCCGATATCTGGCCGTCGCCATCACCTTGCAATCCATGCTGGGTTACGGGCTGGCACAATGGCTGCCCTCGTTCTTCATGCGCACCCATGGCATCGCTGAAACCCAGGCCGGCGCGATCATGGGGCTGGTACTCGGTGTTGCGGGTATCCTTGGGGCGATCACCGGCGGCAAGCTTTGCGACCGGGCCACACGGAACGGCACCCACGAAATTCCGCGTCTTCTGGGCAAAGTGACACTGATCGCGGTGCCGATTCTGGCCGTCGCCTTTCAGGTGCCGCACCTCGTTGCGTCGTTGCCGCTGTTCTTTATCCCAATCTTCCTGATCAACTTCTACCTCGGGCCGTCTCTGGGGCTGGTGCAGACTCTATCTCCGGTGCGAATGCGCGCGGTCAGTGCAGCGCTGGTGATGCTGTCAATGAACCTGATTGGCCTTGGCCTTGGCCCGGTACTTATCGGCGCAACAAGCGATCTTCTGGAACCCGCCTTTCCTGGGCAAGGTCTGGCCATTGCGTTGTCGATTGCAGCGCTCATTGGGCTGGTTAGCGCGCACTTCTTCAAACGCTCGGCAAATGCTATGGCCGAGGCAAAGTCGAATTGAACGAAACGAGAGGTTGATATGAAAACACTGAAAGATCTGGGTCTTTCCCTGTTGAACGCAACGCTGATGCTGGTGATCATTTTTGTCGTGCTGTCCCTCATACTGGTGTCTCGCGTGTCGACCCTAGCCGAAAGTGCAGGCGACGCCGCCCGCGCGGCCCTGAACGCCCCCTCGGCGCGCATCGAACAGATGACCGAGACTTTGTCCGAGATCGGATCGGATCCGGGTCTTTCGCAAATCGACGGCAACCGGATCGACGCTTTGACAGCCGAAGTGCAGGCTCTGAACGCTCAATTGTCCGGCATTCGCGGAAATCTCAGCGAGATACCTGTGGATCAAATTGCCATGCGTCTTCGCGAAGAGATCGGCCAGGCCTTGACCTCCGGCGCCACTTCGCTGCGTTCAGAGTGACAGCAGTAGGAACAGCAGGTTCGCAGGCACCAGTGCCAAGGTGATATAGGCCTCGGGCGGGCGATATCCGCCGGATTTCGATCCGATCCACATGCTCCAAAGGTGCAGGGAGCGCTCGATCACCAGAAGCGCCAACACAAGCGACACCAAGGCCTGATAGCGCCAGACCACCGCCACCATCGCAAGGCCCCAGACGATCTGGGTCGCTCCGGCCCAAGCAAACAGGTGAAAGATCAGCCGTTGATGCCGTTCCAGCCGCAGCCCGGCGATGGACTGCGCACCTCCATCGCGTAGGAAATAGTGGATGCAGCCCGGTCCGATGGTCAGCACCGCCATAAGCCCAAGATACCAAACCGATAGGATCGATCCGTCATAGCCCGCATTGCTGGACGCTGGGAAAAGATTTGCGAAGTCCATACGTTACCTGTTGTCAGTTAGATTTCCGTGGGATCAGGCACAGCACCAGCATCACCGCTGCAAGAGCCATCAACGGCAAGTTGCCCACCGCACCGGGCGCAGTGCCAGCAGTCTCGACCGGCTTGAAACCTCCGATCAACATCCGGACGGCGTACTCAGCGATCATCAGCAAATAGAACAGCGGGATGAGCGACCGATAGCGGATCGCGGCCATCAGATAGAGCAGCCCGATGACAAGTTGCGACAATCCCCACAGCGCAAAAATCCCGATCACCGTGGCCGCAGCCCCCGCCGGATAACTGTCCAGCGGGATTGTCGCGATGCTTTGTGCCCCGCCATCCGGCGCCGTCAGGTGATGCCAACTGCGCCACAGCGTCAGCACCGTGAGAGCATAAAAGACCCATAACGCTATGGGTTGCCCCGGAAAGTTGTTATCAAAAACACTGGGGAAAAGGCGGTTCAAAACCTGCGTCACGCGCGCTCCTGTTCGGCTGCGGCCTCAATGGGTTCCCATGTCTCCAAATGGTCGCGCCGCCCGACCCGACGTGGCAAGCGCAGATCCAGGAACGGGCTGAGCGCGGTTCGATCGAAAAGACGCCGCACGACCTGTTGCGCCCCTTCCGGTGCCTGGTCAAAGGAATCGGTCAAGCGTTGCGACAAAAAATGCCGATAGGCCTTGACCGGCACCGGCATCGTGGCCCCGCGCAGTTCGAATTGCGTCATTCCGATGACCCGGTGGCCTTCGATCACCTCGTTGGGCTGTTTCGCCAGCCACTGGTCGCAATACGCATGATGGGCAGCGTATTCAGCGGCGTACTCCTCGGCCACATAGTCCAGCAGAGACACCAGCGTTTCCGGCGGTTTTTCAAGATCAACCATGCCGTCGCCCCAAGCCTGCGAAACCGCGTCTTCGATATCCTCGAACGCGTTCATCCGCTCGGTCCAGTCAAACACAAAAGGCGCGCGCTCCTGCATCAGCGCAAGCGGCAGCCGGTCCCGCCCCAAGTGGGCGAACAGCGGGCCAAACAGCGCATAATCCGCGATCGTCGGCCGTGCGCCCAGCACGTAGGGCATCACAGCCAAATGCGCGTTCAGACGGTCCAGAAAATCCAGATAGGCTGCTTCGATCGCCGCCGCATTTTCAGCATTTGCCCCGATCATCGCGGTCCATTTGCGCAAGAACCCCGACAGCTTGTCAAAATCCGCGTCCAGTCCCGCGTCGTCTTTGTTCATCGCAAGGGCTTCGCGGAAAATATGGCGGACAAAAGGGGTTTGTTCGGGCAGGTTCCAGCGATAATGCATCGCCGGACGCATCAGGCCTTCGTTGCCGAACAGGTCGAACAGCCGCGCCACCACGTTCAGCGCGGGGTCGTCGGGGTAGACCGGGAACCGGCCCAGGCCCGAGGCCTCGAAATGATCGATGATCCGAGCACCGTCCTGCAGGAGCGTACCATCCGCCAGTTCCACCACAGGCACGATGCGCCGCCCGATTGCAGGGTAGATTACTTTTAGAGCCCGCTCTGACCCCGGCGCGCGCTCCGTGAAGGGGATGCGCTGATGGCGCAGATAGGACCGCACCCGCGCGCTGTAAAGCGACAGCTTGCCGCCGTAGAGAACAACCTGTTCCTTCATGTCAGTTCACCTTTCGAGTGATCAATTGGGCCAGTAAACAAAGGCATCCCCCGCGACCATTTCTTCGGCCAGATGCTTGTCAATGGCCAGCGGGGCCGCAACGACCGACTGCGCCAGAGGTTGCGAACCCTCCCAATGCGCCTCGATCAGCGCGGTCAGTTCAGCCACCTTTTCCGGCTCTTCATCGATCAGGTTGGTTTGCTCGGTCGGGTCGTCATTCAGATTGAACAGCCAGCCTTGATCGAAGCTCGGGTTGAGCTGCAATTTCCAGCCCCCCGCCTGCACCACCCGATAATCCGCGGTGCCCCAATGTATCGCGTCATCCGGCCGTGCCAGCCGGTCCGCCCCGGTCCAAAGCGGCGTCATGTCGTGCCCATTGATATCGCGATCCTTTGGCAGCGCCCCGCCCCCGGCGGACACCAGCGTCGGCATCAAGTCAAGATGCGTCACCGGCGTGTCGATTTTTGTACCCGGAGCGATCTTGCCTGGCCATGTCACCGACATCGGGATTTTCAGCCCGCCTTCGAAAAACGTATTTTTCCAACCGCGATAAGGCGCATTGACCCCATCAATACCAATATAATCCGCCGCGCCATTGTCGCTGGACAGAACCACGATCGTATTGTCGGCAATCCCTTCCGCCTCAAGCTTGTCCATGATGCGACCCACCGAACGATCAAGCGAGTGCATCATCCCCGCATAGACCCGTTTGCGGTGGGGTTGGATATCGCCAACCGCTTCGTAATCCTCTTTCGTGGCCTGCAAAGGCGTGTGCGCCCCCCAGTGCGCCAGATAAAGGAAAAACGGCCGACCCGCGTTGGCTTCAATGGCGCGCACGGCATGATCAGTAAAATAGTCCGTCAGATAGCCCTTGGGCGCGAACCAGTCGCCACCCCCCTGCATCACCGCATATTGCACCCGCGCCCACAGAAACTTGTCGATGGGCGAAAAGTGCAGTTTGGCATTGACCACGTTCGGATCGTCGACTGGTAGGAAAAGCCCGCTGGCCATCATCAGATCTTCATCAAAGCCCTGGTCTTTGGGCCACATGCCTTCCGCCCGACCCAGATGCCATTTGCCGATATGCATGGTGTGATAGCCAGTATCGCGCAAGACCTCGGCCACGGTGATCTCCGATCCTGGCAGGCCGCGAGAGTTGAATTTTGGATTGGCCGCGTCGGCAGCTTTGTCATAGATGTATTCGGGCCGTCCCATGGGGGTGTAGTTGCCGATCATGGCGATCATCCGGCCCATGCCATCGGGCGTGGGCGTCGCGTCATAGCCCGTGCTGGATGCATCGCGCCCGGTCAGGATCGCCGCCCGTGATGGCGCACAGTTGGCGTGCCCGGCATAGGCATTGGTGAAAATCGCGCCCTTGGCTGCCAGTCGGGCAATATTGGGCGTCGGGGTGATACCCTCGCCAAAGCCGCTAAGGTCATTGATGCCAACATCATCCAGCAGAATGAACACGATGTTGGGTCTATCGGCGGGCAAGGATTCGGTTTTCTCGGGCCCTTTTTCCCAAGTGATTGGACGGTTGGGCCCCGTCTCAGGGAGATCCCGGTTGGCAACGACATAAAGCAGGATATCCATCCGCTTTGCATATCCAACAACACCCGCCACAAGTATCAACGCCACCGCGCCGAGAATAATCTTTTTCCACATTGGCCTTGTCCCCCCTGACCGGCGCAATTTATTTTGTCATATCTAATGTCAGTTTATCGTGGAAGATGAAAAGCGCAAGTCCGGTGTCGCTGCGTAATTCCGCAGGTTACTTGCATGTCACCCATTGCATCGCAGCGCGCGATCTGCTTTTTTGACATATTGTATGCCGATATGCGGGAGGGCGAAATGTCTGGATCACCGAAACCCATCGAATTTCTTGGTGCACCGGCCTCGCCGTATACACGGAAAATGCTGGCCTATCTGCGCTATCGCGGAATCCCTTATCGCTTTCATATCAGTATGCATGACAGCCTGAAGGGTTATCCGCAGCCAAAGCCCGCGCTCTTTCCCACTTTCTACCTGCCGGACGAAGCGGGCGAACTGCAGGCGGTGACCGACAGCACGCCCCTTATCCGCCGGTTCGAAGGCGAATACCAAGGGCGACCCGCGCTGCCCGATGATCCCGTCACCCGGTTCCTTCAGGACATTGTCGAGGATTACGCCGATGAATGGCTGACCAAGATAATGTTCCACTATCGCTGGGCGGTGCCGGAAAACGCCGATCATGTCGCGCCGCTGCTGGTCTACTGGATGATGCCACAGGCGGCAAAAGGCCCGGCCAATGACCTTGCCGAAAACTTTGCCGCGCGTCAGGCCGGACGCCTTGGCGTCGTCGGTTCGAACGACGCAACCGCTGCAACAATCGAAGCCAGCTATAGACGTGTTCTAGCGTGCCTCGACGATCTGATCGCAACCCGCCCGTTCCTGTTTGGCACCCGCCCCTCGGCCGCTGATTTCGCCATTTATGGCCAGTTCACCCAGCTTCTTGGCATCGAACCGACCTCTGCCGCGATCGCGCGTGAAAGTGCGCCGCGCCTTCTGGCGTGGATTGATCATCTGGAAGACGCCACCGGTTACGCCGCTCATGATGACGGCTGGCTGTCGCGCGACGAGGCCGCCACCACCCTGCGCCCGCTATTCGCAGAGATTGGTCGAACCTATGCGCCTTACATGCAGGCCAATGCGGCCGCCCATGCGGCGAGTGAAAAACAGGTCACGTTAGAGATCGACGGAGCGCCCTGGACACAAGCCACGTTCCCCTATCAGGCCAAATGCCTACGGGTGTTGCGCGACAGCTTCGCCGCGCTTTCGACGCAAGACCAGACCGCAGTGCGCGATGCATTCGACGGCACCGGCTGCGAAGTGTTAACGACACCCCCCTAACCCGGATCCTTCACAATGCGAAACCCGGTATGCGCGGTTGAAAAGTCGGGTTCAAGGCTTTCACGGGCCGCAGTGCGATAACGGCGGCAATAGTTCGAACCGCACAGATAAGACCCGCCTTTGATGGTGAACTGCGGACTACCGTCGCCAAACGGCGTTTCAGTCCACTCCCAGACATTGCCGATCATGTCATGGGCGCCGATCAGGTTGGCCCGGTAGCATCCCACCGGGGCGGTGCCCGCGAACCCATCCTCGGGCGTATTCAGCACAGGGAAAACGCCGTTCCAAGTATTGGCCCGGATCTCGCCATTGGGGCCGCGAAGGCCGGATTCCGGATCGTCGGGGTCAAAAAGGCCAAGGCTCGCGGCATATTCCCACTCAATCTCATTGGGCAATCTTCCCCCGCCCCATGCCGCATAGGCGCGTGCATCCGTGAGGCTGACATGCACCACTGGGTGGCGGCCCAGCCCGGCAATATCCGACCCTGCCCCGGCTGGCGTGCGCCAGGTCGCGCCTTTGTCCAGCTTCCACCAGGACAGCAGGTCGGACGGCGTGTCGGTCTCGACAAAACCTGCCGAACCGCCGTTTCGCTCGGCCTCGGTGACATAGCCGGTGGCGGCCACAAATGCGGCGAACTGGTCATTCGTCACCTCGGTGACGGACAGCAAGAACGGCGAGACATGCAGCTTTATAGGCCCGCCCTCTTCGGGATAGATCGCGTCGGCACCCTTGACGAACCCGCCGCCCGGCACCTGCACGAACCCGCCAATGTCAGCGTCGGGCAGAACACAGCTTCGTCCCGGCCCATCCCCGCCCGGCCACCAGAGGAACGCGCACGCCAGACCAAGAGCCGCCAGACCGGACAGCAAAACCAGCCAGCGCATCTCGCTACTCGGCCCTGGCAATCAAAGCATCGACAGTGCGGCGCACGACTGCTTCGGCGGCATTGGGGGACAGCTCCTGATCCATCCGCAGGTTGAGCCAGCACCCAACCCCCGTCACCTCGTTCAACGCCCGGAAAAGCACCTCGTCACCTCTAATGCTGTCTGGCAGCACGGACCGAAGGCCGGCGCGCTCAAGCTCAAGAACCTGCTGGTACTCCTCCAACAGGAACTTGGACCGGAACCGGCTCAGCGATGCAGACATGCGGATTGGCAGGATGTGTTCCCAGACCGCGACGCGGCGCGCGATATTCTCGTCCAGCTGACCCCGCCAGTCGGTTGCCGTGTAAGGCTGCAGGAACCGAGGCAGCACTTCTTTCTGCACATCGCCCGCGATTTCGCGCAGCAGGCTTTCCATGTCATCGATATGGCGAAACACTGTGCGCATGCTCAGGCCCGAATGCTCTGAGATATCGATGGCCCGCGGGGAATAGATACCGGCGCGGATCAAAGTGAGGATCGATGTCTTGATCTTGTCCCGGCTGCGCGCACTGCGTTGCTTACGACCGTCTGTTTTTTCTTTTTTTGCAACGGGTTCCGCCTTGACTGCCACTACTGCATTCCTTTCAGGTCAACCATTCCCAACAACCTATTTGAATGGCTTCCAAAATGCCAGCACTTAGAAAAACGACCGCGCCAGTCCGGTTGAGCGCTTTGATTGTAACGCCCTTAGGCACTTTGTTGACACATATAATGACATTACTTTAGACATTTCGCAAGAGACGGAAGATCGCCGAAAGACCAATACTAAACGGCGTCCTTCAAATCGACAGGAGGTCACCGATGAAAACAGTCACAATCTTCGCATTCGCGTTAGCAATCAGCGCAACAGGCGCACAGGCCGGATGGAACGAGGCCGATGCCTGCGCTGCCGGGCTATCCGGCGACAGCAAGTTGATCTACAACAGGGTCAAACCGAAAATCGTGGTTGGCGACAAGTCAGGCAACGAGGCGCGGATCAAATCAACCGTCAAAGACATGGTGTCCAAAGACGAAGTTGCCTTTATCGGGGTAAGGGGTAAAGCCAAACAGGCCGTGGCGTGCCTGCAAAAGGTGAATTCCTGAATCCTGGAAACCATGCGCCGGGTCGGACCTGGAAAGATAGGTATTCATGTCCTTTGACAGCTTGATCAAATCGCGCATCATTGCCCATATCACGGGCGAACCACGGCAATTGCGAAAGCGGGCCGCTTTCGAGCGGCAGCGCCTGCGCCGAGATGCAGCGCATGTCGTCGACTATTTCCATGACGTCTCTGATCCATACTCTCATCTGACAGCACAGATCCTGCGCCGGCTTCAGGATCGTTATGAGATCGAGCTTCGCCCCCACCTGATCTCCGCGCCGCCAGACTGGGCCGCGCCGGACCGGACGGCGCTGGAAAGTTATGCAAGGCTGGATGCCGCGCGGCTGGCCGCAAAGGCAGGGCTTGCCCTTCCCGCCACGCCGATCCCGCCAACAACCGAAAGGCTGGACCATGCCCGCGCCCTTGTGGCCGCTGCCTTGCCTCGGCCCGATTTCGCTCAGACCGCGATCGCCGTCGGCAGCGCCCTGTGGCAGGGCGAGGCTTTGCCGGACGCCTCTGTGACAAAACCGGCCACAGGGATGGCACAAGGCGACGCGCGGCTGGAACAGCTGGGGCACTATCTTGGTGCAACCTTCCACTATGGCGGCGAATGGTACTGGGGCATTGACCGGCTGCATTACCTGGAAGCCCGATTGCGCGGGCGAGGCGTGGCCAAACCGGACGCGCTAGCAGACCCAATATACGCCCCACCCGCACCCGATGCGACGTCCCCTGCCCTGCCGGGCACGGTGATCGAACTTTTCGCCTCTTTTCGCAGCCCCTATTCCTATCTCGCCTTTGACCGCGCCCGCGACATTGCCCAGTCCCGTGGCGTAGAACTTCGCTTCCGCCCGGTCCTGCCAATGGTCATGCGTGGCCTGCCTGTACCCCGGGCAAAACGGTTCTACATCATGCATGACGTCGCCCGCGAAGCCCGACGGCTGGGTATCCCGTTTGGCCATGTCTGTGACCCGCTTGGAAAGGCGGTCGAGCGCGGCTATGCGCTGATCGGATACGCACGCGAGGCCGGGCGACTGGACGATTATGCCTCAAGCTTTCTGCGTGGCGTCTGGGCCGACGGGATCGACGCCAAAACAAACCGCGGCCTTGCCCGGATTGTCGAACGGGCCGGGCTGGATTGGGACAAGGCAAAACCGCACCTTCAAAGCGACACCTGGCGCGCGGAAGTCGAAGAAAACCGGCGTATCCTGACCGCACTGGGCCTGTGGGGCGTGCCTAGTTTCCGCTGCGGCGACACCGTATTCTGGGGCCAGGACAGGCTCTGGTTGCTCGCTTGAAGCCGGCACTGTCCCGCAAGGAAAACGACTAGGAAACGACATTGAGCGCTGTATTGCTGAGCATAAAAAACCATGTCGCCACATTGTCCAACAATGACGCGCCCTATAACCGCATGACCCTTGAATACATGGACGAGCTTGAGCGTCTGGTCCCGGAACTGGGCGCTGACAACTCTGTTCGCGCGCTTGTGTTTACATCAGCGGGCGAAGACCACTTTTCAGTTGGCATGAATCTGAAGCAGATTCCCGAGGGTATCGAACGCAAGGGATCATTGGAGGCGGTTCTGGACCAACGCCTGCGGGTCCTCGATCTCATCGAGAACCTGGGCAAACCCAGCATAGCAACATTGTTTGGTTATTGTCTGGGGGGCGGGCTTGAACTACCGCTGGCCTGTCACTTCCGGCTCGCAGCAGATGAAGGCGCTCAGATCGGTTTGCCGGAGATGGACCTCGGTACGGTCCCCACTTGGGGCGGCTCTGGCCGCCTGCCGAGGGTGGTTGGCCGCGATGTTGCGCTCGATATGATCCTTCGGGGACGAAAAATTTCCGGAGAAGAAGCCCTGAAGTTTGGGTTGGTCATGGAAACGTGCCCGATCACCGAGATCAAGGCACGGGCACAGGCTCTAGGAGAGGAACTTGCAAAGCAGCCGCGTCTTGCTGTGAAAGGCGTGCTCGACACCATCGTTGGCTTTGAGGCGAAAAGCTTGCGGCAGTCAATTCTTGATGAACGGGCAGCGGTGCTGCTCACGGGTAACACAGCAGATTCCCAAGAGGGCATGCTGGCGTTTCTCGAAAAACGGGAGCCTGTCTTTAACAAGGATGACTGACTTGCCTGCGTCTCGCCCATTCACGCGCTATGCGGCGAAAGTGTTGTTTGGATGAGGCCGTCAAAACCGGCCGGCAACGACCGCTTCTGCGACTTGGGCTGCGTTGCAGCGTAGAGCTCACTGCATATGCAAAGTAATGCTGCGTGAGCAGTAGCTGCGCGTGCACAAGTCCGGAAAGTCCCGCGATGTGTCAGTTCATGCTACGTGCGGCGAAAGGCAGTATTTCCCGAACCGGCCACTCTTGAGTAACGCAGCGAATGCTATCGAAGAGCCGATTGTGTTGAAAAACTCTTGCTTGATTGAAAGGGTAATCGCTGATTCAATTCCTTTATTGATTGGGGGATTTGGCGATGATGGGACCGAAGCAGGAGGCACAAGCGGCGCTGTTT